>Ga0299915_10001940_pt1 | contig 15149 bp, 13 predicted proteins | sample RVTome_13_FD_200263 | JGI IMG/M metagenome (GOLD analysis project Ga0299915, IMG submission 200263) | Soil microbial communities from uranium-contaminated site in the Upper Colorado River Basin, Wyoming, United States - RVT92D227 (version 2) ... | reverse complement strand
TATCTTTCTTCCATCCAGAAGGATGGCTGCGCAGGTATCATCGCATGACGTCTCAATAGCTAAAACTCGCATTGCGCTCTCACGTTAGAGTTTGTTTATAAACTAGCGATTTCCACAAAGGTCGTCATTCCGGCGAAAGCCGGAATCCAGTGTTTAGAGATGGTTCCCGACTGGAGTTTACTCCATACTGGATACGGGGGCGGGACGACGTCTGGATGCCGGATCAAGCCTGCCTGCGCGAAGCCCCGCCTCCCAGAGCCTCGTGCGGCGGGCAGGCGCTTCGGCATAGGCAGATCGGCATGACGGAAAATCTAAAGGGGACGTTGGTGCAAAGTGAAATTATTTAGGTTACCAGACGTTTCCCCTCTCATCCCATCCTCGCTTGTCTCTGCATGTTTTCACCTTATATCCATTGGCCCTATGTGTCAAGTCGTTTAAGAACCAACGCACCCTATTTTGCCAATTAATAATAGTCTCATAATTGAATTGACATAAGCATTTGAAAATCTCCCCCCTGCCTTCGCCGGAGCGCTTCGCGCAGGCAGGTCCCCCCTCTCGGTTTCGAGTCGTACCGACTTTGCCAAAGAGGGGTAATCCCTCCCTTTGGGGTGGGGTACGTTCCCTCATTGTGTGAAATCCCTGACTTATGGGACACGGTAAGTTTGGCAAATGGGTATAGAGTTTACCAAAGAGAGGAACTCGCAATGGAGTGGGGAGAAAAAGGTAAAAAATGATAATTATTGGGCTTGACCCACCTGGTTAAAATATTCACGGATGCTGCCTAAAACGATATGAGGAATGTCTTCCTTCTTTTTCACAGTAAAGATATTGATGTTCTTTCTCTTCTCAACGGCTTTTTCAAATCTGGCCGCATAGGGATTATCGCCGATATGGACTGCGGTGATCCTGTTCTGGATCTTTCCGAAAAATCCGATCATGGTCTCAAGGTTGGTAATCTTCATATCCGTAATGACGAAAAGATCGAGATCCTTTTTCCCCTTGATCAGGTGCATGATATCTTCCAGATCCAACGCTGTTCCGCCGCCGAAGTATTTGCAGAGGGTTCGGTAGATCTCTTCCGGATTATCCGTATAGTCCAGAATATCCCGTCCTCCCATGGGTGCGTCGCTAAAATTGTAGACCGCCACTTTTGAATCGTTTCTAAGATAGGCGTTAACTGCGCAGGCTGCTCCCAGCACAGCATAGGAGAGGCTTTTTCGCGGATTGATCATGCTTCCGGAGGAGTCGATGATGATCAGACAATCCGGTGCTCCCTCCATTTTTTTCCGACCCTTGCCCTCTCTTTTCTTCCAGATTTGAGTCATCCCTGGCATGATCTTTCCAAAACTGGTCCAGATGTCGATATCTTGAAAGGGTGACTCAACTTCCCAGGGTGAATGGGAGTGTGGATGGAGTGTTCCCGTCTTTTCCAAGGGGACTTTCCTCAAAGGGATGGAGTAATTTTCAGCCAGTTTCATATAGAAAAGAACGTCGGCATCAATCGCCTTTCCATGTCCTCTTCCCATTCCTCCTTCCATTCCATAGCCCACTTCTTTCAGTTCCTCTGAGAAGTCTTCGATCGCTTCCCTAAATTCGGAGAGTGCCATGGTCTGCTGGGCATAATCCCTGAGTCCTTGATCGATCTCTTCATTGGAGTAATGGCTCAGATCATGTTCCCCCTGGGGATTGGAATCCCCTTTCCCGCCCTGACTCTCCTGTTCCTGTTTCTCTGCAATGAGAAGCGGTTTGATGGAGCGGGCGAACTTGCGGATGCTTTCAGGCCACCTGGTTCGATCCATATAGGGAATTCTTGCAAGCCTCCTGACCGTTTCTCCCTTTTCTTTTTCTCCTGATGGATGAGCCGGAATACCGAGATCGATCCCCCAGATCTTCTGGTAAAGATTAGCAATCACCTCGGCAACTCCCTTTTTCTCCAGGTTCCGGTGCAACTCTGGTATTTCTGTCGCTCTTTTTTTGACACAGTGGGTATCGGCTATGATATCAATGAAATAGTTCGCCACCTTTTTGGCCGACTCTTTTTCACCCATCACCTTCTTGGCTTCTGCATAGAGCATGAGATGGGTCTGAAAATCCCAGGGACAGAAGGTGTAGTGCGTAATGCCGTGGTCGAGAAGGGCTTCGATCACCTTCTCCTCGGTCATTCTGCCTTTCATGGATTCAAGAAAGGCGGGGTTCAAGGTCATCTGTTTTTCCTTCATCTCTAATCCCACCTTTTCGTCTTGCTCCTTCTCCCCATGGATAGGGTCAGGACTATTTCCCAACCTTGGAATGGGAATCTCAGGATAGAGATGTTTCTTCTTCAGCCGGGGCCAGATTTCCTCAACAAACGCCTGTAATTTTTCTTCTTTCATCAATCACCTAATAGTAAAGGTTAGAAGAGCGTACTTTCCCCGGATAAACCAGTTTATCTCTTTCGAAGACCTTTCCCTCGACGATATTCCCCAACCCTCTCACCCTTCCGCCAACATGGATCTCTCCTCCCATCATCCATTCGCCAGTGTGGAGGCCGATATTCTTTTTGACCAAGATCGTTCCGGACCTCATCCCTGCCCCGGTCCAGTTCTTTGTATTCCCTTCAACCACCAGTTCTCCACCCTCAAGTCCGATTCCTGTAAAATCTCCGGTATCCCCTTCCACGGACAGATGTTTTCTTTTGGGAAGTCGAAATCCGATGAGGTTGATCTCGGTTTTCAGCTCGGAGAGTTTCAATGTGATCTCTTCTTCTTTTGCATAGTTACACAATGCTGAGATATAGATTCCGGCTGGTCCGGGGATGAGATAGGGAACCTTCTGGGTGTTTTCGAGAGCGAAGCAGAAATCCTCAATATCCTCAGCTGAATAATCGATCTCCTTAACATACTTTTCAGCGACTTCATAAGCTTTGATAATGGTATTATATTGAACCATCCAGACCAACTCCTTGGCTTCCTCCTCGAGCAGTTTTTCATATCCTCTTCGAATCTGGTCCATCACGATTTCGGCAGATTGAACGATCTGATCGAGAGGAATGGTACTCTGCTCAAAAGTGAAGGTCTTAAATTCCTCAAAGGGATTTCTAACGACCTGAGGGTCTTTTGAGGAAGGCAGTAAATTCTTCTTTTTTGAAAGAGTGGTTTTCATCAATTCAGGTTCGTCGATGCTGGATATCCTTTTTAATTTCTGTATAGAGGGGGTGATCTCCATCGAGCGGTTCAAGAGATTCTCCCTGAAAGATCTTCGATCCAATGGCGAGTGCATCCTTCAGATGTTCACTCTGCTCCCGGTATCTCTGGGAGACCATTTTCACGGCCTCTTTGGCCAGGTAAATCTGAAAGGGGTCGTCTCTCTTCGCCCTCTCCTTTTGAGAAAGAATAGCATCTTTCCACTGGAGGCGGTGCGATAGGGCATAGGGCAGGATAGCCTTCACATGTTCAATGTCAATTTCCGAGTCTCCCAGAAGCCAGGCCAGTCCTTGGGAGTAAAGCTTGATCGAAGTGGGAAGACGATTGGAGGCACAGTTTTTAATCTGATGACAGATATATCCCGTGTAGTGACATCCTTCCTCGCAATTCTCCACAATTCGTTTCTGTCCATAGCGATCGCAGAAAGAAAGTTCAGAAAGAAGCATCCTCGTAAAAGCGCTGGCATCCAAATCTATGTCGAGATTTTCCATCTCGTTCCGGATCCGTTCCCGGTCTTCTCTTCGAAGAGGTTTGACTCCCAGCTTTTCATGGACATAATCGCCGAAGGCATTGCAGACTTCTTCCGTTTTCGGGATCTTCTTGTCATAGGCGATCTTCGATTTGAGAACACGATACAGATCTTTCTCATACTTGGGATGCCTTAGAATATGGTCCTTTTTCTTGGTTTTTCCGATGAGAAAAGAGAGATTAGGCCCCGGATATCTCGATTCGACAATGACATCAAACCGGTCTACAAGGGGGGCAATGATCGAATTAGTCCCACCGTCCTGATAATTGGCGGTAGCAAAGAGGCAGTATTCATCATTGATGATCATCTCATTGAGGTATTCCCAGTTGCCCCGATCCACTCCGTCGAGGATCATGCTCTGTTTCGTCTCAGGAAGGCGGTTGATTTCGTCAACAATCTTTACCGGGATTTGTGAGAAATTGGTCCACACCACATCCTCTTCACCCCGATTCAATTTTCCGAGGTCCGGTCTGCCGATGATTTTCTCCTCTGTCTGCTCCGGATGACCCGAGACCTCGCTTCCCCAGATTACACCCAACGGAAACTGATAGACCAATGAGCAGACAAATTCCGCAGAGGTCGTCTTACCCAGGCCCGGTTCTCCGATGATCAGCTCCTTGCCTTTCAGCAACCCGGTGAGAAGGCTGAACAGGATGGCTGAATTATAGGGTGCGCCTTTAACTTCAATATCCGGCCGGTTGAAATAGAGATGGTCGTTAATAAATTGATAAATCGAAAACACTTGTTTCTGATATCCGTTCTCTTCCACGACTCACACCTTTCTATCATTTCAATTGAATTATTAATCGGTCCATAATTGAATAGACATCTGATTAACCCCACCCCCACCCTTTCCCTCCCCCTGAAGGGGAGGGAAATCGTTGTGTTCCTCCCCTTTCAAGGGGGAGGTTAGGAGGGGGATGGGGATTTGTAGGGGCAGTATAAATATGTCTTCTCAATTATGTACTCCTTAGTAACTAACAATATCATTCTAACACGGCTAACCGCTCTGAAACAAGGTAAGAAGCGGCAATATGGTAATTCCTCATTTATGGTCGTTTTTATCCCCCTTTGGAAAAGGGGGATAAAGGGGGATTTTAAAAATACGTTTGGAAAATCTCCCCTCGCCCCTCTTTGCCAAAGAGGGGGATGAGAGTTCATTATTATTACGTAAACCTATATCTGAAGCATTACAAGATATAAACGTCTTTTTTGGATTCCCCTGCAGCCAAGTGGAATGTCCATTTATGGGTCACTTAAACATTCGTTTCAAAGGCCTCCAGATCGTTTCCGAAAACAAGGGCCTGGCGGGCAGCCCGACTCAATTCCTGATCATAACGGTGGTGCGCAACATAGACACGGCAAATGGCTACCTTTGCAGGAATATAATGAAACAATCTTCGAAGGGGTTCCCGTGAAACTCTCTTCATTCCTGAATCATAGATCAGGAGAGCTGCTTCTTCGGATTCACGCCAGGGGTTGAGTGGTCTTGGATCATGATGGGCCATATCGACGTGAAATTCAATATCCTTCAGACGCGCAGGCAGAAATTTCTTCATTCTCTGCTTCACTTCTTCGGGTGTTAAGAAGATCGGCCTTCCAATCTCAACTTCCCGGAGGGTCAGTTTCTCCTCAAAAGCGCTTCTCCATTTCAACTTTCTTGAGAGAACTTCTGCCCATTTTTTACTCAATCCTCTTTCCCGGTTAGAAAGAGAATTTTTCCACTCCATCACCTTTTCCATCAAAAACCAGTCTGTCAGGGTAAGATACCGGTCCATCTCCTCGATCGGATTGAATGGACAGAGGATCTCCATCGTCTCCTTAAAAATCTCCTGAAGCTGAAGGTCAATGGAGCGGGTGGTGCGATGGTAGTAAACATTAGAATAGAGATAGAGGCGGGCATTGAGAAACATGGCCAGTGCATCCATTCCTCTCTTATCCAAGACCAACCCCTCTTTGCGGAAGGAGGTATAAAAAAGGAGGCGTCTCCAGTCGATAGGGCCTATGGAGACACCGGTCATATAGGCATCCCGCAACACGTAATCGATATTGTCAAAAGTAAAGATTCCGCGAAAGAGTTTTTGGAGGAAGAGGAGCCAACCAGGATGGTTTCGTCCCTCTTTTTTAAGGGGTCTCTTGATGAGAAAAGCAACTTGTTCGGGATCGAGGGTTTCTGTGCGGGCAAATGGACCTTTCGGGCTTCTCCGAATCCCTTTCAAGATCGGAGAGAGTTTTTCACGGATGATGGACTGCCCAATCCCTTCATGATTCGTCTTAAAACGGGAGAGATACTGGTCATCGAAAAAATGACAGAAAGGGCCATGACCAATATCATGGAGCAGTCCGGCCATCCGCAGGAGCTCATCGATATAGAAAAAGGAAGGAATGTCCGACCTGAATATTTTAAAGAGAGCAGGGTAAAGCTTCTCTGAAAAGACTCCGGCCACATGCATTGTTCCGAGAGAGTGCTGAAAACGGGTATGCTCTGCAGAAGGGAAGACCCATCGGGCGCTTTGAAGCTGGAAGATACGACGAAGCCTCTGGACCCAGGGAGAATCGATGATATCCCTCTCCGTCTTCTCCCTCTCGAAGCGGTCGGTCATCACAATATAGTGATAGATGGGGTCAGCAATCAATCCCGTCCCCTGAGGATCAGCCCTTCCCCTCATCGCTGTTGCGTCGGTCTTCATCATTCCTTGTCAGTGGATCTGTTCTGCTTGGTTCTGGGGTGGATAAATTTTACCTTCCCGGCAGCGACCTCACGAAGGGCGTTAACAATGTGGCGGTTATCCGTCTCCAGGAGGGGTTTGGCCCCCCGGATTAACATCTTTGCCCTTCTCGCTGCGAGCATAACCAATTCAAACCGGCTTTCCACCTTCCCAAGACAATCCTGAACCGTGATTCTTGCCATCATTCTCCTCCTATTTTTTTAAAATTCGCATTTGAACTCTTTTTTTGTCTTTCAGTAATAATGATCTCCTTCAATTTTTCAACGGCTTCCTCGAACCTATCGTTGACGATCACATAATGGTACCAGTGGGCCTCCTCCATATCCTTTTTTGCCTGAGCCAGACGATACTCGATCCTCTCTGGTGAATCGAGGCTTCTCCTCACCAGCCGCTCTGCAAGGACTTCCATCGAAGGCGGTAGAAGGTAGATCAGGATGGCCTGATCGATCTTCTCCTGCACCCTTTTTGCCCCCTGTGTATCAATGTCCAGGATCAGATCCATTCTCGCTGAAGCCAGGGTTTCCATATTCACCTTGAGGGTACCGTAAAAATGACCCAGGACTTCTGCCCACTCAAGGAATCTCTCTTGCTCTACCATCTCCTTAAAAACGTTGGGAGCGACAAAATAATAATCCTCTCCCTCTCTCTCGTTTGCCCTCGGAGAACGGGTGGTATGGGAGATGGAAAACCGAAGGCCTGGCAATTCCTCCATCACCTTTCTCACCAGAGTGGTCTTACCTGCGCCCGAGGGCGCGGAGACAATGAAGATCAAACCCCTCCCTTGTTTATTCCCCTGGTTTTTATCTTCCATACCGAATTCCTAAAATAAAGTTCTAAGCAGGCAAGGTTAAGGTTACGAAGCCCGTTTCGGCTACCGGTTATGGTTACGTGGAAAGAATAAAGAGACGATAAACGTGACCTTTTCTTAACGATACGGGCATCCTTACCATTACCATTGAACTATACCTATTTCCTACCTACTCAATGTTCTGTACCTGTTCACGAATTTTTTCCAATTCACTTTTAATCTCCACCACCTTTTGGGAGATCTCCGCATCATTGGCCTTGGCGCTCACTGTGTTGACCTCCCGGTGGATCTCCTGCAACAAGAAATCCATCTTCCTCCCCACGGGCTCTTCTCCTTTGAAGAGAGAGGCAAACTGGTTGAGGTGGCTCTCTGCCCTCACCACCTCTTCTGTAATATCTGTTCTTTCTGCAATTAAAGCAATCTCCTGCTGAAAACGAGAAGGGTCCACTTCAACTCCTTCTAAAAGGGATTGAAGCCTCTCGCGGAGACGGTTTCGAAAGGCTTCGAGATGGGAGGGAAAGAGTCCTCCGATCTCAGCCAGTTGCTGGGTAATCCGTTCTAACCGCTTCAAGAGGTCACTCGCAAGGGATTTCCCTTCGATGCGCTTCATCCCATCCATCTCTTTGAGGGATTGGTTCAGGATAGGAACAATCTCATGCCAGTAGGGTTCGATATCCCCTGTTTCCTCCTTCAGAGAAATGATCTCTTTCACTCCGGCCAGCAACTCGAGTGTAACTTCCCCTTTGAGTTTAAATTTTTCTTTTAAAGAGAGGAGAGCCTGAACATATTGTCCCGCAAGGTTCGAGTCAATCTCGAGTTGAATTTTCTCGTCTCCAGCCGTATCCAGTTTGAGCGAGAGATCAAGCCTTCCCCTTGAAACCTGTGAACGGATGATCTCTTTGATCCGGCTTTCGAAAGGCGCCAACCGTTTCGGAAGTTTGATATTGATATCGGAGTAACGATGATTGACCGATCTGGACTCAATGACAACCCTTCCCAGTGTGCTTTCTCCTTCTCCTCTTCCAAAACCCGTCATCGATTTCAACATAAATGGGATTCTCCTTTTTTAATAGAGTCTGTTTATAATCTCCTTTCGCCGTCATGCCGGACCTGCCTATGCCGAAGCGCCTGCCCGCCGCACGAGGCTCTGGGAGGCGGGGCCTCGCGCAGGCAGGCTTGAGGAGCCTGCCCCGTACTGGATACGGGGGCATCCAGACGTTGTCCCGCCTCCGTATCCAGTACGGAGTAAACTCCAGTCGGGAACCATCTCAAAAGCTTAAAAGCTGGATCCCGGTTTTCACCGGGAACCCTGGATTCCGGCGCTCGCCGGAATGACGATCTATTAGGAGACCGTTAGTTTATGGACAGACTCTCATTAAATCGGTTTTTCATATGGCCCTGAAACAACCCGTGAAACAAGTTCAGGGCATGGTTCAGGGTGACAAAGAAACTTTCAACATCCTGCCAACTCTTCCGAATATTTCTTTCGAAGCTGGTTGAAGAGTTGGATAACCTTCTCCTGCCGGTAGTCTGGATAGGTCCATTCTAAGGGCTGGAAAGATTTATTCCGATAGATGAGCGTCAGATCCGCATAGATGCCCTTCCTGAGATAAGGCCGATGCGTATAACCCTTTGTTGTAGCAAGGATGACATGGACCTGACACATGTAACCCGGGTCAATATTGATCCGTCGGTTTCCAGTGGAAGCCGCTAATATTTCCTCAAGGCTGTTTGTAGTGCATTTTATGTCCGGGAGAGAGTCCTGTGAAACAAGCGGTTCGAAAGTAATAAAGTGACGGTAAAGATTCTCTCCCATCTCTTGATTATAATAATCAGTGAAATCGAATGGAAACCTTTCACTGATGAAATCGATCTCCCCAAATTCTTTTTTCAAATCCTGAATTCCTTGTTGGAGGATATCCTCCTGGTTAACGATCAGGCTCATAAAGAGTTTGGCAAGGATGGGTTCCTTTGCTTTGCCCATCCGGTCATCCCTCTCTTTTTAAATACATAAAAAACTCCTTATTCCCTTTTTGACCCAAAATGGGAGATTCGATCACCCCAAGCACTTTCAATCCCAAGTCGAGGCAAAACTCAGTGATCCTTTTGATCACTTTCTGATGTAAATGGGCGTCTTTGACCACGCCTCCCTTTCCCACTTCCCCTTTGCCCACCTCGAACTGAGGTTTGATCAGGCTAAGAATTATTCCTCCGGAAGCCAAAAATCCAAGAAGATGGGGAATAAATTTCTCTATGGAGATAAAAGAGGTATCAATGAGAATCAAATCCATGTCCTCATCCACCTCCTCTTTTTTCAGGAAGCGAATATTTCGCCTCTCCAAATTAACCACTCGTGGATCCTTCTGTAATTTCCACGCCAACTGTCCATAACCCACGTCTATAGCATAAACTCTTTTCGCTCCTCTCTGAAGGACGCAATCTGTAAAGCCTCCGGTGGAAGCGCCCACATCCATGACCACCATTCCCTCTGGATCGATTCCAAAAGTTTCAAGCGCCCCTTCGAGTTTCTGGCCTCCGCGGCTGACATAGGGATGATCTCCTCCGCGTATCTCTATTTGGGCTCCCATAGCCACCTGGATTCCAGCTTTGTCCACCCTTATCCCATCGACCAGGACTTTTCCCTCCATAATAAATGCCCTGGCCTTTTCCCGACTCTGGACAAAACCTTTCTCCAATAGAAGCCGATCGAGTCTCTGTTTATCGACCCTCCGGCCTAAAGGAATATCCTTGGGGTTGATCATTCCATGGTGTGAACTGGGGTGGTTTTCCATCAAACAATTATCCCCCCTCCTTTGGCTTACTTCCCCACCATCTTTTTAACTTCTTCAACGATCCCTGCTTCGTCAATTCCACATTTCTTTCTGAGAAGGGACTGTGGCCCGTGTTCGATAAAGTGGTCTGGAATACCCAGGCGTCTCACCGGGATGGTACAAAGCCCCTTTTCCTGAAAGAGCTCGAGGACAGCGCTTCCAAAACCTCCTATCAGGGCATTCTCTTCTACCGTCACAACGGTTCCTGTTCTCGCAGCCCAGTGTGAAATGAGGTCCTTATCGAGCGGTTTTAAAAAACGGCTATTAATGACTGCGGCATCGATTCCGATCTCTTTCAAGCTTTCGGCTGCATGGAGAGCGGGATAAACGGTTGAACCAATGGCAATGATCAAAGCATCCTTGCCTTCCCGGAGCAGTTCCCCTTGACCGATAGCGATGGATTTAAGATTTCCACTCCCCTTTGCGCCCACCCCTTTTGACTTAGGATACCGGAAAGCAATAGGGGTCGGACAATCCACGGCGGTCTTGATCATATGTCGGAACTCCTCTTCATCCTTGGGCACCATCACGGTCAGGTTCGGGATGTGCCTGAGATAAGAGAAATCGAAGACGCCATGGTGAGTGGGTCCATCCTCACCCACAAACCCTCCACGATCCAGCGCAAAGACAACAGGAAGATTCTGAAGACAGACATCCAGAAGAACCTGATCATAAGCCCTTTGAAGAAAGGTTGAATAGATGGCCACAACAGGCTTCATTCCCTCGAGGGCCAGACCAGCGGCAAAGGTGACTGCATGCTGTTCCGCGATCCCGATGTCATAGAACCGGTCAGGAAACCTTCTTGAAAATTCTTCCAATCCTGTTCCACTCTGCATGGCTGCTGTAATGGCAACCAACTTTTTATTCTCTTTTGCCAATCCGCAGAGCGTCTCTCCAAAGACCTCTGTATAGGTGGGAAGACTGTTTGCAGGGGCCTTTTTAATCTCCCCTGTCTCCATATTGAAAGGGGGGACACTGTGAAAAAGAGCAGGGTTCTTTTCAGCAGGTTCATAGCCTTTACCCTTCTTGGTAATCACATGGACGAGGAACGGGCCTCTCAATTTTTTAATATTCTGAAAGTTTTCTATCAGATGATCAAGGCGATGCCCATTAATAGGGCCGATATATTTCATTCCTAGCTCTTCAAAGAGGAGGCCTGGCATAAGAAATCCTTTGAGCGACTCCTCAGCCTTTTTTACAAAGCGGAGGGCTGATTTTCCAATGCTCGGTATGGTTTCGAGAAACCCTTTCATATCGTCTCGAAAACGGTTGACAAATTGCCCGGTCATCAACCGATTAAGATAAGAAGAGAGGGCGCCCACATTATGGGAGATGGACATCTCATTATCGTTCAGGATGACGATCAGGTCCTGATCGATGTGACCTGCCTGATTGAGGCCTTCGAAGGCGAGGCCAGCGGTCATCGATCCGTCTCCGATGATGGCAATGATCCTTCCGTCTCCTCCCTTTATTCTCCTCGCCTCTGCCATTCCCAAGGCGGCTGAAATAGAGGTCCCACTGTGGCCGGAATCAAAGGTATCATAAGGGCTTTCATCCCTTTTTGGGAAACCGCTGATCCCTTCGTACTGTCTCAAAGTATGAAAGCGGTCTCTTCTCCCGGTCAACAGTTTATGGGTATAACTCTGATGCCCCACGTCCCATATCAATTTATCAATAGGGAGATTGAAGACGTAATGAAGACCAACCGTTAACTCCACCACCCCGAGATTCGAGGCAAGATGTCCACCATTTTTGGAGACCGTGGAGAGGATTTTCTCTCGTATCTCATCACAGAGTTTCTCCAGTTCTTCTCTATCCAGTTTCTTAATATCAATGGGGTGGTCGATCTGTTCCAGCAGTTTTGTCATGGACTAATTTTCCCTTAAAACAATATATTGAGCGATCTCTCTGAGCGGCTCGACTTCAGGCCCAAAGGATTGGAGGTCAGCGATCGCCGATTCCATCAATGCCTTGGCCGTTTTCTTCGACTCTTCGAGTCCCAGCAAAGCAGGATAGGTCGCCTTTTTTTTAAATAGATCACTTCCCGTATTTTTCCCAAGGAGTTCGGGTTTTCCCTCCACATTCAGGATATCGTCAACAATTTGAAAAGCATGCCCGATTTTCTCTCCATACCGAGTAAAGGAGTTAACTGTTTCAACAGTCCCTCCTCCTAACTTCGCTCCAGTTCGTACCGAGACCGTAATCAAAGCCCCGGTCTTATGGGTATGGATATATTGAAGTGTTGGTAGTTTGACTTCCTTACCTTCTGATGCGATGTCTGCGACCTGACCTCCGACCATTCCCGATATTCCTGAAGCCTGAGCTATCTCATGGATAACTTCGACAACGACTCCCGGGGCGCTGGTTGAAGGATGCGTCATCAACCGAAAGGCTTCTGTCAGGAGGCCATCTCCTGCTAAAATTCCCATCGCCTCCCCAAATACTTTATGACAGGTCGGGTTTCCACGTCGGTAATCGTCATTATCGATGGCCGGAAGATCATCGTGGATCAGAGAGTAAGTATGGATCATCTCCAGAGCACAGGCAAAGGGAATAATCTTATCTCCCTGTCCTCCCGCGGCTTCATAGGCAGCAATTGAAAGGATAGGCCGAATCCTCTTCCCCCCGCTAAAAAGGCTATGCCGCATAGCCTGGCGAAGCAAGGCTGGGAATTCTTCTTCACCACCCTTCTCCGTCTGTTTGGGCAAATAGTTTTCCAGAGCTTTATCCACAACCTCTTTTTTCTCCTGGAGATATTTTTTTATATCCATCAGATCCTACTCATCTTTTTCGGGTTCGCTATCAGCTAATAATTTAAAAGAAAATTGTCCAGAGTTCGTTGAAGAACCCTGTCCTGGGCTTCTAGAAGGATCGAAGGGCTCCCTTATAAGTTCTCCGTCCTTGTCTTTAAGAAGGATTTCCACTCTCTTTTCCGCTTCATCCAGTTTCTGGTTACAGAAACGGGAAAGTCGAATCCCTTCCTCAAAGAGCTTTAAGGATTCTTCCAGGGAGATATCCCCCTCCTCCAGTTGAGAGACGATCTTTTCCAACTTTTCCAAGGCGTCTTCAAACTTCTCCTTCTTTTCTCTTGGCATTCGAAATCTCCAGTAGTTTTAATGTAATATAATATATTATCCCTTCAGAGCGGGTATCGTCAAGGCCTCTCTTTTTCCTCAACGCTGCATGCCAAGGTCCCCCTGTGCAGTTTTACTTCCACTTTATCTCCAACCAGGACTTCATCCATATCCCTCAGGATTTTAAGGGAAGGAAGTTTTCGGGTGATGCTGTAACCTCTCTGAAGGATAGCGAGGGGGCTCAGTGAATCCAGTTTCCCTAAAATTCCCTTTAAATTTTGTTTCTTTATTTGAATCTTATGTCTCATATTCTGGCCTAACCATTTCCTTGCCTCCGAGAGGGATGTCTCCATATTCCTTATTCTCTGGAAGGGGCTCTGGAGATTCAATCTTTCGGCAAGAAAACCTCTTTTTTCTTTCTTCCTTGTCACGTTCCACAGGAGAAGCCTTCGAGATTGATTGACCAGGTCATCCAGTCTTAGAAGATAATCTTCTATCATCTTCCGGGGATCGATTAAACCTTTATTGAGATGAAATAGATTAGCTTTCATTTCCTGCAAATATTGAGTCATCCGATTTTCCAGGATGCCCGTCAGACGGTTAAGATTCCTTGTTATCTCTCTTTTATCCTTAACCACCAACTCTGCTGCGGCAGAGGGTGTCGGTGCCCTGAGATCAGCCACAAAATCTGCGATCGTGTAATCCGTCTCATGGCCCACGGCAGAGATGACAGGTATCTTCGAATGAAAGATCGCCCTTGCTACCTCTTCCTCATTAAATGCCCACAAGTCCTCCAGCGATCCCCCTCCCCTTCCAACGATGATGACATCGACATTTCCTCTCTTGTTTAAGTATCTTATTCCTTCGGCTATCTCTCCGGAGGCTCCCTCCCCTTGAACCCGCGCAGGATAGAGAAGCAGGCTAACATTCTCAAATCTTCTCTGGATGATCTGGATCATATCCTGGATCACGGCTCCAGTAGGTGAGGTGACGATTCCAATCGTCTGGGGTAGTATCGGAATCTCTCTTTTTCTGCCGATCTCAAAAAAACCTTCCTTTTCAAGTTTCTCTTTCAACTGGAGAAATGCCAATTGAAGAGCGCCGATCCCTTTGGGCTCCATGCCTTCAAGGATGAGTTGATAATCTCCCCTTTTTTCATAGAGGGTGACCCTTCCATGGCAGATAACATGAAGACCATCTTCTGGAACAAAGCGAAGGGTCCGGGACTGCATTTTGAAAAGGACAGCCCGGATCTGAGAACTCTCATCTTTCAAGGTGAGATAAATATGGCCGGAAGGAGGAATCCGGAGGTTGGAGATCTCTCCTTCAACCCAGATATCTGGAAATTTTTCCTCAAGAATATCTTTAATCTCATGGGTTAGTTCTGAAACCGTCAGGATATATCTTAAAGGAAGTTCCATCATCTTTATTTGAAGGGTGGTATTTGAGTCTTCAGTTGTAGGGAATGGGTTATATATAACAAATAGGAGGTCCGATGTAAACCGGAGTCTAAACCCCAGTGGGAATGATTGACACTTCTCATTAGTTTAGTTATAAAATTCACATATCTTAAATAGAGCCTGCTTATAAATGCACTTTTTCCGTCATGCCGACCTGCCTATGCCGAAGCGCCTGCCCGCCGCACGAGGCTCTGGGAGGCGGGGCTTCGCGCAGGCAGGCTTGATCCGGCATCCAGACGTCGTCCCGACCCCATAACCAGTACGGGGTAAACTCCAGTCGGGAACCATCTTTAGAGCTGGATCCCGGTTTTCACCGGGAACCCTGGATTCCCCGCCTTGGCGGGAAATGACAACCTTGGGGTAGAAATTGAATCATTTGACTCTCGATGAAATGAGAAAGAAGGCCAAGGTTATTTTTGATAAGGCTGTCTCTGCTGTCAATCCTTCCGAAGCACTTAAAAAATCTGTTCATATTCAAAATGAGGCTTTGGCGATTCAGGTCGCCGAAGGTTTAGAAAAATCCATCGATCTGAGGG
>Ga0299915_10001939_pt1 | contig 15150 bp, 11 predicted proteins | sample RVTome_13_FD_200263 | JGI IMG/M metagenome (GOLD analysis project Ga0299915, IMG submission 200263) | Soil microbial communities from uranium-contaminated site in the Upper Colorado River Basin, Wyoming, United States - RVT92D227 (version 2) ... | reverse complement strand
GCCGCTGCCCAAGAAGCCGACCGTTCAGGACGCGCTCTGGTGCATCGCCGGCCTGGGAGGGCACATCAAAAACAACGGCCAAGCTGGTTGGCAGGTGCTTCAACGTGGAATGGAGAAATTCGTGGCATTCGCAGCGGGCTGGTGTGCTCGCGAGGAGGCAGACTTGTGATCAATCGAGAGACGTCAATGTCAACGTCGACGTTCTTATCTGACCGACATTGGATCTAGCGCCGATCCGTTCTGCGAGACCCGGTTCTGGGTGACTCTCCGGGCTCGTGCCGATGCCTCGCGCCTTCGCAACCTTGCTCGCGATCGTCCTCGCCTCCACACCGGCGTGGGCCGACGACCGCGAGCGGGCTGCCGTGCACTTCGCGGCGGCGGCGGCGGCCGAGAAACGAGGCGACTGGCGGAGCGCGATCGTCGAGTACGAGCAGGCCTACGCGGCGGCGCCGCACCCGTCGGTCCTGTTCAACATGGCAAACGCCCACGAGAAGCTCGACGAGCATCGCCGCGCCGCGGAGCTGTTTCGACGCTACCTCGCGGACTCACCCGAGGCGGAGGATCGCGGCTCCGTGCAGCGCCGCATCACCGCGCTACGCGACCGGCGGTCACGGCTACACGTCGTCTCCGATCCGGTCGGCGCGACGCTGATCGTCGATGGCGAGGTACGCGGGACGACCCCGATCGACGTCGACCTCACCGCGGGCAAGCACCGCGCGCAGGTCGAGCTGGGTCGCGATCGTTCGGAGGTGGTGGAGGTCGTGGCCGAGTACGGCGAGCCTCGCGAGCTGGTGCTCTCGGTGCCGTCGAGCGCTGCCGGCCTCGCGGGCGTCGCCACCGTCACGCCGAAGGCGGCACCGGGAGAGCTCACGTTCGGGATCGGCATCGGCGCGCACCCGGCGCTGGGTGCGGAGTGGGATTCGCGCACGCCGGTCTCGGTGACGGGACGGGTGCGAGGTGGCGTTCGATTGCTCGGGCGAGTGCGCGTGTTCGCGGAGCTCGGCGGCGCGTTCGGACCTTCGATCGAGGACGATCGCGTCGGCATCATGCTCGGCCCGAAGGAGCAGTTCCTGCTGCTGGCCCCACGTGCGGGCGCGGCGATCACGGTGTGGCAGATGCCGGGTCGCGCGCGGCTCGACGTGTTCGCGGCGGCCGGCCTGGTGTTCGGCTATCACGCGCTGTTGTTCGGGACCGAGACGGTGGCGAAGCAAGCCGTGTTCGGCGCGGGTGGCGGTGGCGGCGTCGAGCTCGTGTATGCATCGGCAGCCGCGCCGCGCCAGCACTGGCTCGTATCGGCCGCGTGGTTCGTGCTGCCCTCTGCCGTCGGTGACGACACCGGCTTCCGCTCCACCGGCACGGTGGACCTCGGCGGCTTCGAGCTCGTGCTGGGATGGGCGGTCGCGCTGGGAGGTGGACCATGAGGCCCGCGCTGCTCGTCGCCACGGCGATCGCCGCCACCGCGTGCAACTACGACGCACGCGGCGCCGCGATCTGGACCGGCTCGATCTCGCGCGACGGCGACGCGGTGGAGTTCGCCGGCTACGACCCAAATCCCGCGCAGGGCCAGGGCTTCGGATCGCCCCCGGCGGCACTCGGCTACATCGAGGCCGATGGTCAGACGCTGCTCGTCTTCATGTCGCTCGAGGTCGTCCGCGTCGATCGCTTCGTCGCCATGATGGCGTCCGAGCTCGAGGTCAAGGACACGTTCCTGACCGCCGAGCTCGGGATGGGCCTGACGTACATCGAACAGCGCGCCTCCGACGTCGATGCCACCGAGGTGGAGCAGCCCTACCGCCAGGCCTTTGGCGAGGGCCACGGCGGCACGACCACCGGCACGTTCACGGTCACCGCCACCGACTTCGACACGTTCCTCGAGGGCCGGCTCGAGGTGGTGCTCGATAACCCGAGCGGGGGCCTGCGCGACGTGCGCGTCGACGTGCGCTGGGACGGCCAGAAGTAATCACCTCGCTACTGCTCGTAGCGCCGTCGCGGCTTGCAGAGATCCCGCAGGGTGCGGTGAAAATCGCGCGGCGCTGGCTCGGCGCGGATCACGGTGCGCGCGGCGCGGACCGCGGCCGACTCCACGCGGACCTGGTCGCCGAGCACGCCTACCGCGACGGTGGCGTCGGCCGGCGCGCCGGTCTTCGGATCGAACACGACCCCTGTCTTGTCGTCGACGAGGACGACGCCGTAGAACGACACCTCGAGCTCGGTTCCCGGCAGGACCGAGGCGTCGTCGACGTTGCGCTCGAACCTGGCGTGGAGCCTGATGTCCTGCTCGTAGCGATCGAACCACTGTCGGTATGTGAGACCGCGCTCCTCGCGGTCGGCCTGCTCTTCGCTCATCGCGTCCCCCGTTCGTGAAGATCCACTCGCGGTGGGCTGCAACGAACGGACTTGGTCGCACGCCAACAGCGCGCACCGGTGCGGTGCAGGTGCCGCCGGTGGTCGACTCGACCGGTCGAACTGTCCGAGCAAATTGTCCCAACACCTGGACCCGCCGCCGCTCCGGTGAGGCCGCGGTGCTGCTCGAAGCGAAGCAGCAGACGGATTCGTCGTGGTGGAGATCGAGCCTCTGCGCGGTTTGTGCGAGCAGCTCGCTGGAACACCAGCTTGTTCCATTCGCCGTGCATGGGAGTGACTGACACTGCGGCCTCCGCGGCGGCGGGTCGCCCTTGCGGTCGCCTTGCGCGTGACCGCGCCGGACATTCGCGCCGCGTTAACGCCAATTCTCTGAACATGTCCGGATCTCTGACGACCGCAGCCTTGCCGAACCGGAGAGCATGCGTTGGGTTTCCGGGCTAGCCCGGATCATTCGGCCTTGGCAGCTCACCGTTCGGATGGCTTCTCCGATTCGCGCCCACGTGGGCGTGCGCGGATCTCGTCGCCAAGGTCGGCCTCTCCGGCTTCGGCCTCGGCGCGGTTCGTGCGAACGGGCACTCGCTGGAACACCAGGTTGTCAGGTGCGGTACCTCGGATGATCAGCCGACCCTCGCGATGCAACTGGTGGTGTGCGAAGCACAGCAGCGTGATTTGCGACGGATGGTGACCACCGCCATCAACTTGATGGACAACGTGGTGGATCTCGAGGTGCCGCGCGGACCGGCAGCCCGGTACGGTGCAACGATGGTGGTCGCGCGCGAAGACGTGTTTGCGAATGCGTGGAGTCACGCTCGACGTGGTTCGCGCGGGCGTCTCGGCGTCGAGGTCGCCGATGAAGTCGGCGTCGCAGCGTGCGTGGTCGACGGTCGCCGCGTCCACTGCCACGTCCCGGCCCGCTCCGGTCTGCCAGCTCCGCTTGCACTCCTTGCACGTGCTGATCGAGATCTGGTGGGCCGGCTTCGTCGGCGTATCCGCCGTCGCGGGTGCAAACACGGATCGGCAGAGCGTCTGCAGGAATTCGTCGTCGGTGACGCGCTCGCCGCGCTCGTTCTCGAGAACCGCGCGCGCCTCGCGCAACATCGCGTAGGTCGGCGCGTGGACCTCGTAGGTCACCTTGCGCCGGCGGAGGTCTGGATCCTTGGGATCGTTCGGTCCGTCGCCGTACTTGTGACCGGCCACGAGCTCCTCGATCTCGCGGAGGCACTTGCCGGACGCCGCGTCGATCCACTCGGCCTCCTTGTCGGGAGAGGCGACGCGCGTGAGCTCGCGAACGGCCGAGTACCTCAGGTCGTCGCTGGCGAGCGCCTCGGACAGCAGCGGAAGATCCTCGAGCGCCTCGGCGACGCGGATCCGGTCCTGCGCGGTGCGAGGCGCGTACCCCAGCTCGCACTCCAGGTATTCGAAGAACGTCGCGTATCCGTGATCTCGCCACAGCCGGAGCGCCTTGGCGTCGCGCAGCAGCGAGGCCTCCTCCGCATCGTAGACGGACCGCGCCTTCGCGATCCTCTGGAGACCTTCGTGGACGCGATGCGCCTCGTCGTCCCTGCCGGTCGTGCCCCACACAGGCTCGCTCGTCATCGAACCATCCAGCAACATCGTGAGCTCCGATCTTCGCGTGCTCGATTGCGCGTACGATCTTCTACCACTCGAGTTTTCGGCTCGATGTCCTGCGCTGTGCTCGACGAACTCCGACCGACCGCGATCGCCCGACCCTCGATGGCGATTTCACGCGGGGCGCGCAGGACACGAGATCCTCGACGAGGTTTTCTGATCGATCGCCGGCCGCATCGAGCCCGGCAGGATTTTCCTGTCAATCTCCAAGTGAAGTATTTCATCGCGACCGACCAGGGAGCGCCCACGGCCCATTCGTCGATGCGGCGCGCCGCCGCGCCGCCGCGCTTCCCGGCGAGTGCAAGATGAAGAAGACCTCGATCGTGCGGTGCCACTCGTCCTCGGTTGGTTGCGAGGCCGGTTCTATCGGCTCACCGGCCAGTTCGCCGCGAGGCTTCCGCTTCCTTGGCACCGCGAGATCATCGAACCCACCTCCAGAAAGACACCCCGCCTGAACGGGCTGAAAGAGCACTGGGCATCTACGCAGTCACAAGATCGACGGCGCACTCGTGCTGCACGCGTTGCTGGTCCACGCCGAGTCGTACGGTGCGGTCCGTCACCGAGCGTTTCCGCGGAAGCGCCAAATCGCGCCCGCGCTCGACCCGTTACCACCTGGGCCGACTGTCGTGGGGTACTCGGCTCGATCGTCCAGGCTGTGAGAGCATCTGCCGATGCACCGGTTGATGCTGCTGTTCGTCGTGGCGTGCTCCTCGTCGTCGTCGCCGCCTGCGCCGGAGGAGAAACCGGCGAAACCCACACCGCCGAAAGTCAGCGCAGAGATACTTCAACGCGGCAAGCCGGTCGAGAAATCGATCCGCAAAGGCGAATCACACCGCTATCGCATCGAGGCGGGTGCTGCGATGGTCGTGACGGGGGTCGTCATGCAGAAGGGCATCGACGTCGCGCTCCACACATACGATCCAAGCGGCAAGCATCTCGTCGAAATCGATAGCCCAAACGGCAACAACGGTCCCGAGCCGTTCATGATCGAGACGACAGTTGCCGGCGCCTATGACGTCGAGGTGCGGCCCTTCGTGGAGCCGTTACCCGACGGCACTCCGGCGCCCCCAGAGGGACGCTACGAAGTGCGTGTCGACGACATCCTCACGGCAGATGCGTACGCGGAGCAGCTCGCGAAGCAACACATCGATAGCCTGCGCATCCTCGACACGTGGCGCGCCGCGCGTGCTCACAACCAAGCTGCGCTCGACAAGTTCTGGGCAGACCTCAAAGGCAAAGCGCCGATCATCGAGCCGTACCCTGACGACAAAGACAGCCGGCTGGTGACGTTCGTGATGCGGTCGAGCGCGCCGTACGTCGGCATGTTCGGCGGGCCAGTGGGACTTGAGAGACCGATGCTCCGCATCGGCGACTCCGATCTCTGGTACCTCACCGGACGGATTCCGGCGGTGGCGTACTTCGACTATGGATTCATCGCGACCGATGGCCCTCCTCCTCTCCACGAGCCGTATCGCCCGGACGCTGTGCGTGGAGTTGACGAGCGCTTCGCCAAACGCATGACGGACCCGAACAATCCGCTCACGCGCATTGGCCTGTCGCGCGTCGAGATTCCCGGCCCGCCGCAGGAACCCTTCCTCGTCGACAACCCGTCGACGCCCAAAGGAACCGTCACGCGCGTCGAGTTGGAAAGCACCAAGCTTCGCGAGAAGCGTCTCGTCGGCGTGTACCTGCCAGCGGGCTTCGATCCGAAGCAGCACTACCCACTCGTGATCGCGTTCGACGGCGAGGTCTACGGCATCGATCCTGCGGCGCAGATTCCACTGCCGCGCATTCTCGACAACCTGATCGCGGCAAAGAAGATCCCACCCGTGATCGCCGCGCTAGTCGCCACCCGGGACCAGCGTCGGCGAGATCTCGCGGAGTCGGCGCCGTTCGCGGCATTTATCGTCGAGGAACTAGTACCGAAGCTGCGCGCTGACTATCACGCCGGTCTCACCGCGGCCGAAACGCTCGTCACCGGGTCAAGCCTCGGCGGCACCCAGTCGGTCTACATCGGGCTGCACCATTCGGACGTCGTCGGCAACATCCTCACGAACTCGGCCGCGCTGTGGCAGCGTCCGAAGCAATTCGATGGCGACCCGCCGGATTACGTCGAGGGTGGCGCGATCATCCGCGAGTTCGCGAAGGCACCGAAGCTGCCGCTGCGGTTCTACGTCGACACAGGCATGTTCGAGGCGCATCTGCGCGACAGCAACCGCCGGTTGCGCGACGTGCTCGAAGCAAAGGGCTATCCGCTCACGTACATCGAGTTCCCGGGCGGCCATGACTACTCGATCTGGCGTCACACGATTGCCGACGGGCTGATCGCGCTGCTCGCGGAACACTAAGGCTGGTAGCAACCGACGATGTAGACTCGGAGCCGCGGGGTGCTGAACAGGATCGGAGGCGCTAGCGAGTCGGTTCTAGGACCGATCGAGAGGCATGCGACAAGAGGCAACGCCCCGTCGATCGAGTGCTTGTCCGGTATCCGGACAAAGAGCTCGACGTGAAGCTGGGGTCACGGTGGAACGAGAGGCGCTACACGACGCCCGTCGGACAGAACGAGCTCGATGAAGACGCTGTGCCCCAGTGGCGCGAAGACCGCTAGGGGATCACGGTAGTCGTCGACGGAATTCCGGCGGCGGTATCATCAACGGCGCCTTGGCGCGGTAGACCGGGGGCAGGTGATGGCGAGTGGTCGCAGCCCAGCGTTCGGGACGAAGCCGTACGACCAACGGCTCGCGGTGTCTGGTGCTTCTCTCGAGAAGCACCGCGGCCTCACCGGAGCGGCGGCGGGTCTAATCCGGTACCGGTGGAATTCGCGGCCGCCCTCGGCGCGGTGTCGATGTCGTCCACCGCCTGGTCGTCCCCCATGAAGCCGAAGTGGGCTTCGAAGGCCGCGTACTCGCCGACGCCGGCGAACATGTGCGCCTGGATGCCGCCGAGAAGATCGTTCACGTGGACGCGATCGCCGTCGACGATCACCCGCGCGCGTGCCGTGGTCGTGCCTGCAAGCGGCTTCGCGTGCGTCGCGATCACGCGGTAGTCGATGGTCACCGGGACTCGTAGAGCGCGGTGACCAGCTCGTGGTGATCGTAGAACGCCACGAAGTGATGGCGGTACTCGCCGACGTCGAGCACCCGGTAGTAGTTGTGATACGGGCGGATGTGGCGGCGGCACTACCACTGGCGGTGCGACGGTGAGAGCTGCAGGGCGCCGGGCCCGACGTGCGCTGGCACGGCCAGAAGTAGCGCTCAGTCGTTTACTTTGCGGTCAGCTCGGCGACCAGATCGGCGGCCTCGAGGCGGGTCACGCCGTCACCGCCGGTGGTGCGCGCGTCGAGGATGTAGCCCGCGCTCCCGGTGGGGATCGCGAAGTTGTCTCGCAGCACGGCGATCCAGGTGGGTGCGTTCGCCGGTGGGATCGTCGAGCGCTGACCGTCGTGCTCGTTCGCGTGCAGGCGGGCGAGCCGGGCGACCGTGGTCTCGCCATCGCGGCGGCGGATCGTCGAGATGCGACCGTCGCGTTCGCGCACGTAGATGATGTTGGCGCGCGCGGCGGCGTGGATGCACGCGACGTCCCACAGCGTCGGTCGCGCACCGGAGCCGACGAGGTCCGCGAAGTCTCTTCCGATGTGGGCGAGCGCGACGCGGTACCCGCCGACCTGATGCATCGCGCCGCGGTCCCGGATGTGGACATCGAGCCAGCGCATCCGGCGGGCCTCGAGATCGATCGTCACCGGCACGGTGATCACCGAGCGCCCGGACAGATCGAAGCGCTGCACGACCGCGCGCGGATCGAAAGGCTCGGCCACTTCGGGACGGATCATCAAGCCCGCGAAGCCGTACGCCAGCCGATCGAACGAGATCGCGTTGTAGCTGAACACCACCATCACGGCGTGGCGCGCGTTGATCGCGGCGAGGCCGTCGAGGTTCAGATCCACGAACTCCGAGGCGCCGAACGGCGGCGGCGCGGAGGTCAGATCACCCGAGTGGACCGCGGCGCGATCGGTGCCGACCACGAGGTTCGTGTAGTCGCACGTGCCGACATGCCGCCAGTGCTGGTCGTAGAGCGCCACCGCAAGATCGAGATCGACGCGTGCCTGCGGCGGCTCCTCCCAGTGCAAGAACAGCCGCAACGTGGCCCCTTCGGGCACGGCCACCTCGCTGCCCCGCGGCCACGCGATCCTGGACTTCGAGGCGCTGCGCTCGCCGATCGGCACGAGCAGATCGGCGAGCCCGCGATCGAGCACGGCGCGCGCGAACGGGCGGCGCGTTTCGGCCCGGGCGACGAGCTCGGCGCGCACGGCGGTGACGATCGTCCCGATCACGTCGGCCGGCAGCGGCATCCGGTGATCCGGCATCCCCCAGGCACGGAGCACCTCGCCTTTGGGCAGGAACACGCGCCGCGGCCATGCGGCACCACGCTTGGCGATATGCGCGGCGAGGGTGAGCAGCACCGCCGGCGCGCCTCGCGTCACGCCGCGCTGCAGGGCCGCGAGCACGTCGCCCAGCGCCTCGGGTTGCCGCGCGCATGTCACCCGCACGAGGTGGTCGGCACGTCGCAGGAGCTCGCCGGGGCGCTCGCCGAGGCGCTCCGCCGCGGCGCGCGCGTCTCCCGCACGCAGCGCAGCCTCGACGGGACCGGCCCACGGCGAGACCCGCACGCGATCGTCGACGATCTGCACGTTCGGGATCGACAGGGCCCGGGTGCGCAGGTCCGCGTGAAACGTCACCTTCGCGAGATCGGTCGCGCGAACCGCGGCGAACGCGAGCGCTGCGGTCGGCAGCTTCGCCACGTGCTCGAACGGATGCAGCCGCTCGCCGACGCGCTTCCACAGGTTCGGGCGTCGCATCATGTCCTCGAGCAGCTGGGACTCCGGCGCGACGCGATCGAGTGCCTCGAGCACCGAGCGCCGCAGCCCGCGTCCGACCGATCGCAACCGCATCGGCTCGACCAGCGCCGGATCGGCACCCATCAGGACCACGGCCACCCGCAGGACATCGGTGGCCGTGCGCAGGTGGCCCTGGGTCGTGCGCACCATCGCCGAGCGATCCAGCGAGACGACCCACAACCGCGCGACGGCGATCGCCATCGTCTCCTTGACCGGGATCCGCGACGGCAACCAGCTCGCGGATTTCGGGCCCATCGCGTCGATCACCGTCTCGACCTCGGCGCGGTCCTCCTTCGACAGCGGCGTCGCGCGCGCCATCAGACGCTCGAAGCGCTCGCGGGCGGTGCCCATCACGTCGAACGCGAGGTGGATCAGCCTCAGCTCGCCCTCGTGCCGTTGCACCCGCTCGCCCGTACCGCCGCGCGAGGCCGGCGTGACGAACGGATCTCCGAGCGCGACGCGGCGGTGACAGATCGGGCATCCCGAGTACGTGCCGCCATCCCAGCAGCTCCGGCACACGAGGTGCCCGCACGGATCGAGCGCCCCGACGGTCTTGATCTGCCCGCACCACGGACACGGCTGCTCGGGGCGCGTCAGCAACCACGACAGCACCCGCTGCAGATAGAGCGACGGGGTATCCCCCGGCGTCGAGGCGGGGAACCCTCGGAACAGCGGCACGTGCGGGCGATTCGCGCCGAGCGTCTTCGCGAGCGTGTCGAGGATCCAGTTCTTCAGCTCGGCGATCGCCTGGAACGGCAGCCGGCGCACCGTCATCGCGAGGTCGAGGCTCATCACGAACCCGAGCTGCAGGAGCTCGTCCTCGAACCGATCTAGATCGACATCACGCGACGGCCGTGTGGCCGCGCTCGCGACGCGATCCGCATCGAGGACCACCATCGACGTGCGCGCCAGGAGGAGCGTGCGGATCCGATCCATGAAAGAGGTGGGCGGAGAGTGGAAACGCTACCCTTGAACTGAAGAAGGAAGCGCAACCGGAGCCGCCCACCGGCCAGCGTATCACCACCGGCCGAGTAGCGGCTATTCGGCGAGCAACGCCGCGTCGCTCGCGACGGTGTACTCGTGCCCCGCGTTCGGGTCGCGGATCTGAGCGTAGATCCATCCGTCGGAACGGAAGTGCGGGAACAGCGCGTACTGGCCCGGCTGCATGTTCGTGATCCGCGTGACCTCGCCGGTCGCGATCTCCATGAGGTAGACGTTCGCGGCGCCGCTCGACAGGTAGGGCTGGAACGCGGGATCGCTGGCCCCGGTGAACCCGAGCTCGACCGCGTCGGCCGGAGTGACGTAGTGGTGGTAGACCATCCAGCGCTCGTCGTACGAGAACGAGGGCTTGCCGCCGTTGACGCAGTAGCGCGCGACCTCGGGTGCGCTGATCGCGTACGACGTGCCACTCATCGTCGCGAGCACCTTGCGGAGCACGAAGCCGAGCTGGCGATCGCCCGGTCCCGAGACGCGCGAGATGATCAGGCGCGCGGACGGCGACAGCACGGTGTCACCCTCGAACGGGGTGTCGATCGAGACCTGCGGGCGCGCCACGTACTTCGTGCCGTTGAACAGCATCGGGATGAACGACACGTACGCGTCATCGGCGAAGTGGGTCGCCGGATCGCGCAACGTCGCGTTGTGCCCGCCATCGTCGGAGACGAACTCGCTGTCGATCGCGAAGTAGTCGCCGCCGCCGAGGGCCTGGCCGACGTGCTGGTAGAGCCCGATCGAGGCGATGTCGGAGCACGCGGCCTCGGTCATCGAGATCGAGGTCGGGTTCGACGTCAAGACGCTCTGCCCGCACGTGTTGCGCGTGCCGCCCTGGAACACGAAGCCCGAGTTGTCGGGGAAGAACGCCGGGTCGTAGACCGCGCTGATCCCGACGGTGAGATCGCGCTGGAGGTCGTAGATGTACGAGCCCGTGACGTTGCGAACGCCGTGACCGACGAACCGCCCGTCGGGCGAGCTTCGCGTCCAGAACGAGGTCGAGTACGTGACGTCGGCGAGCACGCGCAGGCGTCCTCGTCCGGGGAGATCCCAGCCGGCGCCGAACGGCTGATCGACCCCGAGCGGCTCGCTGGCGAGGCAGTCGCGCGGATCGGTGGCCGCGCCGCAGCCGTGCATCGCCATCAGGTTCGTCTGGTTCACCGCGCGCCAGCCCGAGACCTTCATCGTGGCGACGTGCGCCGCGACATCGCTCGAGATCCCGGCGGTGCAGGTGTCCGGTGGCGGATCCTCGGTCAACGATTGCTCGAGGCTCGGGAGCCCGCGCGCGAACCACTCGGCGACGATGTCGAACTCCGGTTGCGTCCACTTCGGGATCGTCGAGCCGCGCGGCATGCCGACCATCGTCTCGAGCTTCGCGAGCTCGGTGGCGGCGTCGGGGCCGTACGCCTTCTTCGCCGCGTAGTCGAACCACGCGAGGTTCGTCGCCGTCGAGAACACGCCGAGCTTCGTGGTCTGGAAATCAGAGCCGCCGACCTCGGGCATCGCGCGGATGCAGTCGAGCATCGTGCGCGCCGATTCGGGCGACGACACCGAGAGATCCGTCAGGCACGTCGACATCGAGGTGTCCGAGAGCGCTCGCCAGTACGCGAGGTGCTGGCGGGTCATGCCGTGGCACTCGTTGCAGCTCTGTCGCGCCCCGGCGACGTTGGCCCCGAGCAGCTTCAAGGCCTCGATCGCGAGCTCGGTATCGGGCAGCGCGACCGGATTGCGGAACGCCGGCGCGACATCCGCATCGGGCGGCAGGTCCGGCGGTGCGTCAGGCGTGGCAGCGGCACCGCCACCGCACGCGCTGGAGATCGTGATCAACGACAGGAATCCCAGCGCCATCGCGGTTCGCATGCGGGCGCATCTAACCTCGATCGCACACCAAATAGGGATCTCGAACTCATGCGATGCGCTAACAGATGAGCGTGCGCCGCATCACCCGTGAGCATGACGCGGAGCAGTTCGTGCATCGGACCGCGCCCAGGTGTCGTTTGACACGCTCGAGAGCCGCAGGAATACTCCCGCCTTGAGGGAATACGGGGACATGGCCGCCGAGAGGCCGAAGGAGACTGCAATGACTCGTCGATCTACTTTCCTGGCGACCCTGGGGATCGCGATCGCCATCGCGGCGTCGGCGTGCGTCGCGAGCGGCGGTGGCAGGCTTTCGGTCTCCGGTTCGACGACGGTGGTCTATACCGAGCCGCCCCAGCCTCACATCGAGAAGGTCAACACTCGCCCCGACCACATCTGGGTCCGCGGTCGCTGGGCCTGGCAAGACGGTGCGTGGGCCTGGGTCGGCGGCCACTGGGAGCGCGAGCGATCCGGCTTCACGTGGCAAGAGGGCCGGTGGGAGCGGCGCGGCAACTCGTATCACTGGCTCGCGGGGCGCTGGGCTCCGGGCGGCGTGGTCGTCGACGTGAACGAGACCGGCGACGCGCATGCCGGTCACGAGGATGCCGGCCACGGCGAAGGTCACGGCGGCGTGGTCGTCTCGGTCGACCCGTATCCGACCGCTGCACCACCTCCGCCACGCACCGAGACGTATGGCGCCGCGCGCCGCGGCTTCCTCTGGGTCACCGGCCGCTGGGACTGGAAGCACGGTCAGTGGACATGGCTCGACGGTCACTGGGAGCCCGAGCGCGCGAACATGGTGTGGGTCGCCGGCCGCTGGGAACTGCGGGGCAACCGCTGGACGTGGATCGAAGGCAGCTGGAGCGCGGGCCGCTGAGCTAGTACCTCGTGGTCTCGGTCGACGTCGACACGATTCACGCGGCCGCCAGCGATCTGGGCTTCCTCGGCAGCATCGTGGTTCGCGATTCGCGGGTGTGGGCCGTCGGCGGCACGTACCACAAGCCGACCTGTCTCTACTCCGGCGATGGCGGCCACTCGTTCGTCCGCTGGACCACTCCTCAGACGCCGGGGTTGCGCGACGTCCACATCGAGGACGAGACCGTCTGGGTCGTCGGCGAGTACGGCACGATCGCGAAGACGACCGATGGCGCCACGTGGAAGGTGACCAAGATCGAAGGAGCGACGGGGTGCCTCTACGCGATCGAGCGCGACGCGCAGGGCCGGCTGTGGATCCTCGGTGACGATGGCCTGGTGCTGCGGTCGCGCACCGGCAGGCGCTTCCAGCGGATCCCGAACCACAGCTCCACGCGGCTACTGAACGTGTTCGTCGAGTCGACCTGCGTCTGGATCCTCGACTCCGGCGGGATGCTCCAGCGCTCGCGCGGCCCCTCCGGTGGCGACCGTTCTGGTGGGACGCTTGCTGGCGCGAACCCTGCTGGCGGGAGCAAGAGCTTCGCGGAGATCCCGGTGCTCGCGATGCGCGCGAAGCGCCCGCTCACCTGCATCGAGCGCACGCCCGCGCGCACGCTGCTGCTCACCGGCGACGGCGGGCTGGTGCTGCGGTCTACGAACGACGGCGTGTCCTGGAAGAAGATCGCGATCGACGTTCGCGCCGATCTCGAGAAGATTTTCATCACCAGGTACGGCATCTTCGTGATCGGCGATCGCGGGACCTTGCTCGTCTCGCACGACGACGGCCGTACGTTCGCCATGGTCGAGAGCGCGATGCAGGGTCACCTGTGGTCGATCGCGGCGGTCGGCAGCGACTTGCTGGTCGGAGGCGAGCAGGGCGTGATCTACCGGCTCCCGCGGGCCGAGCTCGCGCTCGTGCTGCGCGCCGCGTACGAGCACCGCGATCCGGTCCTCGCGGATCTCGCGAGCCGGATGCGCGATGGCGACGAAGGCGCGGAGCTGGTGCTCGAGGACGCGCTGCGCGAGCGCGGCCTGTGGTGACGAGCGCGCTTCGCGTCACAAGGTGAGCTGGAGCATCGATCGCAGCTGGAAGTCCGGCTTGTCGGACGCCATCGTCCTGGGATCCTCACCGGTCAGCTTCAGCATCCCGAAGTCGGTCGCCCACTTCCAAGCGTGACCTTCCCAGTACCAGTTGAACGCGGCGCGCGCTTCGACCTGCTTGCGGGCACCGACCGGCGCGTACGCGAATCGCCCGGCGAGCTGCACGTGCTTCGGCACGACGAAGTAGCCGGGTTGCACGAGGATGCCGTACTCCGCACTCGCGGACGTCTGCTTCATCATGTAGCCGCCGAGCTCGAGGCCGAAGCCCTGCACCTTCACCATCGCGTCGACTTGCAGGCCGTGGCTGAGGTTGTCGGACACCGACGACTCGTCGCCCTGGTCGAAGTTCGCGAGATCGATCTTGTAGCTGAGCCCCACCGCGAGCCGAGCCGGCCCGCCCTCGAAGTCGCCCTCGGTATAGCCCTTGATGTTGCCGACGTTCCACCCGACGCGCGCGACGACGGCGGGACCGAAATCCGCCGGCACCGTCGTCGGCGGAGGCGTGATGCACGTGATGACCCCCGTGATCGGATCTTGCGTGCAGGCCGTCGTCACGTTCGGCCGATCGGCACCGCCGTTGAATCCGTTGAACACCCCGAGGACCCACTCGAGGCCCTCGGGGGATCGCTCGTAGTCGTTGTGGATCGCGAGGCCGAGATCGCGACCGCCACCCACGAACGCCGCGGTGTTCGCTCGCTCGTTGAATTCACTGCCGAAGTCGGACACGAGCTCCTGGCGGTTGAACGGCCGCTTCCACTGTCCCGCGCGGATCCAGACCGGCGCGCGGCACACCTGCTTGTCGAGGTAGAGATCCTTGACGAAGGCGAAGCTCCCTTGATCGCCGAACGCGAACTCGAGCTTGTAGCGGTTACTCGTTCCAAACGCGTTGCCATCGGCCTGCAAGCGCGAGCGCGGGATCAAGAACCGGGAGGCAAACTGCGAGCCGTCGTCGGTGGACCTCGCCGACTCGAAGCGGATCTGGTTGCGGAAGCCAAGGCGCAACCGGAACGCGCGATCGGCGGTCGCGATCGTCACGCCACGGTCATAGGTGACCCCGAGCGCGGCCTTGGGCGGTTCGGCTGGCTTCTCGGTCACGCCCGGCGCGGACGCATCGGGTGGTGCCGGCTGCGCCGATGCAGAGGCTCCGAGAAGGGCTACCGCAAGGCTCGTGATCGCGATCGGTGGCAGCGGTCGACGCATCGGTCCTCCGTTCGTTGATGGCAGCAAGGTGAATGCCGGATCACCCATCGTTCACGGTGTTACAGCGAGCCAACCAGGTGGGTTACACGGAGGTAACGCGCAGCGATCCGGCGTTACAGGTGAGTTACTCGGACGTTCGCAGGTGAGAGCGAACCCATCAGGTTGGGTCGAGTCACCCCAGTGAAGGCCACGACAGCTCGCTG
>Ga0299915_10001937_pt1 | contig 15152 bp, 12 predicted proteins | sample RVTome_13_FD_200263 | JGI IMG/M metagenome (GOLD analysis project Ga0299915, IMG submission 200263) | Soil microbial communities from uranium-contaminated site in the Upper Colorado River Basin, Wyoming, United States - RVT92D227 (version 2) ... | reverse complement strand
ACAACGCGAACCTGGAGATCGAGCTGATCGCGGACGTGGCGATGGAGAAGGCGCTGCGGTTCGCCATCCGCGAGGGCGGCCGGACGGTGGGCGCCGGGACGGTCACGGAAATCCTCGAATAGCGGGAGGACCGGGAGAGGCGGGAGACGTCAAGACCGACAAGGAAATTCAGCCATGCGCGAAATCGTGACCCTTCATTGCACCGACTGCAAACGCCGGAATTATTCCACCACGAGGAATAAGAAGACGAAGACCGAAAAGATGGAACTGAAGAAGTTCTGTCCGTTCTGCCGCAAGCACACCGTTCACAAAGAATCGAAGTGAACGGGCCTTTCCATAGTAACGAGAATCGTGCAGGTGAGTAGCTCAACTGGTTAGAGCAGCGGTCTCCAAAACCGCAGGTTGCGGGTTCGAGTCCTGCCTCACCTGCCAGACCCAGATCGACCGGGGCGGCGGGAAGAATCGGGCGACGAAAAGGAAAGACCATGAATGACAAGATTCGGTGGCATAAACGCTTTATCCATTTTCTGAAGGACACGAAGGCCGAACTGAAAAAGGTCACCTGGCCGTCGCGGAACGAGGTCACCAGCACGACGATCGTGGTCATCATCGCCACCATCTTCTTCGGCTTCTATCTCTTTTTCATGGACGTTATCTTCTCCTGGCTGATCAGTCATTTCAAATCGTTGGTGAGTTAAATAGGAATCGGAAGATGATAAAAAACTGGTATGTCGTCCATACCTATTCGGGTTTCGAAAAGTTCGTGGCCGAGTCGATCAAGCAGATGGCCATCGATCTGAACGTCCAGGACCAGATCGGAAAGATCATCATCCCCACCGAGGACGTGATCGAGATTCGAGGCGGGAAAAAGGTCGTATCGACAAAGCGGTCGTATCCGGGCTATATCCTGGTCGAGATGGAGATGTCCGACGAGAACTGGCTGATCATCCGGAACACCCCCAAAGTCACGGGTTTCGTCGGCTCGGGCCGGAAGCCGTCGCCCCTCAATAAAGACGAGGTGGGCCAGATCGTCGAACACATGGAAACGACCTCGGAGAAGCCCAAGCCTAAGCATTCCTTCGAGAAAGGGGAGGCGGTCCGGATCATCGACGGCCCTTTCTTCAATTTCAACGGGATCGTGGAGGAGGTCAACCACGAGCGAAGCACGTTGAAGGTCCTCGTTACCATCTTCGGCCGGTCGACCCCTGTGGAGCTCGAATTCCTGCAGGTGGAAAAACTTTAGGAGGGAAGGATGTCCAAAGAAGTCGTAGCCAAAATCAAACTCGAGATCGTCGCCGGTCAGGCGAGTCCCGCTCCTCCGGTCGGCCCGGCGCTCGGCCAGCACGGCGCCAATATCATGGAGTTTGTGCGGCAGTTCAACGATAGGACCGGCAAAATGGATGAGGGGACCGTGGTCCCGGTGCTGATTACCGTCTTCAAGGACAAGAAGTTCACCTTCGTGGTCAAGACGCCGCCGGCGTCCTACCTCCTGAAGAAAGCGGCCGGGATCGCCAAGGGGTCGGGCGCGCCCAACAAGGACAAAGTGGGGAAGGTGACCATGAAGCAGATTGAGGAGATCGCCATGATCAAGCTCCCCGACCTCAACGCCTACGACGTCGAGGCCGCCAAGAAGATCATCGAAGGAACGGCCAGGAACATGGGATTGGAGATCGTCGGTGAGTAAGCGCGGCAAACAGTACATCAAGGCAAGGGAACTCAAAGGCGCCGATGTCCGGGAGTATGGCCTGGAGGATGCCGTTGCTCTCGTCAAGAAGGCCCACTACGCCAAATTCGACGAGTCCGTTGACGTGTCCATCCGCCTCGGGGTCAATCCCAAGTATTCCGACCAGATGGTCAGGGGCATCGTCGTCCTTCCCTTTGGAACCGGAAAGATTAAAAAGATCTGTGTCATTGCCGCCGGCGAGAAGATCAAGGAGGCCGAGGAGGCGGGAGCGGACCACTTCGGCGGAGACGATATCATCGAGAAGATCTCGGGCGGCTGGATTGACTTCGACGTGGTCATCGCCACCCCGGACGTGATGAGGGGCGTGGGCAAGCTGGGCCGGATCCTGGGCACCAAGGGGCTCATGCCCAACCCCAAGTCGGGCACGGTGACCTTCGACATCAAGAAGGCCGTAGAGGAGACCAAGGCCGGCAAGGTGGAGTTCCGCGTGGACAAGACAAGCATCGTCCACACCACCGTGGGCAAGGTGTCCTTCACCGAGGACAAGCTCCTCGAGAATGTCAAGACGTTCATCCAGGCCATCGTCCACGCCAGGCCCCCCGCCGCCAAGGGGAAGTACGTCCGGAGCATGTTCATTTCCTCGACCATGGGTCCGTCCTTCAAGATATCCGAGGACATCCTGGAGAAATAGGAGAGACCACAGTGAAGCGGAAAAGCAAGGAAAAGATCGTCGAGGACCTGGGAAAGATCTTCGACGCGAACGGCACATACTACCTCGTGGATTTCAAGCGGATGCGCGTTTCGCAGTCCGTCGAACTGAGGAAGGCCCTCCGGAAGAGTTCCTACTCCTACAAGGTCGTCAAGAACCGGCTCGCCCTGAGGGCGCTTGAGAACCGGGTCCCCGAACCGTTGAAACCCTTCTTCCAAAAGACCACGGCCATCGCCTTCGCCGGGAAGGACCCCATCGGCCTGGCCCGGATGCTCAGGGATTTCTCCATCGGCGGCAAGATCCTGGCCGTGAAAGCCGGCGTTGTCGAAGGACACTACATGGCCCCCGAGCGGTTCGACGAGATCGTCAGGCTTGGATCGCGGGACGAGCTCCTGGGCAAGGTCGGATACTTGATGGCCCATCCCCTGGGCCAATTCCTTAGGACACTGCAGGCGCCCCTGGTCGACATGGGCCGGCTGTGGAGCCTGTTGAAAGACAAAAAATAGGGTTGGATGCATCCCATACCCCATCGCACATCTAAAGGAGAGACAGATATGGAAAAACAATTGACGAAGGAACAGTTCTTCGCTCACCTGGACAGCCTGACCGTCCTCGAGCTCGCCGACTATGTCAAGGAGTTCGAGACGAGGTACGGCATCAGCGCCGCCGCCGCCCCCGTCATGGCCGCAGCCGGGGCCCAGCAGGCCGAGGCCAAGCCTGCCGAGGAGAAGACGGAATTCGCCGCCGTCCTGAAGAGCGTCGGCGACAAAAAGATCAACGTGATCAAGGTCGTCCGGGAGGTCACCAGCCTCGGGCTTAAGGAGGCCAAGGACCTCGTGGACAGCGCCCCCAAAACCCTCAAGGAAGGCATCAACAAGGAAGAAGCCGAGGCCATCAAGGCCAAATTTGCCGAGGTGGGAGCCGTCGTCGAATTGCAGTAAACCGAATTGGGCAGTTCTTTTCTAAAATTGACCGATAAATGGAGAAACGGCTGCGAAACTCTTTTCATTGAGAGTTAATATGCTAAATGAATTGAAAAATGCTTATCTTGAGAGGGTCGACTTCTCGAAAATCAAGTCGATCTTCGCCATGCCCGGCCTTCTGGATATCCAGGTGGCGTCCTACAACGAATACCTCCAGATGGACCTCCTGCCGGAGGAACGCAAGGAGATCGGCCTCCAGGCCGCTTTCAAGGACGTCTTCCCGATATCCGACTTCAAAGAGACCACCGAACTGGAGTTCCTCAGCTATTCCATCGGCAACTGGGAATGCAAGTGCGGGCGTCTCAAAGGCGTCGAGAACTCCAGGGCGAAATGCAACGCCTGCGGTACGCTCCTTCCGGCCGACATCGAGCTGACCGAAAAGGAGATCTGTCCCTACTGCGGCGCCGCGAGGAAGATCGAGATCCCCCTCTGCGAACACTGCGGAGACAAGGTCGGGCTCAAGATGAAGTACACTCCCAACGAGTGCATCCAGAAAGGCTATACCTATTCCGTGCCTTTGAAGCTCAAGGTGCAGCTCGTCTCCTGGGAGAAGGATGCTGCCACAAAGACAAAGCGCCTCAAACACATCAAGCAGCAGGAGGTCTACTTCGGGGACATCCCCCTGATGACCGAAAAGGGCACGTTCATCTTCAACGGCATCGAAAGGGTTGTCGTCAGCCAGCTCCAGAGGTCGCCCGGCGTCTTCTTCAGGCAGGGCGAGGCGAAGGGCTTCTACATCGGCAAGATCATTCCCTACCGCGGCGCCTGGGTCGAGTTCGAGTACGACGCCAAGAACAACCTCTTCGTCCGGCTGGACCGCAAAAAAAAGTTTCTGGCCACGGTCTTCCTGAGGGCCTTGGGCTTCGGCTCGGACGAGGATATCCTCCGGCTCTTCTACAGGATCTACAAGGTCATCCCCGAGGAAGGCAAGCTTTACTGGGAAGTCTCCGATCACCTGGTCGGCAAGACGGCGGCCGAGGAAGTGACCGACCCCAAGTCGAGGAAGGTCCTCGCTCCGGCCAAGAAGAAGATCACTCCGGAATCCCTCAAAGCTCTCAAGGACGCTGGGGTTACCAGGGTCCCGCTGGTCAAGAAGGAACTCCAGGGCGCCTATTCCATGGTCGCCATCAAGGCGAAGGTCCGGGTCAACGAGGAGATCAACGAAATCCAGCTCGAGCTCCTGTCCGGCCGTCCCGAGTCCTTCGAGATCTTCTTCCCCGAAGAGGATAAAGCCGGCATCATCGTCGTCAACACCCTGAAGAAGGACCTCCGCAAGGACACGAGCCAGGCTCTGGGGGAGATCTACCGTAAGCTCCGGCCCGGCGAGCCGCACACTATGGAGAGCGCCCACAACCTCTTCCACAGCCTGTTCTTCAATCCGCAGAAGTACAATTTCTCCCGCATCGGCCGCCTGAAGTTCAACATCAAGCTCAAATTGGAAACCCCCCTCGAAGAAAAAACACTTTCGCCGCTCGATTATGTCGAGGTCATTAAGTATCTGCTCGCCCTCCGGGCCGGCGAGGGCTCGGTCGACGACATTGACCACCTGGGGAACCGCCGCGTCCGCTCGGTCGGTGAGCTTGTCGAGAACGCCTTCCGGATCGGCCTGACCCGTATGGAGCGAACCATCAAGGAGAAAATGACGGTCACCGCGGACTTGGCTGCGGCCATGCCCCAGGACCTGATCAACTCCAAGCCGGTCATAGCGGCCCTCAAGGAGTTCTTCGGCAGCTCCCAGCTCTCTCAGTTCATGGACCAGATCAATTGTCTGGCCGAGATCACCCATAAGCGCAGGCTGAGCGCCCTGGGGCCCGGCGGTCTGAGCCGCGAAAGGGCGGGGTTCGAGGTCCGGGACATCCAGAACTCCCATTATGGTCGGATCTGCCCGGTCGAAACGCCTGAAGGACCAAATATCGGGCTGATCTCCTCCCTCAGCTGCTATGCCCGCGTCAACGATTACGGCTTCGTCGAGACCCCCTACCGCAAGGTCAAGAACGCCCGGATCATCGATTACGTCAAGGTCCTCCACCCGGGGAGCAGCTCTTACAAGATCGGTGACATCGTCGAACAGGAAGAAATCTTTAAGGCCCTAGAGCCGCTCAAGAATGCGAAGGGCAAACAGATGCCCTTCCTTGAGCCCTATTGCTATTACCTTACGGCCTGGGAAGAAGAGAACTTCAACATCGCCCAAGCCAACGCCGACGTCGACGAAAAAGGCCGGTTTACGAAGGAACTCGTGAATGGCCGCGAAGCGGGAAACTTCAAACTCCTCCCGAGGGAACATCTTCATTACATCGACGTCTCTCCCAAACAGCTTGTCTCTCTATCCGCCGCCCTGATCCCTTTCCTGGAGCACGATGACGCCAACCGGGCCCTGATGGGGTCCAACATGCAGCGCCAGGCCGTGCCCCTGCTGAGGCCCGAGGTCCCGCTGGTGGGCACGGGCATCGAGCACCTCGTGGCCAAGGGGTCGGGTGACGTCGTCGTCTGCAGGCGGTCCGGGGTCGTCGAGTTCGTGGACGCCGAGCGGATCCTCATCCGCGTCGATGAGAAGGAGAACTCCCGGGACTACGAGGTCGGGACCGACCTTTACCAGATGACCAAGTTCCTCCGGACCAACCAGAACACCTGCATCAACCACCGGCCCATCGTCCGCCGGGGTGACAGGGTCAAGAAGGGGCAGGTTCTCGCCGATTCCTCCTGCACGGACAAGGGCGAGCTCTCTCTCGGCCGGAACGTCCTCTGTGCCTTTATGCCCTGGAGGGGCTACAACTTTGAGGACGCGATCATCGTCAGCGAGAAGCTCATCAAGGAGGATATCTTCAGCTCCATCCATATCGTGGAGGAGACCATTGAGGCCCGGGACACCAAGCTCGGGCAGGAAGAGATCACCCGCGATATCCCCAACGTTCCCGAGAACCTGCTTCGGAACCTGGACGAGAACGGCATCGTCCGCATCGGCGCCCAGGTCAGGTCCGGCGATATCCTCGTCGGCAAAGTGGCCCCGAAGGGAGAAACCCAGCTGTCTCCCGAGGAAAAGCTGCTCAAAGCCATCTTCGGGGAGAAAGCCCTTGATGTTAAGGACGCCTCCCTCTACTGCTCTCCGGGCGTCGAAGGCACCATTATTGACGTGAGGATATTTTCCAGGAGGGGGGCCGAGAAGGGGCCCCGGGCGAAGCTCATCGAGAAGGACGAGATCGCCAAACTGAAACGGAACCTCGACGACGAGATCACCATCATGGAAGAGGAAAGGTGGCGGAAGATCAAGGCCCTCTTGAAGGGCGAGGTCGTGGAGAAGACGCAGAAAGCGGGCTCCCTGACCCTTGAAAAAGGCTCCAAGCTCACGGAGAAGGCCCTGGACGAGCTCTCCGAGGACGAAGCCCTCAAGCTCAAGCTCAACGAGAACGAGGAACGCGACCGGAAGATCAAGGACTTGGATAGGAAGGTCAAGAGGCAGATCGAGGCCGAGCGGTCGATCTTCAAGGAAAAAGTGGACAACCTCAGAAAGGGCGACGAACTGGCCCCGGGCGTCATTCAGGCCATCAAGGTCTTCATCGCCATGAAACGGAAACTTTCGGTAGGCGACAAGGTCTCCGGCCGGCATGGGAACAAAGGCATCATCGCCAGGATCGTTCCCGAGGAGAATATGCCGCGGCTCCCCGACGGAACGCCCGTCGAGATCGTCCTGAACCCCTTGGGCGTTCCCTCCCGCATGAACGTAGGGCAGATCCTCGAAACCCACGCCGGCTGGGCCGCCAAGAACCTGGGCATATGGATCGCAACCCCTGTATTCGACGGAGTGTCGGAACGCGAGATCAAAGAGCTTCTCAAGAAGGCCGGCTTGCCCGAATCCGGCAAGATCCCCCTCTACGATGGGATGACCGGCGAGCTGTTCGACCAGGAGATCACGGTCGGCTATATTTACATGATGAAGCTCTACCACCTCGTGGACGACAAAATCCACGCTCGGTCGACGGGCCCGTATTCGCTGATCACCCAGCAGCCCCTCGGCGGCAAGGCCCAGTTCGGAGGCCAACGGTTCGGAGAGATGGAGGTCTGGGCCCTGGAGGCCTATGGCGCGGCCTTCACCCTGCAGGAACTGCTGACCGTGAAATCCGACGACGTCGAGGGCCGGGCCAAAATCTACGAAGGCATTGTCAAGGGTGATTTGGATTTCCAGCCCGGACTGCCCGAATCCGTGAACGTCCTGATCCGGGAGCTCCAGAGTCTCTGCTTAAACGTGGAGCTTGAGAAGGGCGGTAAGGACGAGATCCTGCCCTGGGGGATCGCTGTTCCCCAGGCGGTCAAAGGAGAATCATGATGGACGCCAGGCAGATCATGGGCGGCAAACCGAAGGTCGAATTCGACCGGGTGCGGATCAATATCGCTTCCCCGGACAAGATCAAGAGCTGGTCCTGGGGCGAGGTGACGAAGCCTGAGACCATCAATTACCGGACCTTCAAACCCGAGAAGGACGGGCTCTTCTGCGCCAAGATCTTCGGCCCCATCAACGACTATGAGTGCCTCTGCGGCAAATACAAGAGGATGAAGTACAGAGGCATCATCTGCGAGCGCTGCGGCGTCGAGGTCACCAAGTCCAAGGTCCGCCGCGAGCGCATGGGGCATATCAAGCTGGCCTCGCCCGTCGCCCACATCTGGTTCTTCAAGAGCCCCCCGAGCCGCATCGGCCTCGTCCTCGACCTGTCCATCAAAGATCTGGAGAAGGTCCTCTACTTCGAATCCTATATCGTCCTCGATCCCGGAGAAACACCGCTCAAGGAGAAACAGCTCCTTAACGAGGAGGAGTACAAGGACGCCCAAGAGAAATACGGCGACAAGTTCGACGCCTCGATCGGCGCCGGGGCCATCAAGGTCCTCCTCCAGCGAGTCAACATCACTAAGGACACCGACCGGTTGAGGAAGCTGATGAAGAAGGAGACCTCCCAACAGAGGAAACTCCGCTACGCCAAGCGGCTCCGGGTCTTCAAGGCCCTCAAGCGTTCGGGGAACCGGCCCGAATGGATGATCCTGGACGTCCTCCCGGTCATCCCGCCCGATTTGAGGCCCCTGGTCCGGCTGGACGGCGGCCGCTTCGCCACCTCCGACCTCAACGACCTCTACCGGAGGGTCATCAACCGGAACAACCGGCTGAAGAAGCTCATCGAGCTCAAGGCCCCCGAACTCATCATCCGCAACGAAAAACGGATGCTCCAGGAGGCCGTCGACGCCCTCTTCGACAACGGCAAGAGGGGCCGGGTCCACCTGGGCGCCAACCGCCGTCCCCTGAAGTCTCTGAGCGAGGCCCTGCGCGGCAAACAAGGGCGGTTCCGCCAGAACCTCCTCGGCAAGCGCGTGGACTACTCCGGCCGTTCGGTCATCGTGGTCGGTCCCGAGCTCAAGCTCAACCAGTGCGGCCTGCCCAAGAAAATGGCCCTCGAGCTCTTCAAACCCTTCATCTTCAACAGGCTGGAGAAGGAAGGGCTCGTTCCAAGCGTCAAGGTCGCCCGCGAATGGCATGAGGCGGAACGTCCCGAGGTCTGGGATTACTTGGAAGAAGTGGTCCGGGAGCATCCCATCCTCCTCAATCGTGCCCCCACGCTGCACCGGCTCGGCATCCAGGCGTTCGAGCCCATCCTCGTTGAAGGCAAGGCCATCCACATCCATCCGCTCGTCTGCGCGGCCTTTAACGCGGATTTCGACGGCGACCAGATGGCCGTTCACATCCCGCTTTCGGTCGAGGCCCAGATCGAGGCCCAGACCCTCATGCTCTCCACGAACAACATCCTGTCCCCGGCCCACGGCCGGCCGTTGACTATCCCCAGCCAGGACATGGTCCTGGGCTGTTATTATCTGACGCTGGCCAAAAATGGCCTGAAAGGGGAGGGGCGGATCTTCGCCTCCCCGGAAGACGTGCTCCTGGCCATGGAGAACAAAGAGGTCGACCTTCAGGCCGTCGTCAAGCTGCGGTTCTCAGGCCCCCTCATGAACCTGGTCACCTACTTCGACGACCAGGCCGTCATGACCTGCCCGACGAATGACGTCTGCAAAGAGCACATCGAGACGACGCCGGGCCGGATCATCTTCAACAGCGTCCTTCCCAAGGGCATCCCGTTCATCAACGGCATATTCCGAAAGAAGGGACTCGAGAACCTGGTCTTTTTCGGATACCTCAAGAGTGGGCTCCCGGCTACGGTCGATATGCTCGACAAGCTGAAGGACCTGGGCTTCACCTATGCCACGAAGGCCGGGTTCTCCCTCGGCATCGATGATTTCGTCATTCCCAAGGAGAAGGCCGCCCTCGTCGAAAGGGCCCAGAAGGATGTCCTGGACATCGAAAAGCTGTACCGTGACGGGACCATCTCGGCCGGCGAACGGTTCAACCGGGTCATTGAAATCTGGGGTACGGTGACCGACAAGGTTTCTGCGGCCATGATCAACGAGATGAAGCGGATCTCGTTCGAAGACAAGGGCCTCAACGCCCTGTTTATCATGTCGGACTCCGGCTCCCGCGGCAACAAGCAGCAGATCCGGCAGTTGGCCGGGATGCGCGGCCTGATGTCGAAGCCATCGGGCGAGATCCTCGAGACGCCCATCGTCTCCAACCTGAGGGAAGGGCTGAACGTCCTGCAGTACTTTATCTCGACCCACGGCGCCCGAAAGGGATTGGCGGACACGGCCTTAAAGACGGCCAATTCCGGCTACCTGACCCGCAAGCTCGTGGACGTCTCCCAGGAAGTTATCGTGGACGAGCACGACTGCGGGACGCTGAAAGGCATCAACGTGACGGCGATCGTCGAGAACGGCGAGATCATCGAACCTTTCATCGAGCGCGTCGTCGGCCGGACCTCCCTCGAAAGGATCGTCCACCCCGACACGAACGAGGTCATCGTGGACATGAACGACGAGATCACCGAGATCGTGGCCCAGCAGATCCAGAACTTGGGCATCGAGCGGGTCAAGATCCGCTCGGTCCTGACCTGCGAGGCCAAGCGCGGGGTCTGCCAGCTCTGCTACGGCCGGGCCATGTCGAGCGGCCAACAGGTCGAACTCGGCGAGGCCGTCGGGATCACCGCGGCCCAGTCGATCGGCGAACCCGGCACCCAGCTGACCATGAGAACATTCCACGTCGGCGGCATCGCCATGAGGGGCGCCGAGCGGTCCAAGCTCGAGGCCAAGAAGGACGGGATCGTCAAGTTCAACAACCTCTTCTCCGTCAGCAACAAGGAGGGCATACTCGTCGTCGTCAACCGGAGCGCCAAAATCGCCATCCTCGACCACAGGGGCCGCGAGATCGAGCACTACCAGGTCCCTTATGGGGCGAGGATGCTCGTCAAGGACGGCGACGAGGTCAAGGCACGGCAGGGGTTCGCCGAGTGGGACCCGTTCAACACCTACATCCTGACCGAGGAAACGGGAAACGTCCGTTTACATGACGTGGTCCTGGGCGTGAGCATGGAGGAGGTCCAGGACGAGTTCACGGGCCTCATCACCCAGGTCATCACCGATCCCAAGGACGAGAAATTCCAGCCCCAGATCGAGATCCTCGACGAGAAAAGGAAGGACGCTAAGGGGAATCCCGTCGTCCTTAAACGGTATTTCCTGCCCTCGGGGGCCAACCTCGAGATCAAGGACGCCGGCCGGGTGTTTGCCGGCGACGTCCTGGCCAAGATTCCGCGGGAAGCGTCCCGCACCAAGGACATCACGGGCGGTCTGCCCAGGGCCGAGGAACTTTTCGAAGCCCGGCGCCCCAAGAACCCGGCGGTCATCTCCGAGATCGACGGCGCCATCCAGATCGGCGGGCTGATCCGGGGCTACCGCAAGATCACCGTCCGCAACGAGCGCGGCGGCGAAAAGGAGTATCTGATTCCCAAGGGCGCCCACCTGAGCGTCGCCGACGGCGACCGGATCCGGGCCGGGTACCCCTTGATGGACGGCCCGGTTAATCCCCACGATATCCTCAAGGTCCTCGGCGAGAAGGAATTGGCGGAATACCTGCTCCGCGAGGTCCAGGAGGTCTACCGGCTCCAGGGCGTCACGATCAACGACAAACATATCGAGACGATCATCCGGCAGATGTTGCGCTGGATCAAGGTCGAGGAGGTGGGGGACACCGAGTTCCTGGTGGACGAACAGGTGGACAAGTTCATCTTCCAGGAGGAGAACGAGAAGGTGATGAAGAAGGGGGGCAAGCCCGCCAAGGCCAGACCCCTCCTCCTGGGCGTTACGAAGAGCGCCCTGAGCACGGACAGCTTCATCGCCGCCGCCGCCTTCCAGGAGACGACACGGGTCCTGACGGAAGCGAGCCTCTACGGGAAAGTGGATTATTTGAGGAGATTGAAGGAGAACATCATCATGGGGCGGCTGATCCCCGCGGGGACCGGCTACAAGTTCTACCGGAACGTCGAACTAAAGGAAGAATTCGAGCCTCAAAAGCCCGAAAAGAAAGAGGACATTCCCGCCCAGCGCTGACTGCCGCCGGACCGCTAAAATTTCCTCAAATTTCTTGACAAGGATAGATATTTCTGCTATCATCCACCCATTCGTCTCGGGATATTCTCCTTGGGGTGAATGAAATCAAGTTTTTTTAAAAGGAGTAGGTGTTTTGCCGACCGTAAACCAGCTTGTCAGAAAGGGCAGGACGCTCAAAAGGTACAAGAGCAAGGCGCCTGCGTTGGACCGGAGCCCCCAGAAGAGGGGCGTTTGCACCCGCGTTTTCACGATGACGCCCAAGAAGCCGAACTCGGCCATGCGGAAGGTGGCCAGGGTGAGGCTCACCAATAACATCGAGGTAACCGGCTACATTCCCGGGGTCGGGCACAACCTCCAGGAGCACTCCATCGTTCTCGTCCGAGGGGGCCGTGTCAAGGACCTGCCGGGCGTCCGCTATCACATCATCCGGGGCACGCACGACTGCGAAGGCGTCCAGGGCCGTTTCAAGGCCAGGTCCCGGTACGGAGCGAAGAAGCCGAAAGAGAAGAAGGTCAAGTCCTAAGGGAGATCGGACATGCCCAGACGCGGAATCATAAAGAAAAGAAAAACCCCGCCCGACCCGTTCTACAACAGCACCCTGGTCGCCCGCTTCATCAACCTGTTCTTGAAGAAAGGCAAAAAGAACATCGCCGAGCGTGTTGTTTACGGCACGATGGAGATCGTCAAGGCGAAAACCAAGGAAGACCCCCTCAAGGCCCTGGAGAAGGCCATTGAAAACGTCAGACCCATCTTGGAAACAAAGTCCAGGCGCGTCGGCGGGGCCAATTACCAGGTGCCCATCGAAGTGCCGCCCGGCCGTTCGTTCTCTCTGGGTGTCCGGTGGCTGATCCATTACGCCGGGGAGAGGAACGGCAAGAGCATGTCGGAGAAGCTGTCCGCGGAGATCATCGATGCCCTCAACAACCGCGGCGGGGCGATCAAGAAGAGGGAGGACACCCACAAAATGGCGGAAGCCAATAGAGCCTTCGCTCATTATAAATGGTAGTCTCCGATTCGCAATTCAGGCTTGAAGCGCGTCGAATGATGGAGAAAAGGACACATGCGGTCGTATCCGGTCGAGAACGTGAGAAATATTGGGATCATGGCCCATATCGACGCGGGGAAGACCACCACGACGGAGCGGATCCTCTTTTACACGGGAATCACGTACAAGATGGGAGAGGTGGACGAGGGAACGGCGGTCATGGATTGGATGGTCCAGGAGCAGGAGCGCGGAATCACCATCACGTCGGCCGCCACGACCTGCTACTGGCATAGCCACCGGATCAACATCATCGACACTCCCGGGCACGTGGATTTTACCGCTGAAGTCGAGCGCTCATTAAGGGTTCTCGACGGAGCGATCGCGATCTTATGCGGCGTGGGCGGCGTAGAGCCCCAGTCCGAGACCGTCTGGAGACAGGCCGACAAGTATCGGGTCCCCAGGATTGTCTACATCAATAAGATGGATAGGGTGGGCGCCGACCCCGAGAGGGCGGTCGACGAGTTGCGGACGAGGGTCGCAGCCCTGCCCTTGCCGGTCCAGATACCGATGGGCCGGGAGGACGGCTTCCGGGGAGTCATCGACCTGGTGGAGAGGAAAGAGATCGACTGGGGAAAGGACATCCTCGGGATGGATTTCGAGGTGAGAGAGGTCTCCGAAGAGAGTCGGGACCTCGTCGAGGAAAAAAGGCAAAAGATGATCGAAACGATCAGCGAAACGGATGACTCCTTGATGCAGAAGTATCTGGACGGGGAGAAGATCTCCGTCCAGGAGATCAAGGGGGCCATCCGCAAGGGGACGATCGGGCTGAAGTTCGTTCCGGTCCTCTACGGAGCGTCCTTCAGGAACAAGGGGGTCCACCCCCTCCTGGACGCCATCGTGGACTATCTGCCCTCGCCTGTGGACATCCCGCCCGTCGTCGGGCACCATCCCCGGACGCGGGCCTCCGAAACCCGCGCGGCCTCGGACAGCGAGCCTTTCTCGGCCCTCGTCTTCAAGATCATGAACGATCCTTTTCTCGGCAACTTGGCCTTCTTCCGGGTGTATTCCGGCAAGGCCCGCCTGGGATCCCTGATCTACAATTCCGCGAAAGACGAAGAGGAGAAGCTGTCCCGCCTCCTGGAGATGCACGCCAACAAGAGGAAAGAGGTCAAGGAGGTCTACGCGGGCGACATCGCGGCCATGGGCTCCATGAGGAGCCTTTCCACGGGGGATACCCTTTGCCTGAAGAGCCGCCCGATCGTCCTCGAGTCGATCAAGTTCCCGGAACCCGTCATCTCCGCCACCATCGAGCCCCGATCCAAGACCGACCATGCCAAGCTGGCAAACGCCCTGGCCAAGTTCACCAAGGAAGACCCTACTCTCAAAGTCATGCAGGACCCGATGACCGGGCAGACTCTCCTCAGGGGCATGGGGGAACTCCACCTGGACATCATCATGGACCGCATGGAGCGGGAGTTCGGGGTCCAGGCCAACCTCGGGAAGCCTCAGGTCGCCTACAAGGAGACGGTCCAGGCCCCGGCCGAGGGAGAAGGGAAATATATCCGCCAGACCGGAGGCAAGGGCCTCTATGGACATTGCCGGATCTCCATCGAGCCGATCGCCCGGGGCAAAGGGTTCGAGTTCGCGGACAAGACGAGGGGAGGTGTCCTCCCCAGGGAGTTCATCTCCGATGTCGAAACGGGCATCCGGGAGGCCATGGAAGCCGGCCTCGTAGCGGGTTTCCCCGTCACGGACCTGAAGGCCGCCCTTCTGGACGGTTCGTACCACGAGGTGGATTCCAGCCCGATCGCCTACAAGATCGCGGGCTCGCTGGCCCTGAAAGAAGCGGGCCGGAAAGCGAGGCCCGTAATCCTGGAACCCATCATGAACCTCGAGGTTATCAGCCCGGATGACTACCTCGGGGATATCGCGGGAGACATCAATTCCCGGCGTGGCCGTATCGAGGGCATGGAGCTCAGGGGCGGCAGCCGGGTCATCCGGATCCTTGTGCCCTTGTCCGAAATGTTCGGGTACGCGACCGTGCTCCGGACCATCACTCAGGGCCGCGGCGTCTTTTCCATGGAGTTCCATCAGTATGAGAAAACGCCGGCGAACGTTCAGGAAGAGATCATCGCCCGGATCGAAGGGAGATTGCCCCACGAGAGGCAGTGAATATCAGGGACACGATGAGAATCATCAGGAGGTAAGTCATGGCCAAGGAAAGATTTGCGAGGACGAAGCCGCACGTCAACGTGGGGACGATCGGGCACATTGATCACGGGAAGACGACGCTGACGGCGGCGATCACGAAGGTTTTGGCGA
>Ga0299915_10001936_pt1 | contig 15160 bp, 8 predicted proteins | sample RVTome_13_FD_200263 | JGI IMG/M metagenome (GOLD analysis project Ga0299915, IMG submission 200263) | Soil microbial communities from uranium-contaminated site in the Upper Colorado River Basin, Wyoming, United States - RVT92D227 (version 2) ... | reverse complement strand
ATAGTTGACTCCATATTTCCTTATCGCCCGGCTAGTACTCGGGGAGCAGCAAGGATTAAGCAAGGTATATTCTGCTCCCCGTAGTAATACTGAGCGGCGCTCTTTCCCCGATTTGAAAATCGGGGTTTGGCGCCGCGAACGTATCAATTATGATACCTGGACTGCTTGACAAAAGATGTATCTTTAATTATATTATTGATGATATATCTAATAATATCGCTACCGAGCGAATAGGAGATAAACGATGATGCATCACAAATTCGGATTTGGGCACGGGATCCGCGGCGAACGTTTCTTCCACCGGGGCGGGTTCAAGTTCCTCATTCTCGACCTGCTCAAGGATAAGCCGCGCTACGGCTACGAAGTCATCCGCGAGCTCGAGGAGAAATTCCACGGCTTCTACGCCCCGAGTCCGGGCATCGTCTACCCCACCCTGCAGTGGCTCGAGGAAATGGGCTACGTTACCGCGGCCCAGCAGGGGAACAAGAAGATCTACACCATCACCGACGAGGGGCGGAAATACCTGGAGGACCAGAAAAACGTCATGGACGAGGTCCGCAGCCAATGGAAGGAGAACTGGAGCCGCTGGTCGAGCGAGGCCCGCGACGAGCTCCATGAGGTGCGACGGAAAATGGCCGAGCTCGGCCGGCTCCTGGCCCAGCGGTCCCGCAACCTCAACGCCGAAAACCTCCGCCGCGTCCGCGAGATCCTCGGCAAGGCCTACGACGAGATCGCCGCGATCCTGCGGCAGTAAAAGCTCTCCGGCGGCAGGCGCCGCGCGACGCCGCGCCGTTTGACCGGCGTCTCCGCTTGAGGGCCACGTTTTTCTGTGCTATAAATCCGCTTTCTCATCCCGGAGGTGAAGGCATGCGACCCAAAGCCTGGTCCGCGCTTGTCATGGTTCTCGTCCTGGCCGGCGGCCTCGGCGCCGCGTTCGGCCCGGCGGATGTCAAGGTCCACCAGCTCGACAACGGGCTCAAGGTCCTTCTCGTCGAGGACCACGACATCCCCAACGTCGCCCTCTATACCTTCTTCCGGGTCGGCTCCCGCAACGAGCGGCCCGGCCTGACCGGTGTCTCCCATTTCATCGAGCACATGATGTTCAACGGGACGGAGAAGTTCGGCCCGGGCGAGTTCGACCGGACCATGGAATTCCGCGGCGGCCGCAACAACGCCTACACGAGCCTGGACCTCACCGCCTATACCGATTGGTTCCCCGCCGCCGCGCTGGAACACATGATCGACATGGAGGCCGACCGGATCCAGGGGCTGACCTTCGTCCCGGAGGTCTTCGAATCCGAACGGGGGGTCATCGCCTCGGAGCGCCGCCTCGGAGTCGAGAACGACAACGACGCGATCCTCCAGGAGAACGTCCGGGCCACGGCCATCATGGCCCACCCCTACCATTGGGACGTCATCGGCTGGATGAGCGATATCCTCAGTTGGCGCCGGGACGAGGTCATCGCCTACTACCGGACCTATTACGCGCCCAACAACGCGGTCCTGGTCATCGTCGGCGACATCGACCCGGCCAAGACGCTGGCCCTCGTCGAGAGATACTACGGCCCGATCCCGAAGGCGACGCCGCCGCCGCCGGTCACGACGGCCGAGCCGCCCCAGATGGGCCCGAAGGACGTTCTCATCCGCAAAGAGGCCCAGACGCCGTCCTTCCATGCTGTCTGGCACGCCCCGGCCTTCGGCCAAGCGGATTTCATTCCGCTCTTCATTCTCGAAAAGCCCCTGCTCGCCGGCGACAGCAGCCGGCTCCACCGCCGCCTCGTCCGCGACGAGCAGCTCGCCATCAGCGTCTCCGGCGGGATGCAGCCGACGCTCGACCCGTACCTCTTCGAGATCTTCGTCAAACCCCGGCCGGGGGCCGACCTGGAGCGGATCGAACGGGTCATCGACGAGGAGCTGGCCCGCATCCAGGCGGACGGCATCACGGAGGCGGAGTTCAAGAAAGCCCTCAATATCCTCCGCAGCGATGCCTATCGCGAACTCGAGACCATCGCGGGCCAAGCCGACCTGTTGGGCACGGCCGAGGTCCTCTACGGCGGTTGGGAGAGAGCCTTCACGCTCGTCGCGAGCTACGAAGCGGCCACCCGGGACGAGGTCCGCGAGGCCGCCCGCAAGGTTTTTCAGGAGATGAACAAGACGGTCGGGAAGCTCGTCCCCGAGGGAGGTGCGAAATGACGTCCCGGACAAAGTGCGTCCCGGCGGCCCTCGTCGCCGCGTTCCTCATCCTCACCGGCCCTCTGGCCGCCGCCTTCAGACTCCCCCGGCCGGAGAAGATCAGCCTCGCGAACGGCATGACCTTTTATTACCTCCGGACGACCGATGTCCCGCTGGTGAGCTTCCAGCTCTACATCGGCGGGGCCGGGTCCGCGGCCGAGCCCGCGGAGCTCGAGGGCGGGGCCAACCTGGCGGCCGACCTGCTGCTCAAAGGGACGGCCACTATGACCGCGGACGAGGTGGCCGAAGCCCTCGAATTCATGGGCGCCGACCTCTTCACAAGCGCGGCCGAGGAATACGTCCGGGTCAGCCTGGAAAGCCTGGCCGAGCATTTCCCGCGGGCGCTCGAGATCGCCGCCGACTGCCTGATGTCGCCGGCGTTCAAGGACGAGGAGTTCCGGAAAGAGCGCGACCGCCGCATCGACCAGCTCAAGGCCATCAAGGACGAGCCCGGCCAAGCCGTCCGCTACTACTTTCAGAAAGCCTATTTCGGCGACCACCCCCTGGGCCGTCTCTCCTCGGGGACCGAAGCTTCGCTCGGCCGGATGTCGGCTCAGGCGTTGAAGGCTTTCTATGAGGCCCGTTACCGCCCCGCCCGGACGGTCGGCGCCGTCGTCGGCGATATCGAGAAGCGCGCGCTCGTCGCCCTGCTCGAAAGGACCCTCGGAAAATGGCGGAATCCGGCCGGGCCAACGCCGGCCGCTTCCCTTCCCCCTCCCCCTCGGCCGCGCGGCCCGCGGCTCGTTCTCGTCGATAAGCCGGACGCGACACAGGCGTATTTCGTGCTCGGCGCTCCCGGGTATCCCATGGGCGACCCCATCACCGCCGCGGCGCAGCTCATGAATACTCTCTTCGGCGGCCGCTTCACGTCCTGGCTCAACACCGAGCTCCGGATCGAGCGGGGCCTGACCTACGGCGCCTCGAGCGCGTTCCGCTCCTGGCGCTCCGGCGGCCTCTTTACGGCGACATCCTACACCAAGAACGACAAGATCGGCGAAATGCTGGACATCACCTTCGGGCTGCTCCGCAAGGGCTCGGCCCAGGGATTCGAGGCCGCCGAGGTCGAGAGCGCCCGGAACTACATCGAGGGCCAGTTCCCGCCGACCCTCGAGGCGAACGGCAGCAAAGCGGGCACGTATGTCCGGCTCGCGTTCTACGGCCTGGGTTTCGATTACTACGATACGTACTTGGCCAAGGTCGCCGGTCTCTCGCCGGAAGAGGCAAAGGCCGCGGCCGCGAAGCTCCTGCCGTCCTCCGACTTCGTGCTTGTCGTGGTCGGCAAGTCCTCCGAAATCCGGCCGTTGCTCCAAAAATTCGGGACCTGGCAGGAGAAAAAGGTCACCGACCCCGGCTTCTGAGTCCGGGCCCGCCTCGCGCGGGCCGGCCGAGCGGCGGATCTTCATCGGCCTCCCTTTTTCCGGTCTTCCTCTTGAAATTCCTGCCGCCGCGCGTATAGAGGGTGGCATTCATGCCGCACCCGATGGGACTCTAGGTATTATTGCGTTTACAACAGTATCCCCTTTTTCTGGGTGCAAGTGCGCACGTTGTGCCGCGATTCGTGCCCATACTTTGTGCGCCGGAAAGGGGTCCTGCCGGCGGAGGCCTTAGGGAAGAAGCCGGAACCAGTGGTCGATGGACGTGAAGTAGAGCCCCGCCTCCTTCACCGTCTCCCCTGTCGTCCGCTCCCAGTAGCGGGCATAGGTCTCGACCTGGGGGGCGTAGCGGTCGACCTGGGCTTTCAGCCGTTTTTTCACCGCCTCGACGCCGGCCGTCTCGACGGCCTCGGCCAGGCGGTCCGTCTTATAATCGGCGATGACCCAGCCGTCTCCCTCGTAGAAGGCCAGGTCGATCGCTCCGGCCAGGACGAGCGGCAGCCCGGCCGGGGCACCGAAGCGGCCGTGCTCGGCGGTTCGCGGGTCGACCCGGACGTTGAACGGCACTTCGAAGAACCGTCGTTCGGCGGCCATGACGCGGCGCCAGAAATCCGACCGGATGATGCTCCGGATGAGGCCGGCGACCGCCGGGACCTCCGTCACTTCGAGCTCGACGGCCCCGGCCGCGTTGGCGACGGCCAGCTCGATCCGGGCATCGTCCGGCCTCGCCCAGCCTCCCGCCGCGGCGGATTCTTTCCCCAGCGCGCTCAGGACCGCGTGGACGACCGAGCCCCACTTCATCCCGAAGCCTCCGGCCGCCCAGGCCGGGCCCCCGCGGTCCGCCTCCGCCACCGATGTCACGGCCTCCTGCATGTAGGACGCTCTGGCCGCCGACTTTACGCACGTCCGGATGAACCCCGCCGTTTTCTTTATCTCGTCCCGGCCGATCTTCGCTTTTCCGGGGCCTGATTTCCTCACCGGACCCGGCTCGGGAAGGGGCGGCAATTCCCGAGCGGCGGCGTTCAACGCGCTCCAGGCCTCTTTCGCCTCGATGTCTCCTTGATAAACGCTGATGACGAGCAGGTCGCGGGCCCGGGTGGCCGCGACGTACATCAGCCGCTCCTCCTCGGCGCGCAAGTACTTCCGTTCCTCGTCCGCCATCGCGTCCCAGCCGACCGGTTGACTGATCGTCTTGCTCGACCAGCCTTCCGTCTTGCTGAAGGCGAAAGACCCGCGGCCTCCCGTCTCCTCATCGCCGGCTGCCATCCGGCTGATATGGTGGCCGGGTTCGTGCTCTTTCATCCCGACAGGCTGGGCCAAAAAGACGACCGGGGCCTCGAGGCCCTTGGCCCGGTGAAGGTTCATGAGGCGCACGGCGTTCAGCCGGCCCGGCGTGAGGCTCATTTCCTCGATGTCCCCGACCTCGACCACTTCGTCCACGAAGTCGGCCAGGTCGGCGAACGACGTCCAGCCTTCCTGCTCGCCGCTGCGCAGGAGGTCGAGGAGTTTCACGACGTTGCCGGCCCGGCTGCTGCCCATGGCCGACGAGGCCAGATACGGCACGAGGCCGGCGTCCTCGAGGACCCTCTCCAGGGCCGCCGTGGCCGGAAAAGCGCGGGTCCATTCCCGCCAGAGGCGGAGCTTCTCGAGGGCCTGGACGACGCGCTGCGCGGCGGCCGCCTCGCCTCGCCCTCCGCCGGGCTCAAGTCTCTGGCGGTCGAGGCAGCAGAAATCCCCTCCGCGCCGCCGGAAATCGAAGAGGTCCTGGTCGCTCAAGCCGAAGAATAAGCCGCGGAGCACGGCGACGGTCGAGATCTGGTCCTCGGCGTCGCTCAGGGCCCGGACCAGGCGTTGGATCTCCTGGATCTCTTCGGCCTCGCTGAAAGCCGCGCTGCCCGAGATCTCGAACGGGACCCGGCGCTCCTCGAGCGCGCGGGCGTACCTGTCCATCATTTTTTTATAACGGAAGAGAACGAGGAAGTCGGAGGGCTCGGCCGGCCGGATTCGGCCCTCGCCCGCGTCGAGCTTCAATTTCCCGGCGCACGACCAGGCGATGAAGTCGGCGATGACGTTCGCGTCGTGGTCGGCGATGTCCGCTTCCCGATGGCCTTTGACGGCCGGCGCCTCAATCCGGAAAACGCCGGAGAAGGCGCCGGCGCAGCCCCGGCGGACCGGCTCGAGCGGAGCGAAGCGGGCCTGATAAAGCGCCTGGCCGTCCTCGGTCTTCGGAAAGACCGCGGCGAAGATGGGGTTGACCCAGGCCCCGATACAGTCAAGAGAACGGAAGTTCGCCGTGAGCCGCAGGACTTTACCACCGCCCTCGGCCTCGACCCGCCGCTTGACGAGGTTGTAGATATCGATGTCCGCCCGCCGGAAGCGGTAAATGGACTGCTTCGGGTCGCCGACGAGAAAAAGCGAACCCGGTTCCGGGACGAGCTTCCGCCAGTCTTTTTCTTCCGGATTCGAGCCGGTGATGTAAAGGAGGACCTCGGCCTGGATGGGGTCGGTATCCTGGAATTCATCGACCAGAATCCGGGCGAAGCGCCGCCGGAAATAGCGCCGGACCTCGGGGTTATCGCGCAGCAGCCGGGCCGCGGTGAGGAGGAGGTCCTGGAAATTGAGGCGCGACAGTTCGCGTCGCCGGGCCGCGTAGAATTCGGCCGCCGGCCGCAGGAAAGCCAGAATCCGGTCATGGCGGTATTCGCGCCAGAGACGGAGCGCCGGGACGACGACCTCGGCCCGGAACGCCTGCCACTTCTCTTCCCGTTCTTTGGCCAACTCCTTAGACGCCCATTTCTTCTGGACAATGGTCAGCTTTCTGTCCAGGATTTCGAGTGTTTCCGCGAGTTCCCGGTGTCCGGCCCAGCCGAGGTTCCGCCGACGGACGAGGCACTGCAGGTGCGCGGACTGGAGTCTGTCCCAACCCCCTTCCGGAGGGGAGGCCGGCAGGTCGCGGCGGACCTCTTCGAGATAGGTATCAAGCCGCCGGCGGAGTTCGTCGAAGTCGGGCGGGGTGGAGATCCCCGGACAAGGCTCCACCTCGGGATAGAGAGAGAGGTCGTCGAAGGCGTCTTGGAGGTCGTCGGGCCGAAGGGCGACCTCTTCCAGGGCGCGAACCCTGTCGTCTTCCGTCTGGCGCATCAAGGTCAGGTAGTCGTGCCAGCACCGCTCCCGGAAAACGGCCTCGTCGAGGTCCTCGAGCTCGACAAAGTCGGGGTCGACGCCGGCCTCGAGCGGGCGTTCACGGAGGAGGAGGGCGCAGAACGAGTGGATGGTCCCGATGAACCCTTGCTCCAGGTTGCGCAGGGCGTCGGCCAGCCGCGCCTTCTCGGCCGCGCCCCAGGCGTCCGTCCCGTCGTCTCGAAGCGCCTTTTCCAACTCGACCTGAAACCGTCCCCGGAGCTCGGCCGCCGCCTTGCGGGTGAAGGTCACCGCGGCCAGGGTCCCGATCGTCGAGCGGCCCGTGGCCAGCAAAGCGATCATCCGGTCGGCGAGCGATTGCGTTTTGCCCGAGCCGGCGCCCGCTTCGACGAGGAAGGTGCGGTCCAGGTCGCGGCGGATCCTTTCCCGCGCGGCCCGGTCGGCCGGCCGGACAAGAGCCGGCCCGCTCGATGACGCGGCCCGGGGTCCGGCCCCGCCCTTGGCGCCGCTCTTCCGAGGTCCGCTCATTCGTAGTCCTTGTTCTTCAATTTATCCACAACCTCGAAAATCCCCGGATTGTCCTCCTCCTTGTTTCTCACATCCTTGGCGTACCCCTCCCCGCAGATGGCCGTGAAGTCACAATAGGAACACGGTTCGGTGGCCACGGGAACGAAATAGCCAAGGGCCAGGATGTCGAGGAGGTCGTTGAGCAGGCGACGAAGCACGGCCCGGTCGAAGTCCCTGATCATGATTTCATGTCCTTCGCCGCGCCACGTCGGGAACAGATAGCCCGACTCGGCCACGCGCGCCGGCACGCGCCTCCCTTCGTCCCGGAGTACCTCTTCGACGGCCAGAGCATACAAGGCGTGTTGGAGGACGCGGCCGTGGCCGAAGGCCTTGGCTTTTTCGTACTTCCCGGGCTTGCCGCTCTTGTAATCGATGATCCGGTAAAGGTGAAGTCCGAGGCGGTCGACGCGGTCGACAACCCCGCTCAGCCGGAAGCTCATCTTATCTCCGAACTTGAGGGAAACACGTTCCAGCCTTTTTTCGAACCAGAGCGGTTCGACCTCGGGTTTGCGCCCGGCCTCGACCCTGAAGAACACCTCCAGGGCGTCAAAAAGGTCGCGCCGTTCCCTCTCGTAGACCCTTTCCGAGGGCGGAGGGACCTCGTCTTTCCACCGCGCGAGGACCCTCTCGGCCATCTCCTGGGCCAGAGCGAAATGCCGTTTCCGGTCGGGCTTTTCGCCGCGCCGGACGACCTCGGTCATGAAAACGCACAGGACTTCGTGGACGAGCGAGCCGCGCTGGAGCGCGTCCAGCCAGAGGGCCGGGTCATATTCGAGCGCCTCGGGCGGCTCGATACCAAGCAAGTAGCGGAGGAAAAACCGCCTGGGGCAGTCGGCCAGGGTTTCGAGCCGCGTCGGCGAGATGGAGCTCTTTGGGTTGAGTCGCGGATCGACCTCGCGCGGGTCTACGCGGACGATCCCTTCGTACTCGGTCAGGCGGGACGAGGCGCGCAATTCGCCCGCCTCGTGGCCTCTCGCGAGGTCCGGGAAACCCTCGAGGACGGCCTCCAGCCCGTCAAGGAGGCAGCCCTCCCGGTTGAGCCTGGCCAGCCACCAATCCAGCGCGTCACAGGCCTTGTCGGCCGATTCGGGCAGGAAGCCCGAGGCCGCGGCGAGTCCTCGATCGAGGTCGGAGTAGTTGGCCGTGGGTCGGGCCGTGACGAGGCGGAAGGCCTGGAGGATGAGCGAAGAAGGGAAACAGGGGCGTCCTTCGCCGACCTCGAAGGATGGATAGCTCAGGGTAACGCGCCGAGCGGTCGGAACGCCGGACGCGACCTCCGCCCTCCCCTCGCCGAGCGAGGCCAGGAGCGAGGCCATTCTATAAAGATCCTCGCGCAGCGAGTCCGCCGTGGTCGGCAGCCCTTCCGAGATGCGGGCGCACTCCTCGTCGAGCAGGACGGGATCCTGAAGCCCTCTCCCCGGAAAAGACCCCTGGTCGAGGCCGCAGATGAAGGTCACGGGGCGTCTGGAGAAGCCGCCCGAAACAAAGGAGGAGAGATGCAGCCGGCCGGCTTGGGGAGCGGAGCGGCCGACCGTCAATCCGAAGACGGAGGCGCGCAGGCGGTCGAGGGCTTGCCCGACCGTGAGGGGCGCGGCCAGGGGCTCGACCCGCAGGGAACCGAGCTCACAAAGCTGTCCAGCGATCACATTGGCAGCCTCGCGGTCGAGGTCGGTCCGGGCGGCGGCACATTCAGAAACGAGGCGGGCGAGCCCGTCACAGAGCGCCGTAAAATCAACCTCTTCTTGGGGTGTCGCCTCCGGGATAAATTCGAGAAGCCGTCGGACCGCCTCCTTGAGCCAGGCGACCTCGTTGAATTCACGCGCCAGCGCTTCGAGACCGCTCTCGCCCCGTTCATCTTCCGAATCCCGGGATTCCCTGGCGAGCCTCAGGTCCGCCTCTTTGTCTTTGTGCAGGGCCTCCAGCCGGGCCAAATATCGGTCCCGGCCCCAGCCGATCGAGGCTTCTGTCAGAAGTCGCGCCGCGGCGCGGGCCGAAGGCGCTTCGGCCAGGCCGCCGAGGTCCACCTGCGGGAAAGTTAGGTCTCCCGTCTCGAGCAGCCGGCGCAGGACGGACTCCCGGTAATCCAACCTGAGCCACTCGATAAGCCCTAAGACGGCCCGTCCAGGCGCCGTGAAGGCGAGCGGAATCCCCGCGTCGAAGGTGACGGGCAAACCGACGCGCGCCGCCAAAAGGTGGAAGAGCGAGGGATAGGTCAGGCCGGGCGGGTGGACGACCTCGACCTCGTCGAGAAGAGTCCCGGAAGCGAAAACGCGGCGCAGGATCTCCCGGCATTCGTTGGCCGGGCCGACAGCGCGAAAGATCTCTAAGGATTCCCTTTCCGCAGCCGAGCGCGCCTTGCGGCTTCCGACCTTACCAGTCCCGGTCGTTGATGCGGGCGGCCTGCGGGGCGGGGCTCCCTCGGGCGCAAACAGCCATGGCAGGCGGTCCAGGTCGCCGGCGGCCGATTTCGGCGTCGGGACGGGCGACGGGACGGCCGGCCAAAAGTGGCGCGGCCTTTCGAGCCCGACGACCTCGCCGCGCGGGACGAGGACGAGGTTCTTGCCGGCCGCGGCCGTGATGAGCTCCCGTCCGAGCTTGGGGCAGGGGTGGTCCCGCAAACAGAGGGTGAAGTGTCCGCCGGGAGTCCTCGCGTCCGGACCGGGTTTCCCTTTTTTCTCCTTCTCCAGGACCTCGAGCGCGAAAGCATAGAGACCGGCCTGGTCGAGGACCCCCGTCGCCGCCAGACTCTCCTCGTACCGCGCGAGAAGGAGGATCATTTCGCACCCTTTGTTCTCCAGGATGAAGTCACGCGGCGTGAGGTCCGTGCTTCGGAGGCCGGCCAGCCGGAGGGTTTCGAGGGCGCGGTGGAGGGCCCGGACGACACCGGGAGTCGCCGCGGCGCGGCCGAAATAGGGCAGCCGTTCCTCGTCACGGAGGGCCCTGAAAAGGCCCTCGAAATGGTCACGGGCCGCGCTCGATGAGAGCTGCCGGCGGTTCGCCGCGACAAGGGCCGGTCCGGCGATCTCCTGGGCCAGGCCGGGGAGAGTCGTGAACCGCAAGTTGACCCAGGAGCCCGTCTCTCTCGCCAGCGCCTCCCCGACCTGCCGGCCGATGAGGAACGAGGGGACGACGAAGACCTTCTCGTCGAGGACGTGCTCGCGGCAGAAAGAGGCCAGAAAGTGGATCATGCGACGTCGCGCGGGAACCGGTTCCCGCCAGAAGGATTATATGCCATCGCGGTGTCGGAAGTCTCTAGTCGTGCGGCGTCGATTCAGCGCGGGACGGCGAAGGGCAGCGGCTGGCCGGGCCGGAAGGCCTCCTCGAGTTCGTCCGCCGTCGCAACGATGAGCCCCGCGTCCTCGACCCCGGTCCTCCATTCCTCGGGGATTCCTTCCTCGCCCACGAGCGTGCCCAGGATCGCTCCCGTGATCGAGCCGGTTGTGTCGCTATCCCCGGTGATGTTCACCGCGGCCAGGACGCCGGCGCGGAAATCGTCCGCGTGGCGGATGGCGCAATAGAGGGCGATGGCCAGCGCTTCTTCGCCGACCCAGCCCTCACCGAGGTCCAGGATCGCCGACTCTTCGTGCTGGCGGGTCTCGCTCAACTCGAGGGCCTGGCGGATTTTGAGCAGCGCCGCCTCGGAGGCCGGATAGTAATCCCCGAGCGCGCTGAGGCTGTGCTGGGCGGCCGAACGAAGGCCGGAACCCCTCATGATCCGGGCAAGGGTCTCCCCCAGCAGGCCGGCCGGCAAGTAGCCGGAGGGATGGCCGTGGGTCAGCGCGGCGTAGGCCACGGCCTCGCGGAAGGCGTCGGCCGGCGGGAAGACCAGTCCGGCCGGCGCCACCCGCATGACGCCGCCCGCGCCTTTGCTATCGTTCAGCGGCTCGTCGACCGTTCCCGGGTTGCCGTCCTCGAGGGCCGTCAGGCAGGTCGCGCCCGGCAGACGTCTCTGGAGCGGGTCGTCCTGGATTTTGCGCCAGACCAGATACTCCTGATAGACGTCGGTCGCCGGGATGAACCGGTCGGTCCGGCGCCAGCGCTCGACGGCCTTGACGAGGCCGCGGGCCGTGGCCAGAGACATCTGCGTGTCGTCGGTGGTGGAGCCGGGGGGGAATTCCGGGTAGCGGCCCCAGGAGTCAAAGTCCTGGATCCCGGCCATGCCGTACTTCAGCCGGATCCGGGGAAGGTCCCAGAACTCGACCGGGGCCCCCAGCGCGTCCCCGATGGCCAGGCCGAGGAGGCAACCGCGGAAACGGGCTTGTCTGCGGGCCAAGCTCTCGGCCGGGCGCATGATCTGAGTCCCTTCGGCTCCTCGTTCTCTCCAGAAGCTGATGTCGTGGAATTACTACGGGGAGCAGAATATACTTTGCATAATCCTTGCTGCTCCCCGAGTACTAGCCGGGCGATAAGGAAATATGGAGTCAACTATATTTCGCCCGGCTTAGTATCTTAGAGCGGAAGGCGGGAGCGGCGCAACTTCTTTCGGGGCGAGCGGTGAGCGGTTTCGACCGGCACGCGTTGGGAAAAGAGGCGGACGGGAACGCGAGCGCGCGGTGATTGATTTTCTGCCCGCGCCGTGGTAATCGTCGTCCGGGAGGGCCGAATGTCGAAAGTCACGCGACGGACGTTCATCGGGGCAGGTCTCAGAAGCGCCGCGGCGGGGACCGTTCTCGCTGCCGCGAGCTGCGCTAAGGAACGGGAGTTCGAAGGGCCGCGCGCCGCAACGGAGGTCGTCTCGCTAGACGGCGTCTGGCTTTTTCGTCTTGACCCGGGCAAGAAAGGCGAGGCGGCCGGTTGGCACAAGTCCGGGCCGGCGTCCGACGGGTGGACGGAGGTCAGAGTCCCGCATACCTGGCAAGTCATGCCGGAGCACGCCGATTATCTGGGCTACGCCTGGTACTGCCGGGAGTTCGATGTCCCGGCGGAGTGGCAGGGAGCGGTCGTCAGGGTCGAGTTTGAAGCCGTTTATCACACCGCTCATATTTGGGTCAACGGCCGGCCGGCCGGCGAGCATGTCGGCAAGGGGTACACGGCCTTCGCCCTCGACATTTCCTCCCACCTCCTGTACGACGGACGCAACACGATCGCCGTCCGCGCCGACAATTCCTTCTCCCCCGACATGCTTCCCAGGAACAACTCCTACGACTGGGCGCCTGACGGCGGGTTGACCCGGCCCGTCTCGCTCCTCGTGACACCGCCCGTTTATCTCGAGAACGTCTGGATGGAGGCGACACCCGAGCTCGCCGCCGGGACCGCCTCGCTCAAGGTCACCGTCGAATGCCGGAACGCTTCCGCTGAGAAAGAGACGGTCGCCGTCGCCTATCGTGTCGTCGACGACGAAACAGGGCTTACGGTCCTGGATGATCCCGCAGAGCCTTACTCCCTATCGCTCGGCGCCGGCGAAGTGAAGGAGGCTTCACTCCCGGGAGCCAGACTCGAGGCGGCGAAATTCTGGCATTTCGACCGCCCGCGCCTCTACCGCCTCGATGTGGCGCTCCTCGAGGACGGTGAGCCGGCCCATAACCTCTCGACGACCTTCGGTATCCGGTCCATCGGGGTTCGCGGGACCGAGTTCCTTCTCAACGGCGAGCCCGTCCGTCTCATGGGTGTTGAGCGTATGGCGGGCAGTCACCCTCTCTATGGGATGGCCGAACCGGCCGAATGGATCCACCACGACCACGAAGATATGAAGAACCTGAACTGTATCTTCACCCGCGTCCATTGGCCGCAGGACCGGCGCGTCCTCGACTATTGCGACCGCCACGGCATCCTTATCCAAGTCGAGGTGCCGACCTGGGGCCCCGACACGTTTAAAGGGATGACCGCGGAGCCGGCGCCCGCGATCATGGACAACGGCCTCGGGCAGCTCCGCGAGATGATCCGCCGCGACCGGAACCACCCCTCCATTTTCTCCTGGGGCCTGTGTAATGAGGTCGGGGGTCAGAATCCGCCGGCTCAGTTTTTCGTCCGCCGCATGCTCATGGAAGCCAAGCGCCTCGACCCCGGCCGCCTCTGCTCCTACGCCTCGAACTCGCTCCAGCAGACGCCAGAACGCGACGTCGCCGGCGACTTGGACTTTATTGAATGGAACGAATATTACGAAACCTGGTACGGCGGAAAGCCGGCCGACATGAGCCGGAACCTGGAGGCCATCCACGCCGCCTTTCCCACCAAACCCGTCGTCATTTCGGAGTACGGTTACTGCGCGTGCACGGCGGACCGGCCGGAGGGAGACGAGCGCCGCATCGGCATTCTGCGGTCGCATAACGCCGTCTTCCGCGATTATCCGTGGGTCGGTGGCCTCATTTTCTTCTGTTACAACGACTACCGGACCCATATCGGCGACAAAGGCCTGGGGGTCATGAAACAGCGCGCTCATGGCGTCGTCGACCTCTTCGGCGCGCGGAAGCCGTCGTACGAAGCCCTGCGAACAGAGTCAAGTCCGGTTGATGGGCTCGAGGTGCGCCGCGCGGGAAGAGGAGACGAAGGCGCGGGGGGCGAATTCATGGTCAAAGTGCGCGCCAGGGCCAAGGTCCCGGCTTATCCGCTCCGCGGCTACCGCCTGCGCTGGGTCGTTTACGGGAACGGGGACCTGCCTCTCGAGCAACGCGAGGCGCCCCTCCCCGACCTCAAGCCGGGCCAAGGGACGGAAGTCCCGCTCGAGGTTGCCGAAAAAGACGTCCGGGGTTTCGTCGTCGATGTCATCCGGCCGACGGGTTTCTCGGCGGCGACGACCGGCTGGAAAAAATATGGCTCGTAATCCTGATAAAAAGTGGGGATTGACGTTCCCCCCGGGTCATCCTTTGAGGAGCGGAAAAAGGTCCGACTCGGTCCGGGCGGCGCGCATGACCCCTTCGATCTCGCGGACAAGCGCCGGCTCCTTCGCGGCCAGGTCCCGGCTCTCGGCCAGGTCCTCGCCTAAATTGTAAAGCTCAAAGGTCCCTGTCCGCGCGTTCCGGATGCCCTTCCAGTCTCCCCGGCGGACAACCTGCCGGCCCTGGAACTCCCAATAGAGATATTCCCGCTTGGACTGCCGTTTGTCTTCTCCGAGCAGGGTCGGAAGGAACGATAGGCCGTCGATCGCCCGGGGCGGCGCAACGCCGGCCGCCTCGCAGAACGTCGGAAGATAGTCCTCGAAGGCGCAGATGTGTCCGGACACTTTTCCCGGTTTGATCCGCCCCGGCCAGCGGGCGATGAGCGGCACCCGGATCCCGCCCTCATAGACCATGGTCTTCTTGCCGCGCAAGGGCGCGTTGCTTTCGAAAAAGTCCGTGTCCGCGCCGCCGACGTCGATCGTCGCCCCGTTGTCGCTCGAAAAAAAGACCAGCGTCCGCTCGTCGAGCCCGAATTCCTTGAGCAGGGCCATCAGCCGCCCGATCTCCCGGTCCATCCGGGTGATCATGGCCGCATAGGCCGCGCGCGGCGCCCAGTGCGGAAGATATCCTTTCTCGCCTTTGTAGGGTGTCTCGGGGAAAGCGCCTTCGTATTCCTCGAGCGAATCCGGCGGCACCTGGAGGGCCAGGTGGGGCACCGTGAACGGGAGGTAGAGGAAGAACGGCTCGTCTCTGTGGGCCTGGAGCCAGGCGCGCGCGTCCGCGGCGATGAGGTCGGCGGAATATTGTTTTCCGGCGAACTCCGCATAGGCTCCCTTGTCGAGCGGGTTCTTGCCGGCCGAGAGCTTTCCGCGGCCGAAATGAAATGTATTTCCCTATAGCCGAGGTCGTTAGCCACGATGAGGATGATGTTCGGCGGCGGGGATACAATTCTCATTTCTTAGTCCCCTTCTTGGAGGCGCTTCCCGAGAACCACATTTCTATTCGGCACAATTCAACTTGATGCTTTCCATG
>Ga0299915_10001934_pt1 | contig 15167 bp, 12 predicted proteins | sample RVTome_13_FD_200263 | JGI IMG/M metagenome (GOLD analysis project Ga0299915, IMG submission 200263) | Soil microbial communities from uranium-contaminated site in the Upper Colorado River Basin, Wyoming, United States - RVT92D227 (version 2) ... | reverse complement strand
CAGCCTGTCGATCAGCCAGACTGTTTAGGTCAGTCACCAGTCGATCCACAGAAGTAGATGGGTTCTGTGTCTCTTTGTTCCCTGCGGTCGAGTGGTGTTGCCTCAGCCTTCCAGCGTTCTGAGTCGCGCACTCCTGGTGCTCCAGGAGGGAGTGATATACAGATTCCGATTTGTCATAGCCAGGCAGGTGTCCGTTCTTGAGCAGCGACACAACTGCATCTCTGTGACGCTCTGCCGTTGAGTATTCAAAATGCAGAAGATACCATAATTCAAAACAGGGATTGGAGAAGGCCACTTGGATTTCGTTATCCCGCGCTCGAATCAGCGCCTCTTCAATCTTCTTGTGGTCGTCTTGGTCAAAGACACACCACACAGAGTCGTATGGCAACTTGGCACGCTTCTCCTCGCGCTTTCGCTTGAGTGCGTAGTCAACCACCAGCCTAGGATGTGAGGCACATTCCTTTCCACAAATCTCAACTTCAGCCGCGCTTAACCTCCTATCTCTGCGGAGGTCCTTGAAGTAGGTGGGCTCGGTCTTCTCTCCTTCGCAGACGATAAGGACACACGGCCGAGGCGGGCGCATTGGGCCGCGTCTCCGATGTGATTGCCAAGATTGAAAACCGCGCTTCTTATCCTTCGGTCTGCTCAAACTTCAAATCTCCGACGAATGGAATTCCGCCGTAGCGTCCTTTGAGGTATCCGATTCTAAAGTTCTCGTCCTTACGGACTGCGATGTCGCCCAAAGAGTAGAGATCCGTTGCCCCTGACTTGTCCTTCTCAGTGAACCAAATCTGATCCCGACGGAACAGATCCGGATCCAGCAGACTGCAATCGTGGGTTGTGAAGATGAGCTGCGATGTCTTAGATTGGTGGATCAATCCGAGCAGGAACCGAGTCAGATGTGGATGCAAATGGGCATCAAGTTCATCCACCAGAAGAACACACCCACGGTTCAATACGTAGAACCATGGACCCGCCACAGAGAAGAGACGAATTGTGCCTTCGGATTCTTCAAACGCCATCTCAAATGCTACCTCAGATCCATCATTAGCCCTATGAAGCGATCTGAGAACTATGATCTCTGTTAAGGATTCCATTCCACGGGGGAAGAGAGCCGCCGCTTGCGCCTCTCCTACAGCCTCACTGAGCCCTTGTCGCACTTCCTCAGTCACGGCTCTTCGCTCCATCTCGACCCTTTCTATGGCAAGATCCGCGGCCCCTACAAGTCGGCGCAGGAACTCGAGGAACCCCAGATCCCGGGACAGCAACCTTATCGTGAAGCGCATTTCCGATTCTATTTCGGGTTGCTCAGAGATAGACTTGATTCCATCCTTGAACCATGCAAACACGGGCTCTACAGTAGGATGGTTGAACTGCGCAGCCACAGACAGGAAGAGGGCATTGGGGCGAGTGAGTTTCCTTATCTTGCTCTTCTCACCCTTCCATGAAGTGCCGAATTGCATGGCACCATCGGCGAACCGTCGGAAGAGCGCCTTGGGCTTCCTTCGCGGTAATGCGGCCGTCAGCCATTCCTCATGCACTCTTTCTGTGTCCGCTGCAAAGCCGTACACAAATCGCTGACCATTCAGCATGAAGACGAACTCAAACTCACTTGGCTCTCTGACCGTTTCAGCATCCAACTTGAAGGGTACGAGTGGAATCTTGTCTCCCTGTTGCCTGGTAGCAGAGGTGAGAACCAGTCCCGTCGCAAAGAATAATGCTTTGATGAGATTGGACTTCCCAGAGGCATTCGCTCCGTAGATGGCCACGCTCTTCAACAGGTGTGGAGCGGACGGCGCATCTCCGACAGGGAAAGTGTTTTCCAGGTGTGTCCGGTCGGTCGAGGCAACAAGACTTAGGGTAACGCGGTCTTTGAACGAGAGGTAGTTCTTGACGCTGAATTCTATTAACATTGGCTTCTCCTTCCCGCAATTTCGCCAATGAAAGAGGGGCTAACGTTGACTATATGCCGCATTCTTGCAGAAAAATCGCAAAAAGTCAAGTTATATTGTATATTTATTGCGTTCTCCTCGGGTTTACCCCAGGACCAAGAGATCCATTGAGTCACGCCGGTGGCGGCGACAAACAGATGATTATGATTACGGAATACATAAACCTCTGTTTGGGATTCATCAACATCATACCACATGCCCGCAAGGGCTCGTGGGCATGGTAACTGCTGACCTGGATTATTCATGACGCACTCAAATCCTGCGCACTGTGAGCGTTTCCACCTTGTGAGAGGAGAGGGTTGTGAGTGGAGAGGAGATTCTACGCGGGCGGAGGAGGGATCTTGGCGACGAGGATGGTCATGTCGTCCTTGCGGCCGTGGGGAGAAGAAAAGGTGAGGATGAGTTCGATGAGGCGGTCGGCGAGGCCCTGGGCGGAGAGGTCGCGGGCGTCGGCGGCGCTGGCGGCTTCGGCGAGGCGGGAGGAGCCGAACTCTTCGCCGTCTTCGTTTTCGACTTCGGCGACACCATCGGTGAAGAAGATGAGGGTGTCTCCGAAGGAGAGTTGAAGGGTATGCTCATCATAGGAGACCTGGGGAAGGACGCCGAGGACGATGCCGGAGGCGGGGATATTGACGATCTGGCGTTCGGGGCCGCGGATGAGAAAAGGCGGTTCCTGGCCGGCGACGGCGCAAGAGAAGGTCATCTGGCGCAGGTCAATGATGCCATAGGAGAGGGAGATGAACATCTCCGGCTGGAGTTCGGGATAGAGGACGCGGTTGGTCTCGGCGAGGAGTTCGGCCGGGGAGCGGGTGGTCCTGGCGGCGACGCGGAGGGTGGATTTGAAGACCGGCAGTTTTACCAGGCCGGGCTCCAGTTTTCCGGCGACATCGGCGACGGCGATGCCGACTAAATCGTCTGAGAAGGGGATGATCTCGTAATAATCACCGGCAACGGCGTGACCGGCTGGCCGAAAGCGCACCCCCAGATCGAGGCCGGGAAGGGCGGGGAGAGAGCCGGGCTGGAGGAGGTCATAGACCTTTTGGGCGAGGCGGATGCGCTCCTGGTGGCGGGCGAGGAAGATGCGCGCTTCATACCAGCCGCGGCGTTCCCTGGCCTGGATGTCGGCGATATAGGAGACGACGAGGGCGACCAAGAAGAGGAAGGGAATCTGTTCATAGAATGCGGTGGAGAGGAGGCCTTCGACATCTCGCGAGGAGGGGAGAGAATAGATGGCGGTGAGATAGAGGAGCCCGGCGACGGCTGCGGAGGTGATGGTGCCGATTACCCCGAACCAGAAGCCGGCGACAATAACCGTTATGTAATAGAGGGGGAAGAAACGCGCCCCCGTGGGGCCGGAGTAGAAGACCCAAAGGGTTATGAGGAGCAAATCAATGGAAATGGTGATATGGCGCTGGTAGGGAAAGCGAAGGCCCCGCCAGTAGGCGATAAGCAGACCCAAATTATAGAGGCCGGCGAGTAGGAGAGAAATCTGCAGGTGAGCGGTGGGGCGGGCGTAGGGGGTGAAAGCAGGAGAGAAGGAAACGATGACGATGAGAACGGTGCGGAAGATCGCCACCGCCAGGTCAGATTCGGTCTCGGTCGGCAAACGGCCCGCCCGGTTCATGAAAAATCTCCTGCGGCAAGAGGCTCTTAGAATTGATTCGCCGCGGGGAAGAAATCTCCCTCCAGGCCTGCGCGCCGACTTTGACAAGATGGGCGATCGCGGCCAATTTGCGTGAGTTGGGGCGGACGGCAGGACGAGCGAAGGGAGGCGGAGAAGTAGTTGACGGGGTCGTCGAGATTGCATCAAAGGCGGTCCGGAGGGGAGCATGGATAATTCGAGGGCCAGGATGTCCTTCCTGCCCGCCATCTGGCAGGCGGGGCGGGCAGGCTGGCTCGTATTTTTGTTTTTCCTTTCGCTCTATCTTTTGACCGCCAGGGGAAGGCTGACGGTAATAGACGGAGTGACCCGCTATCAGGTCACGGCCGCGATTGCCCAAAGGGGAAGCGTCTCTCTTCCTGAAGATTTGCATCTGGGGATGCCGGGCAAGAGGCCGGGGAGCTTCTATTCCTATTACGCGCTGGGCCAGTCGCTGGCGGGCCTGCCGCTCTATTGGGCGGGAGGGGCGGTAGCGAGGTTGCTGCCAAAGGGAAATGAAGCGGCCATAACTCAGTTCGCCTACAGCCTCATCAATGCTTTCATGGCGGCCGGGCTGTGCGCGGTTTTCTTTGTTTTTTGTTTGCAGTTGGGCTATGCCCGGAGGACCGCCCTGTGGCTGGCCCTGGGACTGGGGCTGGGGACGATCTTGTGGCAGCAGAGCAAGGATTCTTTCGAGCATCCCCAGGAGGCGTTCTTCGGTTTGGCGGGAGTGCTGCTCACATACCGCGGAGTGAAGGAGAATCGGCGCGCCCTGCTCTGGGTGGGCGGAGTTCTATTTGGGGCGGGAATCCTGACGAGAGGGAGCGCGGCCTTCTTCTTTCTGCCGGCCCTGGGCTATCTGTTGACAAAAGGATTTCAAGAACGAAGGAGCCGGGGAGGCGCTTTTTCGACGGCGATGGGGAGCGCGCTGGCGGATTTCGGCATTTCGGTTGCGGGCGCGCTTCCTTTTCTGTTGGCCGCGGGGTGGTATAACGCGCTTCGCTGGGGTTCGCCTTTTGCCGCGGCGCAGGCAAGTGCGCAGCCTCTTGCCCAGCCTGATGCCTCCTTTTTGCGGGGGCTGGCCGGGCTGCTCATTTCCCCGGGCCGGGGGCTGCTGGAATATAACCCGATGCTTTTGCTCCTATTGATCTTTCCGGCGAGCCTTTCTCTCTTTTGGAGAAGGCAGAGAGGGATTGCCGCGCTCTTCCTTGCCGTCGGATTAATTTATCTTATTTACTATTCCAACTCTCCCTTTTGGGATGGAGGCCTCTGCTGGGGGCCGCGCTATCTGCTGCCGATTATTCCGCTGGCACTCTTTCCCCTGGGAGAGCTAATCGAGACTCCGCCTTTGCTGCGAAGCCGAAAAGGAAGATCCCGCGCCACCACCATGATGAGGAAAAGCGTCGTCTATCTGTTGGCGGGGGTCAGCCTTTTGATTCAACTCTCTTCGGTTCTGGTGGATCACCAGATTTGGTTTCACGAGGTGGCGGTGCGCAACCAGCGGGGAGCGAATATTCACATAAACTTGAGCCCCAGGTATTCTCCGCTGGTGCGGCAATGGCAGATCCTGGGGAAAGTTTTGAGCGGCAGTGTCACGCAGACCACGCGGGAGTTCAATACCGGCATAGATTTCTGGTGGGTCTGCTGGCCGGGGGCGGAGGCGGGGAGATTTCGGCTCGGCGGGGCGATTGCGCTGGCGGCCTTGGCGATGCTCTTCGCCTGGCGAATGGCGCTTTGGAGGGAAGCCCGCCTGCGGCGGGGGTCTAGAGATGCAAAGCGTCAGGCCTGAGGAAAGGTTGGGTTGGCAGAAGAGATTGGGGGAAGAGGTATGGAGGCGGCCTCTGGTATTGACGGCCGCCTTATATGTGATTGCGCTCAAGGCTTTGGCCGAGGGAAGTTGGGTTTGGCTGGCAGTGGTAATAGCCGGGCTGGCCGTGGTGATAGGGAAGGCGCGTCATCGGCCGGCGCTCTTGCTGGTTACGGGATTCGCGGCCCTCTTCCTGGCGCACACTCTTTGGCCGGGGGAGAGAAAGGCGAGGGTTGAGGAATTCACCGGCAAAGCGGTGGTGTTAAGAGGTGAAGTGGTTCGGGAGCCTCTGCCGGCCGGCAGGGGCTCAACTTTCTGGCTAGAAGCGGAGGAGGTGATTTACAGGGGAAAGGCGCGGCCGACCCGAGGGAAGGTCTGGGTGAGCGCGCCCGCAGGGGTGCGGGTTGCCAGCCTGGACCGGGTGGAGATAACCGGGGAGTTGGAGGAGATGAGATTCGGCCGGGAGATAATGCAGTTCTCGCTGCGAATTGGCGACTCCCGGCTGGTGCGAAAGATTGGAAGAAGGGAAGAGGGCCCGATAGAAGCGGCGGGGCGAAGAGTGAGGACCCAGGTGGTTGAAGTCTTGACACCGGTGATGCCCGGCGGATATAGGGACCTTCACGCGCGCCTCCTGGGCAGCCTCTTTTTTGGCACCCATGGAGCGGGCCTGCCGCGCGAGATTACGGAGGTCTTTCGCAGATCAGGCACGATCCATATTCTCGTGGTATCAGGAACGCAGATTTCGCTGCTTTTCATGGTGGTCTATTTTCCCGGCCTCTTGGCTCATTGGCAGCGGAGGCGGGTTATCCGGGAGCAGTTGAAATCTTTCGGAAGTGACGCGGACATCTGGCCGGTTGCCGCGCGTCTGCCGGGTTTGCCCAGGCTGCTGCCTTCTGCCGCGGTTGTGGCTGCGGGGCTGGCCTTAATGTGCCTCTACGCCCTGTTGACCCAGGGAGGAACTCCTGTGGCGCGGGCGGCGGTGATGGCCGGATTGATTGGGATTTCTCTTCTTTTGCGCCATTTTTCCGCGGTGGCGGATAATCACAGCCTGGAGATAGACCGCTACACCCTGCTGGCGGCGGCGGGGATGGGGATACTGGCTTTCAATCCGGAGGCGCTTTCCGAGGCGGGATTTCAGCTCTCCTTTGCAGCGGTGTGGGGAATTATCTTCCTGGCTCCCAAATTGCGGGGGTTGTTGGGCTTCATGAATGATTTCTGGGCCTATCTGATAGCGGGGCCGGTGTCGGCCCAACTTGCCACGCTGCCGATAGTCGCCCGGCAATTCGGGAGCGTGCCCGTGGTGGGCCTGATAAGCAACTTGGTGGTTGTCCCGATTGCTGCGGTCTTGTTGTGGCTGGGGCTGATGACTTTCCTCTTGGGGTCAATCTGGTGGCCGCTGGCCTGGCCCACGGGGTGGACCTGTGGTCAACTTTGCTGGCTGATGACGAAATCTGTGGCGCTCTTCGCCGATGTGCCCGGAGGAGTGATTCTGGTGAAAGGCTTCTCCTGGAATGCGGTGGCGGGATATTTCGCTGCTCTTGCCCTGGCTGGGGCGCTGCTTGGGTTGCTGCGGCCTTATCACCGGGATGAACTGGCGGCGCTGGGAGATATGGCATGAGGAGGTTTTCCCTGGGGGGCGGAGGAGGGCTGGGCTGGAGGCTGCCCGCGAAAAGCGTGAGATTTCTGCTCGCCTTTCTGCTGGCCGCGGCGGTTCTGGTCTGGTGGCAGGCGTGGAGAAGTCTGCGGCCCGGGCTGGAGGTCGTCTTCCTGGACGTGGGCCAGGGAGATTCCATTATCATCCGTTCTCCGCTGGGAAGAAGTCTCTTGATAGATGCGGGAGGGCGGGAGGGTCATTCCGCCGACAGGGGAGAGATAGGCCGCTGGGTGGTTATTCCCGCGCTCTATCGGGAGGGGATAGGGAGGGTTGATGGAGTGATAGCCACTCATCCCCATGACGATCACATCGGCGGTCTGGACGAGGTGATTGAGGAAGTGCCCATAGGAATGCTGCTCGACAGCGGGGAAGCGCACCCGACGCCGGCTTATGAGAGATTTCTGGCGGCGGCGAAGAAGCGGCGCCTGCAAATTATTCCTGCGAAGGCGGGACAGATTTTCAACCTGGGCGCAGGCATCCGGGCGGAGGTGCTCCATCCGGACTTGCCGTTTCTGCAAGGCACGGAAGATGATCTCAACAATAATTCGGTGGTGGTCCGGCTCACTTACGGAGAGGTTTCGTTCCTTTTCGCGGGAGATATTCAACAAGAAGGGGAAGGCGCGCTTCTGAGCGATTATCCCAATATCTCCGCCACGGTATTGAAGGTTGCCCATCATGGGAGCATGGACTCGACCTCGGAGGAGTTCTTGGCGAAGGTGAGGCCGAAGTGGGCGGTGATTCTCGCGGGGCGGCAGAATCCCTTCGGCCATCCGCATGGGGAAACGCTGGAGCATCTCAAGAAGCTGGGGGTGAGGGTATTTCGAACGGATGAGATGGGAACGATAGTGATGAGGACGGACGGCCGCAGTTTGCGGGCGGAATGGGGGCGGGGAAATCGGCGCTCTCAGGCGGAGATGAGCCTGGTCAATCAGCCGATCCAGTAGAATGATTTGTGGAGGGTGAGAATTGAAGGAAGCAACCGGTCTGCTGCGAGTGCGACTACTGCATTCTTTGACGGGGAACCAGATAGCGGAGGAGATGCGCGCCCGGGGGGCTGATTCTCAGGCTCTGCAGCAACTGGAGGGGAAACTGCACTGGGCGGGAGCCATCTTTTCCGGGCTTTCCATGGAAGAGGCTGTCGAATTGAGAAAGAAGGCGAAGGAGTTGGGCGCGGAGGCGTTCTTGTGCAAGTCTCTGTCGGCCAGAGGCAAGGAAAAAGAGGCGGCGGATTTGATTGCGGCCGGGACGCTGGAGACTCTGAAGCGGCTGGCGGAATCTCTACAGGAAGAAGTTGGGCGCTCCCTGCGGGAGATGCTGGAGAACTGGCAGAGGCCGCGTGCGAGAGAATGGCTTTGCGGAGGGCGGCGGCTGCAGTTGGGGGAGAGGACCCTTGTGATGGGGATATTGAATGCCACGCCGGATTCCTTTTCCGGAGACGGTTTTGGTGTTGATATTGACGAGGGGCTGCGGCGGGCGAGGCAGATGGCGGCTGATGGGGCGGACATACTGGATGTGGGAGGGGAATCCTCCCGGCCCGGGGCGGAGCCGGTCTCAGTGGAGGAGGAATTGCGGCGAGTGCTGCCTCTGATTGAGAGGATTGCCCAAGAAGTGGAGGCGGCGGTTTCGATAGACACGACCAAGGCGAAGGTAGCGGAGGAGGCGCTGGCGCGGGGGGCCTGCATTGTGAATGATATTTCCGCCTTGAGAATGGAGGAAGGGATGGCCGCGGCGGCGGCGCGGGCGAAGGCGGGAGTCGTGCTGATGCACATGCTGGGCACACCGCGGGATATGCAGAAAGACCCCAGGTATGCGGATTTGATGGGAGAGATTTCGTCTTTCTTGACGGAAGCCGTACAGCGCGCCCTGGCCGCGGGAATAGGCCGGGAACAGATTGTGATTGATCCCGGGATTGGCTTTGGAAAGACGCTGGAGCACAACCTGGAGATACTGCGGAGGCTGGAGGAGTTGCGCGCCCTGGGGTATCCGATCTTGGTGGGAACCTCGCGCAAGTCAACGATTGGAAAGATACTCGGAACCGAGCCGGATGACCGGCTGGAGGGGACGGCGGCGACGGTGGCGCTGGCGATTGCGGGCGGAGCGGATATTGTCAGGGTGCATGATGTAAAGGAGATGGCGCGGGCGGCGAAGATGGCGGACGCGATTTTGCGGGTGAAACAGGCTGAACCGAAGGAAGAGGAAGTGGTGAAGTGGGGCAAAATTTGAGAGGAGAGACGAGAGAGGAGAAAGGAGAGAAGAAGCGGGGATACCTTTCTCTGGGGTCGAATTTGGGCGACAGGGAGGAAAATCTGCGCCGGGCGATTAGGGCTTTGCACGAATGCAGTAAGATTGAAATAAGGCGAGTCTCTCACGTCTATGAGACGGCTCCATTTGGAGTGACGGGCCAGCCGGATTTTTTCAACTTGGCGGTGGAAATAGAGACCGGACTGGCCGCGAGAGAATTGCTGGGGATATTGAAACAGATTGAGAAGGAGATGGGACGGCTTGAGGGGCCGCGCTGGGGACCGCGCGTGATAGATATTGATATTCTCCTGCTGGGAGAGGAAAAGATAGAAGAGGAGGGGCTGAAGGTTCCGCACCCCGGGATGACGGAGCGGGCCTTTGTGATGGTTCCGCTGGCGGAACTGGAGCCTGGACTTCTTGTGGGCGGGGAGCGGGCGGAGGAGATTGCCGCCAGGCTTGCGAAAGAGCAGAGAATAAAACCTTTTTCAGAACTCACCAGAGAAACTTCCTGAGGTCGCCGCGGCGACCTCAGGCTCCCCTCCCTGCCCGCCTATGGAGGGTCGGTTTTTGCTTTTTCTTTCTCTCGCCAGCCTGGCGAGAGAAAAAAGACAAAGGCGAGTGAGGGGGCTACTTCGCCCTGCGAAGCAGGGCTACGAAGCCCGCGAAGCAGGGTCTGGGGGACGAATCGCTTTAGGCCGAGCGAAGTCGAGGGCTGGCTCGTCCCCCAGGGAGTTCTCTTTGGAGTTTTGAACAGCGTTCTAGCGTTGCGGCGGAAAGAGCCGGAAGATGGCGACTTTTTACTTTGAGGCAAAAGACGGCCGCGGGGTGAATATCTCCGGCCAGTTGGAGGCGGAGTCTGAGCGCGAGGCGGTGAAGCAGCTGCAGTCGCAAGGTTTTTTTGTTCTCCGGCTCAGAGCGCAAGTCTCGGGGGCCGCGCCTGCGGGGGTGAGGCCCGTTTCGTGGTTTGGAAGGAATGTGCTGGAGCCGGTCTTTCTGCCGGTGGGTTCGAAGGCGCTGTCGCTTTTCTTCTCCTCCTTTGCTTCCACGCTGGCGGCGGGGATGAATCTGCACGAGGCGGCTTTGCATCTGGGGAGGCGGGCGCGGGGCTCGACCTTGAAGAAAACCGCCCGGGAGATGGCCCAGGCGGCCTCGCAGGGGAAACCCGTCACCACGGTCGCCCGCCGCTATCCGGGCGCTTTTTCTCCCTTTGTGGTGGCGATGCTGGAGGCGGGGGAGCTGGCGGGGACGCAGGAGCGCTCGATGAAGCAGTTGGCGGAGTATTTCCAGCGCACCTACGAATTGGAGATGCTCTACCGCCTGGAGACTTTCTACACCAAGATGGTCCTCGCCTTCCTGGTCATCTATCCGGCCATTGCGCCGGTGGCGTTGGCGATTATCCGGGGCGGGTTGGCGGCGGGGGTGCGGGTGGGGCTTTCGTTTCTGCTTGCCAGCGCCCTGCCGTTTGTCCTGAAGATAGTGGCGGTCTGGTATGGCTGGCGGCTGCTCATGCGAGTCAGGCTGCTGCGGCGAGGTGTGGATCGCGTCAAGTTGAGCATACCGCTGCTGATTGGCCCTGTGGTGCGGCGGAATGCGATGAGCAAGTGGTGCCGGGCGATGGCGGTGCTGTATGGGGCCGGGGTGCCGCTGCAGAAAGCGGTGGAATGCGCCGGCGAGGCGAGCGGGAACTCCGCCCTGGCTGCTTCGACCAGCGCGCTGGCTTACAAAGTGAATCAAGGTGTGCCGATTTCCGTCATTATGGAGGAGAGCGGGGATTTCTCGGAGACGGCGATTGACCTGATGGCAACCGGAGAGCGCACGGGCAATGTGGAAGAGTCCCTGCTGAAAGTGGCGGAATACGCGGACACGGAAAGCCAAACCTCGAGCAAACAGAGCGCCGTCCTCGTCGGGATAGTCGCCTATCTCGTCGTCGCCGTCTTCGTCGCCAGGGAGTTCCTCGGTTTCTGGACGGGCTACTTCGACAAGCTGCTGAGCCATCCCCCCGATTTGAGCGATATTCCGTGAGTCGTCAGTGGCCGGGCACCTAAGGCAACCTGCCCTGCGGACTTGGTGTGCTATAATCCTTAGGAAAGAGGGGCTTGCGATGGCCATCGCGAAAGGGAAGCGAGTTACGTTGAAAAAAGCGATGAAGCCGCGGAAGGGTTCTCCGCAGGCTGTCTTGGAGGCGATGCGGCGTTGCCGGCAGCTGAAGCCGGAGGACGTGGATGAGTTGTTCCGCCTGATTGAAGAGGGCAAGCGCCCGGTCCGGTACGACAATCCTTTCGCTTAGCATCAGACGACTCAGTGGCTATCTACCTGCTCGACACGAATGCCATACGGCTACTTATGCGAAATGATCCTCACATGGCCGCACGTGTTGGTTCCCTTTCGCGCTTAGATCGTATCTCCATATGCCCTATTGTGCGTGGTGAAGTCAGATATGGCCTCGAGCTGATGGAGCACGGACGTCGCAGGGAGGATTTGGAGAAAGCAGCCGAGGAGGTCTTCTTAAGATTCTCCTATGAGCCGGTCTCTGAGGAAGTCGCGGATTGCTACGGACGCATAAAACGGGCAACGGAACGCAAGGGAACCTGCCTCGACGAAAATGATCTCTGGATCGCCGCGACTGCGTTATCCAGCGGCTCTATTCTGGTTACAAGCGACACCGACTTTGAGAGGGTTGACGGTTTGCGGACTGAGGACTGGAGCCAATAGTCACTGGCCCGCCGCCTCGCGCACCGCTTTTCGCCCTCGCTTCAACTCTCAGCACTGAATCCAAGTCCAGGACCCCTTCTTCACTCTCTCAACTTCGCAAGGATCGCCTGGGCCATCTCTTTGGTGCCGACGGCGGCGGGGTCGTTGCGGGTGGGTTTGAAGTCATAGGTGACGGATTTTCCTTCGGCGATGACGGCGGCGACGGCGCGCTCCAGGCGGTCGGCGGCGTCAGTCTCTCCCAGGTGGCGCAGCATCAACATTGCAGAAAGGATGAAGGCGGCCGGGTTGGCGCGGTTGAGGCCGGCGTATTTTGGGGCGGAGCCGTGGGTCGGCTCGAAAAGGGCGCAGGCCTCGCCGATATTTGCTCCCGGCGCGACTCCGAGGCCTCCGGCCAGTCCCGCGCACAAATCTGAAACGATGTCACCGTAAAGACTCGGCAAGACCAACACATCGAAGTTCTCCGGCCTCTGCACCGCCTGCATACAGAAAGCGTCCACCAGGACTTCTTCATATTGGATGCGACCTTCATACTCCTTCGCCACTTCCTTGGCGGTCTGGAAGAAGAGGCCGTCGGTGAATTTCATGATATTCGCCTTGGCGATGGCGGTGACTTTGCGGCGCTTGTTGGCGAGGGCGTAATCGAAGGCGAATTTCACGATGCGGCGGGTGGCGAAGGCGGAGATGGCCTTGATGGAGATGGCGCTTTCGGGATGAATCTTACCTGAGCCCATCCGGGCGATTTGGCGGGCTTCTTCGCTGCCTGCGGCAAACTCGACTCCCGCGTAAAGATCCTCCGTATTCTCCCTGACCACCACGAGGTCAATCCCCTGGTAGCGGCTGCGGACGCCGGGATAGGTCTTGCAGGGGCGGAGGCAGGCGTAGAGGTCGAGGGCCTGGCGGAGGGCGACATTGACGGAGCGGATGCCGGTGCCGATGGGGGTGGTCAGAGGGCCTTTGAGGCCTACCCGGTTGCGGCGGAGGGATTCCAGGAGGCGGTCCGGCAGGGGAGTGCCTTCTTTCTCCATGACTTTGAGGCCGGCTTCACAGATTTCCCATTGGATTTGGGCGCCGGCGGCTTCTATTGCGGGGAGGGAGGCCTCCACGATTTCGGGGCCGATTCCATCTCCGGGGATGAGGGTGACGCGGTGTGCCATGAACTTACCTCCAGGGCTATGTTATACACCATCTCAGCCCCAGATTGCACTAGGGAATATGGAATAAATTCTATAGACAACTGAATATCTGCCGCCCAGAGCAGACCGAAAAAGGCACCCCCCGAGAAATCGGGGTTCGCAAAGCCGATGACCTAAGTTCCAGGGCTTGCGAAGAGCAAGCCGGGAATATGGTAGCCAGGTTGCCGAAGTAAAATGGGAGCGGTCGGGAATTACCGACAAGAGGAGGTGATGACTCCGACCAATCCGGGCAGCCTGGCGAGATAGAAGATCAGACCCGTTCTCCACCAGGCAGGGCCCGGAGGACGGGTCTGCAATTTCTGGGACCGAAAACTGGAGTCTCGTGTCGCATCGAACCTTGTCTTGGCGGAGACGAGGTTCTGAACCCAGGACCTGCGGGCTGAAAATAACCCAAGGGTCCGGGATAACCGGGGGCTCACCCCATGCAAGCGGCTTCCAGTGGTGGCCTGGGGGTCTCAAGCAGGTGAGCCCCAGGTCTTTTTTTGTCGGCGGAAGTTTTCGGGCGATTGGTAGAAGCGGTCCCGCAATTCCCAATATAGCCCCAACGGAGTCGGTAGAAGTCCCTCCTCCCCCCCTTGCGGGGGAGGAGTAAGGCTACTTTGCCGTGCGTAGCCGGGCTTCGTAGCCCGCGAAGCAGGGTGGGGGGTGAGCGCAGAACGCCCTCCAGATCAACCACCCCCACCCTAACCCTCCCCCATTGTAGGGGGAGGTGACCTATGGTTGTCCGCGTCGTCTGAGTTATGAGACAGTCTCGGTAAATCGCCCCTACAGAGAGCCTGCACCCCTACCTTGTGGGCAAGAGTGTTACCAGCCCGGCGAGGCAGCGGCGGGAGGTTTCTTCCGCGGTCTTGGTGAAGGCGGGGCCCGCCGGGCAGCTGAGGATTTCTTCGGGAAGTTTCATCATCCTCCAATGGGTCTCCAAAGAGATAAAGCCATCATAGCCGGCATCGGCGAGCGCCTTGAGTTGGCCCTTCCAGTCAATTGCGCCCTGGCCGACGAGGGTGACATGGGGCTGGCCCGCCTCATCGCGCAGGGCGTCTTTTACGTGCACGTGAACGATGAACGGCTTTACGCGCTGATAGGCCTCTGGATAAGGAGTTTCCCCATCGTCGGCAAAGACCTCGTTTGTGGGATCCCAGACGGCGCGGATGCGGGGATGATTGATCTTCTCCAGGAAGCGGGCGAGCCGGGCTGCGGTTGAGGCGTTGGTGTCGTGTTCGTTTTCGATTCCCAGGACGACCTCCTCGGCTTCCAGGAGGGGAATGACCTGGCGATAGAGAGATTCCACCTCCGCCCAGACTTCGGGCGCCTCTTCCGTTTTCCAACCTGTAAAGCCTCGAACCAGGTTTGTGCCGAGGCTCTTGCCCAGGGCGATGCACCGGCGCAGAATCTCGAAGTGTTCCTCGTAGGCGGCCTCGTCCCAGAGATTGCATTTGAGGAAAGGCGAAGCGATGCAGGCGGCTTTCAGGTCATGGGCATCGAGGAGGCGCTTGAGTTCGGCGATTTGCGGTTCCGCGAGGTGCTGAGGCTGAGTATCCCAGACGGAACGGATTTCCACTCCTCGCAGGCCGAACTCGACCGCGAGTTTGACCGCTCGTTCCGGGTTTTGCGAGACTTCGTCGGTGAAGATGGAAAGTTTGAGCAAGGCTGCCTCCTGGTCCGAACGCGTAGATTCTAACCACCAAGACACAAAGGCACAAGGGGAGGAAGCATTTGGGGGCAGATGGCAAGCATCTGCCCAACGGGCACAAGGGGGCAAGTATTTGAGGGCAGGTCGCCGCGGCGACCTGCGCAGCGAAACCATCTCATCCACAGATGCTTGCCCTGAGCGCAGCCGAAGGGACGCAGATTAACGCAGAATGAATCCCCAATCCGCGTCTATCCGAGGCCAGAGAAGGGGAAACGGAGATGGCAGGAGACTGGCGCTCCTGCCCTACGAACTGTTGAATTGACGCAAAGAGATGATTTA
>Ga0299915_10001933_pt1 | contig 15170 bp, 13 predicted proteins | sample RVTome_13_FD_200263 | JGI IMG/M metagenome (GOLD analysis project Ga0299915, IMG submission 200263) | Soil microbial communities from uranium-contaminated site in the Upper Colorado River Basin, Wyoming, United States - RVT92D227 (version 2) ... | reverse complement strand
CAGGCTCTCCTCATGGGGGGTCTCGATACCGACAAATACCAAGTCAAACCCCGCCTGCACCATCAAACCCATCAGCTCTTCGTCGTCAGCGAGGTCGATGGATGTCTCGGTTAAGAGCGAAAAGGGATACTTGCGTTCCTTCTGCCACGCGATGATGGCCGGCAGGATCTCAGCCTTTAACTTTTTTCGGTGTCCGATGAAATTATCGTCGACAAAGAATAGCGGCCCTCTCCACCCATGGTCATAGAGACTCGCCAACTCGGCCACGATCTGTTCCATGCCCTTTGTCCGGGGCACCCTGCCGTTCAAGACGATGATGTCGCAGAACTCGCAATTAAAGGGGCACCCCCGGGAATACTGGATGTTCATGGAGGCATAGTCTTTCATGTTGAGGAGTCCCCAGAGCGGGATCGGCGTCCCGTGAAGATCGGGCCAGTCAGGGGTGGTGTAGATGTGCTGGGCAGTCCCCTTCTGGAGGTCCGCCAAAAAGCGGGGAAAGGTGACCTCGGCCTCGTTGAGGACCAGGTGATCGACGCCATCAAAGGCATCCGGATCGGCAGTGAAGAGAGGGCCGCCGGCCACTGTCTTGACCCCTAATTTTTTACAGCGGTCGATCACCTCTTTCGCCGACTCCTTCTGGACGGCCATAGCGCTGATGAAGACATAATCGGCCCAGCGGATGGCCTCGTCTCTTAAGGGCCCGACATTCATGTCGATGAGCCTCTTTTCCCACTCCTTGGGGAGCATAGCGGCTACGGTCAATAGCCCCAGGGGGGGGAAGGAAGCGGGTGTGGACATGAACTTCAGGGCGTGCCTGAAGCTCCAGAAGGTATCGGGATACCTCGGATATACCATGAGAATGTTCATTGTTTTTCCTTTCATTACTTCTAGTTACTCGCCTTCGGGGGTGTAAAAAGAGAGAAGGGAAGTGTCTTTGTAATGGTTTACTATACACTAATTGTCAATCGATGTATATAGCAATCTTTTTTTTCAGCTTGGGAAAGCCTCTCTATTCCCTCTGCTTGAAGATCGTGATCAAGGGTTTATCCGTCCATGGAAGAGGGGGGCTTTTGTTGCCGGGCAAGGGAAACTGTGCTAGAATTGCCCATATAGGACCGTGCCTATTACCCTGGGGAGGTCCTTCTTTTCGATTGCCAGGGTATTATAAGGTAGCGAAGATGCGCAGCTTCAGGATCCTGCTAGTCCTTGCCGTTATCCAACTTACCTCTTCAGCCTGCGCTATTGTCCCCTTATACAGCCATTATAATGTGAAGGCCGATCCTCAAGAACCGATCAAGCAACCCTCGGGCGCCTACCTGGCCTCGACAGATGTCCAGTGGCGGGTTGATTGGCGATGCCGGGACAACTGGCAGTTCAATAAAAAGGCAAAGTCCGCTAATCCCGTCGGTGCCTGCCCCAAGACCGACAACAACTTCATCGGCGTCGCCATCTCCGGCGGCGGCAGCCGCGCCTCGGTCTTTTCCGCAGCGGTGTTCTTTGAGCTTGAGCGCTACGGGCTCCTCCAGCAGGTCGACGTCATATCCTCGGTCTCCGGCGGTTCCTTTACCGCGGCATACTACGTGCTCAGCGCGGAAGGCCTGCTCAAGGGCCCCCCTACCATCGAAGGATCTGCCAGGCCGCGGTGGTACCCTGACAGAGTCTTCTCCAAGCTGCAAAAGAATTTTATGGTCAAATGGGTAAGGAACTGGTTCTGGCCACCCAATATCGTGCGGTATTGGTTTACCTATTACGACCGCACCGATGTCATGGTGTGGGTCATCGCGGACACTTTATATGATACCTCCTGGTTCAAGGGGAGGGGGTTGCATTTTAAGGACCTGAACCCCCAGCGGCCGTATCTGATCCTCAATGCCACCAATAATACCGATACCGGCGAGCAGAAAAGGGGGACCCGGGTCTTTTGTTTCACCAAGGAGTGCTTCGAAACGATCCAATCGAGCATCGACCACTATCCCATCGCCCACGCGGTCGTGGCCTCTGCCGCCTTTCCGGCGGTGTTCCAGTCCGTCACCCTTAAAGACTATTCTCAAAAAGAGGATCTTTATGTCCACCTCATTGACGGCGGTGCGTCCGACAACCTCGGCATTACCGCTTTGACGCAGATCTTGAAGGAGAAGACGGACACGCAGGCGAAAAAACTGATTATCGTCATCGACGCGCACACAGCGAGCTACGGGAAAGACCCCAGGCATCCCAACCCCAGGAGCCTTCTCGATTACTATATCGACAGCAACGTCATCGATGCCTATGAAACGCTCATGGCTGAGTTGCGCTATGGGAAGACCACTGAGCTGGAACAATGGCTCGAGGCAAACAATGGCAAGCTGATCCACTTGCAATTCGGAGACCTGAAACAGGAGCACCCTGATCTGTACGAGGCCGTGTCGAGGATAAAGACGAATTTAAAAATAAAGAAAAACGAGGCAGCGTGCCTCAAGCATGCGGCGAGGATTCTGGTTCGGGAGAAGCTGGAAGCGCTGCACGCCGATACGTGGTGGGCAAGCCTGATAAAATTCCCGCCGGCAGAGGGGTACGAGCTTCCCCCATACAAGCTGAAACCGAAAAAACGGGAAAAGATCATTGCAGCCGACGATATAATAAACCTGTTCGCCCCTTAGAATAATCGCCCCTGGTGTTTTCCCATCGACAGTCGTAGGCATAAGCTGACAATTCAAGGCCCCTCTTTGCTGCGGGTTTTTGTCAACCCTATTTTTCATCAGGTTGACAATCCCCCCCTCCTGTGCTATGTACCCCTTACCCAGCAAGCACCATGCAGAGGCTCATCGAACAATGTATTCAAGAGGCCGTGGACAAAGGAGGGATAACCCTCTCCTTGGCTCAGGAACTCATGGGGATAGAGGATGATCTCCTTCCTCTGCTCTTCTATGGGGCCTGCCAGTTACGCGATCACTATAATGGCCGCGGGATAGGGCTCTGCGCCATCGTCAATGCCAAGTCCGGGCGCTGCCCTGAGGACTGCGCCTTCTGCGCCCAATCCGCCCATCACCAAACACAGATCGAGGCCTATCCCCTCATGGACCCTGACGAGATTCTTCTCAAGGCCCAGGAGGCCAAGGCCATGGGGGCGAGGCGCTTTGCCATCGTCACGAGCGGCAAGGCCCTCTCAGCAAAGGAGCTGGCTAAGGCAGTCCAGGCCATCCGTCTCATAGAGCACGCCGGGCTTATCCCCTGCGCCTCCCTGGGGATGCTCACCAAAGAGGCAGCGCTTCGGCTGAAGGAGGCCGGGCTCAACCGCTTTCACCACAACCTGGAAACTGCTTGCTCCTTTTTCCCTCGGATCTGCACTACCCACGCGTATGAAGAGGACCTGGATACCCTGAGGAGGGCAAAGGAGGCTGGATTGCAGGTCTGCAGCGGAGGGATCTTCGGCCTCGGTGAGTCGCAGGAGCAGCGGTTGGAGCTCGCCTATACCCTCAAGGAGATGAAGGTGGACTCCGTGGCCCTCAACTTTCTCGACCCGATCCCCGGCACCCCCCTCGAGAGCTCCCAGGCCTTGGCGCCGTTGGAGTACTTGAGATTCGTGGCCCTGTTCAGGTTCATCCTGCCTGACAAAGATATCCGCATCTGCGGGGGGAGGGAGTACGGGCTGCGGGACCTCCACCCGCTGGTCTTCTGGGCAGGGGCCAGCGGCATCATGATCGGGAACTACCTCACCACCATGGGTCGGGATTACCAAGCCGACTTGCAGATGATCCAAGACCTGGGTCTGGAGAAGCACGATGGCTGATCTGACCTTCCTCTCCGCGGCGCTCGATGTTATCAAGGAGAGGGACCTCTTTCGCCGGCTCCGCTACCTCCAAGGCGCGCAAACGCCGAGGGTGCAGCTGGAGGGGAAAGAGGCAATCTTGCTCTCTTCCAATAACTATCTCGGCCTGGCCGATCACCCTGCCTTACGGGAGGCGGCCATCCGCGCGCTGGAGCGCTATGGGTGCGGCGCCGGCGCATCGCGGTCTGTATCCGGGACCACGGAGCTGCACCGGGAACTGGAAGAGCGGATCGCGCGCTTTAAGGGAAGCAAGGCGGCTTTAATTTTGAGCACCGGTTACATGGCCAATATCGGGCTGCTCACGACCCTGGTCGGCGCGGGGGATCTGATCGTGAGCGATGAGCTCAACCACGCGAGCATCGTCGATGGATGCCGCCTTGCCCGGGCCGAGACATGGGTCTATCGCCATCGCGCGATGGATCACCTGGAGGCCCTGCTGAAAAGGTCATCCCATCGCCGGAGGCTCATCGTCACCGACGGGATCTTCAGCACGGAAGGTGCGATCGCACCCCTGCCCGAAATCAGGCAGCTCGCTGATCGGTACGGGGCCTTGGTCATGGTGGACGATGCCCATGCCACCGGCGTGCTGGGCCGAGAAGGGCGGGGGACAGGGGAGCACTTTGATATGATGGGGAAGATCGAGATCCAGATGGGGACCCTGGGCAAGGCCCTGGGAGGGTTCGGGGCCTATGTCGCGGGCACGCAGGATCTCATTGACTATCTTATAAATTGCTGCCGGCCTTTTATATATACCACTGCCATCCCGCCGGCAGTGGCGGCCATGGCCCTGGCAGCTTTGGAGATCGTCGAGAAGGAGCCGCAGCGGAGGGCAAGGCTCTGGGAGAACACCGCCTATTTTAGAAGCGGACTTCAGAATCTGGGATTTGATCTCGGCAGGAGCGAGACCCCGATCTGCCCCGTTTTCATCGGCGACAATGCCCTCACCATGGAGGCCGATCGCCGGCTCATGGCCAGGGGGGTCTTTGCCCAGGGCATCAGGCCCCCCTCGGTGCCTGCGCAAGGCGCCCGGCTAAGGACCACCCTCATGGCCACCCACACGTCAGAGGACCTCGACTACGCCCTCGCAAGCTTCCACGAGGTGGGGAAGGAACTTGGTTTGATCTAGCTTTGCGTCTTATAAGTTCGTTTAATAATAGTTAGTGGGGTTCATTTTTTATTGAAGGCAAGATGCAATCAGCCCCTCACCCGTGCCCTCTCCCCTGTCGCTGTGCGACATCCCCACCTCTATATTTTTTGTTAAAGTGGAGGGGGACAAGGGGAGAGGGATGGTCCATACTTGACTTCGCCGGGGCGGGGCTGGGGGTGAGGGGGGTATGTATGAAGTTTATTTTTGAGATATGACACGAGGGAGGGCCATGACACGGCAGCGGAGGCTGGAGGAGGCGGACAAGCGATACATCTGGCACCCCTTTACCCAGATGCAGGACTATCAGGGGATGGAGCCGGCGATCATCGAGCGAGGAGAGGGGTCATATCTGATTGACATCCACGGCCGCCGGTACCTGGATGGGGTCTCTTCCCTGTGGGTTAGCGTCCACGGTCATCGCCGCGAGGAGATAGATAGGGCCATCATCGAGCAGGTGGGCAGGATCTCCCACTCCACATTGTTGGGCCTGTCCAATCCCCCGGCCATAGAGCTGGCCGAGCGGTTAGTCGAGATAACCCCGAGGGGTCTTGAGCGTGTCTTCTACTCCGACAACGGCTCCACCGGCTGCGAAATCGCCCTCAAGATGACCTTTCAATACTGGCAGCATCGCGGAGCAAGAAACAAAACCCAATTTATTTCCTTTAAAAACGCCTATCACGGTGATACCCTGGGGGCGGTAAGTGTCGGGGGGATCGACCTCTTCCATGAGGCCTTTCGTCCCTTGCTCTTCCCCGTGCTCCAGGCCGATGCGCCCTACTGCTATCGGTGCTCATTGGGTCTCACCAGGCCGGCGTGCGGCATGACGTGCCTCGGCAGTTTGGAGCGGATTTTGAAAGATCATCATGAAGAGGTAGCTGCTCTCATCATCGAGCCGCTGGTGCAGGGGGCAGCGGGGATGATCACCCAACCCCCCGGCTTTCTCCAAAGGGTGAGAGAGCTCTGTACACGGTATGAGGTGCTGATGATCGCCGACGAGGTAGCGGTGGGTTTCGGCAGGACAGGGAGGATGTTCGCGTGCGACCATGAGCAGGTGAGGCCGGACGTGATGGTCCTGGCCAAGGGTATCACCGGCGGATACCTCCCCCTGGCTGCTACCCTCACCACCGAAGACATCTATGGTGCCTTTCTCGGGGAACACCACGCGTTCAAGACCTTCTTCCACGGACATACCTACACCGGCAACCCCCTGGCCTGCGCCGCAGCGCTGGCCAACCTGGAGGTCTTCGAGAAGGCCAAGACCCTGCAAGGACTCGCCCCCAAGATCGATTTCCTTGCCCGCAGATTGGAGCGGTTCAAGGAGCTGTCAGCTGTCGGCGAAGTGAGGCAGTGCGGCTTCATGACGGGGATCGAGCTCGTGGCTGACAAAGAAACCCGAGCCCCGTTCCCCCCTCAGGAGAAGATCGGTATTAAGGTGATCCTCGAGGCGAGGAAGAGGGGAGTCATCATCCGCCCGCTCGGGGACGTGATCGTCATCATGCCGCCGCTCAGTATCTCTCAAGCGGAATTGGAAGAGCTTGTCGAGGTTATCTATCAATCGATAAAGACGGTAACAGCCTCATGAGCGTCTCGTCGCCCATTCAATATAATCATTATATGTCTCACTCCCCTCTCCCGCTGTCCCCCTCCACTTTCACACAAAATATGGCGGTGGGGATGTCACACAGCGACACGGGAGGGGAGAGGAGTGAGGACAAAGCCGAAGCCGAAGGTGGCCCCTTGGTCAGTGGCCCTTTGGCCAGCGGGATGAGCCGATGATAGACTTCCACACCCATATCTTCTCCCCCTATGTCAGGGATCATCGAGATCAGCTGGCCAAGGCGGACCCCATCTTCTCCCGCATCTACGCCGACAGACAGGCGCGGATGATCGGCGTGGAGGGACTGGTAGAGGCCATGGATCAGAACGGCGTGGAGCAATCGGTGGTCTGCGGCTTCCCCTGGCAAGGGGCGGAGTCTTGCCGCAGGGAAAACGCCTTTCTCCTGGAAAGCGCTCATCAATACCCGGATCGCATCATCCCCTTCATCAGCCTGCCGCAGGAGGAAAATGCTGCCCTGACGGTGTTTGAACAGTGCGCACGGGCAGGTGCGCGAGGGATCGGGGAGATGGCCCCGGGAACCTATGGCGATCGCTTGTGGAACATAGAAGTCATGAGGCCCTTGTTCGCGGCCATCAAAGAGACGGACCTCCCAGTCCTCATCCACTGCAACGAGCCCCTGGGGCACCCCTATCCGGGCAAGGGAAAGGTGGGGCCTGCCGAGATGGGGACCCTGGTCGCTGCCCTTCAGGGGATACCCGTCATCCTGGCCCATTGGGGAGGGGGATTTTTTTTCTACGAGCTCATGCCGGAGATCGCCGCCAGCTGCCAAGGGGTCTACTACGATACAGCGGCATCACCTTTCCTTTATAATAAGAGGATCTACCAAATCGCCATTGCCATTGTCGGGCCGCAGCGCATTTTGTTCGGTTCCGACTATCCCCTCATCCCTCCGGCGCGATATAAACAGGAGATGCAGGAGGCAGGTATCGCAGGGAAGGAGCTGGAGGCAATCCTGGGGCTAAATGCCCAGAGGCTCCTGGGCCTATGAGGGGCCAGGGTTTTACTTACCTCCCTGCTTTTGCTACAATGATCACCCATGTACGAGCTGATGGTTAATTCACGATTCTCCGCGGCCCACAACCTGAGGAATTGCGGGGGGAAGTGCGAGGGCTTGCACGGCCACAACTGGCGGGTGGAGGTCTTTGTCAGGGCCGAGACCCTGGGGAGGGGAGGGATGGTGCTTGACTTCCGCATCCTGCGGGAAGAGATCGAGAAAGTCCTCGAGGCCCTTGATCACCATTACCTTAACGATCTCCCCTACTTTCAGAAAGAAGAGCCTTCCTCGGAAAACATCGCCCGCTATATCTACGATGCCCTGGAGGAACGCCTGCGCCCCTATGGCCAGCGGCCTCATAAGGTCACTGCCTGGGAGTCGGAGGGGGCAGGTGCCGCGTATCAAAAGGACGAACGATGATCGATGTCCAAAACCAGCGGGATCCCCGCAATGTCGAGATACAAAAAGTAGGGGTGAAGAATATCCGCTATCCCATCACCGTCCTGGACAAGGCCAATGGGGTGCAGCACACCGTGGCGAAAGTCAACATGTATGTAAACCTCCCCCACCACTTCAAGGGGACCCATATGAGCCGCTTCATCGAGATCCTCAACGCGTACAAGGGGGAGATCGCCATCAAGAATTTCTCTCACATCCTCCAGGAGATGAAGACTACGCTGAAGGCCAGATCCGCCCATCTGGAGATCGAGTTCCCTTACTTTATCGAGAAGCGGGCGCCGGTGACCCACGCCACAGGCCTCATGGAGTATATCTGTCGCTTCTGCGGCAGCAGCAACGAGGAGGGGGAGGAGGACTATTACGTGGGTATCGATGTGCCCATCACCACGGTCTGCCCCTGTTCCAAGGAGATCAGCGATCAAGGGGCCCACAACCAGCGAGGTACCGTCACCGTCAAAGTCCGCTTCAAGAAGTTCATCTGGATCGAGGATATCATCCAACTGGTGGAGGGCTCATCGAGCTGCGATGTCTACTCCATCCTCAAGCGGCCCGATGAGAAGTTCGTCACCGAGAAGGCTTACGAGAACCCCATGTTCGTGGAGGATGTGGTACGGGAGGTGGCCAATAAACTCGCGGCCGACCCCAACATCACCTGGTTCTCTGTGGAGTCGGAGAACTTCGAGAGCATCCACAATCACAGCGCCTATGCATATGTGGAGAAGTAAAAAAACCTCCTTCTCTGCGCTGCATTGCGTGTCCGGACAATGTAACATTGCTGCGTCGTCCCCCTACAATTCCGCCGCGCCTTGGCGTGGGGAGAAAAATCATCAATCCCCCCTTCCCCCCCTTTTTTAAAGGGGGGATTGGGGGGATTTGAAAGCTTGTTCTCGAAGCACCAGAGATGATGAGGCTATGGCGAGATTAAAAAAAAGAGACAGCTGGGGCACTCGTTTAGGCGTGATCATGGCAGTTGCCGGTTCTGCAGTAGGCCTGGGGAACTTTCTCAGGTTTCCGGCCAAGGCCGCTGCCAACGGCGGCGGCGCCTTTATGATCCCCTATCTGGTGTCTCTGCTGCTACTGGGCCTGCCGCTGATGTGGATTGAATGGACTTTGGGCCGTTACGGGGGGGGATATGAGCACGGGACAGCGCCGGGTATCTTTCATAGTGTTTGGCGAAAAAACCGGTTCATAAAATATTTCGGCGTCATCGGCATATTCGGGCCGCTTGTTATCGTCATCTACTACACCTACATCGAATCGTGGACCCTGGCGTACAGTTTTTTCTCGTTGACGGGGAAAAGCACCCACCTCTTTGACCAGGCATCCATGCAGAGTTTTCTGCGGGGATTCCAGGGGCTGGAAAAAAATCAATATTTTAGCGGCATCGGGACCGCGTATCTATTTTTTCTCGTCACATTTCTGCTCAATGTCGGTGTCGTCTATTACGGGATCAAAGGCGGGATAGAACGATTATGCAAGGTTGCCATGCCACTCTTGTTTATCTCGGCGGCGGTCCTGTGTATTCGCGTGTTGACCCTGGGCACGCCGGATCTGACCAAGCCAACCTGGAATATCAACAATGGGTTCGGTTTTTTGTGGAATCCTGATTTCAGCGCCTTATTGTCAGCCAAGGTCTGGCTGGAGGCTGCCGGCCAGATTTTTTTTACCTTGAGTGTCGGCATCGGCGTCATTCTTACCTACGCCAGCTATCTTTCCAAAGGCGATGACGTGGTGCTTTCCGGCTTGACTGCCACGAGCATCAATGAACTCGCCGAGGTGATTCTGGGGGGCAGCATCGTTATCCCGGCGGCATTTATATTTTTCGGGCCGGTGGATATCAAGGCGATTGCCCAGTCAGGCGTGTTTAATTTGGGGTTTGTCACTATGCCGCTGGTTTTAAATAGACTTCCCCTCGCAGAGCTGCTGGGATTTATTTGGTTCTTCTTATTATTCTTGGCCGGCATCACCTCTTCCGTCTCGCTTGCGCAGCCGGCAATTGCCTTTCTCGAAGACGAATTTAATATCAACCGTAAAAAGGCGGTGGCCGTTTTCGCCATCACCTGCTTTATCTTATGCCAGTTTCCGATATTCTTTTTAAAAAACGGCGTGTTGGATGAGCTCGATTTTTGGGGAGGGACGTTCTTCCTGGTCATCTTTGCGACGGTAGAAGTGATCCTGTTTGCCTGGATCTTCGGCATGGAAAACGCCTGGGATGAGATACACAAAGGCGCGGATATGACGATCCCGCGGATCTATAAATATATCATCAAATACATCACGCCGCTCTTTTTGTTTTTTATATTAGGCATGTGGTTCTGGCAGCAATGGCTTGCGGTCATAATAATGAAAAATGTCTCGGCTGCCGACCGCCTGTACGTGTTGGGAACAAGATTGGGCTTGCTCTTGATGTTCTTGGTCTTAGCCATCATGGTTAGAATAGCCTGGAAACGCAAAAGGGCAAGGGGATAATATGACCATCGGCGGCTGGATATTAGTAATCTTTTTCTGGGGGATGATCATAGGGGTATCGATCTTTTGTTTTAAAAAGGTCTTTGCCAAGAAAGAATTGAAGTAACCCCTCTTATCGTGGCGAACTCAGTGCCAATCAATAATCCTTTACCTCATCCAGAAAGGAAAATGGTGTTACAGAAGAAAAGATGAAGGTCATCGGTGCTGTCGGGCAGAATGGTTCAGGCAAGGACGAGGTCCTGAAATATCTCAAGGCGCGCTATGGCGTGCCATTTTTTTCCATCGGCGACATGGTCAGAGAGATAGCTGCGCAAGAAGGGGTGGAGCCGACCAGGGATAACCTGCGGGCTATTTCTGAGAAGTATTTCCGTGAAAAGGGGGAGGGCTGCTTTGTCAGGCTCCTGGCAGAACGCATACGCCAGGATGGAGGGCCGGTTGTCGGCATCAGCGGCATCAGGTCTCTCGCGGATGTCCAGATCCTGCAGGAGGTCTTTGGGGAGGCATTTGTCCTGATAAACGTCTCTGTCAGTGATCCTCGCCAGCGCTATGAGCGCATGGTAAAAAGGGCAGAGGAGCGTGATCCGCAGCAATATGAGCAATTCCTGATCCAGGATAAGGCCGAGGAAGCCCTGTTTCATATTACCGAGGCAGGTGAGCAGGCGGACTATACAATCGGCAACGACGGGTCTTTGGCCGATCTGCACAAGGCCATTGATAGGTTGGTGGGCGATAACGGAATCCTGCAATAAGCAATAAGCTGAAACTATGGATATCAAAACACGATTGTATGTTTATACCGGGACCGGCAATTCATTGTGGGTGGCGCGGCAGCTGGCCTTGGCATTAAAAAAAGCCACCATCGAGTTTATGCCCCATCCGAAAAAGGCTTTCAAGGTGCAGGCCGAGGCAGTGGGCATCATCTTTCCGGTACACATCTGGGGATTGCCCGGCCGCGTCATCCAGTTTGTCAGGCACCTGAAGGTCAAACCGGGAACATTCCTTTTCGCCGTGGCTGTCAACGCCGGTCAGCCGACTGCCACCTTGCTTCAGCTGCAAAGGCTCATGGCAACCCGCAAGTTGCCGCTTTCCCTCGGCTACTCTATTGTTCTGCCTTCCAACTACATCCCCTGGGGAGGTCCCGGGCCGATGGATGCACAGCAGAAACGCTTCGAAGGAGCACATGAAAAAGTGAAGACTATTGCCGGCGCTGTGCTCCGGCGAGAGCGACATAAGGTGGAGAGAGGGCCCCTGTGGCAGAATATCCTCTTTTCATTATTATATAAGCTGTCTTTCTGGCAGGTTCGCAAGATGGACAAGAAATTTTTGGCTGACGAGAAGTGCAACAGCTGCGGGATCTGCGCGCTGGTCTGTCCGGCTGCCAATATCGAGATGATCAAGGGAAGACCTGCGTGGCTGCATCGATGCGAGCAGTGCCTTGCCTGCCTGCAGTGGTGCCCGCAGGAGGCGATCCAGTATGGGGAGAAGACCGCCCGATATCAGCGGTATCATCACCCGGAGATTAAGTTGAAAGACATGCTTGAACAGGCAAAAGCGAATGAGTAGCAAAAATAGACAACCTCTGGTTAGGTTACAATTGATAAATGCGGATATGATCTTGCCGCAAAAAGCCTCTTGCTAGTGCTCACTGACGCCGCCGCTCGACAACATCGTCTCTTCTGGTGGCTAAAGAGCCATCTCCGCTGACTACAGAGCCACCTCCGGCGGCAGTTACCTCCTCAGCCGGGTCGCCGCCAACCATCTGCAGCGCCACGATCATCTGCCGGGCTTCGCGTCTGAAGGCCGGCAAGCGCAAGCCGAACATTATCCCTGCCACAATACACACAACGCCGCCGAGTGCTACAGTGATCGGAGCGCCAAGACGATGGGCAATGGCGCCTGCGAGGAGCGCACCGAACGGGGCCATGCCCATAAACATCATACCGTAGACCGCCATCGCGCGCCCACGCAGGTTGTCGGGCACCAGCGTTTGAATGAGGGTGTTTGTCGAGGCCATTTCGACAATCATGAAGAAGCCGACCGGCAGAAGCAAGGCGGCGGAGAGCCAGAACGAGCGAGAGAACGAAAACAATATAAGGCTTATGCCAAAACCCGCAGCAGCAAAGGCGACCAAGCGTCCCAAGCCACGCGCGCCGCTACGCGCAGCGAGGCTCAAGGCGCCGATGAGCGCTCCGACCCCGGATGCGCCCATCAGCAAGCCGAGCCCCCTTGCCCCGCCATGCAGTATCTGGTCCGCGAAGATCGGCATGAGCACCACATAGGGCATCCCGAGGAGGCTGATCAACCCGATCAGGGACAATAATGATCGCACAGGCCCTGTGCGTCCGACATAGCTGAAACCTTCGATGATGCTGGCAAGCGTCGATCCCGGCAAGGGGATGCGTTCCCGAGCAGTGATCTTCATCAGTAGCAAGCCGGCGATCACGGCCATGTAGCTGACAGCATTGGCGAAAAAACACCATCCTTCGCCGACCGTTGCCACTAGTATCCCGGCAACAGCCGGGCCGACAATACGCGCGCCGTTAAACATCGACGAGTTCAAGGCGATGGCGTTGATGAGATCTTCTTTCCCCACCATCTCCGTCACGAACGCCTGTCGTGTCGGGATATCAAAGGCATTCACGACGCCGAGCAGGGAGGCGAGCATAAACACATGCCAGACCTGCACACGATGGGTGAGTGTCAGGGCAGCTAAAACAAACGCCAAGAGCATCGATGCGGTTTGCGTGGCGACGAGGATGCGATGGCGTCTATGTCTATCGGCAAAAGCCCCGCCGATGGTCGCGAACAAAAAAACCGGGAATTGTCCGGCGAAGGCGACGAATCCGAGCAAGACGGCCGAGCCAGTCAAACGATAGACAAGCCAGGCTTGCGCCAATGACTGCATCCAGGTGCCGGTGAGCGAGATGAGCTGCCCGCCGAAGAAAAGCCGGTAATTCCTATGCTTGAATGCGCGGAGGACCAACGACAATCTCGGTGCGGTCGAGGCCCGCCTGGGGCGGGCATCTTTTGCTTCACGAGACCCCGCTGATGCGCTTCTCCCTGTCGCCTGTTGCCCGCCGGTTCTAATGCCCACGATAAATCATCCTTTTCCCGATTGTTATCAACCGATGACTACTCAAAGACCCGGCGGATCTCCTCCCGCTTTTGCACCACCGGCGCAGGCGGGAGGCTCTGGAGGAAGAGCTTGCCGTACTCCTTGGTGAGGATGCGGCTGTCCAGGATGGAAAGGACCCCCCGGTCCTCCGTGCTCCTGATGAGCCTGCCCAGACCCTGCTTCAGGGTGATGATGGCTGCCGGGATCTGATAGTGGTAAAAGGGGTTTTCCCCCTGGTCGGCGATGCGCTCGATGCGCGCCTGGGTCACCGGTTCGGTAGGAGGGTCAAAGGGGAGCTTATCGATGATGACGCAGCTTAAGGCCTCTCCGGGCACATCCACCCCTTCCCAGAAGCTCGCGGTCCCCAAGAGGACCGACGAGACATCCTCCTTAAACTCCTCCAGGAGAAGGTGCTTCGGCCCCTCACCCTGGATCAGGAGCCTGTAGGGCAGCCTGCCTTTGAGCAGGCCGTAGATCTCCCGCATGTTCTTATAGCTGGTAAAGAGGATAAAGGCCCTCCCCTTGGTGATCCCCAGGATGGCCTCTATCTCTTTGGCAGCTGCCTTGGAAAAGGCAGGGGCATTGGGCTCCGGCAGTCCAGGGGGAAGATAGATCACCACCTGATGCTGCATGTCAAAGGGTGAAGGGAGGATGAGCTCCTCGGCATCGTTGAGACCGAGCCTTTCTCTAAAATACTCGAACCCTCCTTGTGTGGAGAGGGTAGCGGAGGTAAAGACGGCGGTCTCGAGGCGGGGATAGAGCTTCCTGCTCAGCCCCGGCCAGACATCGACGGGAGAGGCCCGGAGGAAGACCCCCTTGCCCCTGTTCTCGCACCAATAGACGTACTGCGGATCACCCTGAGAGAGGATGAACTCGAGGTCTTCTCCCAAGTCCTGCGTGCGGCGGATAAGGGCGGCGATCTCCTCCTGCTCGGATCTCTTCAGCATGATAACGCGCAGCGAGCTGAGGCACCTCTTGATGTCCGACAGAAGGGAAAAGACCAGGGGATCAAACTCCCGGAGCCGATACCGCTCCTCCCCCGCAAAGAGGGTGAAGAGCTGCGCCCCCTTTGCCCGGAGGTCGTCAGCGATCCCCAGCGAATCGGCCGGCGGCTTACGTCCAATCAACAACCCCCTCTGTATGTCCCGCGCCAATTCCTCCACCCGGTAGTTGCTGACGGAGAGGCCGAAATAGGCGGTGATCACCTCCTCCAATTGATGGGCCTCATCGAAGATCACCCGCTTGTATCGCGGAATCACCTCTCCCCCTGAATCCCTGATGGCCAGGTCGGCAAAAAAGAGGTGATGGTTGACCACGAGCACCTGGGCCTGGGCTGCTGCCTGGCGCATGTGCGTCAGGAAACACTGTTTGTGGTCGGGGCATTCCGCGCCGAGGCAGTGATCGCGGCTGCAGCATATCTCGGCCCATGCCGCGTAGTCCTCCGGTATTCCGCCGAGCTCAGCGCGATCTCCGGTCTCGGTCCGAGCAGCCCACGCGCTCACCTCCTTGAAGAAAGAGGCCTCCTCAAATACCTTAAAGAGGGGCTGCCGGCTGAAGATA
>Ga0299915_10001932_pt1 | contig 15171 bp, 5 predicted proteins | sample RVTome_13_FD_200263 | JGI IMG/M metagenome (GOLD analysis project Ga0299915, IMG submission 200263) | Soil microbial communities from uranium-contaminated site in the Upper Colorado River Basin, Wyoming, United States - RVT92D227 (version 2) ... | reverse complement strand
GACCGAAATCAACAACCGGTGCGGCATAACGATATATGATGAATGCCGAGGAGTCATTGGTTGTTCTCATATCTCCGCTCATCACTGCTGTAGCCTCAAAGTTGTAATCAGCAGGTGTGTTGAGGTCTACTGTTCCCGGGAAGTTATGGACCACAAAGGATCCTGGCAATAGTTCAGCTGAAAGATTGAAGGAACCGGTTACCCGACTGCCTCCATTGAATATGTAACTCACTGCAACTGAAGTCCCTGAGGGTACCGTATCAGTTCCTGAGTTGATTACCCTGAGTGAAACCGGCTCGGCCGGATCAAATCGGCAATCGGTAACCGGACTGGCAAATCCATCCGGCCTTATATCTCTGATCTTGAGCCAGATATTTACCGTGTCGGAATTATCACACTGATTCTCATCAAAAACACGTACCCAGTACAATCCGCCTTCTGTGATTTCACGTGTCTGTGTGGTGGTGCCATTGTCCCACAGATAACTCTCATAACCGGTACCTGCATCTATCAGATAGGAAAGTGCCTGAACCGTCTTATCCGGACCTAAACTTACTACCGGCCGGCCCAAAATCTCAACCTGCCTGACAATGGTATCATTTATAGCAATGGTATCACCGCCATAGGCTGTATAAATTCTGAAAATGTAAGTGCCTTTCTGTGACAGGTCAATCGGTCCCCTGGTAAAAGTAAAATCAATGGTGTGTCCTGAATGCAGGGTATTATTCAAAAAAAGCGTATCTGAAACAGGTAACTCTGCATTTAGCTGGTATACCACCTCAATTTTTTGTCCTGCTGATATGCTGTCGGTACCATAATTTCTTATCTGTACAATTGGATATTCATGATTGGTCAAACCGCAGTTATCAACCGGGTAAATCAGTTCAGCGACTCCTGCATCGTTGAATAACAATTCAACATTGGTTGAGTCATAGGAAGAACAACCATTCCCCCTGGTGGCTGTAACAGTCAGGCGCTGCCATCCTGCATCCTGAACATCATAGCTATTGGTACCGGAAACACCGTTCCACCAGTAATCATATGTCGGATCAGGATATGTCACAAGTATCACTGTATCCGGCAAATGGGTCTGTATGGTATCCAAAAGACTTGTAATGGGTGCCGGGTAAACTTCGAAATCCACTGAGGCTGTATCGTTATTTCCAAAATAGAAATAGGGATCATCTTCGATAAGTGTATAGGCCGTCAGGTTGTAATTTCCGGGCTCAGTGACATCAACTGGCATGTCAAAAGTATGTTTGATGGTATGTCCGGGCAGCAGATCAGAGGTCAGACTGAATGTATCAATGGCCATCTGTTGCTGTTTAAAATCATAACCTGCAATGATGGTACCATTTTGCTTCACCGGATTTATCCCCAGGTTTTTAATGGTTACTGTTACCTCATCGGGATTCAGATACTGACACCTTGTGGCAAAAGAATCGATCTGTATGACCCCGACATCGGGAGGAGCTGAATATACCCTCACCTCGTCAACAGCCATACCCCGGTATGTATTGGCATTGTCGGACGACCATTTAACCCTGAATTTAACCTTGGGCTCAGTGGACAGGGCTGCAGGCAGTACCTGTTTTACGGTACGCCAGTTTTGCGTATTAATTCCCGACCAGCCTGAGGTACCAAGAGCAGTGACATGACCATTGTACCAGTCCCAGTTCCAGCCGTATTCATTGGCCGGCAAAATACTCCAGTTATCGCCGTCATCCTTGCTGTATTCAATAAGTGCTCCGTCATTCCCCGGCTCAGAGTCTATCCACAACTTCATCTCGAAAATTGACCTTCCGGATTGTGCAAGATCATAACACGAACTCTCTATATAGGAGGTATCATTGGTGAAATAATTGCCAAAAGGTGACTGGATCCAGGCATTAGGGCTTCCGGGTATTGGTGGTATGCTTCCTTCGGGTGTTTTGCATAACCAGGAAGGATCCGGATCGGATCCGTATTCCATCCAATATCCGCCACTTGTCTCAAACTTTTCCAGATCAGGGGGTGTGATACTCCTTTGAATAAAAACAGGCTTTACAACAGCATCATTACCAGGGTTTTCATCGCCAACTGCCTCGGTTTTTACTTTGAAATTACTGAAGATGCCAGGTCCGGGAAAGTTTGCCGCCCGGGTAAATAAAAAGGTTACCGAACCATCTTTGGGAATGGGTCCGTTTATGGTATCATAAACCTTGCCGGCATCACTGCCATTAATGGAAAAAAAAACCGGAATGGTTGAGGCTGTTGCCCTGTCGGCATAATTCCTTACTGTTATTTCAACCCGGTCCGATCCCGGATTGTGGCAATCATCGATGGGTTTCACCAGGGCAGTAATTCCCACATCATTGGTCAGATAATTGCCGGTTACGGCAAAATTATCGATATTGAACCCGGCATAGGCAAAATTATTATCGGAAAATATTACACCGAACCTGATTTTCACAGAAGATTGATGCTCAGCTATTTCATTAAAATCATCTGAAAGCGAATAGTCTACCCAATCATTATCGGGTGTCAGGGCGTTAATTCTGCTGTCCCATATCCTTTGCCAGGTGGCCCCGTTATTAACACTTACTTCAATCACTCCTTGATCGTTACCTTCAAATGCGATCCATTTTTTAAAGCTTAGTTTGACATCGGTATAGTATTGCAGGTTTATCACGGGTGAGGTGGCATAATAAGCCGTGCCTGAATTTATGTTTAACCGGTATTTTCCGTCAGTGATCAGGTCGGTACCTAAAACCTTGGTACCACTGTAAGCAAAATCGGGATCCTCGGTAATATGAGCTATTAAACCCTTAGGCGCCGCAATCTCAAAATCGCTTTGCAGTGTCCAGCTGTTAGCGCCTTCAAAGCTGTCATAAAAAACAGCCTGTTCAATGGTATTCGTACCCGGAGGAGAGCTTTCAGTAGCCGGATACTTACTGCTGTTAATTTTAATGGCATTGGCTTCCACCTTAAAATCAGCAATGCTTTTATGCGGAGCCGTGGCTTTTATATCAGCAATCAGCCAGATGGCATTATAACCGGTTGTGAGATTATAATTCAGATTATCAAAAGTTATCTTACCTGAAGAAATGCTAACCGGGACGCCAATTTTGAGTGATGTGCCCTTTGATGTAGGCCGGTAACTGCTGTCCTTGGTGGCCACCAGCTCAAAACCGTTAACGGCAAACAAACTGTCATGAGAGCTCAGTGATTTAAAAACTATTGAATCCAGAACGATCGGATCGGTATTACCTACGATCACAACATTAGCACGCATTACCGGTATGTCAACAGCTCCCGATGGCAGAGGATTTTGTGTAACATGGCTTATCCTGATCGACTTCACGTATCGTATAATCACATCCTTTTCTTCTATAATCACATTATCGATACAAACACCATGTCCTCCCTGTGCAGTGCTCCGGAATGCCAGCTGGAAATCCTTGCACAGGTACTTTGTACCATAATCCTTGATATTAAATGTTCGTAAGGTCCACGGATTAACCGGCGAGGTATAGGGGGAGGGGACAATAACATCCCATGGCGCTGAAGTGCCGGCTTTAAAAAGCACCTCCAGCCGGTCGGTTCCAAAAACCGACTGAAACATGGCATGACCAAATGACAACTGGGGCTTTTTTGAGTCGCTTAAGTCAATGGGTATGGATACCAGCGAACGGGTATCCGGATTAAAATCGCTCCAGAAATGAAAAGCATTGAGCGAACCAGCATAGGCGGTATCGGGATTGAAGTGATCATAACCCCCTGTTTGAAAATCCCATTTCTTGATATCATCGGATGGCTGACTGGTCCACTGCTGCTGATCAGGCAACGTCTCGAAATAAGACTCAAAGTAACGCAGGGTATCGGTTTGTGCCTGCACAAATCCGGTAAACAAAAACAAGCCTGGTAGGATCTGTCGTAAGAATGTCATTGCAGTCTATTGTTTAATTACTGGATAACTTATCCATGATTTTTTACGTATAATCGTTAAGAAGGTTTGAAATATAATGGCGCTGTTTTTAACATGAATCATACATTTTCCCCTGCATCTGACCAGTTATTTGATGAGAGCCCTGCTCCTAACAAAAAGATCATGAACCGTTATTTAACTTCATTTGTTTTGCTGTTTATGTTTGCACTGGCCGGTGCACAAACCGATAATCTGTTCTGGTTTGCCGCACCTGATATTTCAAGTGATCATGGTAGTGCGCCAAAAAACGGAGCCCCCATTTACCTGCATGTGACGGCTGTACTCCCCACTTCGGTTACTATAAGCCAGCCTGCCAATCCGGCGTTCACCCCAATCACATTCGATCTTGATGAACTGGAGCACCGGACCATCCAGCTCAATGCCATCATGGGTATTGACCAGATTGAGAACTATCCGCAGTCGCTGCCTCAGCCTCCGGCAAATATTCAGAAAAAAGCATTTAAAATTACATCCAGTCCCGGAGATATTACCGTGTATTATGAACTCGATAACTATTACAACCGTGATATTTTTCCTTTAAAGGGACGAAATGCCCTGGGAAAGGATTTTTATGTTTCCACACAGAATTATTTCCCCAACGGGAATTATGCAGGCACTGCCTGGAGCGGTTTTGTGGTGGCGGCAACTGAAAATACAACACGAATTGTGGTATATCCAAACGATGACTGGCTGTATTTCAACACCAATCCCGGCGATTCCTTAGTACTTATCCTGAATGCCGGTGAAACCTTTGCCTTCCGTGCCGAATCTACTGCGCCTAACCGTCACATCAATGGTGTCAAGGTTAAGTCAGATAAAAATATTGTCATTACCGTTTATGACGATTCGATGCGAAAGAAGCACACCAACAATACCACCTGCACCTCAAACCTGAGCTATGACACTTTTGGCGATCAGATCATACCCACCAGTCTGGTTGGTCATGAATACATCGTTATGAAAGGCCAGGTAACAGTCACCAATCCACCCAATTGCCCGGCTGATGGCGGGGAGCGGATTTTCATTACCTCCACTCGGCCCGGCACACAGATATTCATTGACGGAGTATTGGTGGCCACTCTGGCCAATGCCGGTCAGGTGTTTAATTATCAGATCGACAATCTCACAGTTCACGTATATGCCTCTGAACCTGTTTATATCAATCATATCACCGGTTTCGGAGGAGAGCTGGGTGGAGCCGTGCTTCCAACCATTGATGGCTGTACCGGTTCCTATCATGTGACCTTCACCCGTACACCCAACACCAATGATGCATTCTTTATAAACCTGATGGTCAGGAATGATACTGCCACCGGCAGTCCAGCCAGAAATCAAAGTGCCAGGAGTTTTACCATAGTAAGTGGCGGAGTTACCACGGCCATACCTGAGAACTATTTTACTTATATTCTTGATTCTACCTGGGCCGTTTTAAAGAAGGATGCTGCAGTCAATGCCTTTGTCACCAGTAAGATATTGCCCGGCAATGAAGCCAGGGTCAGCAATTCAGTGGCCCGGTTTCATCTGGGTATCATCAATGGCGGAGCGGCCACCGGATGTAAATACGGGTATTTTTCCGATTATAAATCCAATTACGTAAATGCCGGGATCGGAGGAGCAAATGCCACCAAGCTTAAAACCTACTGCTCATTTGACCCTATTCATTTGGTGGCCAGCGGTGGAAAGGCATACAAGTGGTTTGGAGAAACCAATCCGGCCGACACATTAAGACTGAGTTCAACAACAATTGCAGATCCTTACTTCTCACCTGAAAAGGGAGGTTATTTCCGGTTTGGTGTTCATATACTCCGGGAATGTTTCGGTGATACGGTTCTGCACGTTGGTGTATACGTAGTGGCCGGACCTGTCGCACTTTTCGAAGTTCAGACTGTTGAAGGCTGTTCGCCTTTCAATGCCTTGTTCACTAACCAGTCCGACACAACCAAGGCTGTTCAGAATTACTGGAATTTTGACACCCGGTATAATAACATTGTTCATCAGAGTTCTCTTACCAATCCGTTTACACGGGCATTCCCCGAAAACCATACAGATACCATCCAGGAATATACCGTACGGCTTACAGTGAAAGGCGAATTTGGTATGTGCCCCAACTCGCGTGAAAAAGTCATTAAGGTTAAACCCAATATCAGCGCGGGTTTTTTAGCCGATAACAACGTCGGATGCTCTCCCCTTCCCATTCATTTTAATGATACCTCTGTGGGATACATTGATACACTTAACAGCTACTGGGACTTTACAACCTACCAGCAAACGTATGCGCCCTCAACAGATTATACCTTTTACAACAACCGTGGTATTGATACAACGTACAATGTGAGATTGATCGCAGTTTCCATATTCGGTTGCATGGATACGGCAGAATATCCGATTACCGTTCATCCCAATATTAACGCCAACTTCGGCGTGGATAACCTGACCAACTGCTCGCCCTTTTCAACAACCATTAATCCGTTTGGTTCGGTTGGAGTCGATACATTCCAATGGACCATTTATGATCGTCAGCGGGTTTTACTCGACAGCGTTTTTACACGGACAAATTATAACAGTTTTGTATTCAATCATGATGACCATACACAACCCAATCCTGATACGCTTTTTGTTGAGATGTACGGTGTAAATCAGTTCGGCTGCACCGATACTGCCCTGGCAAAAAGACTGATCATATATCCTGAAGTTCGAGCTGATTTCCAGCTTTCGGATGATGAGATCTGTGATTCCGTTAATATCAATATCACCAACAACTCGATCGGATATAATTTGCTGTATGAGTGGGATCTGGGTGATGGTACTTTCCTGGCCGATACGACAGGTAATAACTTTATACACAAATATTTCAACCGTACTGGGGCTTCAAAAGACTATATAGTGAGCCTGGTTACCACTTCCGATTACTTCTGCAGCGATACACTCAGAGATACTGTTACCGTTTACCCTTTTATCAAAGCGAACTTTTCGGTGGATTACAGCAATAACTGTTCGCCACTAAACGTCCTGCTGGTCAATACATCAAAGGGAGGAGCACAATTCGACTGGGATTTTGGCGATGGGAACACACACACCTCACTTATTCCGGAAACTCTGTATCACGTTTATGAAAACAATTCCGACAACGATACTACATTCTTTATTAAACTGCTGGCAACAAATCTTCAGGGTTGTGCCGATTCAATCCAGCGTTCAGTATCATTGTTCCCACAGGTGGTTGCCGACTTCAGTTTCGACAGCCCGAACCAGGGTTGTAATCCGCTGACTGTTTCATTCCTCAACAACTCAAGAGGCAAAAATCTTGATTATACCTGGGATTTTGGCGACAAGACTTTTTCCACCAGCGAGAACCCTCCACCACGGTTATACAAAAACTCCACATCTGCAGATACCACCTATTATGTAACACTTACAGTTATGAACCTGGCCGGTTGTGACAGCAGTATTACCCGCGCCGTAGAGGTCTATTCCAAGGTAACAGCTGATTTTGCCATTGAACGTCTCGACAGCTGTTCACCATTCAAGATCGTGATAAACAACTTTTCTTCGGGAGGTATAACCGACTTCATATGGAAGTATACCCCTTCGGATTCCATCGTTATGACAGACTTTTCCGATCCAGACATACCTGTTTACAGAAACCAGACCCTGCTTCCTATCCGGTACCCCATTGTGCTCAATACCAGGAATGTACATGGTTGTGCAGCAGCAAAGAGCGATACCATCACGGTATTCCCTGAGATACGGGCCGATTTTAATCCCGACCTTACCGCGGGTTGTCAGCCGTTGCCGGTGAATTTCGTCAATAACACCAACATTTTCAGCGGAACATCTTTCTTCTGGGATTTCGGTGATGGCAGGTTTTCCAATCTTACCAATCCACCGGTGCATTTGTACAGCAACCTGACAAGCCTGAGTTTGTTAAGAAATATTCACCTTGAGGCAACTTCACAGTACGGATGCTCTGATGATACGACCATTACTGTAGCGGTTTATCCGTATATTTATGCCAAATTTACGATCGACCGGCCGGCAATATGCTCCGATGAGTTGTTTACCATCGACCGGAACAGTTCGTCGGGTGCCATTAACCATTATTACTGGGATTATGAGGATGACGGGATTATTAATGAAGAAAGTGCTGATCCTGCTTTTGAATACACCTTTTCCAATACCGGCGTTGCCGACCTAAACAGAAACATAAGACTCACCGTTACCAATGCACAGGGCTGTGACACATCCTGGGCCGAGAGCATTACCATCCATCCCGAGGTCAGAGCAGCTTTCGACATGGATACCAGTCAGGTTTGCTACCCCGCATCCACAACATTCACAAACCATTCCGGACCCGCCATACCGCTAACCTATTATTGGGATTTTGGCGACGGATCGAGTTCAATAATAAAAGATCCGGTACAAGCGTTCAAGAATTTCAGCCACACAGGTGATGAATCCTTTATGATAAACCTGACAGCAACCTCGGAATTCGGATGCGACAGCAGCATTTCCCGTACGGTCACGGTTCATCCCAAACCGCTTGCCGACTTCAGTTTCCCGCTGGCAGTAGACTGCCCGCCTTTTACAGTACCATTTACCAACAATTCCATGGGAACCGGTCTGGATTATTACTGGGATTTTGATAACGGGAATACCAGCACTATGCTGAATCCGGCGCAGACTTTCCAGAATACCGGTTCCTCGATAATTGAAAAGAACATCAACCTTTCTGTGGTAACTGATTTCGGATGTTCCGACACAGCAACCAAGCCTGTCAGGGTATTCCCCGGTGTGGAGGTTGATTTTGATGCCTCTGCCTGGAGTGGTTGTAATCCACTGGAGGTAAACTTTGACGGCACGGCCACCAATGAAAATGAATATTACTGGTTCATCGATAATAAGGTAATCAGCAATTATGAAGATCCTTTTTACCGTTTTGTGAATGAAAGCGGGACAAACCGGGTATATAACATCCGTTTCCAGGCTGTTTCGCTTAACGGATGTTCGGATGATACCACTAAACAGATCACCCTTTATCCGAAACCTATTGCCGAATTCCTGCCTGATCCGCAGGTGCAGGATTTCAACACAATTACCGACATCACATCGGTGAATCTGAGGAACCTTACAGGTAATCAACCTTCCTGGAGCTACTTCTGGAATTTTGGTGACGGAACAACTTCCACCTCGCCGGCAGCCGTTGTGAACAAGAATTATACTATCTGGGGCGATATTTCCAATGAAAACCGGATACCGGTATCGCTTATTGCCACTAATAGTGCCAATCCCCAATGTTCCGACACCGTTCTGCATTTTGTTATCATTAATCCTCCGCTTCCCAAAGTCGATCTAGGACCGGATGTTTCAGGCTGTATGCCGCTAACTGTGGGCTTTCCTTCTGCAACCAGGTACAACTATCCGGACAGTTATCAGTGGGATTTCGGATATGAAGGTCAGACTTCCAGCGAAAATGAACCTTCATCATTGGTTTATGACACAGCAGGCGTTTATATAGTCAGATTATCTGTTCAGGGAGACGGAGGTTCCAACTGGGATTACAAAAAAGTAACCGTTTACCCAAAACCTGTTGCCGGCTTTTCCTTCACGCCTGAATATGCCTGGCTGCAAAGTCAGACCGAAGACGGAACTCCCATAAAGTTTTTCAATACTACCCAGCATGGTGAGACTTATCTTTGGGAATTCGGCGACGGGGAAACCAGCAGTGAATTTCAACCCCAGCATGAATACATGGCAGTGGGCACCTATTATATTACACTGATCACAGAAAGCGGAGAAGGCTGTCTGGATACCATAACCCACGAAACTCCCGTGGTGATTGAAGGACGGGGCAAACTCGAATTCCCCAATGTGATTACCATTATCCCCGGTGCAGCAGCCGAAGATCATTACAATCCGGGTGATCCCGACACACGTATTTTCAGGCCCGTGGCCGAAGGTGTTGAGAAATACCGGCTCGAAATTTATAACCGCTGGGGTGAGCTGATATATGTAAGTGAAGATATCAATAAAGGCTGGAACGGCTTTATCAAAGGATCTCCTGCCAAACAAGACGTTTATGTATGGCGAGTAACAGCCACCTTCACCAACGGAAGACCATTTGTTAAAGCCGGTGATGTCACCCTGCTGCTTAAAGATCAATAATGGCAGAGACACAAAATCCAGTCCAAGGATGTTAAATATTGCGTCTCTGTATCCATTCATCACCAATTTACCACCGGTCAGCAATTTTAGCTCTGTTTTGATAACCCGGACCTTTAAAAAACGTATCATAGATTAACCCTTTACTACCGTTAATTGAGTATTCAACAATGCACCGGCTGATTACCATATGCTTTATTGTATGGGTGGGACTGTCCAAAGCAGTTGCCCAGGATCCGCAATTCTCACAATTCTATTCCAATCCTTTGTACCTCGCACCATCCTTTGCAGGAGCAGCCAACGGAAGCAGAATATGTGCAAATTTTCGTGATCAGTGGATCAACTTGCCTGCAACCTTCATGACCTACAGCTTCTCTTATGACCATTACTTCTCCAATTATAACAGTGGTTTTGGGCTTCTGGCATATAAGGATGCAGCCGGAACTGGCCAGCTGGGGACCCTCAGTATAGGCGTTCAGTATTCCTATAACTTCAAAATCCTGGAAAACCTGTACGGACGACCGGGACTCCACTTTTCTTACAGAGAACACGGTGTGGCCTGGGATAAACTCAGTTTTATCGATCAGGTTATGTATGAAGGAGGGAGTTCTTCACTTCAAGAGCCCCTGACCAAAACAAGGGATGTTGATCTGGCATTGTCCACCCTGGTATATTCCAAACGGGTATGGGCAGGTGTAACCGTTGATCATATTCTGACACCTAATGTTTCTTTTTATAATTACATATCAAAGGTCCCGGTCAAAATTTCAGTCTTCGGTGGTCTTGAACTGGTGAGAAAAGGCCGGTTGTTAAAGCCGGTTGAGGAGACCATGACGCTGGCTTACCTGTTCAAGAAACAGGGTCCTTACACCCAGCTTGACCTGGGAGTTTACTGGCATAAGAATCCGCTGGTTCTCGGATTGTGGTATCGGGGTTTACCACCCTTTAATTCCCAGCGCGGTGATGCATTTATCCTGCTGGTAGGTTACAAGACCAAGAACTTCAATATTGGCTACAGCTACGATGTTACCATTTCCAACCTGATCGGGCAGGCATTAGGATCACATGAGGTCTCCGTGAGCTACAAATTTGCATTTCAACGCAGGACTAAAAAAGGTGAAGTACCCTGTCCGGAGTTTTAATCACAATTATTTCCCCTTTTTTTTTGTTGTTAGTATAAAAATTTATATTTGCTACCCGATTCAGTAAATCTAAATGACCTAACAATGAAAAGACTTCAGCTAATATTGAATATCGTTCTCGCAGTGGCTGTGATAACCCTATTTGTTCTGCATTTCACCGGTGCCGGCTTTAGTAAAAAGAACAGAACAGAAGCCGGAATAATAGGTGGTACCGCCGATGGCTCCGATATATTTTATGTTCAGATCGATTCGGTCATTAGTCAGTTTGACATGGCAACCGACCTTTCAGGTGAACTGGAAAGTAAATACAAGTCATCAGAAGCTGCCTTTCAATCGAAACAGGAAGCCTATCAAAGGGATGTGAATGATTATCAGTATAAGGTTCAGCGCGGGCTTGTTACCCGGTCCGAAGCTCAAACTATCGAACAGCAGTTATCTAACAAACAGCAGGATCTGCTAAAATTACAACAGGACCTGACCAGTGAAATCAATGAAAAACAGACTGTAATGAACCGGCAGGTAATCAATGCCATCATGGAGTACCTGAAAGAAAACAGCTCGCAGTTGAGTTATAAATATGTTCTGGGAACTTCCTTTGGCGGAAATATACTTTATGCCAACGACAGCCTTGACATCACTCCCGGCATTGTCAAAGGACTGAACGAAAAATACCAGCAGGAGAAAAAGAAGGAATAAGTCAGCTACAAGATGGGCTTTGCTGATCAATACCTCAGTAAGCAAAAAGGGGTTAGCCCTTTTTTTACCGATCAGCCCTCTCAACAACTAAGATTCACCGTAGTTATACCGGCTTACTGTGAACCCGGCTTGTCACACGCCCTGGAGGCTTTATGGAACTGCACGCGACCACATGGCCATGTGGAAGTGATCGTTGTGGTGAATTCTTCTGAACATGCTCCTCCCTCAGTGCGTGAATCCAGCCTGTTATCCCTGCAAACCGCTGCGACATGGATCAGGGAGTATCCTGACCCTGCTTTTCATTATTTGTTAATGGATAAAACAGCCATGCCTGCCCGTGATGCCGGAGTAGGACTGGCCAGAAAGAATGGCATGGATGAAGCCTTGTTCCGCTTTAACCAGATCGGCAATCCCAACGGCTTTATCCTGTCGTTTGATGCCGACAGCCTGTGCGACTCCAACTACTTCACAGCCATTGAAGCGGCAATTGACAGGAATCCTTCTGCGAACGGATTTAACGTGTATTTTGAACACCCGGTATATGGGAACAACTTCCCTGAAAAAGTGTACCGTGGAATCACCGGTTATGAGCTGCATCTGCGGTATATGAACCTGTTTCTTCGTTTCACCGGTTTCCCCTTTGCTTATCATACTATCGGATCATGTTTCGGAGTAAGGGCAGATGCGTACGCTGCACAGGGCGGCATGAATAAAAGAAAAGCAGGGGAGGACTTTTATTTTCTTCACAAGATCATTCCTCTTGGAAATTTTATCGATATTAATGATACCAGGATCATTCCTTCACCGAGGATCTCGGACAGGGTGCCTTTCGGAACCGGCATGGCAATGGGAAAATACTTTTCCTCCGGGGCAGAAGTCATTACCACCTATGCACCTGAATGCTTTCTGACGCTCCTTTCTTTCTTTCAGATTACCGATAAGCTTTTTAAAAAGTCCTATTCAGAGGTAACAATGATTATTCAGCAATTGCCTGAACCAATACGATCGTACCTGCTTGATCAGGATGCCGTTCATGCTATAACTGAAATAAATAATAACTGCAACTCATTTGCTGCATTTATTAACCGGTTTTTCCGGTGGTTCGATGCTTTCTGGATAGTCAAGTACCTGAATTCCGCCCATCGGAGTTATTTCAAACAAATACCGGTGAATGAAGCTGCCATCCGGTTACTGGAGATCGCCGGATATAGGCATCAGGATGATTCAGTCACTTCTGTTGATCTATTGAAGATTTTCAGGAGTATTGAAAGAGGAGAGGATAACCGGTAAACGGTAAACGGTATTCGGTATTCGGTATTCGGTATTCGGTATTCGGTATTCGGTTACCGACCTGCCTGCCGGCAGGCAGGTTACTGATTACTGGTTACCGATTACCTGAAACTCTTAGTCTTCCACGATAACAAAAATATCCTCGTTATCTTTTTTCATCAGGTACTGCTCCCTTGCGAATTTTTCGAGGTTTTCATTATCGGTTTTCAGCTCATTAATGCGCTTTTTATCTTCTTCTATCTTTTTCAGATAGTACTCGCGTTCCTGAAGGAGTTGATTGTATTCCCTGGATAATTTTCTTCGTTCTGTGAGATTATTCTGGTCGAATAACAGGAGCCATACGATAAAAATAAGTGCCGTAAGCACGTATTTATTTCTCAGGGCCGCACCTGTAGTTGAATTGCGTAAGCTCTCCCATCGCCGGCTTATAACGATCGCCAGTTTTCTCATATGCTGCGCCAGATTCACAGATAAACAATTAATACAGTCAAAGTTACGAATTTGGCTGCGATATGTACTGGCAATCTGCCGAACTTTTTGAAAAGAAAAGATGTTTTTATTAACAAATAAATGTCATTTTTTTACCAGTTGTGCTTTGATATTTTTGCATAAAAACAGCATCATGTTAGCCACCGGTTTTTTTAACGTACCTGAACCCCATAATGAACCCATACTGAGTTATGCCCCCGGAACCAGGGAAAGAGATGAGCTGAAAAAGCAAATCCGGGACTACCGTGAAAACCTTATGGATATTCCGATGTTTATTGGTGGAAAGGAAATCAGGACCGGCAACCGCGTTGAAATACATCCGCCGCATGACCATCAGCATCTCCTCGGTCATTATCATCTGGGTGGAGAAAAGGAAGTCAGCCTGGCGGTAAATGCTGCACTGAAAGCACGTGAAACCTGGGCTTCCTTACCCTGGGAAGAACGCGCCTCGGTTTTTTTGAAAGCTGCTGATTTATTGTCGGGTCCATACCGGTTCAAAATAAATGCAGCCACCATGCTGGGTCAGAGCAAAAACATCTACCAGGCAGAGATTGACGCCGCATGTGAATTAACCGATTTTCTGCGGTACAATGTGAAATACATGACCGATTTGTATAAATATCAACCCTTTTCCCCTCCTGGCGTATGGAATCGTTTGGAATGGCGGCCCCTTGAAGGATTTATCTTTGCCCTTACCCCATTTAATTTCACTTCTATCGCCGGAAACCTGCCAACAGCACCGGCTATCCTCGGGAATGTAGTAGTCTGGAAACCTTCCAAAGCACAGGTCTATTCCGCCCAGGTAATCATGGAGGTGCTGCGGGAAGCTGGTTTGCCTGACGGTGTAATTAATCTGGTTTTTGCTGCCGGGCCGGTGGTAAGCAAAGTTGTACTGTCTCATCCCTCTTTTGCCGGTATTCATTATACAGGTTCCACCGAAGTTTTCCAGACGATCTGGAAAACAATTGGCGATAACATCTATAACTATCATTCTTACCCACGGATTGTGGGTGAAACAGGTGGTAAGGACTTCGTGATGGTGCATGAGTCAGCCGATCCTGATCAGGTAGTTACTGCCATTTCAAGGGGAGCTTTTGAGTATCAGGGTCAGAAATGTTCTGCAGTATCACGGGTTTACATCCCGGATTCTATTTGGCTGAAAATCAAGGAAATGCTACTGGCCGACCTGGCGTCCTTCACCATGGGAGGGCCGGAAGATTTTTCAAATTTCATTAACGCCGTGATCGATGAAAGTGCCTTTAAAAAATTAAAAGGAGTTATTGAACGTATCAAACGTGAAAAACAAGCCAAGATCATTTCGGGCGGCAAAACTTATAAAGGAACAGGATATTTTATCGAACCAACTGTGGTAGTTGCACAGGATCCCATGTACTTTGCCATGCAGGAGGAATTCTTTGGCCCGATACT
>Ga0299915_10001931_pt1 | contig 15173 bp, 11 predicted proteins | sample RVTome_13_FD_200263 | JGI IMG/M metagenome (GOLD analysis project Ga0299915, IMG submission 200263) | Soil microbial communities from uranium-contaminated site in the Upper Colorado River Basin, Wyoming, United States - RVT92D227 (version 2) ... | reverse complement strand
TCCTGGACGCACTACTGGGAATCGCGGCCTGAGCCATCCGAGAAAACGCAACCGGGCCTCGCAACGAGGCCCGGTTCGATGGCGTGAACTGTGATCGGCGGGTCAGGGCACCAGCGTGGCCGTGGCTGTGGCTGGATTGCCGGTGGCCGTCGGCGTGGGTGTGACGATGTTGACCACCACCACTAGCACCCGCCCGACGAACAGCACATCCGTCAGCTTCATCTGATTCTCGGTGGCGATGCGCTCTGCCGTGCTGTTGTACTTGGCGGCGATCGACTGCAGGCTGTCCCCGGTCTTGACGGTGTAATTGATCTTCGAGCCGCGCGGCAGGCCTGTGGGGATCGGCGTTTCCGTCGGCAGCTCGGCACCTTCGGCTGGGATGATCAGTTGAGTCCCGACCCCCAGGTTGTTCGGGTTGGGCAGATTGTTTGAGGCGATGAGCAGGTCCATCGTGACGCCGAATTTCGCCGCAATCGAGAAGAGCGTGTCCCCCACTTCAACGATGTAGGTCTTGGGACCCTCCGGGGTGGGCGTGTCGCTTGGAGGCGGCGTGTTGGTGATCGTCGGTGTGGCGGAGGGCGGCAGCGGCGTTGGCGTGAGCGTCGGCGTGGAGGTACGCGTCGCCAGGAACGGCAATGAGGGCGGGTTGTCGCCGGTGAGCCAGATGATGATCAGGAAGAGCCCGACGACGAGCAGGACGACGGCCAGGCCCCCGAGCACCAACGGCACCATGCGCGTGCGGCGCCGGCGGTATGAGTCGATCACATCGGATGCTTTGGGTTCCGTCTCAGGCATGATCCCTTCTCCCGGTCCTGGAACATCCGGTTGGATTTCATTGTACTCGATATCCGCCGCCTGTCAGGGAGAGCCGGCAGCAGCGGCAAAACGCAGCACTTCCGCCATCACCGGTTGCCAAGTGGCATCGGCATGCCCCCCCGGGCGGATGTCGAGGACCAGTGATGCGCCGCGCGAGCGCAGAAATCCATCCAGCTCTTCGGTCGAGTCGCGCGCCCAATCGTCCTGACCCGCCATCAGGTAGATCCGAGCAGGCAGCTTGTCGGCCCGTTGGGCAATGACGAGCGGGTCGTACATGCCTCCCCGCGCGGCGTTAAGCGAGAGCGCCGGACTAAGGCCTGCCACGGAGCCGAAGACTTCCGGGTGACGCAAGCCAATCTCAAGAGACCACACCCCACCACGCGAGATCCCGGCCAACGTTCGCGATTCGGGGCGCGCCTCCGTTCGAAATGTTGAATCGACAAAGGGTAGGAGTCCCTCCAGCAATTCCTCTTCGTATGAGCGCGCGCCGCCGGAGGTGCCCCGGTACAGCGGCTCTGGTTGACGCGGCAGCACGATGATCATGGGCGGCAGCTCGCCGGCGACCATGCCCGATTCCGCAGCCGCGAGGAGCCCCAGGTCCGCCCAGTGGCTTTCGTTGTACGGGTAGCCGTGCAGACCAACCAGGACCGGGTAATGCTGGTCTCCCTGCGCGTAGCACGGGGGGAGAAAGACCCACACGGGCACATCGCCTTCGACGACCGCCCCCCGATAGGTGATCTTCTCGGTCAGCCCGCGCTGCTCCAGGCAGGCCGGTGTCGGGCTTGGCTCAGGCGTGGCGAGGTGGACCGTCGGCGTGGCGCTTTGTGCGGGTGAAGTGATGGCCGGGAGAGTCGCCTTTGCCGGCGGCGGCAACGTCTCGGCCGAAGCTAAACGGCAAGCGGACAGCACGACGCCTGCGGCCAACACCGCCAGTACGACCTTGGCCGCGATGCCGCGTGTGGGGCCGAAGGAGAAATTAGCGACGCGTTCTTGTCGCATGATGGGGGAGTCTACCATCGGCCTGTGCGGATGGCCGCCGGGGAATTCCGACCCCCGAAGGTATAATGCCGCCCATGCACTACCATGTCTGGACGGAAGGCTGTCAGATGAACGTCGCCGATTCGCAGCGCGTGTCGGCGGCGCTGGAGGAGCTCGGTTACCTCCCGACGGATCGGGCCAACGAGGCCGAGGTCATCGTCCTCAATACCTGCGTCGTTCGCCAAAGCGCCGAGGACAAGGCCTACGGCCGCCTGACCTCGCTGCGCCCCCTCAAGCTGCAGCGCCCGGACATGGTGCTTTGTCTGATGGGCTGCCTGGTGGGGGTCAAGGAGAACCCGCAGCTTCAACGCGCATTCCCCTTTGTCGATGTCTTCGCCCCGCCCTCCGACCCGGCACCACTGGTCCAGCACCTGCTGCGCCGCAGCGGACGGTCGATCGAGCTGGACGAAGTCCGCCGCAGGTACGGCTTCCTGGATGGGGACCTTCCCCTGCCCCACGCCGAGCGAGGCAGGCTGGTCTCGGCCCACGTACCCGTGGTCTACGGGTGTTCGCACGCCTGCACGTTTTGCGTCATTCCCTTTCGGCGCGGCGTCGAACGCAGCCGTCCGATGGGGGAAATCGAGGCCGAGGTCCGCTCGCTGGTGCAGCAAGGCGTGCGCGAGGTCACGTTGCTCGGGCAGATCGTCGATCGCTACGGCAAGGACCTGGCGGATGGCCCGAGGCTGGCAGATCTGCTCCGACAGTTGGACGGCATCGACGGTTTGGCGCGCATCCGCTTCCTGACCTCCCATCCCAACTGGATGACCGACGAGCTGCTCGATGCGGTGGGCGAACTGCCGAAGGTCTGCGAGCACATTGAAGTCCCGGTCCAGGCCGGTGATGATGCGGTTCTGGAGGCCATGCACCGCGGTTATACGGCGGACGACTACCGCAGGCTGGTGGAACGGATTCGACGGCGACTGCCCGGTGCTTCGATCGCCACGGATGTGATCGTCGGATTCCCAGGGGAGACCGCAGCGCAGTTCCAGCGGACCTACGACCTGTTGGAGGAACTGCGTCTCGACGTGGCTCACTTGGCGCGCTATTCCGCCAGGCCCGGCACAGTGGCTGCCCGACGCTTGCCCGACGATGTCGACGAAGGCGAGAAGATGCGGCGCTTCCGGCTTCTGGAGGCGCTGCAAGAAGAGATCGCCGGCGAGCTGCATGCCAGTCACATCGGGCGCTCGGTCGAGGTGCTCGTCGAAGAAGATCACCGCGGACGCTGGAAGGGGCGCACGCGCACCAACAAGCTGGTCTTCTTCGAGGCGAGCGGAGATTGGCGAGGGCGGTTGGCGAACGTGCGTATCGCGTGGGCTGGTCCGTGGAGCATGCGTGGCGAGGTCGAAGCGCCCGGTTCGGCGAGCCGTCCCTTGGCCGCGGCAGGGGACTGGGACCGCGCGGAGGCCTGGCCCATGACCCCCGGGCCCGCAGCCCAGTGATCGGCGGATGACCCCGCCACTCCTCGCCAGTCTCTGGGTATCGTTGATCGGGTGGACTCTGCTGCACTGCAGCGACTACGCATTGACGCTCTGGACAGCCCGCCTTCTCCAGGGTCGTGCGGGGACTACGATCCACTTCGAAGGCGGTGTCGAGCTCACGCCCCAGTTCCGGGCCGACATCGATCGCCTGCGCCGCGTCAGCCCGCGCTTCCTGTTGGCCCTGGCTCTCGTGCTGGCCTACCTGGCCGTGTCTTGGGTCCTCGCCTGGGAAGCGCGCATACCGGAGGTCTACCGCGCCGTGGCCGGCGGAATGTTCCTGTTGGAGCTCGTCGTCCACCTGCGCCACATCCGCAACCTGGTACTCCTCAAGTTCATCGAGGGTCGCGGCCAGCCCGAGGGCCGGCTGTCATACCCGCGCTGGCTCGTGCTTCGCACCTCCTCCATCGAGCTCTTGAGCTTCTGCGGCCTGTTCCTGATCATCTTCATCCTGTCTGGGGCTTGGGAGACGCTCGGCGGGGCGATTGTGTGCGGGCTGGTGGCCTTGCGCCACGCGTGGTGGAGCGCGCGAGAGCCAGGCTCGGTTGCCTGATGGCGGCTCCTGGGGCGCCATCGCAGCGAAGCCCCGGAACGATTCCCCACGAAGTGCGGATCGCCCAAGAATGCTTCGCTGATGCCGCATGCCCCCGGTTTGCGTTGTCATGAGGAACGCCATTGACTCCCCGCAGGGAGCGAAGTAGCATCCCTCCCATCCCGAGGCGCGCGGTCCCGCCTCGCCGTGCGATCCACCGACCCGGGACGGAGCAGGAGTCATGATGGCGCGCTCCAGACGAAGCCCTGTGCTCGTGGCTTGTGCCAGCCTCGCCCTGGTGTTGGCGGGTTTGGCTTGCCGTGCGCCGGTGATTTCGCAGGAGCCCTTCGCCACTTCAGCAGCCATGACCATCGCCGCCCAGACGACGGCGCTGCTCGAAGCGACCTCGACGGTACCGATCCCCCCGACGCTCGATCTGAGCACCGCCACGCCGGCGCCTTCCGACACCCCGATCCCCTCGCTCTCCGGCACGCCTTCGTGCACAGACCGCGCCGGCTTCGTCGCCGATGTCTCGATCCCGGATGACATGAACCTCCCTCCGGGCGGTGACTTCGTCAAGACCTGGCGGCTGAAGAACACAGGGACCTGCACGTGGGATGCGGGCTACGCCGTAGTTTTCGCAGACGGCAACCTGATGGGAGGTCAGGCCTCACAGGCACTCGCCGGCAGCGTCCCTCCGGGCGCCTCCGTCGACATCAGCCTCAGTCTCAAGGCGCCCGTGACCAATGGAACCCATCGCGGGAACTGGAAGCTGCGCAATGCCCACGGTGTGATCTTCGGCCTCGGGGCAAGCGGCTCGTTCTACGTCCAGATCACCGTCGGTGCGACTCCCACCCCGTCCACCTCGGGCGAGACGGTCTATTCCTTTACCAAACATGTCTGCGAAGCGCAGTGGGTGTCCGGCGCCGGAGCCCTGCCTTGCCCGGGGACCGACGGCGATCCCAACGGCTACATCCGCGTGATCAACGACCCGGTGTTTCAAGGCGGCAGGCCCGACGATGAGCCGACGCTGGAAACGCGGCCCCAGCTGGTCAATGACGGCGCCATCTCCGGCAGGTATCCGGCGATCGATGTCCAGACCGGCTATCACTTCAAGGCGGTCATCGGCTGCCGGAACGGCGCCACGCAGTGCAGTGTCAAGATCCAACTGAACTACCGCAAAGATGGCGGCGATTTGCAGAACCTCGGCGAATGGATCGAGGCCTACGACGACGAGCCCCGCAAGCTGGACGTGGACCTTTCGACGCTGGCTGGGCACTCCGTCCAATTCATCCTGGCCGTGCAGGCAAACGGTTCGTCCGTCGACGATGCTGCCCTGTGGCTGGCACCCCGCATCACTCGCTAGGCCCGGAGCACCCTCCTCTCCATCACATCTGCCGCCGAACATCACCGCACATCCGACAGGCCACAGCGCCCGCGCGGCCGCCTGCGCGCACACCGCTTTCCGTTCCGAAGATGGACGGTCCACCGCCGGCCGTTCGCCTCTCCAGGAGGCGCCAGCCATGATGTACACTTGCCTCCTGTTCAAGTGGAGTCAGCATGATGGGAAGCGCGCCGCGCCTGTTCTTGATTGATGGTCACGCCCTGGCGTACCGGACGTACTTCGCCCTGACGCGCGTCAGCGATGGCTCGCGCTGGGTGACGAAGTCCGGCGAACCCACCGCCGGCACCTACGGCTTCGCCTCCGTCCTGCTCAAGCTGCTCGACCAGGAGGCGCCCGAGTATCTGGCTGTGTCCTTCGACACCGGCAAGACCTTCCGGGACGAGCTGTACCCCGAATACAAAGCCACCCGCGACAAGATGCCGGAAGATCTGCGGCCGCAGCTCATCCGTATACGGCAGATGGTGGCGGCCTTCGGCATCCCGGTCCTCGAGGCGGAGGGATTCGAGGCCGACGACGTGCTCGGAACAGTGGCTCGCCGCGCCGCCTCGCAGGGCGTGCAGGTCGTGATCCTGACCGGAGACCGCGACCTGTTGCAGCTTGCCAGCGACCACATCCACATCCAGCTGGCCGGACAGAAGCTCTCGGAGGCCGTGGACTATGGCCCGAAAGAAGTGCTGGAGCGCTTCGGCGTGACCGCGGAACGTCTGGTGGACTATAAGGCGCTGGTCGGCGACACGAGCGACAACATCCCGGGAGTGCGCGGCATTGGAGAAAAGACGGCGGCCAGCCTGTTGACCGAACACGGAAGCCTGGAAGCGATCTACGAACACCTCGATCAGGTGCCGGCGCGCTTCCAGTTGCGACTTCGGGAGGAACGCGACAACGCCTTCCTCAGCCAGCGCCTGGCAACCATCCGGCTTGACGTCCCGCTCGATTTCGACCTGGAGGCCTGCCGCGCCCACGCCTATGATCGCGAACGGGTGGCCGAGATGTTTCGCGAGCTGGAGTTCCGGACGCTGCTGCCTCGCCTCGCCCCGCCCGAGGCCAAGGGCGAGCGGCAGCTCAGCCTGTTTGTTTCGCCCCGGCCGGCCGCGCCGGTTGATCTGCAGAACGCCACGGCCGTCACCGACGAAGCCGGGTTGGAGCGCCTCGTCCAGGAACTGGCCCGGGCTGAGCGCCTGGCCTTCGACGTCGAAACGACCTCCGTCGATGCCATGACGGCAGAGTTGGTCGGGGTCGCCCTGGCCGTGGCGCCGGGACACGGCTACTACGTCCCCGTGGGTCATGCACGCCAGCATGCCGGCCAACCTCAACTCGACCTCGGCCTGGTGCTCAACGCCCTGCGACCGGCGTTGGAGGATCCTGCCAAGAGCAAAGTTGGCCATAACCTCAAGTACGACTTCATGGTCCTGGCGCGGCATGGAGTCCATCCTTCCCCGCTGCATTTCGACACCATGCTGGCCGAGTGGCTGTGCGACCCGGCCTCGCGTAATCTGGGGTTGAAGAACCTGGCCTGGGTACGCCTCGACCGCGAGATGACCGAGATCGAGGCGTTGATCGGCAAGGGACGCGCCCAGATTTCCATGGCCGAGGTGCCCATCGACCAGGTGACAGCCTACGCCGCCGACGACGCGCGCACGACGCTGCAGCTCCTGCCGCTCTTGCAGGAGGAACTGCAGGCCAAGAACCAGCTCTCGTTGTTCCATGACCTGGAAATGCCCCTGATCCGCGTCCTGGCGGACATGGAGATGGCGGGGGTGGCGCTCGACTTCAACTTCCTCGGCACGCTTTCGCAAGGCCTGACAGGTCGTCTCGAGGAGTTGGAGGCCGATATCACACAGCGCGTCGGGCACCCCTTCAACATCAACTCCACGCAGCAGCTCTCCCAGGTCCTCTTCGAAGAACTGCACCTCGAGCCTCCCGACCGGACGCGGCGCACGACCGCCGGCCGCTACTCGACGGCCGCCTCCGTTCTGGAGGAGCTGCGCACCACCCATCCGGTCGTCGACCTCATCCTGGAGCACCGCGAGGTCTCCAAACTCAAGTCCACCTACACCGACGCGCTGCCCCAGCGCCGCAATCGGGAGACCGGCCGCGTCCACACTTCCTACAGCCAGACCGGGTCGGTCACCGGGCGCCTGGCCTCTTCAGACCCCAATCTGCAGAACATCCCGATCCGTTCTGATCTGGGCCGGCAGATTCGTCACGCCTTCATCGCCGAGGCGGGGAACGTCCTGCTGAGCGTCGATTACTCGCAGATCGAATTGCGCATCGTGGCCCACGTCTCCGAAGACGCCGCCATGATCCAGGCCTTCCATGAAGATCAGGACATCCACGCCGCCACGGCGGCGGCCGTCTTCGGCGTAGACCAGAAATCGGTGACGCCGGAAATGCGCCGGCATGCCAAGGCGGTTAACTTCGGGCTGATCTACGGCATGAGCGCCTTCGGCCTCGCGCGTTCGACGGACCTGACCCTGGCGGAGGCCGAGCAGTTCGTCAAGGTCTACTTCGAGCGCTTCCCCGGGGTGCGCGCCTATCTGGATCAGACCCGCCGCCGGGCGGGGGAGTTGGGCTACGTCGAGACGCTGCTCGGGCGGCGCAGGTACTTCCCGCAGCTGGCATTGGGCGCTGCCGGAATCCCGGAAGTCAATCGCAATCGGGCGGAACGCGAAGCGATCAACGCGCCCATCCAGGGCAGCGCGGCGGACATCATCAAGCTGGCCATGCTGCGTCTTCCACCGGCCATGCAGCAGGCCGGGTTACACGGGCGCATGCTCCTGCAGGTCCACGACGAGCTGGTCTTCGAGGTTCCGGAAGGCGAAACGACCCACACGATTCCGCTTGTCAAGCGCATCATGCAGGAGGCCCTGCCGCTGCGCGTGCCGGTCAAGGCGGATGCCAAAGTCGGGCGCAATTGGGGGGAGATGACGTCGGCATGAGGCGCGGCGTGGGGCGGGAGAGCCTTGTATGCTATACTCGGCCTGCCTCCCGATTCTCCACGTCAGTCGCGGGTGAGGGATGACCGGACGCCAGGACCTCTTCGACGAATCGATGCGGCTCGGCAACAGCGCCGCCTGGGAACTCGAGTGGGACAAGGCGATCGGTTACTACCGCAAGGCGCTGGCGGAATTTCCCGAGCATCCGATGGCCCTCTCCAACCTCGGCCTGGCCCTCCTGGAAACTGGCCAGGATCGGGAGGCCCTCGGCGTGTACCATCGGGCGGCCAAGGCCTCGCCGGAAGATCCCTCACCGGTTGAAAAGTGTTCGGAGATCCTCGAGCGCCTGGGGCAGATCAAGGAATCGATCGAACTCCACGAGCAGGCGGCCGAGCTTCACATCCGGCGCCGCGATTTCGACAAGGCCCTGGAGAGCTGGAATCAGATCGCCCGCATGGCCCCCGGCAATCTGGCGGTGCGCTCCCGCCTGGCGCTGACTTACGAGCGCATCGGCCGGCGGCGCGAGTCGGTCCTCGAATACATCGCCGTCGCCTCCATCCTGCAGAAGGCCGGCAAGCCGGACCGAGCCCTGGATTCCGTCCAGCGCGCCCTGAGCCTGATCCCGGGGGATCCCGAAGCCAACAGCGCCCTGCGCACCCTGCGACAGGAAAAGCCGCTCCCGCCACCCTCGCAGCCGCGCAAGGCCACCACGCCCCTGCGCCCCGGCCGAATGCCGGGCGGCTCGACCATGCCCGACACCTCGCCCTCCCCCGCAGGCTCCGGCGAGGAACTGGCCGATCCGGAGATCGCCGCCCAACGCACGGCCCTGGGCGTCTTGGCTGGCATGCTCTTCGAAGAACCCCGCGAGGACTCGTCGCCCCTGGGCAAGGGCAAGAAGGATGGCTCTGGCAAGGCGACCGGACGCGGAAATCTCTACCGCTTCCTCAGTCAGGCGATCGACCTGCAGTCCCACGGCCAGGGCCAGCAGGCCGTCAAGGAATACGAGCGCGCCCTCGAGAGCGGTCTCGACCACCCGGCCGCCCGCTACAACCTCGGTATCCTTTACAAGGAACTCCTGGACCATGAGTCGGCGCGCAAGCACCTGCTCTCGGCGGTCGGTCATCCCGACCTGGCCCTGGGTGCCAACCTGGCCCTCGGCCGCATCGCTCGCGAGACCGGCAATCTGCCTGACTCGGCACGCCATCTGCTGCAGGCCCTTCGCCTGGCCGACAACCTGTCGGTGGAGGCCAGTCAGTCGGGCGAGCTGAACCATCTCTACGACACCATCCAAGCCTCCCTCTCGGAAGGCGATGAGCAGGCCCTGCAGCGCATCATCCAGAGCACGCTCGATTTTCTGACCGGCCCGGAGTGGCTGCAACGGCTCCGCAAAGCGCGCCAGCAAATCGAAAAAGAAGCCCCCGGCATGGGTGTGGTGCCGATCGCCGAGATCCTGGCCGTCGGCGGCAGCGAACAAGTCATCCGCTCCATGGGCCGCATCGACGAGATGCTCTCCCGCAATATGCCGGTCTCCGCCATGGAAGAAGCCTACCTGGCATTGCAGGTGGCGCCGACCTACCTATCCCTGCATCACAAGATGGCCGATATCCTGCTGCAATCCGGTCATATCGATACCGCCCTGGTCAAGCTGTCCGCCATCGCGGAGACCCACCGCGTGCGCGGCGAGAGCCGCCAGGCGGCCGATGTCTACGCCACCATCCTGCGCCACTCCCCCGTCGACATCCCCGGCCGCCGGCGCTTGATCGACCTGCTCATCCAGCAGGACCGCATCGAGGAAGCGCTCGACCAGTATCTCGAATTGGTCGACTTCTACCGCCAGATGGCGCAGATCGACGAGGCGCGCAAAGCCCTGGCCGAGGCGTACGAGCTGGCCCAGCGCGGTAAGACCGAACGCAGCCGCTCGCTCAAGATCCTGCACGAGCTGGCCGACGTCGACCTGTCGCGCCTGGATTGGCGTCGCGCCCTGGCCTCCTACGAGCAGATCCGCTCCCTCGATCCGAAAGACGACAAGGCCGCCACCCAGGTGATTGATCTCGACCTGCGGCTCGGCCAGGAGGATCAGGCCGCCCGCGAGCTCGACACCTACTTGGAACACCTGGTCAAATCCAGCCGCAGCGCTGAGGCCCTCGACCTGCTGGAGGAACTCGCCCGCGAACATCCGGGCAAGCAGGCCCTGCACGCCCGGCTGGCCGAGGCCTATCGGGCCGCAGGACGTACGTCTGACGCCATCTCTCAGTACGACGCCCTGGGCGAAATCCAGCTCGATGCCGGGCAGGTGCGCGATGCCGCCCGCACGATCTCCATCATCATCTCTCTCGGCCCTCCCGATCTAGAGGGCTACCGCGAGTTGCTGCGCAATCTGGAATCCGGCCAGTAGGCGCCGGGCACCGCCATTCCTTGTCACACCGCCGTCGGCAGTCCGATGCGTGACTGGGCCGGCGACGGCCGATCCGGCACGACACGAGTCCACAGGATGAACGGTATCGTCGAGCAGGTCCTCTTCTTCTTCCAGCGCCTCACCTGGCTGAGCGTGATCGACCTGCTGCTCGTCACCGGGGTGATCTTCCTGTTGCTGCGCCTGGTGCGCGGCACCCAGGCTATCGTCCTGCTGCGGGGCATGATCGTGCTGGTCTTGAGCGTGGCCATCCTGACGAGCCTGGTGCCGCTGCCGGCCTTTTCGTGGTTGTTCCGCAGCGCGCTGCCCGCCTTGCTCGTCGCCATCCCGGTGATCTTCGCACCGGAGATCCGGCGGGGGCTGGAGCGCCTGGGGCGGGCCGGCGCCGTCTTCAGTTCCGGCACGGCCCCCGACGAGATCGAGCGCATCATCGACGCCATCGCCGGCGCCGCGCAGCGCCTCTCGGATCTCCACCTGGGGGCGCTGATCGTGATCGAGCGCGAGACTAAGCTCGACGAGTACGTGGAGACGGGCGTGCGTCTTGACGCCCAGCTGACTCCCGAACTGCTGCTCCAGATCTTCTATATCAACACGCCGCTACATGATGGCGCGGCCATCGTGCGCCGCAACCGCCTGGCTGCCGCCGGCTGCGTCATGCCGCTCTCCAGCAGCGGGACGCTCTCGCGCTCCCCCGAGCGCCAGATGGGATTGCGCCACCGCGCCGCCCTCGGAATCAGCGAGGTCAGCGATGGCGTGGCGGTGGTCGTCTCGGAAGAGACCGGCGGGATTTCCGTGGCGCACAATGGCCGTATGATCCGGCGCCTCGATCAATCCCGCCTGCACAATATCCTCGAGGCGTTCTATCGTCCGCGTGCGCCGCGGCTGTTGCCTGCTTGGCTCGAACGACTGGCTGCCTGGCGCGGCGCGCCCCGCCCACCGGCAGCGCGAGAGTAGGGGGAGCAGGCCATGCTGCGCCGGTCGTGGGACAACCTGAGTAGCCTTCTGTTGGCCTTCATCCTCTCGCTGGCAGTCTGGGTTGCCGCCGTAAACACCGACGATCCGGTCAGCCAGCGCGCCCTGGAGGGCGGGATCCCCCTGGAAATCGTCAACCTGTCGCAGGGCTTGCAGCTCGTCGGGTTCACCGCGCCGTCGGTGAATGTCTCACTCCAGGCGCCCGAGTCGACGTGGAACCAGTTGACCACCGAAGATGTGCATGCCCGGCTCGACATGCGGGGCTTGCAGGCCGGAGAGCACACCCTGCCAGTCATCGTCACGCTGAATGCCCATCCGGCCATCCTGACCAAAGTCGATCCGGCGGCCTTGACGTTGACGCTGGATGTCTCAAGTTCGAAGTCCATGCAGGTGCGCGCCGATCGAGCCGGCGAGATCGCCCTGGGCTACCAGGCCAACGAGCCGTCTATCTCTCCGGACCACGTGCTGGTCTCCGGGCCGGCCTCCGCCGTCGGACGGGTCGATCGGATCCGGGCCAGCGTGCGCATGACCGGCCGCCGGGAGGACTTCGACCAGGAAGTCCGTCTGGAAGCGCTGGACGCGCTCGGAGATCGCGTGCCCGATATCAGCCTCGATCCGGCCTTCGCCCGGGTGACGATCGTCGTTGAGCAGCTGGGTGGCTATCGCCTGCTGGCGATCCTCCCCATCGTCGAAGGTCAAGTCGCGCAGGGTTATCAGGTCAGTGGGTTGTCTGTCTCGCCGACGCTGGTGACGGTCTACTCATCCGATCCGCAGACCGTCGATTCGCTGCCCGGATTCGTCGAGACCTACCCGGTCGACATCGCCGGCGCGGAAGAGAACGTCACGCAGCGCGTCAGCCTGCGGCTTCCCAGCGGCGTTGCCCAGGTCGATGAGCAGCCGGTCGAAGTGCGGGTCGAGGTGGCTGCCATCGAGATCACGACCACCTTAAAAACGACCGTCGAAACCCAGGGGCTGCGTCCCGGCTTCTTCGCCCAGGTCAGCCCCGAGACGGTCAGCGTCATCTTGAAAGGCCCACTGCCGGTGCTCGACGCCTTGCGCCCGGGGGACCTGCAGGTCGTGCTCGATCTGCGCGGCCTGGCGATTGGCACGCACCAGGTGACACCACGCCTGGCCAATCTGCCTGGCAATGTGGCCGTGCAGACGATTGTGCCCGACACGGTTCAGGTCGTCATCAGCACAGAGCCGCCGGCGACCGTGATGCCGGCGCCTTAGGTTTCATTCGGCGTTTCCCCTTCGCAGTTTGCCGGCCACCCCCGCGTTGTGGTGAGGACCAGCCAGCCGTCTCGCGCCTGGGAGGCGCCTCGAGGCGGCACAGCCGAGAGGCTGGAGTGCGGCCATGCGCCAAGCGGGCCGAGGTCGGTCGCGCCGCCTGTGGTAGAGTTGCCCGGCGCATGCGCGTGCTGCGTCCTTGCGGAGAGCGTACATGCCTGGCAACCCTCACCCCGCCGAGCTTCCCCCCGGCGCCCCCGATTCGGCGATTCGCATCGACGAGCCTTACATTCCTAGCCGCGACCGCCCGACGGCGGCGCCGCGGAATGCCTCGGGGCGCGGCGGACGGTCGTAGCGCATGCCACGCCCGCTGGTCGCGCTCGTCGGACGCCCCAACGTCGGCAAGTCGACCCTCTTCAATCGCCTGGCAGGCGAACGACTGGCGGTTGTCGACGATCGCCCGGGCACGACCCGCGACCGCCTGGTGGCCGAGGTCACCTGGCGTGGACGTACGTTCGATCTGGTGGACACCGGCGGGATCGATCCAAGCGGCCAAAGGCACCAGGCGCCGCTCTCGCTCGACTCAGCCGAGTATGTGCCCCAGATTCGCGAGCAGGCGCGCATGGCGGCCAGCGAGGCGGATGCCGTGCTCTTCCTGGTCGACGCCGAGTCCGGGCTGACACCCGCCGACCAGGAGGTGGCGCAGATCCTGCGCCGGCAGCAGACCGTGCGCCACGGGCAGCCCTGGCCGCCCATCCTGTTGGTCGTCAACAAGGCCGACAATGAAGCCCGGCGCCTTTCGGCGGCCGAGTTCTACGAACTCGGCCTGGGAGAGCCGCTGGCCGTTTCTTCACAGCACGGCTCCGGCACCGGCGATCTCTTGGACTCCCTGTTCGAGGCCTTCGGCCCGCCGGCCGAGGAATCACACGAGGCACATACGGCGGTCCACATCGCCATCGTCGGGCGCCCCAATGTCGGCAAGTCGAGCCTGCTAAATCGCCTGCTTGGCGAGGAACGCGTCATCGTCTCGCCCATCCCGGGGACAACCCGCGACGCCGTAGACACCCATCTCACCTATCGCGGCACCCCGGTCACCCTGATCGACACGGCCGGCATTCGCCGGCGGGGCAGGATCGAGCCGGGAGTCGAGAAGTACTCTGTCCTGCGGGCCCTCAAGGCCATGGAGCGCGCCGACGTCGTCCTGCTGGTGCTCGACGCCACTCAACTGGTGATCGACCAGGACGCCCACGTCGCCGGGATGGCCCTCGAGAAGCGCAAGAGCATCGTCGTCGTCGTCAACAAATGGGACGCCATTCAGAAGGACAACGAGACCATGCCGGAGTACTCGCGCCATATCCGGCAGGAGTTGAAGTTCCTGGATTACGTCCCCGTCCTCTTCGTCTCCGCCCTGACCGGCCAACGCACGGGCCAGATCCTGGAGACCGCCCTGCGCGTCCAGGAGGAGCGCCTGCGCCGGATCCCCACCAGCGAGCTCAACCGCCTCGTCCAGCAGGTGCTTGCCCAGCACGCCCCGCCTTCGAAAGCCGGCGTGCGCCTCAAGATCCTCTTCGTCGCCCAGGTCCGTACCGATCCCCCGACCTTCGTCTTCCACGTCAACGATCCGCGCCTGGTCCATTTCTCCTACGAAAGGTTCCTGGAGAACCGCCTGCGGGAGACCTACGGGTTCGAGGGCACCCCGATCCGGATCCTCTTCCGCAAGCGATCCTGACCGACCCCAGCCTGGGCCGAGCGCTTCCGGGAAATTGCTCCCGGGCTTCCGGGGCGAGGGTTGTATAATCCCGCTCGTGTCCGAAGCGCCTCTCCCACTCCAGATCTCCCCTGAACCGACGTCACCCGGCGGACCCGGCTGGCTGCGTTTGCTGGCGGAAGTCGTGCAAACGGTGCTCATCGCCGGGGCGCTTTTCCTGCTTGTCAACTTGCTGACCGCCCGCATCCGGGTGGAGGGCAACAGCATGGAGCCCAGCCTGCACGACGGCGAGTTCGTCGTCGTCAACCGCCTGGCCTACCGCTGGAATCCTGCCGAGCGCGGCGACATCATCGTCTTCCGCTTTCCGCTGGACCCCTCGCGGCGCTTCATCAAGCGGATTGTGGCCTTGCCGGGAGACATGATCCAGGTGATCGAAGGGCAGGTGTACGTCAACGGACTGGTGCTCGACGAGCCGTACACGGCCGCCGCGCCGCGCTACGCCGGAGAGTGGGAGCTGGCCGATGGCGAGGTCTTTGTCTTGGGCGACAACCGCAACAACTCGGAGGATTCCCACGAATGGGGGCCGCTGCCCTTGCAGAATGTCATTGGCAAAGCCATTCTGGTCTATTGGCCGGTGGGCGAGATCGG
>Ga0299915_10001930_pt1 | contig 15176 bp, 31 predicted proteins | sample RVTome_13_FD_200263 | JGI IMG/M metagenome (GOLD analysis project Ga0299915, IMG submission 200263) | Soil microbial communities from uranium-contaminated site in the Upper Colorado River Basin, Wyoming, United States - RVT92D227 (version 2) ... | reverse complement strand
ATATCACCAAATGATTCATCGCATGCTTCACCTGCTGTAAACCGATGAACATAAATCCGTTTTTCTTCCAGTTCGTCACACACTCCACCACCAATACCGACATTATCAACGACAACATTATTTTGGTCTATACCAAATTGCATCATTTTATTAATAATAAAATCTCTTGATTCAGTCGTTTTACTTTTGTCAAGTTTATCACGATGAATAATATTATAGCCTTTTAAAATTGTTGCAACAGTAGGATCGGAACCAGACCAACCAATGTCAACCCCCATATAAAGATTTTCGTCATCGCACGTAACTTCGTCCCGGCATTGTTTAATATATTCAAACGGAACTAGTTGATATGCCTCATCGATCTCCTCCCATTCTCGACAAAAATACCGTTTAAATAATTCAGGAGGTAACGTATCTCTTTGTAAATCAATATACTCATTACCAGTATGTGGATTTTTCGAAATCATTGCTTCCTGAAAATAGTATTTTTGTTTTAACGTCCCCTCTTTCCACGGATCGTAAAATAATGATTTAAACCATGTGTTATTAGGATTTGGATCAAGCATTAATAATGCAGGAGGCATTGGTTTTATTCTCCATTGTCCAGCACGCTGAGAAGTTGTATAAAACGTGTTAATAGATAATTCCTCCGGTTGATTCAGAAAAAAACCATTCGCCTCAAATCCTTTAAATCTATTTAAATCAGGATCGTCACCAATACTTTCAGGCATAAATAAAATTTGAGATTTATTTACCGCCGTGTAAATATAATCAGTCCTGTTAAAACTCTCGCGGAAACTGGAAGGATTACAATATTTATTAAATGTTGGAAGTGTTGTTCTTTTTAATGTTGGCAAATCTTTCCGAACTACTACCCAACGAGAATTAGGATATATTTTACAAAGGGTAATAAGAATGCCGAGAATACAGATTGTTTTACCTGATCTAACGTCACCAGCAAAGGCAAGATAATTGTAGGAGCCTGAAAAAACGGCTTTGGCAAATGTATCCTGTTCGGGAAAAAACTCTAGAATACATTCAGTTTTTATTTTGTCTTTTTTAAATCTACTTATCATACCAGACTCCCTCTTTTTGTCACGGTATGATTAGTTGAAAAGTGCCTCAATTGCAGTAAAAACGTCTTTTAATTCTTTTTGTAGTTCAATTATTGTTGCACCTGCACGATATTGAATAACAACATCTGACAGTTCATTGATAATCTTCATAATTTTTCGCGCTCGCATGATGATAAACAAAATACTAATTTTTGGCAGGGTAACTAGCATAAGTACACCTCCGGTTAAAAATTAAAAGCGCCGCCCCAAAACTGGAGAGACGCTTGTGACAAAAAGAAGGATATTCGTTAAAAAATTATTTCTTGTCCACATATTTTTATAGTTTGCCTTAAAAAATCTTTCGGAAAAACTTCATATGTTTCGATGTATCCACGTTTTTTCCCTTTACATTTAAGAAAAAAAATTATTGCAGTTACATGCCCTTTTTTCATCTTTTCATGTAGCTGTTCTTCACCTAAATCGAGTCCTTTTTCTTCCGCTTCTGTAGCTTCCAGAGCTTTTTGAAATTTGGGATCCTGGTCATAAAATTTATAGAATAAGTGCCGCGATACCCCGACTTGTTTGCATGCTGGTGTTACGAGTCCGAAACATTCCTCGTATGCCTGTACTAATTTTTCCTTGATTTCTTCTTCATTGTCAATTCCCTCTTCACTGTTGCGAACAAGTACACTTTTTTTGCTTATACTCGAAATTCTTCTTTTCTCTTTTTTTATTGGTTCACGTGAGCTCTTTGTTTTAGTTTTTTTTTAACCATAACCTAAATATACATCAAATTTTCCTAAAGTGATAAAAAATTTGAATGAGATCTCGTAACTAATTGATTTTAAATTAGAATTAAAATGAAAAATTATGTAGCGTCCTCATTTTCATAACCCCATGTAGCCAAACGCAATTTAATTTTCTTCAGATATGGTAACTCCTGTCGAGAAAATTTCGTATTGTTTGTGCCAATTCTATCGTTTGTGATGAACTACACAAATCAATTTTTAGACAATCAAGAAAAAGTTTTTCGAGTATATTTTTATCTTCACTACGATCATTTACGATAGTAGTGAAAACCATATATTTAATTTCCTCAGTGTCAAGAATTTCAATAACCTCTTTTTCACTGATATGTTTTAATCCTTCCTGTAAACAATACAGGATCGTTCCGTGTATTATTTTAATTAACGTAAGAAAATTTGCATCAATACAACTGAATTTGTCCAGAATTTCAGATTCACGTACCAATTCTACCATTTTTCTCACTGCATCATTCCCCGGACATACATCATCAAAAAAACCGTTATTTTTCATGTTAATTACATCATGAATAGCATCAACAAAGTTCAACATACGAACCTCCTGTAATAAATCAATTTTTAGGGCATAAAACGCGCATATTTTTTAATTTTGTGAACACGACATCTAAAACTCCAGTATTTTTTTAGATTGTCAATGCACTCTTCAATAATTACAACACAGTATGCATCGATCATTACTGTTTGTAATAATCTTAAAAATAAAATTGTGAATCGTTTCATATCATTCCTTTCCTGATTCTGAACGCGGCGTCTTTCCAAGCGTTCTCTTCTTCTTTTCCATAACCTAATATTTTTCTCTCCGTAAATTGATTAGGAACAGTTTTTGATGATATAAAATTGAAACCTGACTCTGTTTTTGAAAGTTTGGCACTCTTGAACGTTTTCAGAACAAAAATTTCATAATCCACAATAATCTCCTTCTTTTCATATTTTTTGGCAATCGCAATTACGTTATCAATTGCATTTCGTTCTATACAAGAAATAAAATTTTTACTAATCAATTTTTCATACGATTCAATTTTGAATAAAAGTTCCTCCGTATCAATTTTCATAAAAACCTCTATTTCATTCAAATCTCTTGTAATATAAAATTCTTGGCTTGTAAACACCTTTATGTTTTAAAGCGGTGATACAATTTAAACATAAAGATTTTCCATTCATTTCTTTTATCATTTTACATTTCTGGTTACAAAGAGCAAAACCATAACCGTTGTTAATATGTCGTTTCATTTAAATGCCTCCTGGACGTCGTTATTAAATTTTATTATATCAATCTCCTCGTCCACATAGTAAACCTTGAACGTATTTTCGTAAAATGTTATAAACTCCCGCGCAATAGCTGCATGCACATTTGTCCGACGTTTGAGTTTTTTTTCACATTTAAGCAACTTGTACACAAACAATTGACGATGTATTTCCTGCTTGAAAAGATCAATTAATTGCATATAACCTCCATATGTTTTACATATTACAATATTAATAATAATAGTAACATACGTTTTATTTCCCATTTTAGCACATTTTACCGAACAAAAACTATTATTACGTGCATGCTCTTTCTTACATGGAAAAAAATTAGATATCCCAAATTAAAGGATATCCGGATAATACCCATGCATCAAGAGTTCTCTTTTTATTAAGTTTTAATTCGCACCACGCTTTAACTACCTCATTCGTATTTTCATCACGTTCAAACTGCGACTCTAGCTCGACGAATCTATTTAGTGCATGAGTCTTCACGTCAACTAAAATATTACAATTTTTTTGAAAATGTCCTGAAATCCTGGCGTGTTCTTCATCAATAGGAATAACAAAGCGTGCTAGTGATAAACACGGGATAAATGAGCATATATGTGGCAAAGATACCGCAACCCCTGCATCTTTGCGAATTTGTTCTACGGTATTGAAACCAAAATCCAAACAGGGTATACTACATACAACACCAATTTTTGCTTTACATGTGATAGCAAATTGCATAATAAATCCTCCTACCAGTTAAAATGTTTCCCTACCACGACGATGTGCAGGTGATCACTAACAATTGAGCTAGATTTGTGAGATTTTCCTGTTTGCCGGAGATACGCTCCGGCGCGGTTAGAATACTACTCAAACATTTCCGGATCAAAATATTTGGGGAAGTGTTTTTTTGCTGATTTCTCCATCTCAGAAAAATCTCCCCAACCAGCTAGTTTGTACGCTGATCTATCAAAATCGGCACAAAATTCTTTTTGCCGGTCTCCCCATCCTGCCCTATAGCAGGTCACGATATACCAGTCGATCCGAGCTCCTTCAGGCAGAGAGGTAGCTCCTTCAGGCAATCGAGCTCCAACGTATTGCCCAACGACCAAAACGTCACCAGGCACTAGGGATATAGATATCCGATTAACAGGTATCTCTAACCCTATTAATTGTGATAGGATTTTTGCAACGTCGTTGTGCCCGATGCAGGACGTAGCGTCGAGAGTGACAATTACGTTACTTCCGTCTTTTTCTGACTCTCGATTTATATATGGACCAGGTTTTAAACCAAGAGCTATATTTTGTGCTTCCAATAGAGTGCATTTACGGGTGACGCATTCATTGTCCCCCTGCATTTGTAGGGAGAATGAGTTTGATATGTATTTCACGGCTCACCTCTTTCTGTTCATTCCCCGAATCCGTCGGGTGCGGTTATTTCTTCTTACTTTAATTATACCCATAAAATATAAAAATGTCAACAACGCAAGTGCTACTTGATTAAATTTAATGCGTTACGTAAAATACCCACGCACTCATTACATGCACTACTACTATTTGGTGTGCAAAACCTGTTCTCGTTTACATCGTAGAAAAATTTGCCGGAGAGATCAAAAAGAATTTCATTGGCTTTATTATTGGATATATAACTGCCATTAACCATAGCAGCACAAATATTCCCTGTTTTATAGTAAGAACATTTCAACCCAAATAGATTAACGAGTGCACTTTGGTTGAAGTATACACGGTGCATTGTGTTCTTAATCCACTCTTTTCCACCTAATTCTACTAATTTTTTTACTATCATTTTGCACTCCCTTTCTATACTTTAATTATACCACCAATTATAGTAAAAGTCAAGAGTACATACGTTACTCGATTAAATTCAACGAGTTATACCTCTGAAATGATTATAGTCTCACACGCAAACGCTCTTTACACAGATCGACACACGACTTAATCCCATAACTAATTGTATACACTGACGGATCACCACATAACCATCTGTTTATAATTCTATTTACGGCGTCGTTATTCTTTTTTGTCCCCACATATTTTGTGCGGATAACTACACCCGTCCGTGTGGATGAAGAAAATTCGACTACAACATCACCATCAATAAACTCAACGGCGACATTGTTTTCAATTTTTTTGTATTTCATACTTTCTCTTTTTTATCCAAATTAGCGTGAGCATCTAGGTACAAAACAATGCTCTAATTTGCCCGTCTCTCTGTTGATATGTTGACTGATACCACATACATCATGCACAAAATTAAAATCATCTATGACCAAAAGTTTACCCAGGTCCAGTGGACACATTAAATGACACGCAGATACATCCATTTCAATATCCATCAAATTACCTCTGACTAATTTTTGAGCACGTTGAACAATATTGTGTATTTTCATACCGTCTTCTGCTGTTAATTCACTCCATTTAATCATATCATTCCTCCCGATTCCGGTTGACTAATCATTGACAAAATCCGCAACAACCTGCTCCACATCATCAGAGTATACTAGTGCCGTTACAATTTCCTCCGGATAACCAGCGTAGACGCCGGCGCGAATGAGATCATTGTCTGTCAGATTTAAATTATCAAGATAGTCGTTACAATTTTTAATCATATCTCTCGTTATTTTCATACCATACTTCTCATCATCTGAGTCGATGTCTAGATATTGCCAAACCTCATCGTCGGAACACACTAATCTATATGTTCCAAGTATTCCTGATTGATTACAATCGCGTTCAATTACCTTGTTTACATATTCAATTTTTTCATCTTTTCCCATTTTTTCATCCACGTCGATCTCATGGCCTAGCCAATATGCTGCATCGGCTATTGCCTCTTCACGAGTATTGCCGACACCATAAATTGTATAACAGTATTGCATTACGACATATTTCATATTTCCTCCTGTTTCAATTCCCCGAATCCGTCGGGTGCAGATTTATTTTAAACGTTGTTTCCGAATAACTCTCTCGGTAATGCCATCTCATTATCGAGAGTAAAAAGATGATCAACCTCAGTAATAATTTCAATGTCATATCCTACTACATCCACCCGTCCACATTCACAATAGTAAAAATCGTTGTGTGTATCAATGTTATTTACTATATACTCCGGTTTCAAACATTCTCGACATACCCGTTTTAATTCTCTTATTTTCATATTAATCTCCTTTCTATACTCTAATTATAACACTAAAATACAGAAATGTCAAGATAAAATATCACATTTTTCTATACTTAATTCGTGACAAATCGCCTTTGACAAATTGACATCACCGCGCCAGGATAATGTCCTCGTTTGATTTAAAACGTTTTTTGTTAAACGAGAACAAAAATTTCGTTCTGTCTCTGGTGATACGACCTGTAAAGTACAGTTGTCATTGCCTCTACCTCTGTTATTAGCCCAAAAGGCAAATAATAAATTTCCGTTTTTAAGTTTATTAATTTTCTTCAATCGCATAGTAATCCTCCTAATTTTTATTATTGTAAATCAACATCACTATAACCGGTATCAATATAGGGCTTCCAGCTATCTCCGGTTACGTTCTTATAAATTTTCATAACCATTTTTTTGTCCTGAATATAACATTTCCCTCTTTTCAGTATCCACCATCGTTCCGAACCGTATTTTTGTACTGATTCGAACAGTTTTGTAATTTTACTTTCGTCTCCTTCGTGCATAATTTCCTCGATTTCATCTATCGAAACATTAGATGAATTTCGCAGTTTATTATCAGCGCGCCTCTCCTCAAAACTCGGTTCGTATTTTTTTGCCTTTTTCATACTGTTCTCCTTTCCTATACTTTAATTATACCACCAATTATAGTAAAAGTCAAGAGCACACGCGCTACTTCAATGAATTCAACGAGTTATACCTCGAAATTTTTTTTCTGAAATGGTCACATGCCAGATGATATTTAACGTCCAATTCCTCGTGATAAATCTTCTGCGCCATACGGCATTTATTCTTTGTGTTATAGCTACAATTACAACAACGCTCTCTATTCATAATACCTTCCTTCCCTATATATGATAAAAACATTTTATGTAACTGCAAAATGTAATTTTTCCGTCGGTTTTTAATCTACTTGCGCATTTCGGGCATTTTTCGGCGCCCTTTAACCACGATACTCTCGGTTTTATAAAAAGTTTTTTTTCTTTAACTGCTTTAACTGGATGGAGAAATTTTTTTGACCGTATTGCAATAATATATTTGCATTTATCCTTAGTCAATCCTTCAATAAAAATAGTTCCGGAATCTTTTAATGTTAAATTCATAAATGATTCCGCATTAATTTTTTTCATTAAAATAGATAATTCAGTTAATGTTTTTACCATTAATGTAAAATTAACATCATAGGGGTGAAATCGTATTTCGTCCAGTATAGATTTATAATCGTAAAAATCACCATCAGTTACCTCAATTATTTTTTTACCACTATTACCGTATATGTTATTTTCCGCAACAGTCAACTCTAAATCGTCAAATGCTTTCAGAGCTTTTTCCATACTATCAGCTAAAAATTTTTGTTCTACCATTTTAATTTTGTCTTTGTTAAAAATTTTAGCTAAAATAGAACCATTACCGGTAATAGTATTTCCCTCTTCGTCAATCAATAAAATATTATTTCGCGGTGTAGTTGTATTACAAATCGCCACAACATTTAACGCATTTCTAGATATTTTCATAACCAACTCCTATTGTTAATGTTACATACTCAGTACAAAAAGTGAAATCATCAAACATTTTCCATTTTTTGCACCATATAATAAATGCTGTGCGTATATTGTCGTTGAATGATATTTTTAAATATACAATACTTGCTTTTGCTTTTGCATTAAAAATAAAACTACACGGTACTGTGTTAATGATATTTTCGCCACTTTCATTAAAATCACAAATTATAAAATAACTGGAATTTAATTTACAATCTAGAAATTCTGTAATATACCTATCAAAATCATTTTCGTTTATTAATTTTAATATACCGTCATTTCGTAATAATTCTATTAACATAACGCATATCCTTTATGTGCACGTTATACACTTTTTTGTTTATTAAATCCCTGATTAAAACATTTTGACCAATATGTTTTATTATAATACCATTAAAAAATTTTGATTCTCCTTTTCTTTTATAAATTACTCTCATCGCATCAATCTCCCGAATTCATGCACAGGTGTTATTGTCAAACCTTCCGTGCTGATTCTCTTCATCCCTCCACTGAACGATTCAGTATCAATTTTCGAAATATAACGAACTTTATTTCTCGATATTTGAGTTTTTTCAGCATTATCAGCACCAAAACATAAATTTAACACATTTTCGATAAATGTACTACTGCTCAATACACTACCAATTGTCAAAATTTGCTTCCCTTTATCAAATTTTACACCAATTGTATAATTTTGGTTCGACACGATAAATTTTTCTACATTCATTTTTAACCTCCATTTTTTTATTTTAAATGTTAGTATTAAAATTTTATCAAAGAATTATATTCATTTTTTTACTATCAAATAGGTAAAAAGCACTCCCAACACCTCTATAGGCATAATAATCCCACCTTGCCCCGTTTCCGTTCGCCTAAAACGAATCTAAACATATGTTTCTACCATACCATAAAATTTAAAAATGCCTGAAAAATGCCTGAAACTGGAAATGGTATATATCGTTTATTTTTTTATTATATATATAATATATATAATTACCATTTGTAAATTTATATACACATAAAGAGAAACAGGCATATATACCTCCAAGTTTCAGGCACTTTTCAGGCGTTTTTATAATGAAAATTTTTTTCATTTTATAACTATTTTAAATTCAACATGTTATAAAAAAGTTATTATTTTGAGAATTTTTTTCTTGTATTTTGGAAAAAATTAATTTAAATTATTACTATGACGCCCGAACGAGAAGCAAGAACAAAACACAATTATTTTCTCGTCAAATTCAAACAGTATGTTGATGAGAAAAAGTTCGATGAAATTAAAATATTACTACGACGTTATTGGGCGGTAATTTTTAAAACAAATTTTCCATACGGTAGAACAGTAAATGAAATACGTTTGGCGTTACAGTATAAAATGTTACATGATGATTATATAGAATACAAAATTAAAATGAGTCCAAAATTTTTTGCTAGATATTGTGACGCTGTAAATTTTAATCTGAATTCAATATGTAATAGGTTCGAAACAGGTATATATGACGAGAAAATTACGAAAATATCAATCAGACGTGATAAAATTTTACGAAAAAAGAAACTATGCGGCGATATTTTTACAGATGAGGCTCGGTAAAACCATGATAGCTATTAGATTAGCAATAATATGGCATTGTTTTAATGTTTTAGTACTCGCACCAAAATCAGTCCTGTTAGCATGGTGCGATGAATTGACATTAGAACAAATCAGTTATAATTTACTAGAAAAAAGGAACAGAGAAATTCTGAACAAAAAAAACGGATGGTTTTTGACGAATTATGAAAATTCATATATTTTGCATGATGATTTACAGAAGAAAAAATTTGACTGTATTATTTGTGATGAATCTACCTATATTAAAAACTGTAGGGCATTGCGTTCAAAAAATACAATAAAACTCTCCTCCAGTTTTCGAATCGTGCTTTCCGGTAATCCGACACCTAACCATGAATTAGAAATTTATCAACAATTAAAATTTTTAATAGATGAACCATTTGGTTATAATAATTATTACACATTTCGCATGCGTTATTTTCTGCTTTATGGTTTTAAATATTATTTAAAGTATAATATGAAAAACAGATATAATGAATATTTAAAAGAGCATTGTTATTTTCTAAAACGTGCAGATTTGGGATTTGTGTGTGAAGAAATAATTGAAAAGCGTGAATTATATTTTGATACAAAAATGAAACAAGTTTACAAAACAGTAGAAAATGAAATGGTTTTAGAATTTAATAATGAAGAATTAGAGCGATATTTATTTAAAATACAAGCATTTACGAAATTGCGTTTGTTGACATCAGGATTTATTCAATATGAGTTTATCTGGAAGGATAAGCTAAAAGAACTAAAAATTCTATTAGAAAACGATTTAAAAGATGAAAAAGTGATTATAATCTGTGAATTTACAAACTATGAAATAAAGAATTTTAAAAACATTTTTAAAAATGCTCTATACCTTCAATCAAAACATAATTTAAATGAACGTAAATACATACTAAGTGAATTTAAGAACTCGAATAAACAACATTTATTTTCAAATAGTAAATGTATAGGGCACGGATTGACCTTAGATTTTTGCGATACTATGATTTTTTATTCACTTCCTCTCGGTGGAGATTATTATCAAACTAAAGAGAGGACGATTAATATTTACAAAAAGAACATATTACTTATTTATCTTTTAGTAAAGGATAGCGTTGATGAGGATATATTTAACGGTTTACAAAAGAAGCAATCAATGAATGATATTCAACATACAATTGTAAAAAGGATTTTGTATAATGGTAATGAATAGAACATGGGCAATGCCTAATAAAAATACATTTACTATAAAACCTATTAAAGAATTTATTGACAGATATTATAGACAAAATTCTATTGTCGTTGATCCATTTGCAGGCCAAAATCAATATGATTTAATTTTCTCTAATGATTTAAATACAAAGATGAATACTGCATATCACATTGATTCAGTTAATTTTCTTAAATTGATGCAAAAAAAGCATATAATTGCGGATTTAATTTTTTTTGATCCACCCTATTCAACAAGGCAGATTAAAGAGTGCTATGAAGGAATAGGTTTACATATGCGTATAAATGATACCTTGCGCTCATCTTGGAAAAGTGAAAAGGATATTATTGTCGATTTGTTAAAAACTGGAGGAATAATTTTGTCGTTCGGTTGGAACAGTGCGGGTATTGGGAAAAATAGAAATTTTGAAATTATTGAAATATTACTTGTTTGTCATGGCGGTGGTCATTATGATACAATTTGTGTCGCGGAAAAAAATTATGATAATAGAAAATAATATAAAGATTTGGGATATACATCACGATTCTACAGGTACTAGAACGTTAAAAATAATTACAAAGAAAGAAAGAAAACCGCATAAATACTTTGTAAATTTTATTGATAAAATGAAAAATGGAGATTCAGTACTATGTACTAATTCTGAATATATTAGAATTTGGGAGAGTGCTATAAAAAAAGGAATAAAAATCACCAGTAGATCTGAAAGTGGTAATAGACGAGTATGGGTGATCTGACCTATTTAGAAAAATGTGTAAACGAACATTGGAATGATAACCTTATTAATGCAATAAAATTTTATAGAACAGGTGATTTTAAATATTTAGGGAAAATTAGTATTAGTCCTCGTGCTTGTACATATTGTCAAGCTTTTTATAATAGTGGTTGCTCTGAATGTCCTGTCAAATTATTAACAGATACACCAGAGTGTAAAGATACTCCGTATTTAAACGTTTGTAGAATTAAAGATAAAATTTATGAAATGGCAAATAAAGAATGTTATGTTAAAAACACTTTGTATCCTTTTGTTCCAAAGGAAATAAGATATGATTTACTTATTGCAATTATCGAGGAATGTAAATTTTTAAAAAGGACATATGAAATATCTAAATAATATAATTACAATTGATCCAGGACTAGAACAGACATCATATGCGTGCTGGAATGGCGAACTTCTTCCAGTTTTTGGTTCTTTACCAAGTTATAGAAAAATTAAAAGTGTATGTGAACGGATTTTATTTTTAAAAGAGAATCTAAAAGAGCTATTGATGAAATTTGACAAAACGAAATATGTTGTTTGCGAGGATCAATTTATTTCCTTTTCAAGTGGAAAATATTATACTTCTGCCGTACGTGGTGATATTTTAAAATTATCACGTTTATGTGAGAATTATAGAATGTTATGTTATGATATGGGGATCAAATTTGAATCAATAGCGCCGAGAGCATGGAAGGGGGACTTGACAAAAGAGCAGGTGCAAAGTAGAATTCACAGAGTTATTGCTGTAAAATGTAAAACGCATAATGAGTATGATGCAGTCGGAATTGGACTTAGTTTGATGGGAGTTTTATGAGAATAATGATTAATGATGATAAGTGGATTAAAGTTAAAATTAAAGAATTGACACAAGGACAATTTTTTAAATACGGTGGTTCTGTTCATTTATGCCTTAAGAACAATGATAACCGTGTTGATTCTGTAATTATTAATGGTAAAGAATGGAAAATTAATAATTTTACTCTTGATTTATTATTCAAGGAAGTTGACATTCTGGAAATAGATGAAAAATCATTAATTGTTTTTAAACATAAACTACAGGTTTAAAACATGAAACCTGTATTTTTTACAATTGAGGAAATACAAAATGCAATGTTCTAATTGTAAATTGAGTGAATACAGAACTAATATTGTTACAACTAGATGTATAAATTTTATAGATAAAATTGATATTTGTTTTGTCGGTGAAGCACCTGGTATGAGTGAGGATGTAATTGGTTCACCTTTTGTTGGTGTTGCTGGTAAATTTTTTGAAACCAATTTGATAAATAAAATTTATGATGTGAAAAAATATAGTATGGCATTTACAAATATAATTATGTGCAGACCGACCGATAAAATTGGTGGTGAAAATAGAGAACCAACGAAAACGGAAATCAAATCATGCAAAGATAATTTTTTGAACGTTCTAAATGAACTAAAACCTGAAATTGTTGTATTTCTAGGAATTATATCAAAAAATGCATATTTAAATTTACTAAAAAGAAAATATATTTGTTATTATATAATACATCCAAGCGCATTATTACAAACTGGTGGCGTAAATTCACCATATTATTTACGCGCGTTGAGACAAACAAAGGAAATATTTTATGCTATTAACAGTTCCAGATGATTATGCATTAGAAACGGTCGGACTAACTCAAAGTTTAATAAAATCATATAAAAATTGTAAAATATTATTTTTGTTTAGTATTAATAGACTTGAACCTATATATAAAACAGATAGATTTACAATTAATAATGCAATTCATTCCTCACTTGAGAGTTTTTACGAATCAAATGGAGAAAATTATTTATGTTATGAAAAACTTAAAACTGAATTTGAAAAGGCGAAAGTTAATGCTATAATGAATAAATATAAAGAAATTTATAAAAATGACATTCTATTCAAAAACAAAAATGCAGAAATTATTTATAAAAAATTATTTAATGGAGTGCTTTACTCAGGAAAAATTGATTTAGAATTTTTTGATAAGAATAAAATATACCTTATGGACCATAAATTTTTACGCAATATTGAAACTGGAAAAATGGAATTTGAGCTAGCATATGATTTTCAATCTCAATTTTACGACTTTTTACGCGAAAATATCTATTACAGTTTTATTTATAACGTTATTAGAAATCCTGCTAACAAAGAAACAGGTGAACCAAATAAATATTTCAAAAAATTGACAAAATTAATAAATGAAAAACATGATTATTATTTTTACAGGTTCACAATTCATTATTCAAATGAAAAAAGGAAAATGTTTGTAAAAGAGTTAGAAAATTTGACAAATGAAATAAAATTATTTCTAAAAGGGATCATAAAACCATACAAAAATGAAAACCATTGCACAAATAAATACGGAGAATGTTTATTTCATCAGGTATGTCTTAGTGATAATTTATCAATGTGTACAAAACGTAAAAAATTTTTTCCTGAACTTAATAAGAAGGAGGAGGTTCTATGAAAATAAAAAAAACTGTTAGAGGTTTTTCTTTTTATGCGTTTAATGACACAAACAATAAAAAGTGCAGTATACAGAAATCTTCCATTGCCGATGAAGATTTGATTTGGCTTGGCGTTAATGACGCCGATCCTAAAATTATGACATCACAGACCCCGCAAGGTGGCACCGGTTGGATTCCTTTTTCAATACCCAAAGAGGTTTCGCTCACAACAAGGATGCATTTGAATCAAAAACAGGTAAGTGAATTATTACCTATTTTACAAAAATTTGTAGATACTGGAGAGGTTATTTAATATGAAATTTTGATGATGATTCAGTTAAAATATGTTCAAATTATTATGATAATTGTTCCTATAGTAGCATTACGGCAAAATTAGATTTTTCAATTGATTGGAGTAGATAAAATGTTACAAAAAAAATTTCCTTCCAGTTTCGTAAACCAGAAAAAAATTTCTTTGGAAATCAGTGATGCAACGGAAGAACTGGAAAAATGTTCAATGTTGATATATGGTAGTGCGAAACTTGGCAAAACAACATTTTTAATGCAGTTTCCAAATAATTATTTTATGATGTGTGAACGCAATAATACGTACAAATGTTATAGAAACTACATAAATAATTGGGAAGATTTTTCGGGATATACAGAAGATTTTATCAGAGGGAATCATAAATATAATTATTGTACAATCGACAATCCCTCTGTTCTAGATCCATACTGCATCGATTATTTTAAAAAAAAATACGATTGTGAACATCCTGGTTTAATGTATGATCATGGAGGTTCATGGTCACGTTTTAAATTTGAGTTACATTTACCGATTCGTAAATTAATAAATTCAAATTTCGGATTTTTCGCTTGTGCAAAAGAGGACATCGTAACAGTCAAGGGGTTCTCTGGTATTACCTACGATAAAATAGCGCCGAAAATGACGGGTTCATTAGCACAAGTTTTAGTGGACGAAATTCATAATATTTTTTATTACCGAAAAATTGGAAATCGACGGTATTTACAAATTCAACCAGATGAAACTATTGTTGCCGGAAACAGGTTCGAGAAACACTTTTTAACAGAGAAAGGAGAAAAAATTTATTTGATTGATTTAGGAAGTTCACCAGAACAAGCCTATAAAAGTTTTATAAGGGCATACAATAATCAACAATTGACAACTGGAATGGAAGTTGTAAGTCCATTGAAAGAAAAACAATTAACAAAAAGGAATTTAGTATGAAAGACGGTTTATCAAAAAATGTTAGTGATTTTAAAGCGCTCTACGAAGAGA
>Ga0299915_10001928_pt1 | contig 15180 bp, 12 predicted proteins | sample RVTome_13_FD_200263 | JGI IMG/M metagenome (GOLD analysis project Ga0299915, IMG submission 200263) | Soil microbial communities from uranium-contaminated site in the Upper Colorado River Basin, Wyoming, United States - RVT92D227 (version 2) ... | reverse complement strand
ATTCAGTGCAGCTCCCTTTCTCAGATTGTCAGCGACTATCCACATATTGATACCGTTTTCTATAGTGTCATCAACGCGTATGCGACCGATATACGTCTCATCTTTTCCCGCAACATCAACCGGAATCGGATAGATATTTTTATCGGGCGCATCATATACAAGTACACCGGGTGCCTCTGAAAGGATTGCCCTGACCTCATTGGGCAGAAGTTTTTTCTCGGTTTCAATATTCAAACTTTCAGAATGGCATCTAAAAACAGGTACTCTTACCGTCGTTGCGGTGATCCGTACGGAATTATCCCCTAAAATCTTTTTTGTTTCATTCACCATCTTCATCTCTTCTTTCGTATAGCCGTTTTCAAGAAATTTATCGATGTGGGGAAGAACATTGAATGCTATCTGATATGGATAGACATTGCACGTTACTTCCTTGAAATTCAGAATGTCAGTTGTCTGCTGCAGGAGCTCATCAATTGCCTTCTGACCTGTTCCTGACACAGATTGAAACGTCGTGACCACTACCCTCTTTATCTTTGCCGCATCGTGTATCGGCTTCAGCACAATCACCATCTGAATAGTTGAGCAGTTGGGGTTCGCAATAATACCTTTATGCCATTTCAGGTCATTCGGATTGACTTCCGGCACAACGAGAGGGGTTCCAGTGTCCATTCTCCATTGACTTGAATTATCCACAACAACACAGCCTGACCCAGCAGCCACCGGCGCCCAGATTTTTGATCTTTCTGCGCCTGCTGAAAACAAGGCGATATCTATTCCTTTAAAAGATTTTTCATCCAGAGATTCAACCAGGATATCTTTCTCTCTAAATTTCAGCGCCTTTCCTTCAGAGCGTTCCGATGCAAAGAGCCTTAACTTTTCGACTGGAAAGTCTCTATTTTCAAGAGTTTTGATCATCTCGTTGCCAACTGCTCCTGTTGCGCCAACAACAGCAACGATATATTTATCTTTCTTCTTAAGCATCTCAACAGATCCTCCATTTCAGTTTCATATATTCATTTATTATAATCATAACTTTTGAAAAAACAATATATAAAGCTCGTTACACAGTAATTCTCAGTGAAATTGAAATCCCTTGAGATTGCTTCGCTCTGCGAACTTCACTTGCAATTAAACGTTTTCAAAGGCTGAAGATTTTTGTTAATTCCTTCATCAAATGTACACGGCGGACAAATCTCATTGGATGCGACGTCCATTTCATAACAAACGGGAATAGCAGTTGAAATACCCCATCATTTACAGAAGAACCACGCATACAATACGAAATCATCTGACGGTCTAATGGTCTAATATATAGTTGCCCAGCAGCAGAAATCGTTGATTTGCAGTTGCTTAAAGCCTGTTCTTAAAGTAGAATTTGTTCATGGCACATTATGGGGAGATATGAGTTGTCCAAGAAACTTGTACTTGAACGCTATCACTGGTTCCATGGCCAGATCAAGGCAAACAGCTATCCCAACGCAAGAAGACTCGCAGAGCATTTCGAAATATCCACTAAACAGGCGCAAAGGGACATCGAATTTCTGAGGGAAAGGCTCAGTGCGCCGTTTGTTTATTGCCCTGAAAAAAGGGGATATTGCTACGAAGATACCGGATATGAACTGCCTCCCGTCTGGTTTAAAGAGGACGAGTTTCATGCTTTCTGTATTGCACTCCGGCTTGCAGCAACCCTGCCGAATGAGAGCTTCAAGAATTCTCTCAACAATTTCCTCGATAAATTTCTTTCTTTCCGCTACATGGGCGCTCTTCCTCGTCTGCCGGAGATCATGGAGAAGGTATCGGTAAAAAATATTCAGTATTACAGGGTTGATGAAGCAATATTTCACAATATAGTAGACTCCCTGTTCAGAAATGATCCGGTAAAGATTTCCTATCACAGCCCCCACAAAAACGAAACAACAGACCGTATTATTCTCCCCCTTCATCTCCTCTGCTACATGGGAAGCTGGCATGTCATTGCCTTCTGCACCCTGAGAAATGAACTGAGAGATTTTGCCCTTTCACGTATCAGGTCTATTGAAACTATTTCAGACAAGATAACCCTGCCGGATAATATGCCGTCAATTAAGGAATATATGAGGCAGAATTTCGGCCTGATGAGTGGCGAAAAATCTACAGAGGTCTGCCTGAAGTTTGCGCCTGATGTGTCGTCCTGGATTTCAGAACAGATATGGCACAAGAAACAGGCAGTTTCAATAGACAGTAATGGCAATTTATTCCTTAGAATACCGGTAGCAGACTTCAGGGAAATCCGTCGTGAAATCCTCAAATTCGGCGCAAACCTTGAAGTACTGTCCCCCGAGGAATTGAGGAACGAGATAAAAAAAGAAATAGAAAAAATGTCGGCAGTCTACCAGTAGGACATCATTTGGGGGAGTGGTAGTGGTAATATGGTAGCGAGGAATGAAAGAGACTGAATACAAAACCTATTTTCGCTATTGGGGCAAGGCAGACCCTAACTATCCCGGCGAACCGAAATGGCAGCCGCTGGTATATCATTGCCTGGACGTTGCGACAGAGTCAAAGCATGGAATACTTGGAATACTGGGCGAAGACAACTGAAGACGGTACCCCTGGCATAGATGTTAGCCAGCATATGTTGCGCGTGGCTCTCGTAGCAAAACTGCTGGTAGGACAAAAGGCTTCTCTGTTTGATCACAAGGGGTTAGATTCTTCTATCATTTCCTATTTAGCTGGTCTTCATGATATTGGGAAAATCTCGCCGGGGTTTCAGTCGAAGTGTCGCACTTGGCTCGAACAGAATGGCCTTCTTGAAGCAAGTATACGCAATGGATGGGGAAATCTTGAAGATGATCATTCAAAGGTTACCCAATTCACCGTTCAGCGGTTGCTTGCAGAAGACGGTTTTGGAATGAGTCGAGAGAATGCCATTTGGTGGGCTGCTTCCATTGGTGGCCATCATGGTCGCCTTCACAATCCTGGAGACAGAGGCTTGCCAGAGAGAGCTGGGATGTGCAATGACGAATGGGAAGAACTGCGGCGGGCGGCGGCTATGAAACTCCTTCAAATAATGGATATAGATCAAATCATTTCACTGCCCTCAGTTTTCCCCGATTCTCCGGCCTTGTGGCTTGTTGCCGGACTTACCTCAATTGCCGACTGGATTGGGTCTGATGAAAACTTCTTCCCTGAAAATCAGGAACTTGCCGCTCACGAAATAGAGACCCGTGCTGCACAAGCACTTGAGAGCATTGGCATGCATCCACCACAAATACGACAGGGCTTTTCCTTTATTGACATGTTCCCAAAGCTCACAACTGGCCCCAATTCATTGCAGACGACCGCCATGCAATATATTCGCACCCCCGGTATTTATGCGATTGAAGCGCCTATGGGTATGGGCAAGACCGAGGCAGCTCTTGCATGCGCTTATCAACTGCTGTGTGCGGGAGCAGCCACAGGTATTTACTTTGCGCTCCCAACACAGGCAACAAGTAATCGTATATACCTTCGTCTCGATGATTTTGTAAGGCTTATATGCCCTGATGCAACGTCAACACGGCTTATTCATGCGAATTCGTGGCTGCGTGAAGATGTTACTCAACTCAAACCCGCTTCGACCCTGCACGAAGATGATGATGCCCGTCGAGGGCGCGATTGGTTTGCCTCCGCCAAGCGTGCGTTGATAGCGCCCTTTGGCGTCGGCACAGTCGATCAGGCGCTTCTTTCGGTCGTCGCTGCAAAACACTTCTTCGTCCGCCGCTTTGCTCTTGCTGGAAAAGTTGTGATCATTGATGAAGTGCATTCATATGACGTTTACACTGGCACCCTGGTCGGCACGCTTTGCGCTGAGCTACAAAAGCTTGGATGTACAATTATCCTTCTGTCTGCCACTCTGACAAAGACAAGGCGAAATGCCTTGCTCGAATCGCCCTCGGATGCCGATAACAATTTTTCGCCCGAACCCTATCCGCTTATTAGCGGCCGCACCTTGGAAGGGAAGTCACTTGCTCCTGTCAAGGCTAATGGGCCTGTGTCAAAAACGGTATCAATCCGATTTTATGCAGAAGATAAAGCACTCAAACAGGGTATAGAACATGCACGGAAGGGTGCCTGCATACTGTGGGTTTGCAATACTGTAGATCGGGCTCAGCAGACATACCGGCGTCTCAATGATCTCGCACGTAATAGCATAGCTCCGGGGCTTCTCCATGCACGATTCCCGTTCTTCAGGCGACAGGAATTGGAAAATTATTGGATGTCTGTCCTTGGGAAAGATGGAGAAAGGCCTAAAGGTTGTATCCTCGTTTCCACTCAAATTGTGGAGCAAAGCGTTGATCTTGATGCAGATCTGATTATTACGGAACTTGCGCCAACAGACATGCTGCTTCAGCGCATGGGCCGCTTGTGGCGACATGCGCGGGAGAACAGACCGTTATGCCTGCCTGAATACTGGATTATTCGTGAAAATGAATCTCTTGATAAGCTAAAGGATTTGTCCCCGATGGCTATCAAAGAAACGCTTGGCACAAAAGCCAAAGTCTATTTCCCGTATGTTTTGCTTCGAACGCTTGACGTATGGAGAAATCGGCAAACGGTGACTTTGCCTGGTGAAATACGGGCAATACTCGAAGAAACCTATGCTGACCGATATGATCTCCCCGACACATGGCTTGTATTGAGAAATGAGATTGAGGGTGAAGAATATGCAAAGAAGATGAGGGCTAAAATGGCTGAAAATATCTTCAGCCCCGCATTGCCGGATGAGGAGGGCGTCCAGACACGTCTTAATGCTGTGCCGATGGTTTCACTCATCCTTGCCAAACAATGCGACAAGAAAAAGATCATTCTCATAAACGGTGAATCATGTTGGCTTGATAGTGAAGATTTTGATTTGAACGCAGCAAGATCGCTTCACCGCAACCTTGCAAAAGTTCCCAAATGGGTTTTTGATCATTTTCGAAGCAGCAAGACGACAGAGCGCTATGTTAGAGGAGATCAGGCGGTTGCTCTGCTTGAAGAGAATAATTTTATCGCAATAAAGGGCCTTAAACAAGATGTCAAATTACATTGGGATAATAATTACGGGATAGAAATCTTACTCAAAAAGGGGGTAGATAATGAATCTTGCGACTGAACCATGGATACCGGTTCTTCAGCTAAACGGCAAGCCTGACCTTGCAAGCTTGCAGGATGTCTTCATGAAAGGTCGTGAATATGCTGACTTTGCAGTACGCCCTCATGAACGCATTGCACTTATGCGGTTGCTCATCTGCATTGCGCAGGCTGTGCTCGATGGACCAGCAAATATTGATGAGTGGGATAATGCCCCTCAAAGATTGCCGGATGCGGCTGTGCGCTATCTGAATGATTGGGAAGGATCGTTTAATCTTTTCCACCCCGAATGTCCTTTTCTTCAGATTGCTAAACTGGAAAAGCCTCAAGAAGGCAAACAATCAAAAAATAAAAAAGACAACAGCCTGAATCCAGTTAGTAAGTTGGATTTTGCATTGGCATCACAAAATAATTCAACTCTGTTTGATCATGGTGCAAATTCGACATCTCCACGCTTATTTCAACCGGAATGGCTTGCTTTAAACCTGCTCACTTTTCTGAACTTTTCATCATCAGGGAGGATTGGTGTTGCTTTATGGAATGGCGTGGAGAGTGCAGGCGAAGGCGCAAGCTCAGCAGCTCCTTGCCTGAAAAATCTGATGCTGCATACTTTTGTGAGAAGGGGAAGTTTGCTCACAACTATCTGTGCCAATTTGCTGACAAAAAAACAGATTTCCACGTATTTGAAACCCTGCATTTGGGGGAGGCCATTATGGGAAGAGTTTCCAACCTTACCAGATGATCAACATGCCATTGTTAATGCTACACAAACTTACCTTGGTCGGTTAGTTCCGTTAAGTCGATGGATAAAAATTGATCCTCGTGGCGAGGAAATGATTCTTGCTAATGGGTTTACCTTTAGTTCGCATCGCGATTTTCCCGCAGAGTGCTCTGCTACTGAATATGTTGACAAAAAAACAACTGCGAGGAAGCTTCTATCAGTAAGTGATAAAAGTATCTGGCGTCAACTCCCTGCAATATTGGTCAAGTATGCCAACGACAGGCAAGGGAGGAGTCCTCTTTATCTTGAAAATCAGGACGGCAGTGCATCCTATGATATTTGGGTTGGCGGTTTAAGTTGGAATAGTAAAGGCGGGTATCTTGATATGGCAGAATCTGTTTTGAAAATTCTGCCCACTCTACAAACAGATGCTGGCTGGGCTGCCTATGAGAAGGAAGTGTTAATTGCTGAGAAGAGAGGGAAACAATTAAAAAGTGCAGTACGAGAATACCATAAGCATATCAATGGCGAATTAGGAAAAGTTGATCAGGAACAAAATAAGAAAAGAAAAGCAGACTTAGAAAAAAAACTACAAGCTATAGCTATATCCACAGCTATGCGTTCCTATTGGACTTCGGTAGAAAAGCTTCGGTACTTGCTTTTGGATTATGTTGACGCAATCGGAACGACAACGGATGCCGTGAAAATAACTAAGAGCGCATGGCAAAAGGCGGTAAACAGAGCCATACGGGATTCTTATGATCTTGCCTGCGGTAAAGCAACCCCTCGTCAGATGCGGGCCTTTGCTCTTGGCCTATCACTGCTTTTTAAGGAGCCGTCTGTAAATGATGAGGCTATAGATTCAGAAATAGAGGAAACAAAAGGATAGAAGGAGGGAACTTTATGGGAAACCTACCTGAACGGCTTATGGCTTTTCTGAAAAAGCGAAAGGATGACAGGGGCGCTATGGCAGATTTGCGTTGCGGCCTTGTCGAGAGCAAACGGCATCGTGCATGGCCGCTGCTTGCATGGTGCAACGGTATCGGCGATGATTATCGCGCTCAAACAATTCAACACTTCGCCGGTTTTTTTGCGACTCATCCGGAGGATGACATCGCCGCAGGAAATTTCGGTGACGCCTGCCGTCAGCTTATGGACAAAGAGGAGTTGGCTAAGATCGCCTCAACAGGGGAAGTCGGGCCTCTTTCGCGGAGGTTTCAGCATCTTCTCGCGGCAAATGGCGAAGAGATATTTCCGCGAGTGCTCAGGTTTGTTTTAAGATGCAAAGCGAAAGATATCTCCATAGATTACATGCAGCTCTTTGGCGACCTGAAACAGTGGGAGTATTCGCCCGAGGCTGTCCGTATCCGATGGGCAAAAAGCTTCTGGGCTTCTGAGGCGGAGGATATGATATGAGCTGGCTTGCAAAAATCTCCATAGATTTTCAGCCTGTGTATCGATTGCGGCTTTCAGACAATTATGCATGGCATGATGCGGCATGGAAGGTGTTTCCTGGAAGGCCGCGCGAACAGCGGCAATATCTGAGCAGGCTCGACTATAAGGAAAGGGAAGGGATATTTGAACTTCTTTTGCTTTCGCATATTCAACCAGTTTGTCCGGAGTGGTGTCCTCAAGACGGCTGGCAACTGACTGAAGTGAAGCCGACTTTTCTCAACCATCGTTATTACCGCTTTGACCTCCGGGCAAATCCTACCAAAAAGGTTGCAAAATTTGACATTGCGGGCAATAAGACAAAAAACGGCAAACGGGAAGCATTGCTTATGCCTGATGATCAGTGCGCATGGCTTGAGCGCAAGGCCGAAGGCGGTGGATTTCGTGTGCTTGACTCACCTGCGCTTGAAATTGATCCGGCAAGTCTAAATCCATTTCAGATCAGCAAACGAAACAAAGAGGGTGTTCATTTCGGCGTTCGCTTCCGGGGAGTGCTCGAAGTAACAGACCGTGAATGTTTTGAGCATAGCTTTTATTGTGGAATCGGAAGCGCAAAGGCCTTTGGCTTTGGAATGCTTCTTATTAAACCAGTAATCATATGATAATAAATAGAGAAAGGAGAAACCATGAAACATCTTGAACTGCATATCCTTCAGTCTTTTCCCGTGTCATGTCTCAATAGGGACGATCTTAATTCGCCGAAGACGGCCATTTTCGGAGGGGTCCAACGAGCGCGAGTTTCAAGCCAGTCGTGGAAGCGGTCAATAAGGGAGCTTGCAGCGACCTGGTTGCCGAATATGAAAGGGCAAAGGACGCGGCTGGTTGTAGGGGCATTAGTTGAAAGACTTTCCAAAAGCGATCTGCCAAAGGATGCACTGCCTAAACTTGCTGAAATGGCAGCGGCCCAGATATCCAAGATTGACTCAAAGAAGGATAAGGGTGGCTTCAAGAAAGTCACGACGCTCTGTTTTCTCTCTGAAGCAGAATTGGATTCTATCGCAACGGCTATAGCTGCCAATACTGATCTGAAAAAAGCGGCTGATTCTCTTCTGCAGGCGAGAGTATTGCCGGAATCTGATGAGGAAAAAAAGAGGGATGAAAAGAAAAAGAAGATTGAAAAGGCCGAAAAGGAATGTGAAAAGCATATAACGCAGGATTCAATAGGCAAAGCAATCAGGTCGGTTCAGTTGAAAGATGCTGCCGATATTGCACTCTTTGGTCGTATGGTTGCAAATGACCCCAGCCTCACAGTCGAAGGCGCAACAATGTTCAGTCATGCTCTTTCTACTCATAAGGTTGACAATGAATTAGATTTTTTTGCGGCAGTTGACGACCGTCAGCCTGATGAAGAAGCGGGAGCCGGTATGACCGGTACACTTGAATTCAACTCAGCCGTATACTATCGATTTGTAGCAATAAACATGGACATGTTTAAGGATGAGAGGCATTTAGGCGTGTTGACTCAGGATGAGCGAAAAAATGTGATGAAGGCATTTATTAAGGCCACTCTCACAGCAGTGCCAGGCATGGGGAAAAATAACGCCGGACGACGAAACTCCATGAATGCTTTTACTCTGCCTGGATATGTGCTGGGCATTGTGAGGAGTCAGGGACATCCGGTACAACTTGTCAATGCCTTTGAAAAACCCGTGTGGACAAAAAGCAAAAGTGTATTGGAGACGTCTATCGAAAGATTGTGTGAAGAATATAATCACCTCACTTCTACATGGGAATTTCTAAGAGAGAACGAGTTGACAAGTGCTGTGATTCCGGAGAAATCGCTCGGGCAATTTCTTGACGAGGTAATCAAACATGTCGATTGATATTGCGCATTTGGCTCTCCGGCTTGAAGGGCCGCTTCAGGCATGGGGATACGGTAGTCAGTTTAGTCGGCGTAACACCGGAATGTTTCCTACGAAGAGTGGTATTCTTGGCATGTGTTGTGCGGCTATGGCTATCCCAAGAGGTTCAGAACGTGAAAGGACTATGCTTGCACGAATGAGGGAACTACGATTATTAGCTGTTGCAGTGCCACGTGATAACTATCGCCGTCGTGAGAATGAAACATCACTACAAGTGCGCAGGCTAACTGATTACCATACAGTGCAGGATACAATGAAAGCCGACGGAAGCAAGAATAAAAACACGCATCTGACATGGCGGCAATATTTGTGTGATGCCTTTTTCGTGGCTGTACTCTCAGGCAATAGGACTCTTGTTGAGGATGTGGGAGCGGCTCTCCGCAATCCGGCGTGGGGTATTTGGCTTGGTCGCAAAGCGTGCATTCCGACGGCTCCGGTTTGGGCAGGAGTATATATTTCTGAAGATGCTGCGCTTCGTGCTTTGTTAGGTCAACAACCGCTTTCATTCTTTAGCTTTCAGCGTGAAGTTGAGCGATTCGAAAAGGGTACGGATACATTCGCGGATCAGCCCATTTGTTTCGGTGGCGCTAACGCCATTCGCGCATTTGCGCCTCGCAGAATTATATTGGTTGAGGGAAAAAGATAAAGGGACATCCCTTATTCTGTTGGAGCCAAGGCATTCGGCTGCGGGCTTATGCTGGTGAGACGGGTGTGAAAGCGGAAAAGGAGGTGGAATAGATTTGGAAACTAACATAGCTGTTTTCAGAGGCAAGGAAATTAGGAAGACTATACATAAGAATGAATGGTGGTTTTCTGTTGTAGATGTTATTGAAGCACTGACAGGAAGCGAAAGACCGAGGAAGTATTGGAGCGATTTAAAGAATAAGCTATCTGACGAGGGCTATAGTGAGTTGTCCGAAAAAATCGGACAACTGAAATTGCAATCGACTGACGGAAAATATTATGAGACTGACTGTGCCAATACTGAAACAATGTTCCGCATCATTCAGTCTATCCCTTCTCCCAAGGCCGAGCCTTTCAAGCGCTGGCTGGCGAAGGTCGGATACGAACGGGTACAGGAGATTGAAGACCCGGAACTGGCCACAAAGAGGACGAGGGCTCTGTATAAAGCGAAGGGCTATTCAGATGACTGGATAGAAAAACGCATGAGGGGTATTGCCATCAGGGAAGATCTGACAGACGAATGGAAGAAGCGGGAAGTTAAGCAAAAGAGGGAATACGAAATACTTACCGCAGAAATTGCAAAGGCTGCTTTTGGAATAACACCAGGTCAGCACAAAAAATTTAAGGGACTTAAGCGCGAAAACCTGAGAGACCATATGACCGATCTTGAGTTGATATTCTCAATGCTCGGTGAAGCTGCAACAACCGAAATTACACGGACAGACGATGCCCGTGGATTCGATGAAAATAAAAAATCTGCACGCAAAGGCGGTGAAGTTGCCGGAAAGGCAAGGACTGACCTTGAGCAGAAGACCGGCAAGCGTGTTGTTACAAGAAAGAACTACCTTACGATTTCTCAGGGACATAAAAAATTGGGGAAGAAATGAGCGAGCCGATTCTACCGCCACTCAAGCCTATCCCGATTAAGGATCGAGTTTCGATCATATTTCTTGAAAAAGGCAATCTTGATGTTCTTGACGGGGCTTTTGTGGTCATCGACAAAAACGGTGTGCGGACGCATATTCCCGTGGGCGGTGTCGCGTGTCTTATGCTTGAGCCGGGCACAAGGGTTTCACATGCGGCGGTGACATTGGCGTCGCGTGTCGGATGTCTCCTTGTCTGGATCGGCGAAGCCGGTGTACGTCTCTATGCTTCAGGTCAGCCGGGCGGCGCGCGGGCAGACCGTCTTCTATATCAGGCAAAACTGGCATTGGATGACGAGGCCCGTTTGAAGGTCGTACGTAAGATGTATGAACTGCGGTTCAAGGAGAAACCTCCTGAAAGGCGAAGCATCGAACAGTTGCGCGGTATTGAGGGGGTCCGGGTAAGAAAGATGTACGAGCTGCTTGCACGACAGTACGGAGTATCATGGAAAAGCAGGAACTACGACTATAGTGAATGGGATAGCGGCGATCTTTCCAACAAGTGCTTGAGTTCCGGTACCGCATGTCTTTATGGAATTTGCGAGGCTGCGATTCTTGCAGCGGGATATGCGCCGGCTATAGGCTTTATCCATACCGGGAAACCGCAGTCCTTCGTTTACGACATCGCGGATATATTCAAATTTGAGAGTGTTGTGCCGGTGGCTTTTCGGATTGCATCAAGAAACCCAAAGGAACCGGAGAGGGAAGTCAGGCTTGCATGCCGGGATTCTTTCCGGCAGACGAGGTTGTTGCACCGGATTATTCCGACGATAGAAGAAATCCTGGCGACTGGAGGTCTGGAGCGACCGAAAGCCCATGAAGAGGCTGTTCCCATAGCGATCCCAAACAAGGAGAATATAGGCGATGCTGGTCATCGTGGTTGAGAATGTTCCGCCGCGTCTGCGAGGACGGCTTGCAATCTGGCTGCTTGAAGTGAGAGCCGGGGTATATGTCGGTGATGTTTCAAGAAGGGTCCGGGAGATGATCTGGGGAACTGTAATTAAAGGTTGCGGCGAAGGAAATGTCGTAATGGCATGGAGTACGAATACCGAATCTGGATTTGATTTTTTGACATGGGGCACAAATCGACGGGAGCCGGTAGAGATGGACGGGATCAAACTCGTTTCTTTTTTACCTGAAAGTGATGCAGAACAGGTTGTCGATAATTTTGACTGAATTTGTTGGTAGATTTTTGGTCTTTGAAAACTCTGTTTGATTTTGCGGTGTTATAAGAAGTGTGTTCCCCACAAGCGTGGGGATGAACCGAATGTTTTCCTGCCGTAAAGCGCGGAGATCTCGTGTTCCCCACAAGCGTGGGGATGAACCGAAGGGAAAAACCCCCCGACCCCCCCGTTAAGGGTGTTCCCCACAAGCGTGGGGATGAACCGGTGCAACGCTAAACTTTTCAGGACCGTATGCGGTGTTCCCCACAAGCGTGGGGATGAACCGAATGTTTTCCTGCCGTAAAGCGCGGAGATCTCGTGTTCCCCACAAGCGTGGGGATGAACCGTTATTGATAACATTGAATATAGACGCAATAAAGTGTTCCCCACAAGCGTGGGGATGAACCGGCCCTCTACCGGCATCGCAGACACGGGATGCCGTGTTCCCCACAAGCGTGGGGATGAACCGTTCCCTATCTCGGCTTCAAAGATAGAGATGGAGTGTTCCCCACAAGCGTGGGGATGAACCGAATGTTTTCCTGCCGTAAAGCGCGGAGATCTCGTGTTCCCCACAAGCGTGGGGATGAACCGTATTATCCCATGATCTATTTCTTCTAACTATAGTGTTCCCCACAAGCGTGGGGATGAACCGTCCGAGCATGACGATATAGGAACTTATCCATGGTGTTCCCCACAAGCGTGGGGATGAACCGACAAGAGGATCCCCACAGCCAGATTGTGAGCAGTGTTCCCCACAAGCGTGGGGATGAACCGGTGAAAGAATATCTCTTTGATTGGCGTAAGAAGTGTTCCCCACAAGCGTGGGGATGAACCGCAGTAGCGTTAGATGATACAGGATTCTATTCCGTGTTCCCCACAAGCGTGGGGATGAACCGTAATAATCGGGTATGTATATCCGCAGTAAAAGGTGTTCCCCACAAGCGTGGGGATGAACCGCTCGTAGATTATTTGCAGGAAAAGGTTAATGAGTGTTCCCCACAAGCGTGGGGATGAACCGAGGGAATGTGTCTTGCGTGCTGGCATGATTTTGTGTTCCCCACAAGCGTGGGGATGAACCGCTGGTTGATAACGCCGGGTATCCAATTAAGAGGTGTTCCCCACAAGCGTGGGGATGAACCGCTCAGACAAGTGGGTAAGGCGTGCGTCAGTAGGTGTTCCCCACAAGCGTGGGGATGAACCGTCATCTGTACCTGCATAGATACCGGCTACCAGGTGTTCCCCACAAGCGTGGGGATGAACCGATAAGACCTGACCGGGAGGCAGGCGCTGTAGGGTGTTCCCCACAAGCGTGGGGATGAACCGGACCTATATCACTGCGGGGATCGGGATAGTGGGTGTTCCCCACAAGCGTGGGGATGAACCGTGCCATGCTTGTCTATCATAATGATGCAGTTAGTGTTCCCCACAAGCGTGGGGATGAACCGCCGGGAATAGCAGAGAAGATAGGGGTTAATTGGTGTTCCCCACAAGCGTGGGGATGAACCGATTCATTACATCCGTAGATGCACTTGTGTATAGTGTTCCCCACAAGCGTGGGGATGAACCGATATCAATGCCAATATTTTAGCACTGGATAATGTGTTCCCCACAAGCGTGGGGATGAACCGGGGTCTGTTTGGGTTCGTTGGGCTGATTGGCAGTGTTCCCCACAAGCGTGGGGATGAACCGAGTTTTTTCTCAATTTCCGCATTTGCCAAATTGTGTTCCCCACATGCGTGGGGATGAACCAATATGGGTTAGCGTTGCTACTTGCGCTGACGCGATCCGTGCATGTTTCTTCCGCTGAAGCGTAGACTATATAGTCGGCGCGAAGATTGCGGATTTGCGGCTAAACTGCTCAACTCCATCCAAGCTCTGAGAACATTACTTTCTCTTCATAATTAATAGGAGTCAAAATCTCTCGCTGCGTTGAGTTCTATGTGAAGGATTGCTCTCAGAGGGCTTCACAACGGCGTTGACTATTGAAGTTATCTTGTAAAGCGAGGCTGATAAGAAACCTGCTGCAGGAAAACCAAAACAGTTGGTAATTCTCATTTCCAGGCGACGAAAAACGACATGATAACTAACATCTCGATCATCACGTAGTAGACTTTTCCTGACACAGTGTCTCGGCTTGTTCAGCTATGCTGTCTTTCTAAGTTCTTTATAAGGAGTTATTTTTCTCAGGGCTTCTCCCTTTTTCTCTTTTATCCTATAGAGTTCATACTGATCCTGAAGGTTTAGCCATAACTCCTCTGATGTTCCAAAGAAGCGGGAAAGACGTACTGCCATTTCAGGTGAAATACCTCTCTTTTCATTAAGAATCTCATTCACCGTCCTGAAGGCAATTCCGAGCCTGTCGGCAAGTTCAGTCTGAGACATTCCCATAGGAATGAGAAAATCCTCTTTAAGTATCTTGCCAGGATGGGTTGGCGGTCTTTTTATTTCAATCATATTCACCTCCTATTTATGGTAATCCGTGATCTCAACTTCATAAGCATCGGTTTCCACAAATTTAAAAACTATCCTGTATTGGTCATTTATCCTGATGCTGTGTTTCCCTTTATAGTTACCCTTCAATGCTTCAAGTCTATTTCCCGGTGGAACCTTAAGGTCTTCAATTCTTACTGCCGAATTTATGTAATCAAGTTTCCTTAGTCCTACATTGCATACAGCTTCGGGAAACTTTCGACTTTTGCCTGTAATATAGAGTTTTTCTGTATCCTTGTCTCTGAAAGACTTTATCATTTTGTTACATTATAACACATATAGTTATATAAGTATTGAGACTATTAACCATTCACGACATTAGCTAAAATTTAAAAGTGAACCATTTAAGAATTAAAAGTTAACCGTTGTTTGAAGAAACAAGCCTTCATCATTTTCTTTATAATCTGTCATTGCACGGCTTGTCCGGTCTCCTCGGCGACTCGCCGTGGCGATGGAATCCAGAAAGCAAAAGATACTGGATGCCCGCTTACGACCTGCGGGCATGACGGACAAGGGACATTCGATGAATTTAAGAAGGAAATCATAGTAAAACTTCGGGGTAAACCAATCAAGATTGATTAATCCATGACAAAAAATTTACAATTACCAATTATCTTTCGAAGGAGGAATGATGGGGTTTTTTGATCGGCTGAAAGAGGGGCTCTCAAAGACAAGAAAGAGTTTCATAGATAAAGTTGAGTCTATATTTACCGGACGCAAGATAGACGAAGAGACCCTGGAGGAACTCGAAGAGATACTGATTATGTCCGATGTCGGGACCAAAGCTGCAT
>Ga0299915_10001924_pt1 | contig 15189 bp, 7 predicted proteins | sample RVTome_13_FD_200263 | JGI IMG/M metagenome (GOLD analysis project Ga0299915, IMG submission 200263) | Soil microbial communities from uranium-contaminated site in the Upper Colorado River Basin, Wyoming, United States - RVT92D227 (version 2) ... | reverse complement strand
GATCTATGCAACAGCAACAGCGGTTTACCCTGGCCCGCCTCATAATAGTGAATCTGTCCTCGCGGCGTAAGCGCGTAGCCGCGCCGTATGGTGGCTTGCGTACTACCGGAGCCGCTTTGGCGCAAAGACACCTCCCTGGCTGCTGCGTGCCCCCCACCCACGACGAGCGACCAGGCAGCCAGCATGCTCCCACCGCGAAGGAGGTCGCGGCGGCTGAAACTACGCATTCGGGTTTTGAGTGAATCGAACACCATAGCACCTCCTTCAACTCGAGATTCAGTCCAGAGACTTCCGCAGCATTGCAGCGATCTCTGCCGCACGGCTGTATAGCGCACCACTCTTGTACTGAGGAAGATCGATCAGTTCCGCATTCTTAAACAGCGATTGGCTGTCTTTTGTTTCCTGGTAAAGATCATCGTCCCACGCCATTAATAGAACCGGTTGGCTAACCTTCGGCAGTCGGTCGCTGACTTGGCCGTGATATCTGAATGCCGCCGCATGCGCATACTGGATCCGTGTGAGCGACCGAAGGCTCTCAACCCGCATCCTGCCCCAGACGCTGTCAGGTATTCCTTGGGCCAAATAGATCTCCTTGGAGCGCGGCAAAGCCTGGCAGAATTGCTCGAAAGCTTCTGCAGATGTCTTGGGATGCACAAGATTGGCCTCTCTTTGGCGCCATTTTTCGCGCCGCTCTTCTGATGGCACGTAGATCCCGAGCAACGCGACGCGGCGCACCATTTTGGGCTCATTGATCGCAACTTCCACACCGATCAATGCTCCAGTAAAACGGCCTAGAATATCAATCCGGCGATCTGCGCTGAAGCCAAGGCCCTTAAGGCCTTCTGCAATCGCCAGCGCGTAATCCTCAATGCGTAGAATTTGATTCGGCCCATCCGAACCACCGTGTCCAGGAGTGTCTACCGCTATGGCAATCCGGTCCCTGCCCATTTCAGGAACGAGAGCGGCATAGTCCGCGGAAGAATTGGGGCTTTGGTGCAGCATCACGATAGGTGTTTTCTGATCAGCTCGAGGCACAGCAGGCGTGGCCATGATGTAATGCAACTGGCCCCAACGCATGTCCACATATCCCCGGCAAACCCTGGGCTGCCGCGCACCCGAGTCAACCACTTCACGATTGGTCTTCTCCTGAATGAAAGGAGTCTCTGCCGTTACCAGGATCGTAACAGCCAGCACCGCAAAGATGAGAACCGGATTATTGTACAATGCCCTCATGCTACCTCGTAGCGGACACGCTTTCCCTCGCCTGATGTTTCGATGTGGCGAAACTAAGCTCCCGGTGTGGGGCGTGTCAAGACAAATCTTGGATATTTCAGCGGGTGTGTCACCAAACCCGCGGCCGCACTCCCCGAAAGTACTCCTCGATCGGCGTACCGGGGCAAAAAATGGTTCGGCACATCTTTTGCCGAAGCGGCAGGAAATCAGCGAGGAGGAAATCCGGCGCAGATATCGACGTTGCCGCAAAACGGCAGGCCATGCCTTCCAGCGCTTCGCGCGCCGTGAAGAGTTCATCGAGATCACGCCGCAACAGCCCTCGGTCCTGTACCCCGAGATGGCGTTTGCGCTCGACTATTTTCCTGCCTTCCAGCCGGTTCATCGCCTCGCGCAGAGTCCCTCTGCTGATGGCCAGCTGGCGCGCGATGCGTGCCTCCTTCAGACGTTCTCCCGGGGCAATCTCGCTGCGCACGATCGCATTAACAATCCAGTCGAAGGCCCGATCGGCAAGCGACGACGCTGAAGTGCTGGATGCTGATGACCTCGAGTTCCTTTGCGTGTCCATAAAGTGTCAACAACTCTAGCCCAACTTCCGCAGCACACAGCCAGTTTTAAGCGGATTGGGGCTTTATCATCAAAATAAATCCTCTGCTTTCAGCAACGATTGTCGCACAACGACAAAAAAGTGACTAACCGCGAATAGTGACTGAAAAAGATCGTAAGCCCTCATGAATAAAAGATTCTGCTCCGATGGATTCGGAAGTTTGGCTAGCACGGCTCAGGAGAAGTTGGCAAATTTGCCCATACTGCAGCCCGGGCAAGTTGCCCATGGAAACCGGCAATTGCGGCGCACCAGCGCTCATCCTTCCTGCGGTAGATTGAGGCTTTTCATATTGACAAAAGATCTGTTGACAGTTTTGCACGAAGGGAGTATATAGATCGTAGTCCTTTTTGTTGCTGAGCCGATTGCAAGGGTGTCACCGTGAGCAAGGCCCACATACCGCAATTGAACAGGCTGGTCAGTCTACCTCCAACCACATGTAGCAAGACCCTCCGCGCGGGCCTAACGGCGGGTTTACTGGGTATGAGGCACGCGGCACTGAGGACATCGTCCGCTGGATGGAGAAAATGAAATGAGCGCAGTCCGGGCTTCGGGCGCGCAATCAGGCAGCGGGCTAGCAGGCAAAAGCCGGTAACAAGGAAGTAAGGAGTAAAAAGGAGGAAACAAGTCATGACGTTTCCCAGAAGAATTGCAAGCCTTTTCATTATGTCCGTGTTTGCTTTTCTCGCCACGTCCCCGGTTTGGGCACAAACGGGTTCCACGGGTGCCTTGACCGGCACAGTCACTGATCCCTCGGGGGCGGTGGTGCCGGGTGTCGACATTGCGGTGACGAATGAAGCCACTGGAGAAGTACGCCGCACGATAACCTCAAACGCCGGTGTTTTTTCGTTACCGCTGCTCGCGCCGGGCTCATACCGGCTCGAAGCATCGCTCGTGGGTTTCAAGAGCACAGTGCGGTCCGGCCTTGTGATCAGTGTCACCGAGACCACTCGCGTCAACATTCAGCTCACTGTGGGCGAGATTTCCGAGCTCGTGGAGGTGACGGCGGCAGGAGCGCTGGTGCAGACTGATTCTTCCGCTCTGGGCCGCGTGGCAGACGAAAGGCTGGTTTCCAGTTTGCCACTGGCGACACGGAACTTCACCCAGATACTCTCCCTGTCACCAGGCATTATCCAGGGTGTGAACAATGCCACGGAATTGGGGCGTGGCAGTGGTGGGAAAGTTACGGGCAACGTTTACGTGGGCGGGAGCCGCCCTTCTGACAACAGCTTCCGAATGGACGGACTGGACGTCAATGATTACCATGCCGCCGTCGCTGGGACCACCACCGGCGCGGCGATTCCCAATCCCGACGCCATCGCCGAGTTCAAGGTGCAAGTCTCCCAATATGACGCATCCTTCGGCGGCAACGCCGGGGCTAATGTCAATGTGATAAGCAAAACCGGCAGTAACGAGTTGCACGGTTCCATTTTTGAGTTCCTTCGCAACGAGGCGCTCAATTCCAGCGACTTCTTCTTCAACAAGACTGGGCAGCGAAAGCCAATCATGAAGCAAAACCAGTTCGGCTTTTCGGTCGGCGGCCCTATTGTTAAGGAAAAGTTGCTGTTCTTCCTCTCCTATCAAGGAACGCGCCAGTTGCAGAATTTCTCCGGAGGTGGTGTCCGCGCCAACTGCAGCAGTCCGGTGGTCCTGCCCCCGCTGACCAACGATCGCTCCCCGGCTGCTTTGGGCGCCTTATTTGCCGGACAGCGCGGCAGGGCAGGTGGTGTGGTGTCCGCCGATGGCTCCAACATCAATCCTGTGGCGTTGACCCTCTTGCAGAAGAAACTGCCGGACGGGAGCTACCTGATCCCAACACCTCAAATCATTAACCCGTCGTTGCCTTTACTCAGTCAGGGACTTTCTGTTTTTGGGGATAGATGCACTTTCGACGAAGATCAGTTCGTGATCAACATCGACTACCTGCAGACTGAGAAGAGCAGGTTCTCCGCCAGATTCTTCTGGGCAAATAGTATGCAGATGGTTCCGTTCCCGCTCGGCAATACGCCGGGTTTTCCAGTGACCGCCGAGAACCAGATGCGTGTGGCATCCCTGTCTCACAGTTACGTGTTCACGCCGCGCTTGTTCCATGAAATCAGAGTCGGTTTAAGCCGTTACGTAACCGATAACGATTCGCAAACGGCCTTTTCCTTCGGCGAGGTGGGCATCAATGCACCTCCGACTGCCGTCACCCCTGATATCAACGTGAGCGGGTCTTTTCGTATCGTGCGAGGAGAGTTTAATATGGGTCATTATACTACGCCTGGCCTGGTCGACTCGTGGTCTTACTTGTGGGGCCGCCACAGTTTACGGTTTGGAGGCGGTGTGACTCTCCCGCGGAGTGACTTGACCAGATGGGGAGCCGGGACCCGCCTGACATTTCTTAGTTTCGCCGATTTTCTAATTGGCCAGGGCGCGAAGACCCTTGGCGGCACATCCAGCAATGTATACTCGTCTTCCAGTTGGTACGGTTTTCGTGACCGCGCAAGAAACATGGTGGATTGGCACCTGTATGTGCAGGACGATTTCAAGCTAAGCCCTCGGCTGACCCTGAATCTAGGTCTGCGACTTGAGCGTTTCGGCACCCCGTTCGAGCGACAGGGCAAAACGCTGAACTTCGATCCTGGACGGTTGGACCCCAATCCTCCAGCGGCCGGCAGCCTAGCGGGATACATAGTTGCTTCGAACTACAAGAAAGAGTATGGCGCGATTCCTGAAGGAGTTATCCAGGACAGTACCAAATCCGCCACAAACGAGAAGGGGTTGCATAACTTCAGCCCGCGCGTCGGATTCGCCTGGCAAGTGCTGTCCAACACCAAACGTCTGGTTTTGCGAGGGGGCTACGGAATCTATTACGCCCACTCGACATTCCAGAATATTATGGCGGGCGGCCAACCCTTTGTGCTGTCGATAACCACCTCCGGAGTTCAGAATGCTGCGGCCAATTTCGCCCATCCCTTCCAGGAACCATTCAAGACTAGCGCAGACTTTCCCTTTTGGGACAAATACTCGCCCACTTCAACAGTGTCCGCCAGGAGCATAGACGTTAACTACCGTCCGGGCATCACGCACTCGATGAGCATGAATCTGCAAGCAGAGATCGTCCAGGACTTCCTGCTGGAAGTCGGGTACATCGGCAAGCGCGGCACTCATTTGGCTGCCAGCCGCATAATCAATCAAGCTAACCTCGCGAGCGAATCCAATCCGATCCGGGGGCAAACCGTAAACACGCCAACCAATGTGAGGCTCCGCGCCCCATTTCTGGGATTCGTTCCGTCTTCACTCACTCAGGTTGAAGCCTCCGCTTCCTCCTGGTACAACGCCATGGCGGTGAGCCTGACAAAGCGCTTCAGCCAAGGACTGCAGTTCCTGGCTTCCTACACCTGGTCAAAGAGCATGGATGACAGCTTTTCTTCGGAAGGCTCTACAGGGGTCTACGGCTCGATCGCTGGGGACAACAATGACCGTCATCAGCGCTGGGGGCCTGGAGCTTACAGTCGTCCCCATCGCTTTACCTTCGGCTATGTGTATGAACTGCCGTCCCCCGTTAAGCAGGGTCCAGCGGCTTTGCTGCTCAACGGCTGGTCACTGTCCGGCGTGACCACGTTCCAGTCTGGCCAGAGATTGTCCATCCTGGCAAACAATACTAACAATGCCTATGGCATTATCGGCACTGGAGCTGATCGGGCCCAGTTGGCAAGCGGGTGCAGTCACAGCGATTTGGTTACCAGCGGCTCGGCGCAGAGCAAGCTGGATAGCTATTTCAACAAGAGTTGTTTTACCTCCTTCGCCACTGTCCCTGGCGGGGCTACCGATTTTGGAAACAGCGGCGTGGGAATCGCAAGCGGTCCGGATCAGCGCAATTTTGACATTTCGCTCTCAAAGCGTTCCCCGATGCACTGGCCGAACGAAGCCACGCGGATCGAGTTCCGCGCCGAGGCATTCAACCTGTTCAACACACCCCAGTTCGCCAATCCGGCCAACAATGTGAGTACGGGGGATTTTGGCCGGATCACGGCAACGTCGGTGAATCCACGGGTGATGCAAATGGCACTGAAATTCGTTTTCTAGCTTTGTAAAGGATTTCGTCATCGGTAGTTCGTTCTCTGTGAAGGGGCACATCATGGTTCAGATCCTACGTCGCACTTTCATCGGAGGCGCCGCTGCAGCGGCGGGTGCCAGCCTTGTGGGTTGTCGCGAACATGCCCCCAGCCAGTTATCGGCACAAATCCAGCGGGATTCCCAAATGGCCCAAGGAGCAACGGCGATTCGACGCGGTTACGCGCAGATCCCGGAAGGCCTGATGCACTATTTCGAAGCGGGCAAGGGTGCTCCATTGCTGTTGCTGCATCCTTGTCCCCGTTCGGCGCGCTCGTTCAGAGCCCTCCTGCCGTTACTCGCCACCCACTGCCGCGCGATCGCTCTCGATATTCCCGGGTTCGGCCAGTCCGATCCTCTATCTGGCGAGATTACGATGGAGAGGCTCGCTGCGGCGGTGGTGAGGGTCCTGGCCGTTCTGGGCATTGATAGGGCGCACGTGTTTGGCCTGCACACCGGAAACAAGGTGGGCGCGGCGATGGCCGCCAGCCATGCGGGACGGGTGAATCGGCTCATACTTTGCGGTTCGATCCACAGCATTATTCCTGACAAGACAACGCGCGACGCCGCCATTCGGGCCATTGTCTCCAAATACTTCACGCAGTATCCGGAGTCCCCGAATGGCGAGCAGTATTTGCGCCGCTGGTTTTCAGACTGGGCGGACTTGTGCAGCATTGCGCTGCCGACATCGCTGTATGCGAAGTCCCCGATTACCCCTGAGGACATCGCAGACGTCCAGGCACGGGTACTTGACCACGTGCAGGCGCTGCAGAGCGTCGTGGCGACATATGGTGCCAATTTCGCCTTCGATTTCGGGGCTGCGATTGAGCGTATATCGTCGCGCACGCTCATTCTCGAGTTGGTGATGCCCCACGAGGAAAAGCAGTACGGGCGGCAACTCGGCGCGGTTTGCGCGAGAATCAGGAGTGCGCGTGGTGCCACGCTCGAGAACAGGGACGGTAGCGTTGTGGAAAGGCATCCGGCCGAGGTCGCCCGCCAGATCATCGAATTTCTGGGTGAGCCGTAGGCGGGCGCAGGCGAGCAAGAAGCCTCTCCGGCCTCGCCCGCCCGCTGCAGCGGCGCAGGAGGTGCTCATACTCCCGCCGGACTAGACGGAGTAGGACGGTTGGTGCGGGTTCAACCACGGGTTCCGTGCGTACGATGCGCGAGCACTCGTGACACTGTCGACGGGTTGAGCAAGCAGCGATTGTGATAGGTGACCGGCCGCCAAAGGTATGCGCTACTTGGGAGGGAACATGAGGGGATTGCAGAAAATTCTGGTTCTCATCTTCGCGGTGTTCGCTGTCACGATCCTCGTGACGGCAGGAACCGCGATCGCGCAGGAGAAGCTCTTTCAGCAGGAGGTTGTCCGCCTGACGGCGGAAGACGGCCGGCCCGTTCCGGCGCTGATGACATTCCCGAAGGATGGCATGAATGTTAATGGCCCCGCCGTGATCCATTGCCAAGGCGGACCCGGCTCGACGCCGCTGGGGGGCAGCGGGCCGTGGATTGCCGAAGGGCTGGCCAGCCGCGGCTATACGGTTGTGGCGCCGATGGTCCGGCATGCAGACCGACTCTTCACGAGCAATTTCGACGATATGGCTCTGGACGTAAAAGCGGCCGTCGATTTTCTTGCCGGCCTAGGTTTCCGCGACATTATCCTGACTGGCTCGAGCTTCGGAAGCATTACCACGACGCGCTACCTTGTGAAAACCCAGGATCCGCGCATCAAAGCCAATATCCACTTCGCGCCCACGGCGGACATGAACCGCTCCGTGCCTAGCCGTGTGGGTAATGAGGCATACTGGAAGGCCGTTGCCGAAGCCGGCCGGCTGGTTTCCGCAGGGAAAGGCATGGAAACGGTAGTTGCAGTGAGTTTCACCCATGCCGCGCAAATCTGGCTCGAGCTGTGGGGACCGGCCTCGACGGGCGTCAACTCGCTTCTGTTTCCACAAATAAAGCAGCCCATACTCTTGCTGCTGGGCGATATCGACGCCCGTACGCCCATCCGTAGCAAGGAGAACAGCCTTCGCCTGAAGGCCAATGCTACATCCAGCAGCAAGGTGGATTTCTTTTTCTACGAGGGCGGTGTGAACCACTCTTTCTATCCTGTTCACAGGCAAGTTATCGAGGACGTCGCCAAGTGGCTGGAGGGAATCGGGCTGGGACCGAAGCCGAGAGTGAAGACGGAAGTGGTGACCATAAACGAGGGCGCTATGGGCGAAGGCATGCGGCGCGGCCTCCGCTACTCGCCAGCTTCGGGCGCGAAACAGAACGGGCCCGCTTTTATTTTCCTGCACGACTGGACGGACGACGCCTTCAAGGGCCCTTCCCAATGGCTCGGCCCGGCCTTGGCGCAAGCCGGCTACACGGCCATGAGCATCGATGCCATCCGGGGGCAGTCCGAGATTTTGCGGAGCAAGTTTGAGATGTCCGATGACATAATCAAGGACTGGATCGATTATTTGGAGCAGCAGGGCTTCTCCAGCGTGGTCCTGGAGGGTCACGGCTTTGGCAGTCTCCGCGCGAGCCATTATGTGGCCGGCACGCAAGACAAACGGGTGCGCGGCGTCGCCTATCTCGCGCCGGCACGCGACGCGGCGAACTGGACGCGCGAAGGCCTGGGCGCCGACCAGTACAACAAGGCGGTGGCCGAAGCCGAAGACGCCGTGCGGCGCGGCGATGGGGATTCGCACCTCATCCAGTTCAAATTCTTCATGCCGCCGCCGGCGCCGAAGGGCCAAATACCCTTTCACATCGTCATGATGGCCAATCCTTTCCTGAGTACCTGGGGGCCGCAGGCGCCAACCGTCCACACCGAGCAAATCCGCAGAGTCGGCGTTCCGGTTTTGCTGTTGGCCGGTTCTAATGACACTTTCGTGACCGAGGAGTTCATGAAGGACTTGGCCCGGGCTGCCAAGGCAGCGATCGAGTTCATCTGGTATGGAGGCGGAAACGGTGCCGACCACATTTTTACCGGATACGAGGCGCGCGTCACCAAGGACATCATCAACTGGGTGCAGAAAATAAAATAACCGCAGCCCGGGATTCCGGCATGCAATGACGGCGACTGGGCAGAAAAAGATTAAAAGGAGGGAATAAAAATCATGACCTCTCCCAGAAAGCTTTTGAACCTTTTCATTCTGGGCGTGGCTGTTTTCCTTGCCACGCCCCTGATTTTGGCGCAAACGGCTTCCACAGGTGCCTTGACCGGCACGGTCAGTGATCCCTCGGGGGCGGTGGTGCCGGGTGTCGACATTGTGGTGACGAATGAAGCCACTGGAGAAGTACGCCGCGGAGTAACCTCAAACGCGGGTGTGTTTTACATACCTTTACTCCCGCCGGGCTCGTACCGGCTGGAAGCCTCGCTCGTGGGTTTCAAGAGCTCAGTGCGATCCGGCCTTGTGATCAGCGTCACCGAGACCACTCGAGTGAACATTCAGCTCTCTGTAGGCGATCTCTCCGAGACCGTAGAGGTGACGGCGGCAGGAGCACTACTGCAGACTGATTCGGCCGCCCTGGGCCGCGTGGCAGATGAAAGGTTGGTTAGCAGTTTGCCCCTGGCGTCACGGAACTTCACCCAGATACTTTCCCTGTCGCCAGGCGTTGACCAGAGCGTGAGCAGCGCCGCGCAATTGGGGCGTGGCAGCGGCGGGGGTGTTACAGGCAAGCTCTACGTGGGCGGAAGCCGCCCTTATGACAATAGCTTCCGAATGGATGGGCTGGACACCAATGATTACCATGCCAGCCCCACTGGCTGGTCCACCGGCACGACGATTCCCAATCCGGAAGCCATCGCCGAGTTCAAGGTGCAGACAAGCCAATACGACGCGTCCTTCGGCGGCAGCGCCGGGGCTAACGTCAATGTGGTAAGCAAAACCGGCAGTAACGAGTTCCACGGTTCCATGTTCGAGTTCCTTCGCAACGAGGTCTTCAATGCGAACGATTTTTTCTTCAACAAGACTGGGCAGCCAAAGCCAATCTTGAAGCAGAACCAGTTCGGCTTTTCGCTCGGCGGTCCTATATTTAAGGAGAAGCTGCTGTTCTTCACCTCTTACCAGGGAACGCGCCAGGTGCAGAGTTACTCCGTTGGTGGGGTGCGCGCCGGTTGCAACGCGTCGGTCACTCTGCCCCCGCTGACCAACGACCGCTCCCGTGCTGCCTTGGGGGCCATTTTTGCCGGGCTGCGCGGCAATGCGGGTGGCGTCGTGGCTGCCGATGGCTCCAACATCAATCCTGTGGCGTTGAACCTCTTGCAAAAGAAATTGCCGGACGGGAGCTACTTGATCCCGACACCTCAAACCATTAACCCCTCGCTGCCTTTGAGCAGCCGGGGATTGTCTGTTTTTGGGCAGAGGTGCACTTTCGACGAAGATCAGTTCCCGATCAACGTCGACTACCTGCAGACTGAGAAGAGCAGGTTCTCCGGCAGATTCTTCTGGGCAAATAGTACGCAGTGGTCTCCGCTTCCGACCGCCAATGTGCCTGGTTTTCCATCGCCCGTTCTCAACGAGATTCGCGCCGCATCCCTGTCTCACAGCTACGTCTTCACGCCGCGCCTGTTCCATGAAATCAGAGTCGGTGTGAGCTATTACGTGTTGGACATCCGTTCGGAACCGGCCTTTTCCTACGGTGAGGTAGGCATCAATGCTCCTAGCGGGGCCAGATCCCATATTAACGTGAGCGGGTCTTTTAATCTCTACACGGGAGAGGATGCTGTCAATCATCAGACCATCGCTAGCCTGAGCGACTCATGGTCCTACTTGCGAGGCCGCCATAGTTTACGCTTTGGAGGCGGTGTGAGTCGCCTGCGGAGTGACATGACCGAAAATGACCCCGCTATGAGCCTGACATTTCTCAGTTTCGCCGATTTTCTGATCGGCCAGGACGCGAAGACTCTAGGCGGGACATTCAGCAATGTGTACTCGTCTTCCAGTTGGTACGGCATGCGTGACCGCGCAAGAAACATGAATGACTGGCACATGTATATTCAAGACGACTTCAGGTTAAGCTCCAAGCTGACCTTGAATCTGGGTCTGCGTTATGAGCATTTCGGCGCCGCATTCGAGCGACAGGGCAAAAAAATAAACTTCGATCCCGGGCGGGCGGATCCCAATCCTCCCGCGACGGGGAGCCTGGCGGGATTCATCGTGCCTTCCAACTACAAAAAAGAGTATGGCGCGATCCCTGAAGGAGTTATCCAGGCCAGTACCGAATCCGCCACGAACGAGAAGGGATTGCATAACTTCGGCCCGCGGGTGGGATTCGCCTGGCAAGTGTTGCCCAACACCAAGCGTCTGGTCTTGCGTGGTGGCTACGGAATCCATTACTCCCACGCCTCGTTCCAGCATATACGGGCGCCTGCTCAACCCTTTGTGTTGTCGGTAGGCACCTCCGGAGTTTACAATGCTGTGGCCACTTTCGCCCATCCCTTTCAGGAACCATTCAAGACGAGCGCAGACTTTCCCTTCTGGACTCCTTACTCGCCGACCTCAACAATTTCCGGTGGGGGACAAGACGTCAACTACCGTCCGGGCATTACGCACGCGATGAGCATGAATCTGCAAGCGGAGTTCGCCCAGAACTTCCTGCTGGAAGTCGGGTACATCGGCAAGCGTGGCACTCACTTGAGTACGAGCCGCACACTCAATCAAGCTAGCCTGGCGAGCGCCTCGAATCCGATCCGCGGGGAAACCGTAAACACGCCGGGCAATGCCAGGCGGCGGGCCCCATTGTTGGGATTCACTCCGACCGGCGTCAGCCAGGTCGAAGCCTCCGCCTCCACCTGGTACAATGCCATGGCGGTGAGCCTGACCAGGCGCTTCAGCAAGGGGCTGCAATTCCTGGCTTCCTACACCTGGTCGAAGAGCATGGATGACAGCTTTTCTTCGGAAGGAATGGTGGGGATTTTCGGCTCGATCGCGGGGAATCACAACGACCGTCATTCGCGCTGGGGTCCAGGAGCTTATAGCCGTCCCCATCGCTTTATCTTCAGCTACGTATATGAACTGCCGTCCCCCGTTAAGCAGGGTTCGGCGGCTTTACTGCTCAACGGTTGGTCGCTCTCCGGCGTGACCACCTTCCAGCCTGGTCAGCGACTGTCCATCCTGTCAACTAACACCAACAACGCCTACGGCATCAGCGGCGACCGCGCCCAGTTGGCGGCCGGGTGCACTCACGGCGACCTGGTAACAAGCGGCTCCGTGCGAAGTAAGCTGGACAACTATTTTAACAAGAGTTGCTTCGCCTCCTTTGCCGTTGTCCCCGGCGGGGCGACAGATTTTGGAAACAGCGGCGTGGGGATCGTAAGCGGTCCGGATCAGCGCAATTTTGACATCTCGCTGGCCAAGCGTTTCCCGATACGCTGGCCGAACGAAGCCACGCGGATCGAGTTCCGCGCCGAAGCATTCAACCTGTTCAACACACCCCAGTTCGACAATCCGGCCACCAATGTGAGTACGGCGGATTTTGGCCGGATCACGGCAACGTCGGTGAATCCACGGATAATGCAACTGGCACTGAAGTTTGTTTTCTAAGGACATGAATGTTTTACGGCACATGATCCGCTTTTAAAAATGGAGGGATCGATGAAACTCTACTACCGTCTTACAACAGCTATTGCTCTGGGCTGGCTTTTTGCGCCACATCTGAGCTTCGCTCAGGATGCAGCCGCGGCGTGCGCGCGACTGCGAGGCCCTGAGAACACGGTGAAGTTCGCCCGGATCCCGGATGCTCCCACCACCATCCTTTCGGCCAAAGTCGTCCCGGCAGGCGGCGGCGGTAGCATCATCGAGCGGGATTTGCCTGAGATATGCCGCGTGGAAAGCCAGATCGCACCCACCGTTGGATTCTTGCTCCGCCTGCCAACGAAGACCTGGAACGGCAAGTTCATGATGGGGGGCTGCGGCGGTCCGTGTGGCAATTACCTTAATGACCGGATCGATGCCGCTCTCGTTAGAAACTACGCCGTTGTCGTCACCGACATGGGGCACAAGGGCAACGGCTGGATATTCGGATACAACAACCTCCAAGGCCAGATCGATTTCGGCTATCGAGCCACGCATGTTACCGCAGTTGCTTCGAAGGTAATCATCGAAGCGTTCTACGGTAAGAAGGCATCCCGGAATTACTTCTGGGGCTGTTCCACGGGCGGGCGCCAGGCGTTGGTGGAGGCGCAGCGTTTCCCCGAAGATTTTGAAGGCATAATCGCCGGGGCGCCGCCCTGGAGCCAAACCGGGCACCAGCCATATGTAGTGGAGTGGCGAGCGCGGGCGAACAGGGGTAAGGACGGCAAGCCGATCTTGGACGCCGGCAAACTTCCCTTGACCCACAACGCGGTGCTGGAGGCTTGTGATGCTGCAGACGGCCTGAAGGATGGCGTGCTGCAGGATCCGCGCACATGCAAATGGGATCCGTCCATGATCCAGTGTAAACCTGGCGTCAAAGGGCAGGACTGTCTGACGCCGGAAGAGGCGGAGGTCGTCAGAAAGTTCTATGATGGTCCCCGCAACTCAAAAGGGGAACGTCTGTATTTCGGCTGGCCGCGCGGCACTGAACTGAAGTGGTCCCTCCAAACGGAGTACGTCGGCGCTGAAGACTCGATGTTGCACTATTTAGCGTTCTGCCCCGCTCCCGGTCCGTCATATTCCCGGAAAGAGTTTGACTATGACCGGGATCCGCCCAGGCTGGCACTCACAGACTGGATCTTCAACCACACAAACCCAGACCTCAAGAAGTTCAAGGCCGCGGGCGGGAAACTGATTTTGTTCCACGGCTGGGATGATAGTATCCCCGCGGAGTTCGCCATCGATTATTACGAGACGGCCACCGGCACCATGGGGGGGGATCGCGCCACGAAGGACTTTTTCCGTCTCTTCATGGCACCCGGCATGGATCACTGCCGGTACGGTATCGGCGGTGGGGAAGTGGACTGGATCACCTATCTTGAGAACTGGGTGGAGAAGGGTCAGGCGCCTGAGTTCGTCGTCGCATACCACATGATCCAGGAGCCGTACCCGTCAATTGAGCGCCCCATCGGTGATCCCGCGGAGCGGTACGTGCGCATGGCGCGCCATCCTCTGCCGGCCTCCTCGTATGACCGTGCACGGCCGATCTATGCCTACCCGGACGTAGCCAGGTGGTCCGGCAGGGGCGATCCCAACCAACCCACAAGCTGGGAGAGAGCACCACGATGAGCGCCAAATGACGCTATTTTTTGGGAGGGAGACCGTGAAATTCGATCTGCTGATTCGAAACGGCACGATAGTATTGCCCACAACAGGCCTGACGGAAGCCAGTGTTGGAGCCCGCGATGGGAAGGTGGCCGCCATTCTGGCGACGGGTGAGATTGCCGACGGCGCTGAGGAGATAGACGCGCGGGGCAAGATCGTCTTTTCGGGAGTGATCGATCCGCACATGCACATCGGCCTTGGTCAGGGACTTCCAGACTGGGAGACGGAGACACGCTCAGCCGTCATGGGCGGAGTCACCACGGGGTGCAATTTCCTCATGCACGGCCAGTCCTATTTCCCTATCGTTCAAGAGAACCTGGCTGCGGCACAAAAGTCGTCTTACATAGACTTCGCATTTCATCTTGTTCCTTCGGCCCCAGAGCACCTGGAGGAGATGCCGGAGTACAGGCGACGGTTCGGGATCTGCTCTTTCAAATACTTGACCAGCTTCCGCGGCAGCGAGGGCGCCTATCTGGGAGTCCAGGGGACGGACGACGGGTATATGTACCGATGCCTTCAGATAGTGGCAGAGATGGGAGAGGGGATGTTTTGCGTCCACCCGGAGAACATCGAAGTGGTGTGGGAGCTACGTCGCCAGCTCCAGGCTGCCGGGCGCGATGACCTGAAGGCTTGGGACGACTCGCGGCCGCAAGTGGTGGAGGCCGAAGCGACCTATTCCGTAGCCCTGTATGCTCAGGCTGTGGCCTGCCCACTGTACATTGTGCACGTGAGTGGAGGCATGGTCCTCGAGGAAGCACGGCGGGCCAAGGAGAAGGCCAGTCGTGCGCCCCTGTACATCGAAACGTGCCCTCACTATTTGACACACACCTCCGACGATCCCTTAGGCCCCCTGGGGAAGGTCAACCCGCCCCTACGGAGCCGGGCGGACATCGATGCGCTGTGGGAGGGCATTGCCTCTGGCCTGGTGGACACGGTGGGGTCCGACCACTGTGCACGGGGACGAGAGCGCAAGAAGGGGAGCATCTGGACCTCCTCGGCCGGCTTCCCGGGGACGGCCACCGTCTT
>Ga0299915_10001922_pt1 | contig 15193 bp, 8 predicted proteins | sample RVTome_13_FD_200263 | JGI IMG/M metagenome (GOLD analysis project Ga0299915, IMG submission 200263) | Soil microbial communities from uranium-contaminated site in the Upper Colorado River Basin, Wyoming, United States - RVT92D227 (version 2) ... | reverse complement strand
CCCATGGCGCGCGCAAGGGATTGGCGGATACCGCCCTGAAGACAGCCAACTCCGGATATCTCACCAGGAGATTGGTTGATGTTGCCCAGGACGTCATCGTTAACGAATACGATTGCGGCACCATGGATGGGATATACGTTTCCTCCCTGGTCGAAGGCGGCGAGATTATCGAACCCATGGTGGAGAGGATTTTGGGAAGGGTGGCCCTTGAGGATATCAAGGACCCCTTCACCGATGAGGTCATCGTCAAGGCAAGCCACGAGATCAACGAGGAGGCGATACAGAATATCGCCGATGCGGGATTGGATCGTGTCAAGATCCGCTCCGTGCTCACCTGCGAGTCCAGCCATGGTGTCTGTGCCCTCTGTTACGGAAGAGACCTCGCCCGTGGGCGTATCGTCGACATCGGCGAGGCGGTCGGAGTCATAGCCGCCCAGTCCATCGGGGAGCCGGGAACCCAGCTCACCATGAGGACCTTCCATATCGGTGGCACGGCGAGCAGACGGGTTGAGGAGACCGCGCTTGAAGCCAAGATGGACGGGACCGTCAAGTTCATCGACTTGCGTACTGTCCGCAACAGAGAGGGTATGCTGGTGGTGATGAGCCGCAAGGGCGAGATCGCCATCCTGGATGACGAAGGAAGGGAACGGAAGCGGTACCCTGCGGTCTATGGGGCGAAATTGGCGGTGGCAGAGGGGAAGAAGGTGAAGGAAGGGGAGCTCATAGCGGAGTGGGACCCTTATACCATCCCCATCATCACCGAGGTGTCCGGCTTAGTGAAGTTCGGCGATATCACCGAGGGGGTCACCATGCAAGAGCAGGTAGATGAGGTGACTGGCCACGCCCACAAGGTCATTATCGAGAGCAAGGAGCTTGACTTGAGGCCCCGTATATCCATCAAGCAGGAACGGGTCGATGCCGAAGGGAAGAAGGCCATGGAGACCGAGGCGCGATACATACTGCCTGTCGGCTCCAATATCTATGTGAAGGAAGGCGAGCCTGTGGAGGCAGGCGACGTCTTGGTGAAGATACCGCGGGAGACCACGAAGACAAAAGACATCACCGGCGGGCTCCCCCGCGTGGCGGAGCTCTTTGAGGCGAGACGGCCTAAAGAGTATGCCCTCATCAGTGAGATAGACGGAGCAGTAAGCTTCGGCAAGATGCTCAAGGGAAAGCGAAAGGTGATTGTTACCCCCGAGGTAGGCGAACCGAAGGAATATTCCATTCCCAAGGGAAAACACATCAGCGTCCACGAGGGGGATGTGGTCAAGGCGGGAGAGCCCCTCATGGACGGCAGCTCCAACCCGCATGATATCCTCAAGGTCTTAGGAGACAAGGAGTTGGCCCGATTTTTGGTCGATGAGATCCAGGAGGTTTATCAGCTGCAGGGTGTCAAGATCAACGATAAACACATCGAGATCATCGTGAGGCAGATGCTCAAGAGGGTGAAGATCCGCGACGTCGGGGATACGAAGTTTATCGTGGACGAGCAGGTGGAAAAACACGTCTTTAAGCAGGAAAACGAGCTGGTCCTCAAGGATGGGGGAAAGCCCGCTATTGCCGACCCCCTTTTCCTGGGCATCACCAAGGCCTCGCTCATCACGGATAGTTGGGTATCGGCCGCTTCCTTTCAGGAGACCACCCGGGTCCTGACCCAGGCAGCGGTCGAGGGGAGGATCGATACGTTACGGGGACTTAAAGAAAACGTCATCATGGGGAGATTGATCCCCGCAGGCACCGGCAACCCCCGCTATCGCGATATCACGCCTGTTGTAGAGGGAGGCTATCCTCCTCCCTTGGAGGTGATGGAGATAGCCGGAGATGGCAAGGAGCAAGGAGAAGAGGGCGCTCCGGTACCGGATTAATCCATTGTCTTCAGTTTTTTTGTTGCAATCTCCGCCTGAGGTGATTGGGGATATTGCTTGATCACCTTCTGGAAGAGGAGTTTGGCATTTACCCGATCACCCAGGTCCAAAAAGGAGAAGCCCTCTTTTAACATGGCGGAAGCAACCTTATCACCTTTAGGATATTGTTTTACGACCTGCTCATACTCCAAGATGGCCCTCTCATAATCTCCCTGCTGATAGTAGGATTCACCGATCCAATATTGGGCGTTATCCGCGTATTCCGACTTGGGATAGGTGCTGAGAAAGGCCTTAAACTGCTTCACGGCGGCGGGGTAGTCACCGCTCTTAAAGGTGCCGTAGGCTTTCTGGTAGGTCCCTTCCATATCCTCCTTGGGCTCTTCCTTCGGTGGGGTCGGTGAGGCAGGGGTTGCCGATGCCACCACCGTACCTTCTCCTTTCTCCTTGGTCAAGGCAGAGGTCCGCGCCTCATAATCCTTCTTTAATGCCTCAAGATCGTTAGCGATCTTGTTGAGGAGCGCCCGATCCTCTTCAATATTTGCCCTGAGGATCTTGTTTTCCTGCCGCAACTGGTCAAGAGAGGTTTCAAAATTGACCCAGTTCTGCTGCATCTCCGAGGTAACCCTCCCCCTCAGGATATCGACCTTTTGCTGTAAGTCAGTGATCTGCCCCTGCAGGTCGGCCGTCTGCCTCGTGGTGGCGCAACCCACAAGGAGGAGAAAAGCCACGGGGAACACCAGCACGGCATGCGTGAACAGCTTCATCTATACCCTCCTTTCCCGCCCGTTGTTATCGCGAGAGGATGACAAAATGGGATCTCCTGTTTTTGGCCCACGCCTCATCCGTATGCCCTGGATCCAGCGGCCTCTCCTTTCCGTAGCTTATGGTGGAGAGCCGATTTTCTTGCACGCCGAGCTTGATAAGGTATAGCTTTGCACTCGCGGCCCTTCGCTCTCCCAAAGCGAGGTTATATGCACTATTCCCGCGCTCGTCACAATGGCCCTCGATCTGTATTTTGAGGCTTGGATGATTCGATAGCACCTTGGCATTTTCCGTGAGTATCTTCCTAGCCTCCTCGGTGAGGTCATACCGGTCAAACTCAAAAAGGATATCTTTCAAGAGTGTGCTCTCCCATACTGTCCCTTCAATCCCAGGATATTTCTTCTGTGCAAGACTCTGTTCAAAGCTCTTCTTTTCCTGCTCCTGCTGCGCGGCCTTCTCCTTCTCTCCTTGCGCGGCCCGTTCCTCTTCAGGGGTGAGAGCCTGTTTCTTCTGTAACGCAGCGCATCCTGAAATAAAAACAAGGAGAATAATTGTAAGCATGACCATCCATAACCGACCCTTTTTCCTCACCATCGTAAAATCCCCCTTTCTCCTTCTCCAAGCATTATTCTCATTGCAGCCACGGTGACCACGCCGGCTCCGTCTCGTTTGATTCGGAGGTGGTCACCTTCCATGGTCCGCTACCATCTGCCGTTGTCATATATATGGCGAAGTTCCCGCCCCTGCGGGAGGAAAAGGCAATATGCCTGCCATCTGGGGCCCACGAGGGGTTCTCGTTGTTGCCCTCCCGCGTTATTCTCCGCACATCGGTCCCATCCGCTCTGATAGTATAGATGTGAAATCCATTTCCTTCCTGGCGGGCGAAGGCGATCTTGTCTCCCTTGGGCGACCAGGAAGGGGAGCAATTATAGCTGCCCTCATAGGTCAACCTCCTCAGCTTTTGCGAGGCCAGGTCAAGGATATAGATCTGGGGGCTCCCGGACCGGTCGGAGACAAAGGCAATCTGCTTGCCATCGGGCGACCACGCCGGAGAGGTCTTGCTGTCCCAGGAGCGGGTGAGCTGTACGGGATCTTTACCCTGTGGGTTCAGGAGATATATCTCCGTGTTGTCCTTTCCCCTCATCATCAGCGCGATGCCCTTGCCGTCGGGAGACCACGAAGCGGTGGCATTGGGTCCCGGGACCGCGGAGAGGAGAACGCTGCTCCCCGTCGCGAGGAATACCTGATAGAGATCCGGGTTGCGGCGCTGGAAGCAGGTGTATAACAGGCTTCTGCCGTCCGGCTGCCAGGCAGGGTATATGTTGATGGAGCCATTCTTCGTAACCGTCTTTTCGTTGTGCCCATCGACGTCCATGAGGGCGATCTCTTTGTTACCGGTACGGTCGGTCACGAAGGCGATCTTTGTCTGGAAGATCCCCCGCTCGCCGGTCAACTGTTTGATCACCTCATCGATCGTCCTATGGGCCATCACTCGCACCTCTCCCTGCGATCCTTTGTACCTCTTGCCCGCTATATAGATATGCTGGACGCAATCGAAGAGCCTAAACTCAATTGAGATCGTATCCCTCTCAGCCTTGAGGCCGATCGAGAGTAAGAACTCGACCCCTGCGTCCCCCCATTGCTTAAAATCCACATTTTCCTCGGTGATGTAGGCCGCTTGCAGAGGCAACTTCGCCCTCTCCGGGAGGTAAAAGAGGTCTGCTACGGAGAGGTCCTGCGCTATGGTCTTTTCAACTTCTTCCTTCATCCCCTGAGGGAGTTGCCCGAATGCCGTGATTGCCGGCAGGGCCAGGTAGAACTTGCGGGTCTCAGGGGAGTTGATATCGATGTAGATGATGCCTCTGCCCGTGTCGGGGTGCAAGAGGTGAGCTGCCATAAGGAGTAGAAAAAAGAGTAAGAGTTTCTTGAAGGGCCTCATAGCTTAAGACCTCTGCGTTTGGAGAAACTCCAGAAAGCGGCGCGCCGGGGGTGAGAGATCTCTTCCCGCGGTGACCACGGCAAAGAATGCCCTCTCAATGGCACCTTGCCCTTGAACATGGACCTCCTTGATGCCGCCCCCTTCTATATCTTCTCGAACCGCGAGATCGGAGATGATACCGAGGCCTATTCCGGCCTTCACCCCTTCCTTGACAGCGGTGGAGCTCCCCATTTCACCGACGATACGGAAGTCATCCATTCGCAATCCTGCTGCTGCCACATGCTGCTCAAAGGCCTTGCGCGTGCCCGAGCCCCTCTCCCTGATCAGCAGGGGGGCTGCGCGCAGCTCCTCCCACGAGATATCCCTCTTCACCGCAAGGGGATGTTGAGCAGGGGCGACGATGATCACTCGATCGCGAAACAGGGGATATGCATCTACCCCCTCTCCCTCGAACCGCATCCCCACCGCGCCCACCTCTATTTCTCCGGCACGCAGCATATCGATGATCTGCTGAGAATCCGCGACGACAAGGCTAATGGAGATACCGGGTGCCTCCGTTTGAAACCTCCCCATGACCTTGGGGAGAAAATATTCACCCGGGATCGTGCTGCCTCCGATGGTGATTCTACCCTTGAGGAAGTGCGAGAACTCATAGATGGCATTGAGGGCTTCTTCGCGGAGCCTCAGGATCTCCTTGGCGTAACGATAAAAGATCTGGCCCCCATTGGTGAGCGCGACCCTTCTGCCCAAACGGTCAAAGAGCCTGAGTCCCACCTCCTGCTCAAGCGAGGCGATATGTCCGCTGACAGTAGGCTGGGTGATATAGATAGCCTCCCCTGCTCGGGAAAAGCTGCCTGTTTCAGCAACCTTGCAGAAGGTTTCCAGGTGTTTCATGTTCATAGGTCCTTGGACTGCGGCTTGCTTCAGGATAGGTAACTTGCTAGTATGATATCGGCTTCACCGGGAAAGTTCAAGGAGAAAATGCCCCGCGCAAGGAAGACGAGAGAGGTGTTGTTCCCATGACTATGGGTCCTTGGAGGAGAACTGCAAATGGCTAAGATCATTCTTGGCATTCATGGGCTGGGGAATAAACCGCCGAAGAGGCTTTTAGGAAGATGGTGGCGGGCTGCCCTGGAAGAAGGCCTCAGGGCCATCGGCCATCCACGGCGTCTCTTTCAATTCAGATTGGTCTACTGGGCTGATTTCCTCCACCCGCAACCACTCGATCCCGAGGTGCGAGACAAGAAGAATCCTCTGTATAATGACACCCCCTACATTCCCGCGAGCGCCGTCCGAGAGAAAAAGCCGGCCATAAGCACAAGGGTTCTGGACTATCTTGAAAGGCAGCTCTATAAGATCATTTTAAAAGAGGACTTGTCTATAGACTACGCGGCAGTCACAGACCTCATTATACGCCGCTATTTTAAAGATCTCGACATCTACTACTCCAAGCAATGCCGCGACAGGAAAAATAACTTATGCCGAGCACGAGATGCGATACGCGACGATCTGGCCCGCGTGTTGCGAAAATATAGAAGAAAAGATATCTTGCTCATCGCACACTCCATGGGATCCATTGTCGCGTATGACGTCTTGACGCAGTCCGTGCCGGATATCCGCATACACACACTGGTAACGATGGGATCTCCCCTGGGGGTGCCGGTGGTATTGAACAAGATTCTATCCGAACAGCGAAGGAACCCCCAAAAACATCTCACCGCTAAGACGCCAGAAAACATAAGAGAAGCATGGTACAATTTTACCGATCCCCAGGACAAGGTGGCGTCACGGTATAATCTCAGCGAGGATTATAAAGAGAACTCGAGGCACGTGAGGGCCATTGATATAGTCGTCCATAATGACTATGCACATGAGGGAAAGCGAAATCCGCACAGTGTGTACGGATATTTGCGGACGCCAGAAATGGCGCGCGTCATCTATAATTTTCTACACCATGACCATCCTAAAGCTCGCATCTGGTTGAGCGACAAAATAAATCTGGTATTCAAGAGCTAGGTCCGCCTTTACAGCAGGCTTGACTCCTGGTAGTGAGGTCCCTATCATGCGTTCGTACGATAACGATTTCGTTGGCTTATTGAACGCGTGAAGAGGAGATGGCCGGCAAGGATATTTTTGTGATCCGGATGTAAAAAAGTGAGACATGGATAAAAGAGCAAAGAAATTAATCCCTACGCTTGTGCTTTTAAGTTGGATGCTCCTGTGTGCGGGGTGCAGCTATCTGGTAAAAAATGACCGGGAACTCGTTTATTCTAAATCGCAGTACGGGATAGATAAATTTGCCGTGGTCTCTGGTCACCATATTCATTATGTCGAAGAAGGAGAAGGAGAGCCGGTATTGCTCATTCCGGGGGCATTCAGCACGTATAGGGACTGGAACAGAATAATCCCCTTCCTCTCAAAACAGTATCGCGTCCTGGCCATCGATTACCTCGGCGTCGGCGATTCGGACAAACCCCGATCCGGAGCCGGTTATACGATCGAGGCTCAGGCGGATCTGATAGTGCAGATGATGGATATATTGCACATTCCCAAGGCGGATATCGTAGGGGTTTCTTATGGAGGCGGGATTGCCCTCAATATTGCCACTCGCTATCCGGACCGCGTGCATAAGATCATTTGCATTGAGGGGAACGGCCTCAAGAATGAGAAGCTACCGTATCGACCTATGGAGGCCATCTTGCGATGGCCGGTAATCAGCGATGCCGCCATCGGCGCGATAAGGTCGGGGCTGATCGATCACGTCGGTGTAAGGTTAATCATGGGTCCGGCATGGCATGAGCTGAGCGAGGAGGACAAAAAAGAGGTCTTCGGAATCATATCCCAAAATAATAAGACGGCCTCCCGTTTTTCCTGGTACCACATCTCCCGGAGCATGAAGACGTCGAAAGATTTTACCGAAGAGGTGAAAAGGGTCCAGCTGCCAATTCTTTATCTGTACGGCAAAGAATCGGGATATCTTTGTATGGCTGAGACGAATGCGGAGTTTTTAAAAAAACATCTCTCCGATGTCACGGTCATATCTTTCGAAGACGGCATCCATGACTTGGAACTACAGAAGCCGGCAGAGGTGGCCGATCTCATAGCGGAATTTTTGCGTGAGCACAAAACGGACGATGTACTCATTGGCAACCTGTCACGAGGTTGCGGCGAATGATGATGCCAGGCCTGGAAGCTGGATGGATCCGCGCGGCACAGGAGAAGATACTTCGGATGATAATTGATCAATTGATCAGTGGAGGTAACGGGCTGTTTATGAATGTGAGGTCATGGTATTTACTTTTTACGGCGAAGGGGTATACTGGGGCCGTTTTGGAGGAATGTCGTTATACGACATCCCTTCTTCTATAAAAGAGTTATCTAACAGTGTCACCTTGTGACATCTCCCGCTTGCGGGACCCCGCATTCCTTATTTTGTGTTGCGGGGTGGGGCTGCCTTCCTTAGACTCTAAAATTAAGGGGCAGGAGTGGGGGAGTTTAAGGTGCTATAGACGGCCATGCCATGCGAAGCCAAGGGGTTTGCGGGATGAGGCAGGAGGATGGTAAGGGAGGATCAAGGGCAAAGGTTTCAAGGGGGCATCTCTGCCCCTTTTTTGTTTGGTGCGCATCAGGCGGGAAATGAACATTATCTTGCTACAACAGGGAGGAGGGCCATGAAACTCAAGACCGTAGGGTTTATCGCCGTCTTTTTTTTCTTTGTTGTCCCCTGCGTCTTTGCAGCGGAGAAACCAGCGGTGGAGATCTTCTCTCCGCAAGGCACGGTAAAGGGGGTCCGTCAGGTAACGGTACGCTTTTCAGAGCAGATAGTACCCTTTGGTGACCCCCGAGGCCTTATCGAACCCTTTGCCATAGACTGCCCTGAAAAGGGAACGGGGAGATGGGCGGATGGCAAGAACTGGGTCTTCGATTTCGAGAGGGACCTCCCTGCCGGGGTGCAGTGCACCTTTCGCTTAAAATCGGGACTCAAGAGCCTTGCCGGCAAAGAGGTTGAGGGACAGAAGGAATTCTCCTTTTCCACGGGCGGTCCCGCGATCAAAGACTCCATTCCCTATGAAGGGAGCCGCATCGACGAAGAACAGATATTCATCCTGACACTGGATGCCGAGGCGGATAATGCGTCGGTCTTGCAAAAGGTCTTTTTCTCGGTGGAAGGGATACAGGACCATATCGGTATCAGGATCATCGAAGGGAAAGAAAGGGAGGAAATAGTAAAGGCCCGATTCGGATATCGGGACGCAGCGCACACACCGCTGATCCTGATCCAGTGCAAACAGCGATTCCCGACGAAGGCCAAGGTCAGTCTGGTGTGGGGCAAAGGGGTGATGTCCAGGAGCGGTGTAGCGACAAGCCAGGGGCAGATCCTCAGGTTTCAAACGAGAGAACCCTTTACCGTCACCTTCAACTGCGAACGGGAAAATCCTCATGCAGGATGTATCCCGTTGTTGCCCATGACCCTCAATTTCTCTGCCCCCATTTCCAGGGATCAGGCACGAAGGATCGTCTTGAAGGGTACGCAGGGGAAGGTATGGAAGCCCGTCATGGGTGCAGAGGCAGAGGATCAGCCTTTGACACAGGTCTCTTTTCCAGGTCCTTTCCCCGAGGGCACGAATTTTAAGATTGAATTGCCGCCCCAGCTTAAGGATGATGCGGGCAGGGCCCTGAGTAACGCGGATAAATTCCCGCTCTCCGTTCGCACCGACAAGTATCCGCCGTTGGCAAAGTTTGCCGCCCGATTCGGGCTCTTGGAGCTGAAGGCAGATCCCATACTTCCCGTGGCGCTACGAAACCTGGAGCCGGAGATAAAGGCGCGCATGCTCAAAGTGGGCAAAGGACAGGGTTTCATCGAGAAAGTGACCGGAAAGATCCTGAACATTGCCCCGGGGCAGGGCGCGAATGTCCAGGGGTGGTTGCGCAGGGTGGCCTCAGCCACCAGGGAGCGGTCTCTCTTTAGCAACGAGAACGGGATCAGGGATTTTAAGGTCCCCAAGCCATCGGGGGCCCGTGCCTTTGAGGTCGTCGGCATCCCGTTAAAGGAGCCCGGCCTCTATATCGTGGAACTAGAGAGCGCCATCTTGGGGGCGTCGCTCCTGACTCCGCCGAGGCCCCTCTATGTCCCGGCCGCCGTTTTGGTCACCAATCTCTCGGTCCACTTCAAATGGGGGAGGGAATCTTCGCTGGTATGGGTTACCGCCCTTGATACGGGGGCGCCGGTGAGGGATGCGGCAATCGAGGTGAAGGATTGTCAGGAGAAGGTCCTCTGGCGAGGGCGGACCAATGTCAACGGTATAGCCCGCATAGAAGGACCGTTGCCCATCGAAGGGAAGCTCGCTCACTGTAACTACAAGATAGACTACGATAACTACGCCCAGTTGGGGGCGCTCAGCTCGCTCGATAGCGGCGTCTTCATCATAGCTCAGACCGCGGGGGATATGGCCTTTGTCCACTCAAGCTGGGACCAAGGGATCGAGCCATGGAGGTTTCAGCTCCCCCAGGACTATTACCAAGACCCCTCCATCGCCCATACCGTCTTTGACAGGCAGCTCCTTCGGGCAGGCGAGACCGTCCATATGAAGCACCTCTTTCGGCAACACACGATGAAGGGCTTCTCCATGCCGCCCAAGGATCGACTGCCGAATACCCTCTTGATCGAACACTATGGCAGCGAGGAAAAATACGAATTCCCCTTGGTATGGGATGCCGAGGGGGTGGCCGAGACGCAGTGGCAGATCCCCCAGGGGGCGAAGCTCGGAAACTACGAAGTGGCCTATGTGGAGAAACGAAAGGCCTTTTTTGGTTTGCTCTCGATAGGATCCCAGCGATGGCGGGCAGGCGAGTTCAGGGTGGAAGAGTTTCGGGTCCCGCTGCTCAAGGGGATCATCAAGCCCCCTGCCGAACCCTTGATCAATGCCAAAGAGGTCCCCCTGGACGTAAGCGTCCAGTACCTTGCCGGGGGAGGGGCCGGTCTCCTCCCGGTAAAATTGAGAAGCGAGATCCAGCCGAAACAAATAACCCCTTTTGAGGGATTTGACGCATTTGTTTTCGGCAACGGCCCGGTTAAAGAGGGGATCGTTCGCCGGGGCGAACCGCTGGAGTATGAGGAGGAAGGGGAAGGGGAGGAAGAAGCGAATGCCCCGAGAGCGGAGAAAAAGGCAGGCAAGATCCCCAGTATAGACGTGGTCTTGGATCAATCGGGCGCAGCTCGGATGCTGATCCCCCATCTGCCGAAGGTCGATACCCCGAAGGAAATCCTTGCCGAACTCGAGTTCAGGGACCCCAATGGGGAGATCCAGACCGTCTCCTCCAGGATACCCCTGTGGCCCTCCCAATACCTGATAGGGATCAAGCCGGATTCATGGGCCGTATCCAAAGAGGCCTTTAAATTTTATGTGGGTGTCCTCGATCTTGGGGGGAAGCCCATTGCCGGCGCGCCGGTGAAGGTCAACCTCTTTGAGAACAAGACCTATACCCATAGGAAGCGCCTTGTCGGAGGGTTCTATGCCTATGAGAACTCGACGGAGACCAAAAGGATCGCCCTCCTCTGCGAGGGAAAGACCGACGCCAAGGGACTTCTGATCTGTGAGGTGCAATCGCCGGTGTCCGGGAATGTCCTGCTTCAGGCAGAGAGCGCGGATGCCGAGGGACGCAGGACCGTGGCCCACCAGGAGGTCTGGGTGGCGGGGAAAAGCGAATGGTGGTTCGAGGTGTCGGACAACGATCGCATCGACCTCCTGCCGGAGAAAAAAAGGTATGAGCCCGGGGAGACCGCAGTGTTTCAGGTCAGGATGCCCTTTCGCAGCGCCACGGCCCTCGTCACTGTGGAGAGGGAAGGGGTGATGGAGGCCTGGGTGAAGCAGCTTACTGGCAAACAGCCCGTCATCGAAGTGCCGATCGTAGGGCGGTATGCGCCGAATTGTTTCGTCTCCGTCCTCGTGGTGAGGGGCCGCGCGCCGGGGATCACGCCGACGGCCCTGGTCGACCTCGGCAGGCCCGCGTATAAACTGGGGATTGCGGAGATCAAGGTCGGATGGAAGGCGCACGAGCTGAAGGTGAATGTCTCGCCGGACCGCAAGGTCTATAAGGTCCGTGAGCGGGCAAAGGTCCGCATAAAAGTTAAGACTGCAGACGGGAAGAATCCGCCCCCCAAGAGCGAGGTGGCCCTGGCCGCCGTGGACGAAGGGCTCCTCGAACTGATGCCCAACCGGAGCTGGGATATCCTGGCTGCCATGATGGGCCAGAGGGGATACGAGGTGCACACCGCGACGGCCCAGATGCAGGTCATCGGAAAACGTCATTTTGGATTAAAGGCATTGCCCCCGGGCGGTGGCGGCGGCAGGCAGCCGACCCGGGAGCTCTTCGATACCCTCCTGCTCTGGAAGGGACGGGTCTTGCTGGATGCCAATGGGGAGGCAGGGATTGAGGTGCCGCTCAATGACTCCCTCACCAGCTTCCGTATCGTGGCCGTGGCCCAGGGGGGCTCAGGGCTCTTTGGCACGGGTGCGGCATCGATTCAATCGACCCAAGACCTGATGATCCTTTCCGGGCTCCCTCCCCTGGTCAGGGAAGGGGATCAATTCAAGGGGGCGTTCACCATCCGCAATACAACTAATCGAGTGATGGCACTCGAGGTCTCCGTAAAGGTAGATGGCCTCTCAGACATTCTGCCTTCGACGGGCCTCGCCCTGCAGCCGGGGGAGGCAAAGGAGATCGGGTGGGATGTCGCGGCGCCTGTCGGCGTGGGAAAACTGACCTGGCAAGTGGAGGTAAGGGAGAAGGGGACCGCTGCCGGGGACAGGATCAAGGTGCAGCAGCGGGTGGTTCCTGCGACCCCTGTCAGAACATTCCAGGCAACCATTGTCCAGATAGCCAAGGACTACCGCCTCGCGGTTGATCGGCCTCAGGACGCCCTTGCCAATCGTGGAGGGGTGAGGGTGACTGTGCGGCCGAGGATCTCCGAGGGATTAAGCGGCGTCATCGACTATATGAAGAGCTATCCCTATACCTGTATGGAACAGAAGATATCCATGGCCGTGGCCCTGCGCAATGAAGGCCTCTGGAAAAAATGGATCGCCGAGCTTCCCTCTCATCTCGACTCGGACGGCCTGGTTAAGTACTTTCCGACCTGCCTGTACGGGTCTCCGATTCTCACCTCCTATATCATCGCTATCGCCCATGAAGCGGGATACGGCATACCGGGTGCGACCAAAGAGGAGATGGAGGCCGGCCTCAGAAAATTCATCGAGGGCTCGATTGCGCGATATTCTCCTTTACCTACGGCAGACCTCTCCATCCAGAAGCTATCGGCCGTAGAGGCCTTATCCAGGGAGGGCAAGGCCGAGGCAAGGCTCCTGGGCTCTATCGCCATTGACCCCAATCTCTGGCCGACCTCTGCCGTCATCGACTGGTTTAATATCCTGCACAATATAAAAGATATCCCGAAACAAGAGGAGCGGGTCAAGGAGGCGGAGCAGATATTGCGCTCCCGCCTCAACTTCCAGGGGACCAGGATGGGCTTTTCCACGGAAAGGGCAGATTATCTCTGGTGGCTGATGGTCTCCATTGATGTGAATGCCGTCCGTCTCATCCTCGCCCTGCTCCCTGAAGAGCAATGGAAGGCGGATATGCCGAGGCTCGTCTTGGGGGCATTGGCCCGGCAGCAGAGGGGCAGCTGGGATTTGACCCTTGCCAATGCCTGGGGGATGCTGGCCATGGAGAAATTCGCCAAGGCCTTTGAGGCGGTTCCGGTTTCAGGCACGACCCGTGCGACCCTCGCGGGGCAAACCCAGGCAGCGGACTGGAGCGCCACACCTAAGGGCAAGGTCTCCTTCTTCCCTTGGCCGAGCAAGAAGGCAGAGCTCGGCATTGCCCACCAGGGCAAGGGGAGCCCCTGGGCGACTATCCAGAGTCTCGCCGCCATACCCTTGAAAGAACCGCTGTCCAGCGGATACAAGATCAAGAAGACGATCAGCGCCGTCGAACAGAGGGATTCCAAGCAGTGGAGCCGCGGCGATATCTTCCGCATACGATTGGAGATCGAGGCCCAGGCGGACCAGACCTGGGTCGTGGTGAGCGATCCCGTGCCGGTCGGGACAATGATCCTCGGGAAGGGGCTGGCCAGGGACTCCGAGATCCTTACCAAGGGGGAGAAGCGCAAGGACTGGGCGGTCTGGCCGACCTTTGAGGAGCGTTCCTTCGAGGCGTTCCGGGCCTATTACGAATATGTGCCCAAGGGGAAGTGGCAGGTCGAATATACCATGCGCTTGAATCAGGGGGGTCGCTTCCAGCTCCCGACCACACGGGTAGAGGCCCTCTATTTCCCGGAGATGTTCGGAGAGATACCGAACAAGACCATCGAGGTTCAACCATAATCGCGCATCCCGCGAGCGGCAAAACTCCCTTCCTCCGAGCGGAGGAAGGGAGTTTATCAGGGCATCAGAGATGAGAAATAACTGTCTCTTATTATTTATCTGCTTTTTCGCTTTTAGCGGCATCGCCCATGCCCTGCCTGCCTATGATGAGGTGCGCGACACCTATTGCAAATCTGATTCCATCCTCCTGGACCGCCATGGGGCGCCACTCTATGAATTGCGGACAGACCCGCTTCAGAGGAGGCTCGACTGGACCTCGCTCGCGAATATCTCTCCTGCCCTGGTCAATGCCGTGATTCAGGCGGAGGATAAACGATTCTATGACCATGGAGGGGTGGACTATAGGTCTATGGGAGCGGCCCTGATCAAGGGGCTCAACTCGGAGAGTCTGCGCGGGGCAAGCACGATCTCGATGCAGCTGGCTGCACTGCTTAATGAGGAGCTCCAGCCCAAGAAGAAAGGGAGAAGGAGCATCTGGCAAAAGGGGAAGCAGATTATCGAGGCCCGAGCGTTGGAAAAAAGGTGGTCAAAACAGGAGATCCTGGAGGCCTACCTCAATCTTATTACCTTTCGGGGGGAGCTTCAGGGGATTGCCGCCGCCTCGCGGGGCTTATTCGGTAAGGACCCTCACGGCCTCGATCAAGCGGAATCCCTTGTCCTCGCGTCGCTGGTTCGCTCTCCCAATGCCGGCTCAGCCGAGACATCCAAGAGGGCCCTGCTCCTCAGCCAGGCGCTCGTCTGGACCGTCAAGGAGGATGAAATCGATGCCGCGGCGAGCCGGACCCTCTGGGGCGGCGCGAACCTGCAATCACGCGAAGACCTCGCCCCGCACGTTGCCCGGCTCCTGGTAAAAAAAGTCCACCAAGGACAAGCGGTTTCTTGTACGTTGGACATGCGGATGCAACGCCTTGCCCTCGATCGTTTACGGCACCACCTTATTACCTTGCGATCACAGAATGTCACCGACGGGGCGGTGCTCGTCATAGAGAACAGGAGCGGGGAGGTCCTGGCCTATGTGAGCTTAAGCGGCGACCCCGCCCACGGCAGGTTTGTGGACGGCGTTCAGGCCAAGAGGCAGGCGGGCTCGACGCTCAAGCCCTTCCTCTATGCCCTGGCCTTTGACAAAAAGATCCTGACCCCCGCCTCCGTGCTGGAGGATACCCCCCTCGATATCGCGGTCTTTGCCGGTATCTACCAACCCCGAGATTACGACTCCGAGTTCAAGGGCCTCGTCACCTCGAGGA
>Ga0299915_10001920_pt1 | contig 15200 bp, 16 predicted proteins | sample RVTome_13_FD_200263 | JGI IMG/M metagenome (GOLD analysis project Ga0299915, IMG submission 200263) | Soil microbial communities from uranium-contaminated site in the Upper Colorado River Basin, Wyoming, United States - RVT92D227 (version 2) ... | reverse complement strand
GGAGTAGCGGTAGAGGCGGAATTTCATGGGCCTCTCCACACGTCCGTCATTGCGAGGCGCAGCCGAAGCAATCCAGAACGCACGCAGGCATCATGACTTCTGGATCGCCACGGCCCTTCTGGCCTCGCGATGACGGGATGATGCCAGGCACCGCTAGCCAAGAATGTCGTCATATAGATCACGCCAGCCGGGATTCATCGATTCGATCAAAGCGAGTTTTTGGCCCGTGAGCCGCCCTTGATCTGCTTTTCTCGCGCAATGGCAGCCGTCATCTCATCCGCAAGTTCGTAATAGACCAGCATGTGCACTGAATACTTCTGTGTGAATCCCTCAGCCAAGTTGTTTCTGTGCTGCCACCCCGTTTCGTCAGATCCGATGTCACGCCGGTATAAAGCGTTCCATTTCGCTTGCTGGCGAGGATGTAGACCGCGGGCTGCTTAGGCGAATTCATCCGCATGCACTCTGGATTGCTTCGGCTGCGCCTCGCAATGACACGCAATCATCAATACACCCGCTCCTTCGGCCGGATCGACTCCACCGTCAGCGGCTTCAACCGCACCGGCTTGGCATCCACCTGATCCCCCTCGCGCGAATACAGCGTGTGCTTCAGCCAGTGTTCGTCGTCGCGTTCGGGGAAATCCTCCCGCGTGTGCGCGCCGCGGCTCTCGGTGCGATTGAGCGCCGACACCAGGGTCGCGCGCGCCACGCCGATCAGGTTCTCCAGTTCCAGCGCCTCGATGCGCGCGGTATTGAAGACGCGGCTGGTGTCCTGCAGCCCGGCGTGCGCCAAACGTGCTTCCAGCGCGCCCAGCTTCTCCAGGCCTTCGCGCAATACCGCCTCAGTGCGGAACACGCCGGCATGCGTCTGCATCATGCGCCGCAAATCATCAGTAATCGCCGCCACACGTTCGCTGCCGGGACGGTCCCAGCGCGCGAGCCGTGTCCGGCTGGCTTCGGCCGCATTTTCCGGCAGCGGACGCGGATAGGGGTTGTCGCGCAGGGTCTCCTGCATATGGCGGCCGGCGGCGCGGCCGAACACGATGAGGTCGAGCAGCGAGTTGCCGCCGAGGCGGTTGGCGCCATGCACCGAGACGCAGGCGCATTCGCCGACGGCGTACAGGCCGGGCACCGGCTCCTCGGGACCGAAGCGTGCGGGCGCAACGACCTGGCCGTGCAGGTTGGTAGGGATGCCGCCCATCATGTAGTGCGCGGTGGGTGCGACCGGAATCGGCGCCTTGACCGGATCGACGCCGGCGAAGCGGATCGACAATTCGCGGATGCCGGGCAGCTTTTCCGCAATGGTTTTCTCGCCCAGATGGTCCAGCTTCAGATCGACGTAATCGCCGCGCGGTCCGCAGCCGCGGCCCTCGGCGATTTCGAGGGCGATGGCGCGCGCCACCACGTCGCGCCCAGCCAGATCCTTCGCGTGCGGCGCGTAGCGCTCCATGAAGCGCTCGCCGTTCTTGTTCAGCAGATAGCCGCCCTCGCCGCGCGCGCCCTCGGTGATGAGACTGCCGACGCCGGCAATCCCCGTGGGGTGGAACTGCCAGAACTCCATGTCCTGCAGCGGCAGGCCGGCGCGCAGCACCATGCCGAGGCCGTCGCCAGTGTTGATCATGGCGTTGCTGCTGTTGCTGAACACCCGCCCTGCTCCGCCGGTGGCGAGCAGGGTGGTGCGCGCCTCGATCAGGAGCGGCTCGCCGGTTTCGATGGAGATCGCCGTCACGCCGAGGCAGTAGCCGTCGGCGTCACGCACGAGGTCGAGCGCGAAGTATTCGTCGAAGAACTGGGTACGGTGGGCGATGTTCTGCTGGTACAGCGTGTGCAGGAGCGCGTGGCCGGTGCGGTCGGCGGCGGCGCAGGTGCGGGTGGCCTGCTCGCCGCCGAAGTTCTTCGACTGGCCTCCGAACGGCCGCTGGTAGATCTTGCCGTTCTCCAGCCGCGAGAACGGCAGCCCCATGTGCTCGAGCTCGTAGACGGCCGAGGCCGCCTCGCGGCACATGAACTCGATCGCGTCCTGGTCGCCCAGCCAGTCGCCGCCCTTGACCGTGTCGTACATGTGCCATTCCCAGCGGTCGTCGTCGACGTTGGCAAGCGCGGCGGTGATGCCGCCCTGCGCCGACACGGTGTGCGAACGCGTGGGAAAGACCTTCGACACCACCGCGACTTTGTAGTCCGAGCGCGCCAGCTGCAGCGCCGCACGCAGGCCCGCACCGCCGCCGCCGATGATGAGCGCGTCGAAACGGCGCGTGTTCATGGCGTGCTCCACAAGGTGGCGGTCAGCCACAGCACGCTGCCCGCCAGGGTGACGATGACCGCAAGGTACAGCGCCAGCCGCAGTCCGGTGGAATGGACGTAGTCCATGAAAATGTCGCGCATCCCGACCCAGGCGTGCAGCGCCAGCGCCGCCGCCGTCAGCAGCATCAACAGGCGCAGCCACAGCGGCGCGAACAGCGCCTGCCAGCCGGCGAAATCCGTCGGCAGCGCAGCGAGAAAGTAGATCATCAACCCGGGCAAGACCAGCGCCAGCGCCAGCGCGGTGGCGCGCTGCACCAGCCAGGTTCCGGTGCCGGTGTGGGAGCCGGTGGCGGATTTCATGCGAACAGCCTCCAGGCAGCGGCGAGCGTGACCAGCCCGCTCGCCAACATGACCGCAAGACTGCTCTGCCGCGCGCGCCGAAGATCCACGCCCCAGTGCGCATCCATCGCCAGATGCCGCACGCCGGCCAGGAGATGATGGGCGAACGCCCAGATCAAAGCCAGCAGAACCAGCCGGGCCAGCGGATGCGCGATGCAATCGGCGATGCGCTGAAAACCGGCTTCATCCGCCAGCGATACCGACAGGCCCCATACCCCCAGCGGCAGGGCCGCAAACAGCAGCGCGCCCGACACCCGGTGCAGGATCGACACCCAGCCGGGAAGCGGCAAATGGATGCGGAACAGATTGAGGTCAACGGGGCGCGCGATCGGTTTCACGGCACGGTTCGGGGGGTTGGATCGGCCAGGTTAACGGCGCTTGGCAGGCGCCTTGGCTTTCTTCAGCCTCGTCGTGGCCGCCTTGTTCGTGGCCGCCTTCTTCACTGTGGTTTTCCTGGCAGCGGCCTTCGCCGCCTTGGCCACTGCCTGCGGCACGCGCTGGGCCAAGCGCGGATCGAAGGGCTTCGGCAGGATGTAGTCCGAGCCGAATTTCAGCTTCTTCAGCTTGTAGGCCTTCAGCACCGACGCCGGCACCGGTTCGCGCGCGAGTTCAGCCAGCGCATGCACCGCGGCGATCAGCATGTCCTGGGTGATCTCTTTCGCCCGGGCGTCGAGCGCGCCGCGGAAAATGAAGGGGAAGCCCAGCACGTTGTTGACCTGGTTGGGGTAATCCGAACGCCCGGTCGCCATGACGAGGTCGCTGCGCGCGGCACGGGCTTTTTCCGGCGCGATCTCGGGGTTGGGGTTGGCGAGCGCGAAGACCACCGGGCGGTCGGCCATGCTTTTCACCATCGCCGGGCTCACCAGATTGGCGCCCGAGACGCCGACGAACACATCGGCGCCGGCCATCGCGTCTTCCAGGGTGCGCAGCTTGGTCTTGCGCGCGTAGGCTTTCTTGAAGCTGTTGAGGTCGGTGCGATCCTTGTGCACCACGCCCTTGGAGTCGACCAGCAAAATGTTGGCCTTCTTGGCGCCCATCGCGACCAGCAGATTCATCGATGCGATGCCCGCCGCGCCGGCGCCGAGGCAGACGATCTTCGCGGTTTCCAGCGTCTTGCCCTGCACGTGCAGCGCGTTGATGAGGCCGGCGCAGATGATGGTGGCGGTGCCGTGCTGGTCGTCGTGGAATACCGGGATGTCGAGCTTCTTCTTCAGCGCGGCTTCGATCTCGAAGCAGTGCGGCGCGGCAATGTCCTCGAGGTTGATGCCGCCGAAGGTCGGCGCGATCGCTTCCACCACCTTGATGAAGTCCTGCGGGGTCCTGGCGTTGACCTCGATGTCGTAGACGTCGATGCCGGCGAACTGCTTGAACAGCACGGCCTTGCCTTCCATCACCGGCTTGGCGGCGAGCGGGCCGAGGTCGCCGAGGCCGAGGATGGCGGTGCCGTCGGTGATCACCGCAACCAGGTTGCCCTTGTTGGTGTAGTCGTAGGCCTTGGCGGGATTCCTGGCGATTTCCAGCACCGGTTGCGCGACACCCGGCGTGTAGGCCAGCGAGAGGTCTTCCTGCGTGGAACAGGGCTTGGACGATTCGACCGAAAGCTTGCCGGGCTTGGGCAGGCGGTGGTAGGCGAGGGCTTTTTTCTTGAGGGCGGCTTGGCTCATGAGGGCGTTACAGGCTGGATAGACAAACCGTCATTATCGCGGATTTATCCACGTTCCGCCCCGCATGGGGTGCTGCCGTCAGCTTTTCCAGATCTTGAGCTGGGCGCGCAGCCGGGCAACGGCCTGCGAATGCAGCTGGCACACGCGCGATTCGGACACGCCCAGCACCGCGCCGATTTCCTTCAGATTCATGTCCTGCTCGTAGTACATACCCATCATGCTGCGCTCGCGCTCGGGCAGGTGGTGGATCGCGGCGATCAAGCTGGCGCGGAAGCCTTCGTCCTCCAGCACCGAGAGCGGGTCGCTGCTGCCGTCGACCAGGTAGCGCTCCAGAAAACTGGCGCTGTCCTCGTCGGAAAAATCCTCGTAATACAGCAGCTGGGAACATTTCACGTCGCCCAGCATGGACTGGTACTGATCGATCGGCATGCCCAGCTCGGCCGAGATTTCCTGCTCGGACGGCGACTTGCCGTTGCGCTGCTCCAGCCGGTGGATGGCGGATTCGATCTGCCGCGATTTCTGCCGCACATGGCGCGGCAGCCAGTCGGCCTCGCGCAACTCGTCGAGCATGGCACCACGGATGCGCTGGGTGGCATAGGATTCGAACTGGGCGCCCTGGGTGCCGTCGAAACGACCGACTGCGTCCATCAGACCGATCAGCCCGACCTGGATGAGGTCGTCGACCTCGACGCTGGCGGGCAGGCGCGCCATCATGTGATAGGCAATGCGCTTCACCAGCGGCGCATATTTGACGACTTGTTCGTCTTGCGACGAGGCTTTACCCGCCATGTTTCAAGGCCATGTTTCCAGTGGTTCCTGTTATGCAACGCGCCGTCAGGCGCGTCTCCTCGTCCGTTATTCTAACGGCAAGCGCAGCAAATGCATCATCCTCATGCGCGACGCTGTGGACCGCCTGGACGAACGCCGGCTCGAGGTACTGCCTGCACGCCGCCTGCAGCCGGTCGCAGGCGGTGGCGTCCCCCAGCAAGCCAATGCCGGCGCGGCTTTCCAGGTGGGACAGGGTTTTGAGCAGAGCGTACGCCCGCTGCATCGATGCCTGCCCCGCGCCCACTTCCAGGATGAGGGTTTGCGCCATGTCCGGCAGCGGCAGCCAGTCGGGCGCGTCCAGGCTGGCGTCGAACAGCAGGCAATCGTAGCGCTGGGTGATCGCCTTCAGCCCGGGCTCGTTCGCCGCCAGACCGGGGGCATGCCAGCCCTCGCCGTGGGGCAGGGCCTGCGTATGCAACTGCTGACGCGCCAGTTGCTGCCGCCAGTCGAACAGGCTCTGCGTGGGGGAATCCGCAAACAGCCGGCCGCGGGTATCGACCAAGAGCGAGGTCCAGCCGCGCCGGTGCAGCGCCTGGGCCAGCCGGGTCGTGGATTCGGGGGAGTGGAAAAAACCGTGGATGCAGCGCAGCGGCTGTTCGGCGCTGCGCCGCCGCAGTCCGGCGGCCTGGTCAGCCGGCACGGCGCTCCGCGCGCTCGGCTTCGACGCCGGCAAACAGCGGCCAGTCCTCGGCCTCCAGCGCATACGGGGTGTCGAGCAGACCGCCCTTCAACGCGCGGTCGATGAGATAGGCCGCGTTGGGCGCATGCAGGTCTTCCGGCACGCGCTGACCGCCGCTGATATAGGCCAGCGGCAGGCGATGGCGGATCAGGCTGTCGAGCGCCGCGCCCGGCTGCGGGGTTTCGTCGAGCTTGGTCAGGATGCAGGCGGCCGCGCCCTGGCCGAAGCGCGTCATCGCCTGCTCGATCGCCGCGCCCTGCTGGGCGGCGGAAATCACGGCGAGACGGCGCACGCCCAGCGCATCGAGCGCCTGTCCCTCGCGGGTGCGCGGATCGTTCGGCGCAAAGCCGGCGGTATCGATCAGCACCAGTTTTTTGGCGGCAAGGTGCGGCAGCAGCTGGGCCAGCCGGGGCAGGTCTTCGGCCACATGCAGCGACACCCCCAGCAGCTCGGCATACACCGTCAACTGCGCCGCTGCGCCGATGCGGTAGGCATCGGCGGCCACCAGCGCCACTTCTCCGGCGCCATGCGCATCCACCCCGCGGGCGGCGAGCTTGGCGAGCGTGGTGGTCTTGCCCGAGCCGGTGGAGCCGACCAGTGCATAGCGGCCGCCACGCGCCAGCAGGCCGGCTTCGCGCCCCTGCAGCGGCAGGTTGCGGATCAGCACCTGGCGCAGCCAGCGCTGCGCGGCGTCGGTGTCGAGTCCGCGTGGCAGGCGCGCGGCCAGGGTGCGGGCGAGCGCGCTGCCGAAGCCGGCGGCGAACAGCGTCTGCATCAGCGCCACCCGCGCCGGGTCGCGCCGCCGCCCCGCGCCCCAGGCAAAGCCGGCCAGCTGGTTTTGCAGCATGCCGCGCAGGCGCGCCAGCTCGTTCAGAATGCGCGAGCTGCCTGCAGTGTCGGGCGTCTCGCTGACCGCCGGCACCGCCAGTTCGCCGTAGGCGCTGGCCAGGAGTTCGACGCCTTGCGGGTGCGGCCGCGTGGACAGCACCACGGCGTCGTCGCCGAGCTCGCGGCGAACCCGCGCCAGACCTTCGCGCGCGTTTGCCGCGACGAATACCCGTACGCTCATGTCCCCTCTCCCAAGCTCAGTTCCGTGTTCACCTGCACCATTTTATCGGCAGGCACCTCGGCGTAGGCAATCACCGCCAGCCGCGGCAGGCTGCGCCGCAACAGCCGCGACAGCATGGCGCGCAGGCCGGGCGAGGTCAGCAGCACCGGCGGATAGCCTGCGGCTTCCTGCTCGGCCAGCGCGCGCTCGGCGGCGTCGTTCAGGGCATCCAGCGTGGCGGGCGACAGCAGGGCCTCGCCCTCGTCGCCCATTTCGTTCAGCAGGCGGGTTTCGGTGGCCGCAGCGAGACCGATCACATGCAGGGTGTTGCTGCCCTCGAACAGGCGGTCGACGATGCTGCGCCCGAGCGCGGCGCGCACGGTTTCCACCAGGTCGTCGATCGCCTGGCTTTTCGGCGCGCGCGCGGCCAGCGTTTCGAACAGGGTGCGGGTGTCGCGGATCGAGACGTTTTCCGCGATCAGCTGCTGCAGCACCGCTTGTACGCTGGTCAACGGCAGATGGCGCGGCGTCACGTCCTCGACCAGCCCCGGATGGCTGCGCGCCAGGGTGTCGAGCAGCTGCTGCACCTCGGTGCGCCCCAGCAGTTCCGGCGCATGCTGACGGAACACGGCCTCGACCTGGCGCGCGATCAGTTCGGCCGTGGTCAGCACGACAAAGCCGCGCAGCTCGGCTTCCTCCTCCCGTCCGGTCTCGATCCAGATGCCGGGCAGCCCGGTCAGCGGGTCCACGCCCGGCGTGCCGTCGAGGCGCCCCAGCACGTCGCCCATGTCCACCGCCAGCACCTGGCCGCTGGGGAATTCACCGTGCGCCACGTCGACGCCCTTGAGGGTGATGCGATAGGTGTTGGGCTTGAGGTCGAGGTTGTCGCGCACGCGGATGAGCGGCACCACCAGCCCCATGTCGGTGGCGAAGCGGCGGCGCGCCTCGGTGATCTTCGCCAGCGCTGCGCCGCCCTGGTTGCGGTCAACCAGCGGGATCAGGCGATAGCCGACTTCGAGCGCCAGCACGTCGACCGGCGGGATGTCGGCCCAGGTGACGTCGACCGTTGTGGGCTCCTCCTCGATCAGCGCCAGCGGCTCGACTTCGGGCACCCTGCCCTGGCGGCGCATCAGCCCGAATCCCAGGCCGGCCAGCACCACGGCGATGGTCAGAAAGGCCAGATGCGGCGTACCCGGAATCACGCCAAGCGAACCCAGCACGGCCGCCGCCACGTACAGCGTCTGCGGCCGGCCGAAAATCTGGGTGGAAAATTCGCGCGACAAGTCCTGCTCGCTTGAGGCGCGGCTCACCACGATGCCCGCGGCAGTCGAAATGATCAGCGCCGGAATCTGCGTCACCAGGCCGTCGCCCACCGTCAGCAGCGCATAGCGCCCGAGCGCCTCGCCCAGCCCCAGATTGTGCTGGAACAGCCCGACCAGGACGCCGCCGACCAGGTTGACCAGCAGGATGATGATGCCGGCGATGGCGTCGCCGCGCACGAACTTGGAGGCGCCGTCCATCGCGCCGTAGAAGTCGGCTTCGCGGCCGATCTCGTGACGGCGTGCGCGCGCTTCGGCCTCGTTGATGAAGCCGGCGTTGAGATCGGCATCTACCGCCAGCTGCTTGCCCGGCATCGAGTCCAGCGTGAAGCGCGCCGCCACTTCGGCGATGCGACCGGCGCCCTTGGTGATGACGATGAAGTTGATGATGACCAGGATCAGGAACACCACGAAGCCGACGACGTAGTTGCCGCCGACCAGGAAATTGCCGAAGGACTCGATCACCTTGCCTGCCGCGTCCGGCCCGGTATGTCCCTGCATCAGGATGATGCGGGTGGACGCGACGTTGAGCGACAGTCGCAGCAGCGTGGTCAGCAAGAGCACCGTGGGGAACACCGAGAAATCCAGCGGTCGCCGCGCGTTCAGGCTCACCAGCATCACGATCATCGCCAGCGCGATGTTGAGCGTGAACAGCACGTCGAGCATGAAGGTGGGCAGCGGCAACACCATCATCGCCAGGATCAGCAGCACCAGCGCCGGCACCGCCAGCCGGTTCAGCGGCATGCCCATCACCATCACGCCCTGCGCGCTCATCCAATCACCTCATTAATCGCAGTGGGCCTAGCGTTCGCCCCCTCCCCCCCTGGGGGAGGGTTGGGGAGAGGGTTCTGCCCCTGCCCCGCCTGCTGCTGGCGGCTGCGCAGCTGGGCGCGCATTTCCGGGCTGCCCTCGGCTTCGCGCGCCTCGGCCACCGCCTCCTGCCAGGTCATCGCATGGCGGCGCAGATAGCGCCACCAGCGCCAGCCCGCGTCCAGCGCCGCCGCCAGTGCCAGCGCCGCCGCCAGCGCCAGCACACCACGCCCGATCCAGGCGGCCGTCTCGCCCAGCGCCTCGCTGCCGGCCAGGTTTTGCAGCCCCGGCCAGCCGCCGGCCAGCGCCCAGCCCACGGCAGCGGCGGCGAGCGCCAGCTTCAGCAGCGCCAGCATGCCGTCGAACAGGGCATCGGAAGAAAACAGCCGGGCAAGGGGCTTGAACGGGTTGGCGCGCGTCAGGTCGGCCTGCGTCACCTGGGGCGCAAACACCCAGCCCGAGAGCAGCATCGGCGCCACCAGCGCCGCGACGAAAATGGCGGCCAGCACCGGCAGCACCGCCCACAGCGCAGACTGCGCGGCTTCAAGGAAAACCGGGGAAAGCGGCTGCGCCGCGTGAACGAAAGCCGCCTCGGTGAGGGCCTGCAAGGCATTCAGCAGACGCGGCGCCTGCCAGGCCAGCACGCCCAGCGCCGACAGCAACACCACCCACGCGGTGAGTTCGGCAGAACGCGGCACATCGCCCGCGCTGCGCGCCTCTTGCAGGCGCCGCGGACTCGCCGGTTCGGTACGGGAAAGATCAGACTCCTCGGCCATGCTCGTCTCGAATTTTGGAGGAGTCTAGCACGAGGCGACAAGGGGATTGGCTGCTTGAAGCCGCAGCCGCAGGAGACTGGCTTAGCTGACTTCGTCGATCCACGCCATCTGGATCGCTTCAAGGATTTTCTCGCCGGAATGCTCGGGGTCGTCTTCGAAGTCGGGCAGTTCCATCACCCATCGATGCAGGTCGGTAAAGCGGATGGTGCGCGGGTCGATTTCGGGGTGCGCTTCGGCAAGTTCGATGGCGATATCGAGGGAATCCGTCCACTTCATTTCAATGACCTTCCTTGACCATGTTGATGGTGTACTTGGGGATTTCGATCACCAGGTCGGCACTGTTGACGCGCGCCTGACACGACAGCCGCGACTGCGGTTCCAGCCCCCAGGCCTTGTCGAGCAGATCATCCTCTTCTTCGGTCGACGCTTCCAGCGAATTGAAGCCTTCGCGCACGATGACGTGGCAGGTGGTGCAGGCGCAGGACTTTTCGCAGGCATGTTCGATCTCGACGCCGTTCGCAAGCAGGGTGTCGCAGATGGTGTCGCCGGGCTTGGCTTCAATGACGGCGCCTTCGGGGCAGAGTTCGACGTGGGGCAGTACGATGAGTTGGGGCATGGGTTTAAGTTGTATCAATGAGTCAGGCAGCTTGGGCGTTTTGGCTGGGAAGCGCTTTTAACACACCGTCCCAGAACCGTAAGCGGGCGTTGACCGCAGCTTCCGCAGCGGCTTCGGCTTCGCGCCATTTGCCGGCGTCGCCGCCGCACAGGGCGGCGAGCAGGCGCAGCGACAGCGGCGCGTGAAAATCCTCGTCCAGGTGGACGTGGCGGTTGAGATAGTAGTGGAAGCTGGGCGCCTGCGCTTCGGTCACCGCCATGCGCGACAGGAAGGCGCGGAACATCGACGGGATGACGTGCTCGCGCCCCAGCGCCAGCGCGGCGGCAACGGCATGCGGCTTGCCGCTGGCGATGAAATCGAAGGTGCTGCGGGTGAAAGCGGCAGCAGGCGCCGGCGCCAGACCCGAGCCGAGGGCGGCATCGATCCCCTGCTCGCCCGCCATCTGCACGAAGCGCGCGGGCGTGTCGGCGTCGGCGCCGATTTCGCGCATGGCGGCAAGATACAGCATGTAGTGGCTGGTAAACCCTTCCTGCCCCGGCAGCGCGATGTCGGTTTCCTCTTCCAACACCAGTTCGTTGATGAAGCGCTGCACCGAGGCGTCGCCACTCGGCGTCCACGGCCAGCGCGCGGGCGCGACTTCGTGCTGCAGGTACTTGATCAGCGACATGAAGTCCCACACCGAATAGACGTGGTGCTGCATGAACACGCGCAGGTCGTCCAGCGTCTGCACCGCAGCGTAGATCGGATGCGCTTCGAGCTTCACCCGCAGGGACTCGATGAAATCGTCGTTCAGCATGCTCAGTTCAACCGAAGGTTTCCAGTTTCTGCCCTGCCATGGCGCGGCGCACGTTCTGGTCCATGCGGCGCTGGGCGAATTCGGTGGTGGCGGCATTCAGCGCTTCGATGCCGCGCTTGATGGCCAGATGATCAAGTCCCGCCATCAGCTTTTCAAGGGCGGCGATGCCGGCTTCGATCGCCGCGGTTTCAGACGCATCGAGCAGCGCGCCGTCTTCCGCCATCGCCGCGCGGGTGGCGGCGATCAGGCCCTGCGCGTCGACGATCTGCTCGTTCAGCGCACGCGCGTACATGTCGTCCTTGGCGTGGGTGAAAGCATCCTTCAGCATGCGGGTGATGTCCTCGTCGCCGAGGCCATACGACGGCTTGACCTGCACGCTGGCTTCCACCCCGCTGCTCTGCTCGCGCGCCGACACCGACAACAGCCCGTCGGCATCGACCTGGAAGGTGACGCGGATGCGCGCCGCCCCCGCCACCATGGGCGGGATGCCGCGCAGTTCGAAGCGTGCCAGCGAGCGGCAGTCGGATGCCAGTTCGCGCTCGCCCTGCAGCACGTGCACGCTCATCGCGGTCTGGCCGTCCTTGAAGGTGGTGAACTCCTGCGCGCGCGCGGTGGGTATGGTGGTATTGCGCGGGATGACCTTTTCCGTAAGCCCGCCCATGGTTTCCAGGCCCAGCGACAGCGGAATCACGTCGAGCAACAGCCAGTCGTCGCCGGCGCGGTTGCCCGCCAGCACATCGGCCTGCATGGCGGCGCCGAGCGCAACCACCTTGTCGGGGTCGAGGTTGGTGAGCGGGGTCTGTTTGAAGAAATCGGCGACGGCCTGGCGGATGCACGGCATGCGGGTGGAGCCGCCGACCATCACCACGCCCTTCACCTCGTCCACGGTCAGGCCCGCATCGCGCAGGGCCTTGCGGGTGGGCGCCAGCGTCTTGTTGACCAGGCCGGCAGTCATGGCGTTGAAGGCGGACTGGGTCAGCGTCGCGTCCATCATTTCGCCGGTCGACAGCACCGCAGTAACGCGCACCTCGGTGTGTTCGGTCAGGGCTTCCTTGGCGTCGCGTGCCTTGGTCAGCATGAGCCGCATGTCGCAGGCCGAGAGTGGCGCGAAGCGGCCCTGTTCGAGCATCCAGCAGAACACGCGCTGGTCGAAATCGTCGCCGCCCAGCGCCGAGTCGCCATTGGTGGCCAGCACCTCGAACACGCCCTTGGACAGCTTGAGAATGGAAATATCGAAGGTGCCGCCGCCGAGGTCGTATACCGCGTAGAGCCCTTCGGACGCGTTGTCGAGACCATAGGCAATCGCCGCGGCAGTCGGCTCGTTCAGCAGGCGCAGCACGTTGAGGCCCGCCAGTTGCGCGGCGTCCTTGGTAGCCTGGCGCTGGGCGTCGTCGAAATACGCCGGCACCGTGATCACCGCGCCGACCAGCTCGCCGCCCATCGCGGCTTCGGCGCGCTGGCGCAGGACTTTCAGGATTTCGGCCGAGACCTCGACCGGGCTTTTCACGCCGGCGGCGGTTTTGATCTGCACCATGCCGGGCGCATCGACGAAGCGGTACGGCAGGCTGGCAATGTCGTCGATGTCGGCAATGCCGCGCCCCATGAAGCGCTTGACCGACACGATGGTGTTGTGGGGATCGTTGTTCTGCGCGGATTGCGCGGCGTAGCCGACATTCACGTCGCCGTTGGCACAGTAGCGCACCACCGAGGGCAGCAGCGAATGCCCGGCTTCGTCGCCCAGCACCACGGCAGGGCCGGAGCGCACCGTGGCCACCAGCGAGTTGGTTGTGCCCAGATCGACCCCCACTGCCAGCCGGTGCTGGTGCGGGGCGGTGGACATGCCGGGTTCGGCAATTTGCAGCAAAGCCATCTTAACTTTCCAGTTCTTCGTAGACGTCGCCCACTTCGGCGATGAGTTTGTCCATGAATCGCAACTGGCGCACGGCTTCTCGCGCGCCTTCGAAATCCTTTGCCACATCGATCAGTTTGGCAAGCTGTGCCTCGATCTGGCGATGCGCGGCGCGCAACTCGTCCGTCAGCGCATCCAGCGCGTCCACGCTTTGGCCGGCGCGCGCCTCGTCGATGGCCTCGCGCCATTCCATCTGCTGTATCAGGAAGGCCTGCGCCATCTTCGTGTTGCTGGCGTCGAGCGCGTCGATGCCCTGCAGCTTCAGCAGGTAGACACCGCGGCTCACCGGATGTTTGAGCGTCTGATAGGCCTCGTTCACCTGCGTCGCCCACTGCATGGCCACTCGCTGCTCGGCGTCCGGCTGCGCAGCGAAGCGGTCCGGGTGCACCGTGTTCTGCAGTTCGCGGTAGGCGGCGTCGAGCTGGTTGCGGTCCAGCGCATAGGTTTGCGGCAGGCCGAACAGTTCGAAGTGGTTTTGAGTGAAATCCATGACAGGTGAGGCGTTAGGCATAAGGGGGAGCGTGGGGGATGACCTCTCCCTTTACCCCTCACCTATCAATCAAACGTTAAACGATTCGCCGCAGCCGCACTCGTTCTTCACGTTCGGGTTGTTGAACTTGAAGCCTTCGTTGAGGCCTTCGCGGGCGTAGTCGAGCTCGGTGCCGTCAATGTAGGCCAGGCTTTTCGGGTCGACAAAGACGGTCACGCCATGGCTGGTGAAGACCTCGTCGCCTTCCGGCACCTCATCGGCGAATTCCAGCTTGTAGGCCATGCCGGAGCAGCCGGTGGTACGCACGCCGAGACGGATGCCGACGCCCTTGCCGCGTTTGGCGAGGTAGTTGGTAACATGTTGCGCTGCGCGCTCGGACAGGGTCACCGCCATGGCTTACTCCAGACCTTTTTTCTGCTTGTAGTCGGCAACCGCGGCCTTGATCGCGTCTTCGGCCAGGATCGAGCAGTGGATCTTCACCGGCGGCAGCGCGAGTTCTTCGGCAATCGCCGTGTTCTTGATTTCCATGGCTTGGTCGAGCGTCTTGCCCTTGACCCACTCAGTCACCAGCGAGCTTGATGCGATCGCCGAGCCGCAGCCGTAGGTCTTGAACTTGGCATCCTCGATGCGGCCATCGGCGCCAACCTTGATCTGCAGCTTCATCACGTCACCGCAGGCGGGCGCGCCAACCATGCCGGTGCCGACGCCATCGTCATCCTTGGCGAACGAACCGACGTTGCGGGGGTTTTCGTAATGGTCGAGTACTTTTTCGCTGTAAGACATGGTGGTTCTCCTTTACTTCAACTTAGTGTGCAGCCCACTGCACGGTATTCAGGTCGACGCCTTCCTTGAACATTTCCCACAGCGGGGAAAGCTCGCGCAGCTTGCCGATCTTTTCGTGCAGGAGCTTGATGGCGTAGTCGACTTCTTCCTCGGTGGTGAAGCGGCCGATGGAGAAGCGGATCGAGCTGTGTGCCAGTTCGTCGCTGCGGCCCAGGGCGCGAAGCACGTAGGACGGCTCCAGGCTGGCCGAGGTGCAGGCGGAACCCGACGACACCGCCAGATCCTTGATCGCCATGATCAGCGATTCGCCCTCGACGAAGTTGAAGCTGACGTTGAGGTTGTGCGGCACGCGCTGATCCATGTCGCCGTTCAGATGCACTTCCTCGATGTCCTTGAGGCCGGCATACAGGCGATCGCGCAGCATGCGGATGCGCTCGTTCTCGGTGGCCATTTCTTCGCGGGCGATGCGGAAGGCTTCGCCCATGCCGACGATCTGGTGGGTGGCGAGCGTGCCCGAACGCATGCCGCGCTCGTGGCCGCCGCCGTGCATCTGCGCTTCCAGGCGGATGCGCGGCTTGCGGCGCACGTACAGCGCGCCGATGCCCTTGGGGCCGTAGGTCTTGTGGGCCGAGAACGACATCAGGTCGACCGGCAGCTTGGTCAGGTCGATCGGCATCTTGCCGGTGGCCTGCGCCGCGTCGACGTGGAAAATCACGCCCTTCTCGCGGCAGATCTTGCCAATGGCGTCGATATCCTGGATCACGCCGATTTCGTTGTTGACCGCCATCACCGAGGCCAGCACGGTGTCGGGGCGGATCGCGGCGCGGAATGCGTCGAGGTCGAGC
>Ga0299915_10001918_pt1 | contig 15208 bp, 12 predicted proteins | sample RVTome_13_FD_200263 | JGI IMG/M metagenome (GOLD analysis project Ga0299915, IMG submission 200263) | Soil microbial communities from uranium-contaminated site in the Upper Colorado River Basin, Wyoming, United States - RVT92D227 (version 2) ... | reverse complement strand
AACTGTTCCTGCTTGTTGTAGGCTTCGGGATCACTCATGTAGTCCAGGTTCTGAACACGCCGCTCGATATCTTGCTGGAAGTCGAGCATGCCCTTGCGATAAATCTTCCCGTCCAGGACCGTGTGGCCGGGGGAACGCTGCTCCATGAACTCGGTGAAAATGCCCGCTTCGAAAGCGGCTTTCCAGTCCTCGGTCATTTCCCGGAATATTAGGTCACGAATCGACTTGCCCTGCCAGAAGGGAATGATAGTCTCTTCGTACGCCTTCCGCGCCTGAGGGCTGACCTTGAAGGGGATCTTGTCTCGGGAGTTGAGGATGTCCAGGTCTTGAAGGCTGTGACAGCATAGCTCGGGGTAGGTGGGCGCCGCCTTGGGGGCCGGGCCCTTCTCCCCCACGATCAGCTCGTCCTCGCCGAGATAGGTTTGCTTGTGGTCCATCAGGTAGCGGAAAGCCAGAGCGCGACGCAGGGGCGCGGACGTCAGTTGGGTGTGCTGCTCGTAAAAGGCGGTCATCAGCTCGGCCCGCTCGGTCGACAAGGTGGGGATGGCTGCCAGACTCTGCTGCCGCAATCGGGAGACTCGCTCGCTCATGGTCATGGTTCTACCCTCCAACCCTGACCTGTAAACCGAATTCTTCGAAAGTCTGCGTGATCTCGGCTATTCTCTCCGGCGAGGGTGGATGTAGTTCGGAAACCCTGTAAGTTCTGTGCATCCGCTCGTATTTGCTGATGGCGGCGGTGTGATACGGCAGAATGTCCACTTGATTCAGGCAGGGCAGACCTACAGCAAAGGCGGCTACAGCGCGGATATTTCCTGTGTCGTCATTGATGCCGGGAATTACCGGCACCCGCAGATTGATGTTGTGCCCATGCTCCGAAAGCCTCTTCAAGTTTTCCAGAATCCGGATGTTCGACGCGCCCGTGAACTTCTGGTGCCTATCCTGGTCTATCAATTTCAGATCGTATAAGAAGAGATCGACGTGAGGGCGTATCCAGTCGAACGTTTCCCAGCATGCGAAACCACAGGTATCTAAGGCCGTGTGGATCCCCCTATCCGCACAAGCCAAAAGGAGCTCATGCAGGTAGTCCGATTGCATCAGGGGTTCGCCACCGGAAAGAGTGACTCCGCCAGCCGATTCGTCATAGAAGGCGATATCGCGCTCGATCTCGGAAATCACCTGGGCGGTGGTCATTTCGCGACCCACAATCTGGCGCGCTTCGGCATAGCAGGTCTCGACGCAGGCACCGCAGAGAGTGCACTTCTCATCATCGGTGATGATCTGATCTCCATCCAACCGGATGGCGCCCTGCTTGCAGGCAACTACACAGGCCTGGCATCTCAGGCAGCGGTTGTCGCGAAATATCCGTTCCGGTCTCCCAACTTGACCCTCTGGATTGTGGCACCACCAGCACCGCAGGGGGCATCCTTTGAAGAATACGGTGGTACGGACGCCCGGCCCATCGTGGATGGAGAACCTTCTGATATCAAAGATGTTTCCAGTAACCAATTGATCCTCTGAAGAGAACGCCCCTGAAATCCGGGACACCTGCTGTTCGCCCTCAGCGATCTTATCCCGACGAGCGGTTTCTTCAAGTACCAATCACTCTCATTGCCCGATCGAACGTGCTCAGACTCTCACTGCCGCCCACGGTCACCACGACATTGTCCTCAACACGCACGCCGCCCCAACCTTCTATGTATACACCCGGCTCTATGGTGACCGCCATCCCCGCTTCAAGCCGCATCTTGTTCCCAGCTACCAGGTAGGGCGCCTCGTGGACCTCAAGTCCCAGGCCGTGTCCGGCGCGATGGATGAAATTCTCGCCAAAGCCTGCTGAATCGATCACGGAGCGGGCTGCCGCATCGACTGCCTCACAGACTACTCCAGGGTAAATCGATTTCCGTCCGGTTTCGTTGGCCGTTAGCACCGCCTGATAGACCTGCTGCTGTCGCTTGTCGGGCTCCCGCTCGACCAAAAATGTCCGGGTTAGGTCGGCGTAGTACCCTTCGACCGTTGTGACGAAATCGAATAAGAGCAGCTCTCCAGGCTGAATCCGACGTTCGGTCGCCCCGCCGTGTGGCAGCGCCGACCGTGAACCACTTAGCACCTGCGGCTCGATCGGCACACTATCCCCACCATGGAGCAGCAGCGCGCTACTCAGTCGACCGGCGATCTCGCGTTCGGTCATACCTGGAACGATCCCCGAAATGACTTCTTCCAGCGCGGCTTCGCAAATCCCGACAGCCCTCCGGATAGCGGCTATCTCGGCGGCATCTTTGCAGAGGCGGAGAGGAGCCATGACATCCTCTGCCCGCACGATCTGCGCCTCTGGTAAGTTGTCCCGCACCAGCCGGTATTCCATCACCCGCATGCGCAGATCCTCAACAGCCAGGATGGATATGGCTGGCAACGCCGTGGAGGCCTGGCGGACCGCCTCCTCTGCCCCTTCGCCATCCTTCCAGGCAAACACACGTGCGGCGATGGCGACCTGGCTATCCCACTTGACTCTCTCTAAGACGGGCAAGACCAAGACGGGTTCCTGCTCCGCCGGGATGAAGAAGATCAAGGCGCGCTCCATCAGGTGGAAGTCTATCCCCGTCAGCCAGCGCAGATTCGAGCCGGGGATGAGTGAGAGGCAGTCTATTCCGCTTTTTCGGAGTTCCTGTCGCACCCGTTCGAGACGGTTAAGGATCAAATCCATCCCTCCACTAATCGCATCGGTCTAGGGCTAGCCAAAGATACCCCAGTCCGAGACTTCCATCTCCGGTGGTGGTTCGCTTCCCAGTATCCGGCTCGGATACCAGCCAAACGAATGCGCCAGATTTGCCAGGAATTCGGCATATTTGAAAGGAGCTAAGACAGCATCGATGACCGGAATTCCCAGCCTTTCCTGCATCTCTCTAAAGAAGCCATAGCCTGCGGAGCAGCCAAGGATCAGGACTTCCGCCCCATCTTGCTCAATTGCCTTGCGCCCTTCGGTCAACATGCGTTCACACGTGTGATCCCGGTCCGCCTGTAACTGGAGCACGTCCACGTCTATGGACCGCATGGACGCCAATCGGTGGTCATGGCCGTAGAGATGGACGTTTTCCCGCATCTTAGGGATGTTTTTCCGGCTGCTGACCAATATCGAAAAGGTGTTCCCCAGGTTGCTGGCGATGGCCGTAGACGACTCGCACGGCGCAGTGACGATCGCACGCCCCGACACTTCTCGCGCTTCCCGCAGTCCCAGATCATAGAAGCATCCAATCACGATACTTTCGTATTGATGTGCAGCCTGGTAGGTAAGCCGCACAATATCCGCAACCACCAACCCCTCATACGAATGGTACTGGAGGTGGCGTGGCCGATCGGGTGGCAGGGAAACTATGTCGACTTCCGTACTGGCCGAGCGAACCTCGTTGAGGATCTTGACCAAATCCTCGTTGAGGCCGTCGTATCCTATGGGATTGATCCACAACGTTCGCATGTCTCACCGGTGCCTAAGAAGCGACGTTCGGCATTGCTGAGCGGACTGTACGGGTGGCTTCTTCATCGATAGTCAAATCATCCCCGAGAACCACGCCATAGTCGCTCTCGGCCGCCTGGCGTGATACGTAGCGGTCGATGACGTCTTCCCTCACCCGTCTGGGCTCGCGCTCACGGGGATCACCAAAACCTCCGCCACCTCCGGTATAGAGCTTCACTACATCGCCAGGATTCAATTGCAGGTTGTTGATCTTGAGCTTGTGCAGCTCGCTTTCCCGACCCGGATTCACCACTACGTCCGGTCCAGCGGCCTCCTTTCCACCGAACAAGCCCCAAGCGGGGGTAACCGACCGCTCGAACCAGGCGAATAATGAAACTGGGGCCTCCATCTCATACCTTCTGTATATCCCACAGCCTCCGCGGTACTTCCCTGCCCCTCCCGTATCTGGCCGAATGCCGTATTCGCGGATCATGATTGGATACTTGTTCTCGTAAACTTCAATGGGAAGATCCTTGAAGGGGCCGTTGACGATATTGATCAACGCGTCTTGTCCGTCGCCAGTGCTGAAAGCGCCCCACCCGCCGGCATTGGCCTCCAATGCCAAGAAACGCTCGTTGCCTTTGCGCGGGTCCTCGCCGTCAATCCAGATCACCATTGAATCGCCGTAGTGGGCGCCGGCAGTCTGATCCGGCATCGCCGGGGCCATCGCCTTGAAGAACAGGTCGATGAGCAACCCCTGTGGCGTGAAATACCACTGGCAGGGGGCCGGCTCCTTGGCGTTGAACAGACATCCTTCGGGCGCTCTTACATCGAGGGTCTTGAATGTCCCGCCATCCACTGGGCGCTCCGGATGGATAAGCATCTTGAACGCCATGCGGCACGCTGAGATGGTCTGAGCGAAACCAGCGTTGATCGGGCCGCGCACCATAGGCGCCGAGCCTTCCAGATCGACTTTGACGCTCTCACCTTTCACATCCACCCGGATGTGAACCGGCACCTCGCCATGCCCGTGGCCATCATCGTCCAGGAATCCGACAGCGCTATAGCTCCCGTCCGAAATCGCTGCCACCGTTTCGCGTTCCATCTGCTCGGTCTGGCGGAAGATCTCATCCCGGGCCGCAAGCACGGTCTCATAGCCGAAGCGGTCCAAGATTCCTTGGAAGCGTCCTTCGCCGGTGCGCATCGCTGCCACCTGGGCGTTCAGGTCACCGATCAGCAGGTTCCCAAAGCGGCTGTTCGCCCGAAGAACCTCCAGGATATCTGTGCGCGGCTCGCCGTTCTGGTAAATCCGCGTGGGGGGCCAGCGCATCCCTTCCTGGTAGATCTCCACTGAGTCGGTGGTCTGGGCGGGATCCTTGCCGCCCACATCCAACCAGTGAGCACGACTGGCTGAAAAGCCCACCCGCTTGCCTCGCCAATAGATCGGCGCAAACACCGTGGCATCGTTCAGGTGAGTTCCCTGCAAGTATGAGTCGTTCATGTAGAACACATCGCCTGGCTGGAAAACATCCCACCCGAATTTCTCCGCGGTGATTTTGACGCATACTTCCAGGTTGCCCAGAAACAGTGGCACGCCCACCGCCTGGGCTAAGACATCGCCCTTCTCGTCCAGCAATGCCACGGCACAATCACGGCCCTCGTAAATCACCGGTGAATAGGCGCTGCGGAAGAGCGTCGCGTTCATGTCATCGGCAATCGCGACAAACGTATTGCGAATGATCTCGGTCGTAATGGGGTCGGGTTGTGCATTCACTTCACTCCCCTCCTGACGATCAGGATATTGCCAAACTGGTCAACCTGGCTAACGAAGCCAGGTGGCACCACTGTTGTGGCGCTATCTTCCTCTATGATCACCGGGCCGGGATTCACGGCGCCCGCAGACATCCTGTCCCGCTTCAAGATGGGGGTAGCGTGAACTATCCCCTCAAATACGACTTCCCGCGTATCAATCACCGGGTTGAGCCCGTTCTCGGACATCTGGAAGCCGGTGAACTTATCCTTGATCACTCCCAGGGCAGCCACTCGAAGGGTTACGAACTCCACCGGCGCGCCAGGGGTGGCGTGACCATAGCGCACGCGATAGGCCTCGTGGAAGGATTGCTCGATCTTGCTTAGGTCGATGCCCTCACCTATACGCACATTCACCGAGTACTCCTGGCCGACGTAGCGCATGTCGCTCGAGAACTCGTAAGACATGTCGCAGATCGGCACCCCTTCGGCCTCGAGGGACTCGCGCCCCTCCCGAACCAGCCTGGCGAAGAGCTGTCCCAGATCTTCGGGGTCCACCAGGTGAATCAAGCGGTAGTAATTGAAGGCCAAGTCGTGGCGCACATCGGTTTGCAGCATGCCCGAGGCTGAGAAAGTGCCTGGGCTGAAAGGGATGACAGTCTCGCGCATTCCCAGCTCCTCGGCCAACCACACAGCGTGCATCGGGCCGGCGCCACCAAAAGCAAGCAAGGAGAAGTCGCGTGGATCGATGCCCTGGGCCACCGTGATCGTGCGCATGGCGTCCGCCATCTTGCCATTGATAATCGAGAGCATCCCTTCAGCCAGGGTCACATCCCCCAACCCGAGTTGACTGGCAACTGCATGAATGGCGTGTGCTGCGGCAGCCTCATCCAGGGTCATACGGCCGCTCAGCAATGAGTGAGGCCCCAATCGCTTCAGGAAGAGGTGGGCGTCGGTCACCGTGGGTTGCGTACCGCCACGACCATAACAGGCCGGCCCTGGATCAGCCCCGGCGCTCTGCGGCCCTACCCGCAGTCCGCCGGCCTCGATCCAGGCCAGCGAGCCACCCCCTGCCCCAATGGTGTGGATGTCGACGATGGGCGATAACAGGGGCAACCCTTCCAGCGTAGTTGAGGAGGATACGTTCTGCTGGCAGTTCACCACCAGGCTCATGTCAAAGGACGTGCCGCCCATGTCCACGCACAGCAGGTTCGGGCGGTCGATTCGCTTCGACAAGGCCACTCCGCCGATCGTGCCCCCCACCGGTCCGGATAGCAGGGAGCGGATCGGCTGGTTGCGGGCACTATCTGCGGTCATGATGCCACCGCTCGACTGCATCACATACAGTGTGCTTGTCACGCCCAGGTCCTGCAATTTCCGCTCCAGGCTGGAGAGGTAGAGCTCGATGCGTGGGGCGATGTACGCGTTCATGATCGCTGTAGAGGCACGTTCGTACTCGCGCCATTCCCGTGCCACTTCGTGAGACACTGTGACCGATAATCCTGGCAAATCTGCCAATAGCATGTCACGTGCCTGTAACTCGTGCTGAGGATAAGCGTGGGCGTGTAGGAAACAGACGGCAACAGCCGAGACCTTTTCGCGTTTGATCTTTTCGATGACCGGCACGAAATCCTCAAGGTGAAGCGGCTCAGCCACGGTCCCATCCCACTTGATTCGCTCGCGCACCTCATGTACATCCCGCCTCGGCACCAGCCGTTCAGGCTTACGGTAATGCAGAGTATAGAGGTCCGTCCGGTCACCTCGGGCGATGGTGTAGTAGTCGCCCACCCCGGCGGTGGTGATCAACAGCACCCGTGCTCCCTTCCTTTCCAGGAACGCGTTGATCCCCACAGTTGTTCCGTGAACGACAAAACCGATCTCACTCGGCTCGGGGATGAGTTGCTGGACCCCTTCCAGGACAGCCAAGGCCTGATTCTTCGGGGTCGAAAGCACTTTGCCGGTGAAGGCCAATCCTGACACCTGATCGTTGACGACAAAGTCAGTGAATGTTCCGCCAATATCCGCAGATACTGAATAGCGTTTATTGTTCATTCCCGTGGACTCCCGGATCGGTGTGCGATGTTTGTTGCATTGCATCTCCACTAGGACCTTTCGAAGAGAATCATCGATTCCGCTTCGAAAGCGTGTCCAGAGCTACGGCGAAGATGATGATGGCGCCCTGGAAGATGCCCTGGTAAAACGGCGGTACGTTCAACAGGTTGAAACCATTCCCGATCAGGCGCAAGAGGAGAACGCCGATCACGGTGCGCCAGATGGCCCCTTCGCCTCCCAGGATGCTGGTCCCACCGATCACCGTGGCCGCGATCGCGTCCAGCTCTACTCCAGTTCCGATATCCGCAACGCCTTGCGATATTCGAGAGACCGTAATCACTCCCGCCAGCCCGGCCGCTAGACCGGTCAAGCAGAAAGTCAGGACACGGACCGGGCCCACAAGAACACCTGACAGGCGCGCCGCCTCCTGGTTGCCGCCAATTGCATACACGTAGCGGCCGAATGTGGTGCGCGACAGTACGAACCATGTGAAGATCACGAATGCCGCAAAGATGAACACCGGGTACTTGATCTCCAGGAAGCGACCCTGACCCAATGCCGCGAAGCTCTTGTCGGTCACCACGATAAGCAGGCCGCCGGTCATGACCAGCGCCATCGCGCGGATCATCAGGCCGGTGGCCAAAGTGGCAATGAACGAGTTGATCCGCAGTAAAGTAATGATGGAACCATTGGCAAATCCAAAGACCAAACCAACCAGGATGCCTGCAAGAATGCCGACTTCCGTATAGCCGGCCCGAGCGATTATCGCGGCCAGAGAGCCAGCGAAAGCGAAAATGGCGCCCACCGATAGGTCAAAACAGCCACCGATGATCACGATGGTCATGGCACAGGCCACGATACCTACATGCGCCGCCTGATCAAGGATGTTGTGCAGGTTTCTGCCAGAGAAAAAAGCCGGCGTGGTGAGCGACAGCACCACGAAAAGAACGATGAAGGCGATGATCGTGCCGTAGTCCCGCACGATATCCAGCCGGAGTTGCTTGGGCAACATCCGGATGGCCCTTTGTAAGGATTGAACCTGGCGGAAGGATTTGAACTTGTCCTTCATGTCATCGACTTCTCGGGCTCCGGCAGCCTTGGGATTCGGAGATTCGCAGGACTTCTGAAGTCTCTTAGCGACACATCGCTCCCGGGTCCTCACCCTGCTTATGGACTGTTCCCTCGGTCGTGGCAAAGACGGTCCGCATGACGGCTTCCTCCGACAGCGCGACCCCTTGCAGCTCCGCTACCACCCGTCCCTGGCGCATTGCATACACGCGGTGCGCCAAGCCCAGGACTTCTTCGATCTCCGAGGAAATCAACAACACACCCATACCCTGTTTTGCTAGGGAATTGATCAACTTGTAGATGGCTTGTTTGGCCCCCACGTCCACCCCACTGGTCGGCTCGTCGGCAATCAAGATCTGTGGGCGACGGAACAGCCACTTGGCAAACAGCACCTTCTGCTGGTTGCCGCCCGAGAGCTTTGTCATTCTCAGTGCCGGCTCCGCCGGTCGCACGTCCAGCGCCTCCAACAGGTCTGTTGTCTCACGGAATTCCTGGCGACCACGGATCAGACTCGCCCTGCTGAGCGTGCCCAGATGGGGCAGTGTTACGTTCTTGCCAATCTCCAGAGTCATGATCAGTCCCTGGAGCTTCCGGCTCTCGGGGAGTAGTACGATGCCGGCCCGGATGGCGTCATTTGGAGAGCTGATTCGAACGGAGCGCCCGTTGACGCGTATCTCTCCTTGCGCCTTGCGGTCGGCACCGAATATGGCCCGGGCCACTTCCGACCGCCCGCTACCGACCAACCCGGCCAGCCCGACGATCTCCCCGGCACGCACGAAGATCGAAACCTCTTCGATAATCCCAGGCCGCGTCAAACCCTGAATATCTAGTACCACCCGGGTATCCGGATCCAATGGAACCTTGGGCGGGAATGCCAGGGCCATTGCCCGGCCAATCATGGCGGTAACTAGGCTTTCGGGAGTCTCATCTTGCGCGTGGGCCGTACGTACCAACCGGCCATTACGCAGCACCGTCAGTGTGTCGGCCAGGCCAAGCACCTCCTCGAGATTATGCGACACGTACACCACCGTCTTGCCAACCTCGCGCAACCAACGGACGATATTGAGCAGTTTGTCCGTTTCGTCGGAGGTCAGGGCCGCGGTTGGCTCGTCCATCACGATCAGTTCTGCATTGCGGGCGATGGCCCGCAGGATCTCGACTTTCTTCTGGTCGGCGGTTCTCAATCTCGCGACGGAAATGTCCGCTGGCAGGCTGAAGCCCGACCGTGCGATGAGCTCTGCGTAGCGCCGGCGCATAACGTCTCGCTGCAGAACGCCAGATCGGTGCGATTCCATTCCCAGGAAGACGTTATCCATCACGCTCAACCTAGGAACTAGCGAGAGTTCCTGTGAGATGATGGTGATGCCGTCAGCCAGGGCGTCGTATGGCGAGGTATAGTGCACCGGTTGGCCCTTGACGATCAACTGGCCCTGGTCCGGGCGCAGGACCCCACTCACGATCTTGCCCAGCGTGGATTTCCCGGCGCCATTCTCTCCAACGAGGGCATGTATCTTGCCCCGTTCTATGACCAGGTCGATATCAATCAGCGCCTCAATGGCGTCGAAACGCTTGACAATATCGCGGCACTCAACGTGAATGGATGGGGTCGACATCAGTGAGGGAGATTCCCGATGACCAGTTCGTGTGGCGCACGAAGTGCGCCACACGAACTCAGAAGGCAATTCGTTACCACTGGCACTCGTAAGCAGACAGGCTTTCCGTGTTGATCACCGGACCATCAGGCGGCAGCGGCGGCGAGACTTTGTTGAGATCGACCGACGTCTCAAACGGTTGGCCCAGGAGGGCATTCACCGCTGTCTCGACCAGGAGTTGCCCCTGGGTGTAGGGGATGTCGGCAATGGTGGCAAAGAAGCGGCCCTCGGCCAAGGCCTGACAACCTTCTATGCTGGCACCGTTGCCGATGAAGGCGATCCCGGTCAGGCCAGCGTCCTTGGCCGCCTTCTCGGCGCCCAAGGTCATCTGGTCACCCGATGATGCCACGACGTCGATCCCAGGATTCGCCTGGAACACATTCTGCATCACCTCATATGACTTGTCCTGCCTGTACAACCCTTCCTGAAAGGCCACAATCTTGATCGCCGGATAGGGTTTAACCGTCGCCTCAAGGTTTTGGTAACGCACCTGATCGATGGTTAGCGCCTGGATGCCGATCAGGTAGGCCACCTCGCAAGGATCTTTCCCCTCGCAGGCTTTGATTACGGCCTGGCCGAGCCATTCACCCGTAGCTTTGCCGGTGCGGCCAATGAATGCCGCAACCCCTTCAGGGTAGGGAAGCAAGGTATCGGGATCTGGGCCTATCGGAGAGTCGGCGTTCACGACGACCAGCCCCGCCTTGAGAGCTTCTTCAACCACCGGGACCACTGCGTTGCTGTCAATAGGGTGGATGAGCAGAGCATCGAAAGTCTCGGAGGCGATGGCATCCTGGATCTGGTTGATCTGCTCGAGAGGGTCGTATTCGCCGGAGAAGCTGACTACCTCAGCGTTGAGCTTGGCTGCTGCCTCCTGTGCTCCCCTCAAACGGGCCTCTTCGTAGGTGTTCCCCGACACCGGCACAAACAAGCCGATCTTGAACGGCTCGGGAGGTGTGGTCGGAACGGCGGTCGGTTCTGGCGGGGTGGTTGGTACAGCAGTCGGTTCCGCGGGAACGGCGGTGGGTTCTTGCTGCGCAGGCTGTGGGGTGGCTTGTGCGCAGGCTGTCAAGACCAGGCTGAGAAGGATTAAGCTGGTCAGAAGCAAATCCCATTTCGTGGGCCTTAACATGATCTCGCTCCTTAGGACTACAGTTCTCGGTTAGGTCAGAGGCATCGTATCCTATAGGCTGCCAACGCCTCATCAGATAGTCTGAGCCCGACCTGTGGAATGCCTAACAGAAGTCTTCCGGCCTCACCTCCTCTCAATCGAACTCCGCTCCCCACTTGCTGTTCTCGCCCAAGGCGAACCGTTAGGCCACGGGTCGAGAGGGCTGGGCGCTCACCCCTGGACATCCAAGCTAATCGTTCGAACGCGGATGGTGGCGACGACCTCCGTGTATACGCCAACCTTTAGCTCGTGCACCTGCCAGCCATTGAACAGCCTACCCATGCTGGTCTCGCTGACGACTCGCCGTTCAGCTCATCCGTAGCTTTGAGCCATCTCAGCACCAGCTCCCCTCCCACAAGGCGATGTGAGCACCAACTCGCGGTGCGCGCCGATTCAGCTATCGAGCGCATTCTCCGATGTCTTGGGGGCTGCCGGCCAGCCGTTGACAACCGGACGGCAATACTTCCTGTCAGACAGGCCGAATATGACCCGTAAGACCGGCGGTGCCAGGAGGCGTGCAGGCAGTCACTCAAGTCCTCCGATGATGGCCGCACTCGCTGGCTGCTATGTCCGGCGCGTGAAATACATGTGCCGCCTGCACAGCACGATCGAAGGATCCCTGTCGCTTATTTAGCACGCCCTCTGGAATCCTGTCCGCCTATCCATTCGCGCCTTGTTGTGCCTGGAAGAGACCCAACAACTCTGCCATGGTGAGCTCTAGGTGTGTGCGCACGATGCGTGCAGCGGCCTCGGCATCCCGGCGCCGCAGGGTCTCCAGAATATCCACGTGCTCTCTAATGGGGTCACTTGCCCCGCGCCCCAAGCTGAGAGCCATTCGCTGGTAAAGGCTAGCGAGGTCAAGATACTGAATGATGTGTTCGTGAAGACGCTGCTTTCCAGCTATGGCATAGATATCGGCATGAAACCTGTGATGGGCCTCCAGCAGATGTTCGAAATCCTTGTCTTGGAAGGCTCCCCCCATATCCCGCATCAAGGATTCCAGTCGCTCCAGCTCTTGGTCGGTGATGTACTGTGTTGCCAGGTAAGCTGCATAGCTCTCCAAGGCAATGCGAACCGAATACACTTCCACCAAATCGGATCCTGAGAACTTGGTTACTGAAGCCCCTTTGTAGGATGAGATGCTCACAAGTCCTTCATGGGCGAGTCGCTGTAGGGCCTCACGAATGGGCGTACGACTCACGCCCAATTCCCCGGCCAGTTCTTCCTGCAACAATCGCTGTCCCGGGACCAGCTGGCCGCTCAAGATCAGCCGACGAAGGTGTTCGACGACGGCCTCCTGCATAGTCTGGATAACGAGCGCCGGTCCCTTTGGATCGTGGGGCATCATGTGAGATACACCTGAGTGGTTCTCAGACTTGGCTGCGCCATCTTCGCTCGAATGGAGGGATCTAGCAGCCCTCTTGACCCTACTGGAGCTTCCGGTGTCCTAGGGCTCTGAACGCGGGTCGCCGATTTCAGCCAGGCGAGCAAAGCGAAACGCTATAAACGATCTTTCGTGGGTACCGGCTACATACCGTGGAGAAACCTATCAGCAAGGGAGAAGCTGAATCAGAAGAAGGTACAGCGGGATCGGCTTGTATCCAATATACAGGATCCAATACAAGGATCCAAGTGATGAGTGTCACATTCTCGGTCATCCGAGCGTCTGGTCGGAACGCAGGCACGAGGACGATTCCTGAGCGGAGCCTCTCCCTATTGGCGAATCCCCCAGGCTCTCTTCCAGACGTTTCTGACATTCGGCAAGGAAGATCGAGGCAATGTTCCCATTCCGGCCCAGATGGGACGGTCAGATTGGAAACCACAGCAGGCATTCGCCGCAACCGTTTCGCCGGAGATGCATCCCGAGCCAGAGGCGTGACTCTTTGTGAGGGAGATCAGGCAATGGTGACAATCTTCCCAGGTCGCAACGGCCCGTTCCAACTCGGCCTGCTTGGAGAAAGCCAGTGTTTTCCTCAACGCTCCGGTGCAGGGCATCCTGGTGGTGAAGTTGCGGCGTTCAAGCTCGGCCGTGCTCTTGGCGATAAGGTCAACAGGTCTGGGTTTGGCCCGGCGAAGAAGTCACCGTACTCTCTTCACGTCTGGCGGCGTTGGTCGGTCGAAGTGGGGAACTGTGGCACGTCCTCACCGCCGGGGCATTCGTGGCTGTAGCTATCCCTCATTGGTCTTCTTCTTGTTGCAGCGGTATTCCGTGCGTGGTCGGACGGCAGGTTCGGCGAAGGGGTAGTCACACCACCCGGGATGGGACCGGGGAAGGGCGATCGTCTTCAGCGACTACCCTGAGGGCGGAAACGGAAGCGGCAGGGCGGTCTTCAAGCCCCCGGGTTTGGCCGCCCTGTTTGATTCGGCGTGTTCGATCGGATCTACGGTTAGAACAGGCAAGGAGTGGTCCGGCCGCAACTCCGCCGGACCACTCCCACAGCATTCTTGTGCAATCCCCGCGGTTCAGGACTTGGTTCTCTTCCTTGGGGATGGCGGGGGCACTTCGACGACGGGGACCGGGATGCTGGCCGGGACGGTCTCGTAGACGCGTGTCCCGAATCGGGTGAGGACCACGCCGCCCAGTCCGACGGCGCTCACCAGGGCCGGTGCGATCCATCCGACACACGGGATAAACCCGATGCCCTCTGCTACAAGCCCAACGATCAACGTCCCTAGGCCGGCCGCGCCGGCCGGATGCAACTGCCAGTTGAACATCGTCCCGATCCGCTTGCCGACCTCGGTCCCGACGGCAATCCAGCCGAAGACCCCGGCCACGACGAGAACGAAAACGCCCAACAAGCTGAAGGGGATCAGGCAGATGGTCACGGCAAGCAAGACCAGCAAGGCCGGAAACACGATCCCGGTCAAGATCCCCAGTCCGCCGGCGATGATCGGCTGATCGACGATCGCCTTCGATACACGGTTTGTCGCCTCAGGGGCGAACATCACGACCAGGACCGCCAGAGCCGCCATCATCAGGCTCTGGAAGATGCTCCAGCCGATACCGGCCAGGGGGCGGAAGGCATCCGACCAGACCCTCCCTCCCATGTATGGCACTTCAACACCGCCAGGAATGCCGGTAAATGGTTCGATCTGGAACGGGACATTGAAACCCTGGCCGGTGACTACCTGGCCTAGGACCTGCGCGCCCTCGGCCCGATTCACGTTTCCGCCGACACTGCTCACATCGCCTTTAACGATGGCATGCGATAGCAGGCTGACGTTACCACCCAGTACGGCGACATCACCATCAACCGTTCCGTCGACCTGGAGATTTCCCCCGGCGATGAAGACTGAACCGGTGATCCGCGAGCCTTGTTGGGTTGTCCCGTTTCCACCGAGGACGACCAGATCCCCGTCCAGTGTCTCCCCGCTGGCCAGGGTGAACTCTCCCCCCAGGATCACCCGACCATCGAGTTGGCCACCGGCGTAGGCCACGGCAGGCACTGCCAGCACGATCAAGAGCGCCAACCCGATCCAAAGAATGCTACGTTTCATTCCGTCCTCCTCGCTCAACAGGTTGAAATGCAAAACGATAGAGCGACAACGCCCACGCCAACACGAACCCCAGCAGGGCAAGTCCGATCCCAAGCCATGCAGCCACCGGAAGCTGCGCAGTCGTCTCGACGAGCAAAGCTCGCATGAATTGTCCGGCGAGCCTGAAGGCCAGACCGAGAGAGAGAATCTCTCGAATTACAGCGCTGCCCACCGCCGCCGGAGCCTCCAGCAAGGAATACACCTCGAGTGCGATCGGCAAGGCTAAGACGCCGGACCCGAGGATTGCCAAACCGAGCACCCACGAGACCTGACCTCTGGCCGCCTGACTCCGCCGCTCTGCCTGCCTTGTCTGCCAGCGGGTCACGAACCCGTTGGTTGGCTCAGACACCTCCGGATCCATCAGGCCCAGGCGCGCGCCGTGCCATGCATCAGAAAGCTCTCGGCACCGCAGACAATCTTCGAGATGGGCCTGGAGCATCCTGGTCTTCTCCGCGGGCAAGACCTCGTCTTCGAAGATCCACTCCTCAAACGGCTGATGGCTCATCTTGAGTACCTCCTAGCCGGACGGGGACG
>Ga0299915_10001915_pt1 | contig 15224 bp, 13 predicted proteins | sample RVTome_13_FD_200263 | JGI IMG/M metagenome (GOLD analysis project Ga0299915, IMG submission 200263) | Soil microbial communities from uranium-contaminated site in the Upper Colorado River Basin, Wyoming, United States - RVT92D227 (version 2) ... | reverse complement strand
GCGGCACTGTACCGCGGCGCGGACCGCGTCGTGCTGGTCTCTGACCGCAAGTTTGCCGGCGCCGACACCCAGGCTACCTCCTATACCCTCAAATGCGCCATCGACAAGCTGGGCGCCTTCGATCTGGTCTTCTGCGGCAGGCAGGCTATCGACGGTGACACTGCTCAGGTAGGCCCGCAGGTGGCGGAGAAGCTCGGCGTGCCGCAGATCACCTATGCCGAGTCGATCATTGCGCTGGACGAGGCGGGAATCGTCGTCCAGCGCGCCTTCGACCTGGGCACTGAGCTGGTACGCTGCAAGCTGCCCTGCCTGCTGACTGTGGTCGGCTCTGCCAACCAGCCGCGCCCGCCCTCCGCCCGCTTGCGCATCGAGGCCAAGCTGGCAGCCACCGTCACTGAGCTGCCGGCCTTACTGCAGAAATGGCCTGAATTTGGCACGGTCGAGGCGCTGCAAGACTACCTGGGGACGCGCGGCTTGCTCATCCCGGTGTGGACCGCCGCCGATTTACAGGTGGACGAATCTCTGCTTGGTCTGGCAGGCTCGCCCACGCAGGTTTATAAGGTCAATTACGTTGTCCTGGAAACGAGCGAAAGCAAGGATGTCCAGCCCACCCCGGAGGGCATCCAGGCCATGATCCAGGAGCTGATCCGCGAGTACATTGTTGGTTAGAGGTGCCCCCATGACAGAGACACGGAACGTTTGGATCTTCATTGAACAAGAAGAAGGCCGCCTGGCAGAGGTCAGCCTGGAGCTGCTTACCAAGGGGCGCGAGCTGGCAGGCACGCTCGGCAGCCAGGTATGGGCGCTGCTCTGCGGACACCAACTGGACGGCCTGGCTGAAGAGGTCATCCACTTTGGCGCCGACCGGGTGCTGCTGGCAGACCACCCCGAGCTGGAACACTACCGCACGCTGCCTTACAGCCGTGTGGCAGCCGACCTGGTGCAAAAGTACCGGCCCTATATCTTCCTTATCGGCGCCACCCCCGTTGGGCGCGACCTGGCACCCAGGCTGGCAAGCGCGGTCAAAGCTGGCCTGACCGCTGACTGCACCGACCTGCAGATCGGTGACTTCACTGCCAAGAAAGAGGGCGTGACTTATAAAGACCTGCTCTACCAAATCCGCCCGGCCTTCGGTGGCAACCTGATTGCCACCATCGTCAACCCCAAGACTCGCCCACAGATGGCGACCGTGCGCGAGGGCGTCGTACGCCGCGGAGAGCCAGACCCCAGCCGCAGCGGTGAGGTTGAGAAGGTGACGCCCACATTTCAGCCGCAAGACCTGGCTTTGCAAGTGCTCAGCCGGGAGCTGCGCCAGCCATCCGTCCACTTGAAGGACGCGCCGGTCATTGTCGCCGGCGGGGCGGGTGTGGAAAGCCCACAGGCGTTCGAGCTACTGCGTGAGTTGGCAAACCTGATGGGGGGCGAGGTGGGCGCCTCGCGCGCCGCTGTTGACGCTGGTTACGTCTCGCGCGAGCACCAGATCGGACAGACCGGTACCACTGTGCGCCCCCGGCTTTACATCGCCGCCGGCATTTCCGGCGCCGTGCAGCACCGTGCCGGCATGGACCAGTCCAACAAGATCATCGCCATCAACACCGACCCCAACGCGCCCATTTTCCAGGTGGCGCATTACAAAATCGTTGGCGACCTGGCGGAGGTGCTCCCCATGTTGATCCGCGCCCTGCGTGAGAAGACCAAATAGGACGGAGGCGTTATGGCAGACAACTTTTTCCTCGATAATCCCGACCTGCAGTTCCGCCTCGAGCAGCTCGACCTGAAAGAAGTGGTCGATATCAAGGAGCAGGGCTACCGCTTTGCTCAGCAATACCCTGCTGCGCCGCGCCATTACCGCGACGCCAAGGACAATTACCGCCTGCTGCTGGAGGTGCTCGGAGAGTTGTGCGCCAATCTGGTTGCACCGTATGCCAGTGAGGTAGACGAAGTGGGCGCTCAATTCCACGACGGGGAGGTGAGCTACCCACCCGCCACGCAGGCTGCCATCGATTCGCTGCGCCAGGCCGGGTTCCTGGGCGTCATGCTGCCCTGGGAGCGCGGCGGGCTGAATCTGCCCGAATCGATCTACCAGATGATGGTGGAGGTCGCCTCGCGTGCCGAGGCCGGGTTGATGACCATCTTTGGCTTGCAGGAGATTGCCGCCGCGATCAACGAATATGGTGACGAGGCCATGAAGGAGCGCATCCTGCCGCGCTTCAGCCGCGGCGAGGTGACCGGTGCCATGGTGCTCACCGAGCCGGATGTTGGCTCGGACCTGGGCTCGATACAGACCAAAGCCACCTTTGACGAGGCCACCGGCAAGTGGTACCTGAATGGCGTCAAGCGTTTCATCACCAACGGCAATGCCGACATCCACCTGGTGCTGGCGCGCAGTGAAGAAGGTTCGGCGGACGCGCGCGGGCTGTCGCTGTTTCTTGTCGAGCGGGACGAAACGGTGCATATCCGGCGCATCGAGAATAAGATGGGCCTCCATGCCTCGCCTACTTGCGAGATCCAATACCACAACACCCCCGCTGAGCTGCTCGGCAAGCGGCGCTACGGCCTGTTGCGCTACGCCATGTCGTTGATGAATGGGGCGCGCCTGGCAGTCGGCGCCCAGGCGTTGGGCATCGCCGAGGCGGCTTACCGTGAAGCCTACCGCTACGCCAGCCAGCGCAGGCAGTTTGGCGGACCGATCCGCCAGCTCCCGGCGGTGGCGCGCATGCTGCTCACCATGCGTGGTGAGATCGAAGCGGCGCGGGCTGTGATCGCTGAGACTGGTCGCTGGGTGGACCTGCTCAAGGCTTACGAGCAGCTCATGGCGGAAAACCCCGCCCCAGACCCACTGGTGCGCCAGAAGCAAAAAATGGCTGCCAACCTGGCAGAGACTCTCACCCCGTTGACCAAGTATTATGCCACCGAGATGGGCAACCGGGCCTGCTACCTGGCGCTGCAGGTCCACGGCGGGGTGGGCTACATGCGTGAGTTCAACGTCGAGCGCCACTTCCGTGACGTGCGCGTCACCAACATCTACGAAGGCACCAGCCAGCTGCAGGTGGTGGCGGCGCAGGGCAAGCTGCTCGGGCATGCGCTGGATGGGCTGCTGGACCAGTGGGCGGCGATGGAGGTGGATGAGCCTTTGCTCCCGCTGCATGCTCAGCTGGTGGAAGCTAATGATTTGTTCAAGCGTGCCACCGATGCGCTCAAGGCGCAGTCGCGGCAGATGGTGGATTATTATGCCTGTGACCTGGTGGATATGGCGGTGTATATAACCGGCGGCTGGCTGCTGCTGAAAGATGCACAGCTAGAAAGCCGCAAACTCGATCTGCTGCGCGTCTACCTGGCGCAGCACCTGCCAGAGGTCCGTAGCAAAGGTGAAGCTTTGCTGCAGGCTGACCCGGCGGGTCTGCAGGCACTCGAGTCAATCTTATAAGTATATAGAGGAGACAGTGATGGGACTTTTAGATGGTAAGAATGCATTGATCTTTGGTCTGGCAAACGACCGCTCGATCGCCTGGGGCATCACCCAGGCCTTCAAAGGGCAGGGCGCCAATATCGGCATCAGCTATGCCGGTGAGGCGCTGGAGAAGCGCGTGCGCAAGCTGGCGGAGGAAGTGAATTGTGATTTCGTCGAGGCCTGCGACGTGTCGAAAGACGAGGACATCCGCCTCGTGGCAGACAAGGCCGCAGCAAAATACGGGCAGATCGACATCCTGGTGCACTCGATCGGCTACGCCCTCCGCGAGGAGCTGGCCGGCGCCTATTACCACACCAGCCGCGCCGGCTTCCACCTGGCGATGGACATCAGCGTCTATTCCTTCACCGCCTTGGCGCAGGCCTTTCAGCCGCTCTTCCGCCCGGGCAGCTCGCTGCTCACGCTGACCTACTACGGCGCCGAAAAAGTCGCCCCCGGTTACAACGTCATGGGCGTCGCCAAGGCGGCATTGGAAGCCTCGGTGCGCTACCTGGCCTTCGATCTGGGGCCGCAGGGCGTGCGCGTCAACGCCATCTCCGCCGGCCCCATCCGCACGCTGGCGGCGGCGGGCGTGTCACGCTTCAAGGACATGTACCGCCATTTTCTCAAGCTGGCGCCCTTGCAGCAGCACGTCACGATTGAGGACGTGGGCAACTCGGCCGTTTTCCTGTGCTCGGAGCTGGCCGGACGGGTGACTGGCGAGGTGCTGTACGTCGATTCGGGGTACAATATTGTTGGCGTGCCCGAACCGCCGGAATGCGAGTAGATCTGAGCTATGTTTCGTAAGCGAGCCCAAGCCACCCCTGCCCAGCCTGCCGCGGCTGCCCCGCCCACCGAGCGTATCACCTCCGTGCTCAGCACGGGCATTACCTGGAAGGGGCAGCTCGGCGGCAGTGGTGGCGTGCGCATCGAAGGCACCTTCGAGGGCGATATCGCCGTGCGCGGGCTGCTGGTGGTGGGTGAGACGGGTCGTCTCACCTGCCAGACCTTGCGCGCCAACACGGTCATCATCGCCGGGATGGTCAAGGGTGACATCCTCGCCGAGCGGCTGGAGATCCGCAGCACCGGCCGCGTGTGGGGCGACGTGACCACCGCCTCCTTTGCCACCGAGGAGGGCGCCTTCCTGCGCGGGCAGATCACCATGGAGGAGCGGGTGGACATCGGCATTGGCCCGCTGCCCGAGCCGGGCGAGTCATTGCCGGAGGAGGCCCAGGGGGAATCGGCTAACCAACGAGAATAGTGGCTCGAGACCGGACAGGAATTAATTCACCACAAAGGACACTGCGCTGAATACAGCGCTTAGGGTACAAAGGGTTTTGGATCAGAAGTGGTGATTCGATCCGCGAAAAAACGAAGAGGATCGAATTCCCCCACCACGGCAAAGCCGGAGGGGACTCAAGGGTACTCGGGGGTCGTTTTGCGAAAAAACAACGAGGAACAACCCCAATCTTGCCCTCCCTCCAATGCCACTGATGGCATTGGAGGGAGGGTTTTGTTGCGTGCCAGAACAGTTTGTCGGTAACGCTACGGCACAGTGATGGTGTCGCAGGTCTCGAGGTTCTGGGCAGGGTCGTAGATGTAACCGCTCTTGACCACGTTTGTGACGCAGAACTCGTAAGTGCCTCTCAGCTTGGAAGTGTAGCGGAAGCTGGCGATCCCCGAGGTATTGGTGGATGCGCTTTGAGTCACGAAAGCACCGCTGGGGAGAGTCCATTCACCGCTCACGGTAGCCGAGGGGACGGGCGACCCGTTCTGATCGAAGATGCTCACCAGGGATTGGACGGTAACGCGTTTGCCCCTGATCGAGTAGCTCAAGGTGATCGAGTTGACGTGCAGGGTGTCCGCCTGGACGGGATCGAGGGCAAAGTCCTGGACGGTCGTGGCGCCTTCGGACACGACCACCCCGGAAACAGTCTGGCTGGTGTAGCCGGAGGCGGCTGCAGTGACCTCATAGGTCCCGGCGGGCAGGCTGATCTGGTAGAAGCCGCTCGCATCGGTGGTGTCATTATAGGTGCCGCCAGTCCCGACCGCGCTGATGGCTGCGCCGGCGATTGGCAGGCCAGTGGTGGAATCGGTAACCGTGCCTTGCAACGTGCCGGCGCCGCCACCGCCACACTGGGCGATGGCTTCCTGAACGGCAGCCAGGGCGTCGATCGTGCCATAACCCCAGTCGTTGTTGGGTCCAGTGACGTAGTTCCCGCCGCATGACCCCGTGTAATTCAGCGGGGCAGCGGTCTGTTGGATGATGTCAATGGTTGGATAGACCTGGCCTTGCAGGCTGGGGCAGGCGGACCACATCAGGCCGATGAGGGCAGTTGCATGCGGGCCAGCCATGCTGGTGCCGCTCCAACCGCCTTGATAGCCGCCACCCGGTACCGATGAGCGAATGTTTTCACCGGGAGCGGTGATGTCCGGGAAGTAGTTGCCGTCCAGGTCTGAGGGACCGCGGCTGCTGAAGCCGGTCATCGTGCCGGGGAATGCGGAGGTGTGGCCGACCGAGCCGGTGGTCAGGACTTCCCAGTAGTCGCCGGGGGAGCGAAGGGTGGCACAGCTGGAGCCTTCGTTGCCGGCGGAGACTTCCACGAGGATACCCGCGGCATGGAGAGCCTGGATCTCGTCGCGGAACTGGTTTTGGTTGCCACCCCCATAGCCCCAGGAGTTGTTGATCGCGTCGGGGGCCATGGCTGGGTCCGGGTTCAGACGACTCAGATTCCAGGGGGCGAGATCCCACTGGAAGCAGGTGGTGAAGGTGAGGTCGCTGCCGCTGCCACTATTGGTCATATTTTTGCAGTGGATGGTCTTGGCGCCAGGAGCCACGCCGATCTGGTTGGAGCCGCCATCGTCACCCACCATCGTACCCGTGGTGTGCGTACCGTGGCCGTGCCCATCATTGGGCACGGTGGGGTAGGTGCCAGTGGCGTCCCACCAGTTGTAGTTGTGGTTGGCGGTGGTGCCATTCCAGCCGCGATAGTGGTTGATCAGCGCGGGGTGATCCCAGTCAAGACCAGTGTCATTGCCGGCTATGACTGTGCCCTGTCCAGTATAGCCCAGCGCCCATACCTGGGGAGCTTTGATGAAGGTGATATTAGTTTCGATACCCGCGGGGGCGTTATCGACGTTGGGGTTCTTGAACGGTTCCTGGAGCTGGTACTGGTGGTTGGCGGTGATCTGGGCCACGCCAGGGCGGGCGGCGAGACTGTTGAGCAGGAGCTGGCTTCCGCCGCGCACCAGGATCTTGTTGGCGATATAGAAGGCCTCATACCTAACGCCTTGTCCATCCAGGTAGCGGCGCAGGTCTTTCTGGGTGCGTTCAGCGGTCTCGCGTAGCGCATTGTAGACGAACTGGCCTTTTTCTAGCTTGGTCTGGAGCTGGTCGGCGGGGCTGAGGTCAGCCTTCTCCGCCATCCAGACGAAGAAGTCAGTCTGGCCGTTGGCGGTGATCTCTTCCAGGACCAGCGCCTCGACCTTGACTGTGGTGCCGCCACTTTGCCCGGCTGCGGCAGGCAATGAGGCGAGGCCTACGAACAAGAATATCAAAATTGCCGCGGTGAAGAGTCGGTGCAGTTTCATGTATCCTCCGTTTCTTTGAAAGGACCTACCGAGTCTCCCCCACCAGCTTGATTTGCATCATGAGGCAGGTTTGATAGTTGGAAGGGCTGAGTATTTTGATCTTTGGATGCCCTTTTTGCATTTTAACCCTGGATTGAGGCTTTGTAAAGATATACAGACGTCATTTACAGGATGAATGAGGCGATAAGCATTTTTTGAAAAAGAAGTAGTCATCTGGTTCTGTGAATTCAATGCGTTGAGATGTCTGCCTGACATACTTCTTTATATTCGGCTTTTTTGGCGCATCCGTAAAATATTTAGAAACACCATTAGTAATTATGTAAGATTTTTTACTATACCGCATTACGGAGATTAACTGAAACTCACTGTCGAATGCGGCGACTCTGGCATCCTCATGAAAATTGTTGGTTACCAGAATCCCGCCTACCTTTAGATATTTCTTGCAAGCATGGGAAATGCCACTGGCATAAAGTGAAAGCAAGAGATCAAACTGTCCTTCAGCCAATGGCATGGCTGAGAAGTAATCATGAGCAAGGTATTGAACGTAGGCTGAGCGCTTGTATGTTTTGTTGCGGTTGATATATTGCAAAACACTGGCCTGGTCAGCAAAGAATTTAGATGCAATTGGGCTTTGGTCAACATACACCACGTACGGAAAGAAAAAAGAGGGAGTGACATGTATGAAACTGCCTGGATAGAGCACCTCGGTACAGTCATAATTCTCTTTAATGAATTTAAATAAGCCTGCTCTCTCGAACTGGATGTCAGTATAGAATTTTTTAAACAAATCTATCGTTGTGCTGCTGTTCATCATCTCGTCCCCGCAGGTCAGCTTGGGCGAGACGTCAGGCGGCTGGCCGGTTGCCGAAGCGGTCGAAGGACACTACCTGGTGAACGGGTTTGCGCGTGGTAGGGCCATAGTGCCTGAGCGGCCAACCGAGAGGGATCAAGGCACAAGGGGTGACGTTCCAGGGCAGGCCGAGGGCTCTGCGCGCGGCAAAGGTGTTCCACAAGGGAATTGTGATCAGTGCCGCGCCCAGGTTCACCGCACGGGCAGCCAGGAGCAGGTTCTGCACAGCCGGAAAGATGGAGCCGAAGTAGGAGGTGGCGGAGAGGTGCACGAAAGGGATGTAGCAGCCCTTCAGACAGGCGACCACCAGCGCGGGGATCTCCTCGAAGTGGTCCGCCTGCCATTGAACAGCATTGGCGATCTTACTGTTCTTTGGGTTGGGTCGTTTGGCCAAGCGCCTGATCGGGGCAGATAGCCGCCAGGCTTGCCGGTTGAGGTGTGCAAATCTTTCCTTGACCTTGGGATCTTTGACGATGATGAACTCCCAATTCTGGGCGTTGCTGCCAGTCGGCGCTTTGATTGCCAGCTCTATCAGACGAAGGATGAGCTCATCGTCCACCGAGTCCGGCTTCAGGCGACGTATCGCTCGCTGCGTAACCATGGCCTCACCGAGAGGCATTGCAAAGTCCGTAAAATCTTCCATGATCATTCCTCATCGTCACCAGGTTAGTTAATCATTTTGCACCACTGCAGGCACAATTTTGGCGATGCGGTAGCTGTTTTCGATCTCGTTGCCCAGTTTCAGGTTCTTGCCAATGGCTTTGCCATAGCGGAAGAAATCGGCGTAAAGCTGCTCCGGGTTGGCGTTGGCCAGCTTCGCCAGGCTGCCGTACCCGGCGCCAATGATGTTTGAGATGGTGGCCTTGCTGGCCCAGGGCAGGCGCGAGAAATCGGCGCGGTTGACCAGCTCTGAGATGACGGGCTCGGGCAGTCCGCTGGACTCAGCCAGTGCCTTGCGCCCGGCGGCGGTGTTCCCCTGTTGCAGGATTTGCAGGTTGGTGCGAACGCCTAATCCGCCCAGTATTTTGATGGCATTGCTGGCGGTAGGATCGTCGCGTACCAAGCCGCTGAGATATTTCTCCGTAGGGATGACCCAGTAGAGCAGATATTTCAGCACGGCAACAGTGTCAGGCGCAGCTATCCCGCTCTGCTCGGAAAAACTCTGCAACTGCTCGCGCGTCCCCACGCGTGACAGCAGGTCGAGGATGTTTGGCACGCCTGCCTGGTGCAACTCAGTCAGAATCCTGGTCAGCTTCGAGGCATACTCTGTGTAGCGGCCGCGTGCATCGCCTCCCAGGATAAGGCGGGTAGAGTCCACCAGCCCTGGCATGGTGAAGTTAAACGTTTGACGTATAAACGGATAGGCAAATGATTCCTGCAAACGCCGGGACAAGTCTTCATAATCTTTGACCGGTAACAATGCCTTCTGTACTTCATCCCAATTGACCTGCATATGAACTCCTAACTGTGTGAGATGATTTTAGCACCATGTTGCCATTTCACAGCGGCCAGAGCAGCGGTGCCAGGAGAATAGCCAGCAGATATACCACCAACGTCAGCAGCCCGCCCACCCGGAGAAAATCTGTAAAGCGGTAGCGCCCCGGACTATAGACCATCAGACAGGCTGGCTCCAGCGGCGTCAGGTATGAGGTGCTGGCGGCAATGGCGATCATCATCGCAAAGGTGCGTGGATTCAGCCCCAGATGCAGCGCTGTTTCCAGCGCCAGCGGAATCACCACCGCCGCGGCGGCCTGGTTCGACATGGGCTGCGTCAACAGCACCGTCAGCGCAAAGAAGCCGGTCAGCAGCCATAAAGGATTCCACGTTCCCACCAGCGCTGCCAGGCGTTCGGCCAGGAAATTTGCCGTGCCAGTGGTTTGCATCGCCACGCCCAGTCCCAGCATACTGCCAATCAGGATCAGTGCCTTCCATTCCACCTGGCGGTAGGCCTCTTCGGGCGTAATACAGCGCGTCAGAAACACCAGCAGCGCCCCCAGCAGCACGGCAGCCGGCAGCGGGACGATGTTCAAAGACCCCAACAGCAACACCCCCACAAAAATCCCGATCACCATCCAGGCTTGCTTGCGGTTGAAACGCTGCATCTCTACCACTCCCAGCACATCGAAAGCATTTTCGGCGCGCAGCGCTGCAATTTGCTTCTGGTCGCCCTGTACCAGCAGCACGTCTCCCAACTGTAAGCGCGTGGCGGCAATCTTGGTGTGGATGATCCCGGTGTGGCGGTTAACCGCCAAGACCTGGATTTGATACTGCTCGCGCATGTGCAAGTCCTTCAATGTGCGCCCAATGAACGGCGAGCGCGACAGCAGTACCACCTCCGCCAGGTGCAGCCCAATATCTTGCAGGTCCGCGTCCGAAAACTTGGCATCGGCCTGGATATCAATCCCCGTAGCATCCTTGATTTTTAAGATTGCCTCCGATGACCCCTCGACCAGCAGTGCGTCCCCCGCCCGCAGGATGGCATCGGCAGGTGGGTCCAGTTGACGCTTCCCTTCCCGGATAATCGCCAGCACCGTCAGGTCGTAATTGCGTCCCAGGCCCGACTGCGCCAGGGTACTGCCATCCAGCGTCGAGTCGGGTGCAATGCGCAGCTCGGCCAGGTAAGGGCGCAGGTCGAACGTCTCGGCCAGGGTCTGTGGGTCGTGGCGTTCGGGGATCAGGTGCTGCCCGATGAAATACATATACAGCAGGCCCAATAGCAGAATCGGGATGCCCACCGGCGTCAGCTCAAACATTCCTATGGGTGGCATGCCAGCTTGCTTCATCAACCCGCTCACCACCACATTCGTCGAAGTACCCACCAGCGTTACCGAGCTGGCCAAAATCGCCGCAAATGCCATCGGCATCAGCAGGCGCGAAGTGCTTATTTTGGCGCGGCGGCTCAGACCCAAAATGACTGGCAAAAAGAACGCCGCTGCCGCGGTATTGTTGATAAAGGAGCTCAAGAGCCCAACCGCCAGCATCATTACGAGCAACAAACTACCAGGATGTTTGCCGGTGAATTGCAACAAACCACGGCTTATCACCTCCACCACCCCGGTGCGCAACAGCGCGGCGGTTATGATCAGCAGACCCAGCAGCAGCATCACCGTATCGCTGCCGAATCCCGCAAACGCCTTTTCCGGCGGCACAAGCCCCAAGAGGATCACCGCCAGGAGCACCCCCAGCGCGGTCACGTCAGGCGGAACCCATTCGAACGAAAACAACAGCAGCGCAATCACCAGGATGGTCAACAATAGTAAGATTGGCAGAGTCATAGCCGTATTGCTCCTTGAACAAGAACCTGAAATTGTACCGGGGTAGGGCCGGAACTGGCTGGCGGCTGAGGTGCGTTCGTCTCATAATAATGATTCCCGGGTGACGCAGCCGCTTAATTGTGCTAATTCTACCCGGTTTTCCTAAATTAGATATATTGGATACAAGTTCTTTTTTTAGTAATCTGGGTTTTTGGCGGATAAGCGGGTGGGGGATTGCTTCCCTTCGCTTCGCTCTGGGCAGGCTGCCGGGCTCGCAATGACATAAGTAACTCTCTTGACAAAGTGTACGATACACACTACACTATATAGTGTAATAAACACACTAATAGGAGTCGATCATGCACTGGAACACTACCGCCCTGCTGGATCAAATTCATCCCGAGCCCGCCCAGGTATTCAAAGCTGGTCTCAAGCTGCACCACCTGGCGAACACAGCTTACCCGATCGGTCACCTGACCACGATGAGGCCGTATCACGTGCCGCGGTCGCAGGTGCAGCCAGTGGGTGCAGAGACCTGGCAGGGCATCGACAGGCTGGGCCTGTACGTGCACGTACCGTTTTGCGAGAAGCGCTGCGGTTACTGCGAGTACACAGTGCTCGAGCCCGGCGCTGATCAACCGGCCTACTTTGCGCTCTTGCAGGGTGAATTCGAGCTGTACCGCCAGGCGGTGCACACTGAAGGTAAAACGCTGATCGGCTTCGATATCGGCGGCGGCACGCCCACCTACGCCAGCCTGCAGGAGCTGGAAGGGGTAGTGGAGACAGCGCAGCGCTGCTTCAATCTGCCCGAAACGGTGACCATCAGCATCGAGACGACGCCCAAGATCGCCGCGCTGGAGCCGGAGAAGATGCGCGGGCTGTATGCGATGGGCATCCGGCGCATCAGCATGGGCGTGCAGACCGTCTCGGCGCGCCTGCTGCAGGCAGTGGGGCGCACGGCGACCTCGCTCGACTTTGACCGACAGGCGGTGGAGAACATCCGCAATGCCGGTTTCGAGAAGTTCAATGTGGATGTGATGTACGGCTTTGCCGGGCAGACGAAGGGAGGAGTGGAAGCGACAATCAGGCACGTGATCGGCCTCGCTCCAGAGTACATCACGCTATACCGCATGCGCTACAAGGGCACCTTGCTGGCGTTCCAGGCGCGAAATGTTTCTTTGGGGCAGGTGACTGAGCAATATGCGCTGGCAAAGATGCTGCTGCTGGAGGCGGGCTATCACGCCACGCCGGGCAAGAACACCTTCAGCCGCATCCCGTCGGACCCAGGCACGAGTGACTATCTGACCGAGCGGGTGATCCACGGCACGCCTTATCTCGGACTGGGCCTGGGCGCACAGTCGCTGTCGCAGTACACGCTGTCGTACAACTCGGGCGCGGCGGACAAGCGGTTGGAGCATTATCAGCGGCAAGTGCAGGTGGGTCAGCTTCCCTTGCAGGACCTCTACCATCTCTCGATCGAAGCGGCGATGGGCAAGATAATCTCGGTTTCGTTCTACTTTGGGGAGGTGAATCTAAAGAGCTTCGAGCAGAAGTTTGGCCTCACACTCGAGCAGGCATTCCCGCAGGAAGTGGCGTACGTACTGGAGAAGGGGTTGATGGAAATGAGAGAAGGGTCACTGCGGCTGACGGAGCAGGGAGTGAGGCAGTATAACGGGGTGATCGCGCTGTTCTATGCGGGCGCGGTCAAGGAGCATTTGACTGAGATAGCAAGAAGTTGGATATCGGGGGGATACGAATCAGCGAGTCAGCGAATCAACGAGTCGGCGCGTCAGCGAGCAAGCGGGAGATTGCTTCAGCCCGGAAAAATCATCCGGGCTTCGCAATGACACGATTTGACCAGGAGGTGAATTATGTCAATTAAATTATTTTCAAAACGCTGTGTACCGGAACCGGTAGAAATTTATACACAGCTGCGCAATGCTATCTTGAATTTAGATCCCGAACAGTTTGGCCTCAGTTCGCATAACGGCACTCCACAGGTGTGGGGCATGCTAATGGAGATGGGCCTGCCAGAGGCGGCAGTGACGCTGGTGGTAGTGGCAGAAGGCACTACCAGCCTGTACTTTGGCAACGGTGGCGGCATCCTGGGCGGGGGAACGCATCCTTCCGTGGCAGAGGCCTCGCGTGCTTGCCTGGCACAGGCGCTTGTGGACCTGCCAGCATTTCAGCCAGCGCAGGATTTCCCGCTGCCAGAGGTGAAGCAGGTCAATTTCATCCTGCTGACCTTCGAGGGGGCATTTTCGGCAGGCGTGCCAATCGCCGTGGTGGATGGCGGGCTGCATCCGCTGGCACGGCTGTGGGCGTGCGGGCAGGAGATGATCACGCAGTTACGCCTGATGCAGGAAGCAGCCCAGGGCGATGTTTGACTTTGCCAATATCCTGCTATCTGGCAAGTGCAACGCGCGCTGCCCGTTCTGCATTGGCAGGCAGCTCGAGCCGCGGTTGAACCAGAACAATTTGGACGAATACCCGCCACGCAACCTGGGGCGCTTCATCGAGCTGGTCCGGCAGGAGAGGGTGCGCCAGGTGGTGGTGACGGGCACGAACACCGACCCGCAGCTCTACCACCATGAGGGGCGTCTGCTAGAACACCTGCGGCGTGCGCTGCCTGAGGACGTGCAGATCAGTCTGCACACTAATGGGCGGCTGGCATCGCACAAGATGGCAGTCATCAACCAGTATGACCGCGTGGCGCTTTCGCTGCCGAGCTTCGCGCCGCAGACTTATCGGAGGATGATGGGTGTGGCAGGCGTACCTGACTTGTATGAAATAATGAGTAATATGAATATATCATACAAGATATCATGCATAATCGGCGATGACAATGCGGCGGAGATGGGCGGCTTCCTGGCGAGATGCCGGGAGCTGGGCGTGAAGAGCGTCGTCCTGCGCAAGCTGTATGGTGAACCGCGCAGCTGGCAGGAATTACTTTCCCCTGCTTTAAAGCCTGACGGCCTCAATCCACCAAAGGGAGCTGAGACCGTCAGGATGGTATTAGCACAGATGGGCAGAGAGAGCTACCGCGGCAATCCGGTGGTCGAGCTACCCGGCATGCAGGTCACGCTGTGGGATTTTGCGCAGACGCAATCCACCTCGCTTAACCTGTTCAGCAATGGGCTGATCAGCAGCAGCTACCTGCTGGCGAAGGCGGGATGATCTCACCACAGAGCACACAGAGATTACAGAGAAAAATCTTAAAAAAACTGTGTGCTCCGCGGTAAGAAGAGAGTTTATCCTATCAATTGTAATCCGAGTTGATCAAGGCGATCACTGGTAACCAACCAGCTCGACGGCGTCAATCTCATCCCAATTGAGCACCTGGGTCTGGTCAACTGTGATACGCACAGCGATAACCCGATAATCGGCGGATGGTATGTCGATGGTCAGCATGCTGGGGCACGCTTTGACCTGTGTCTCGGTGGTGTATACCTCGTGGTAATTGTTGTTCACGTCGAGCAGCTCCACCTTGACGATCTGCCCCGGGTTGAAGGTCTCGTAGATGTTCACCTGGATAGGTGTGACCGGGGTATTGTAGGACACTTCCAGCCATTCGATCGTGTCGTAGCCCTCGGAGGCCCAGGCCTTGCTATCGTCAGCACACTCGGTAACATTCGGCGCACCGGTAGCCTGCGAGGCATTCCAGCCGGTGTCAGTATACTCCGAACTGGCGGTGGCGCTGATTGCCCACTGGTGCAGGGTATCACCCTGGTCTTCGGCAGTCGCCTCAGGTGTCTGGGTGGGTACTACGGTGGGGGTTTCAATTGGCTCCGGGGTAGCAGGGGGTTTGAAGAAGGTGATCGAAGACAGGATCGCCTCGAAGATGGGCTCCAGCTCACCTTCCCAACGCTCCTTCGGACCGCCAGCCAGGGCAATAAGCTGGTTTTCGGGCGTGACCACGGTTACAATCCGTCCGACGATCTCGACGCCGCTGCGCTGGATGGTGATGTCCGCAGCCAACCCATCGTGGCCGCCGACTTTCACCGCTACCGGTTCCGCGAGCTGGGTATCCTCTGCGCCTTTGAGCTGGTCAAGCAACGACTGGGCAGTTGCTCCTGGATCG
>Ga0299915_10001914_pt1 | contig 15232 bp, 27 predicted proteins | sample RVTome_13_FD_200263 | JGI IMG/M metagenome (GOLD analysis project Ga0299915, IMG submission 200263) | Soil microbial communities from uranium-contaminated site in the Upper Colorado River Basin, Wyoming, United States - RVT92D227 (version 2) ... | reverse complement strand
CTGGCTGGCCAGGCGGCCCAGGGTCTGGCCCATGGCATCGACCACGTGCCAACCCTTATCGATCTCTTTCGCCTTCAGGCTATAGCTCTTCATCCGTCTCATCATCGAACAACCCGCTCTCGTAACGAACCTTCATCAGGCAAAGCCCTCGCGCCGGCGCCAACGACCTGGCGGTGCCCGGCCGCGCTTCCTGTAGGAGCGCCTCGATCTCGGCGGCCGTCCGCTTGCCCAGGCCCACCTCCACCATGGCGGCGACCAGCCGCCGCGCCATGTGGGGCAGAAAGGCGTTGGCCTCAATATCGAAGCAGACCAACCCCTTTCCACAGCGGTTGACTTGGGCGGCCATAACCACCCGCTCCGTCCGTCTCCGTCCCGCTTCGGAGGGCGGGGTGAAGGCCGCGAAGTCGTGCCGCCCAGGAAGGGCCCCTGTCGCCGCGGCCATCGCCGTGACGTCCAGGGACTGGCCCACGTGCCAGACCAGGTGCCGCAGCAGGGCTGGCCGCTGACGCCCCACATGGATGGTGTAGCGGTACCAGCGGCTTTGCGCCTGCCGACGGGGATCGAACCCCAGGGGCACTTCGGCGGCTGCTCGTATCGCGATATCCCCCGCTAGGAGGGCATTGAGCCCCCGCATGAAGGTCTCCACCGAATGGCTGCTGGCTGTGAGGAAGGAAGCCACCTGCCCCCGGGCATGCACCCCACTGTCGGTGCGGCCGGCCAGGGTCACCCTTGTTAGTTCGCCTGTTAAACTGCTGAGGGCTCTCTCCAGTGAGGCCTGGATCGTCGGCGCGTCCCTCTGGTACTGGGAGCCTCTGTACGCTGTTCCCTCGTACTCGACGAGGAGCGCCAGACGGCGAACGGGCGCGTCCCGCTGCATCTGCTGTCTGTGCCCCGCTTAGGTCCCCCCCTCTATCAGCTCTAACTGGGCCATGCGCGAGCCGTCTCCCTGGCGCAGGCCCAGCTTCACCATACGAGTATACCCACCCGGGCGGCCGTCGTAGCGGCTGGCCAGGTCGCTGAATACCTTGACCACCACCTTCTTATCATAGACGAAGCGCAGGGCCTGCCGCCGCGAGTGAAGATCGCCCCGCTTGCCCAGAGTGATGATCTTCTCCGTCAGGCCACGGACCTCCCTGGCTTTGGCCTCCGTGGTGATGATCTTCTCATGCCGTAGCAGGTCCGTCACCAGGTTACGGAAGAGGGCCAGGCGGTGGTCCGTGGGTCGGCCCAGCTTACGGCCGGCGATGCGGTGGGCCACGGTTACTCCTTCCCCTCCTGAGTGCCGCCGACCTCGCCGGTGAGCTCCAGGAGCCTACGTTTCCACTCCGGCATCTCCGCTTCCTCCCCAGCAGCGACAGGGGCAGCCTTTTTCTCCCCCCTCTTTCTGGTGGGCCTTTTGGCGGGGGCAGCCTCTACTTCAGCCGCAGGCTTCTCTGGCGGCGCTTCCTCGGCAGCGGGTGGCGCTTCCGCCTCAACTGGGCGGCGGAGGATGATGGGGGTCTCCTCGCCCAGAGGTGGAGCCTCCATCAGCTCCTCTTGCTCTTCCAGGGGAAGGATTCCAAGTCCATCCAGCTTGGTCCTGAGCTCGTCGTAAGACTTGCGGCCGAAGTTGCGCAGTGCTAGCAGCTCCTCCTCGCTCGCCTCCAGCACCTGGCCCATGGTCATCAGGCCGCTGCGGCGGAGGCAGTTGTAGGCCCGCATAGAGAGCTCCAGGTTCTCGACGGGCATGTCGTACTTATCGGGGGTCAGCACGAGGTCGGCCCCGATGCCGCGCCCCAGGATAGGCATGACCGGCCGGCCCATGCTGGAGAACAGCTTGAAATGGGCCATCAGGATGTCGGCGCTGTGGCTGACGCTCTCCACACCGCTGATTGTGCCGTCCGTCCAAACCTCCAGGGTCAGCTTGTCATAGTTGGTGGCCTGGCCGACACGGGTGTGTTCCACCTTGTGGTTCACCTTGCGTACCGGCGAGAAAATAGCGTCCACCGGAATGACGCCGATGGGCAGATCGTCGGTCTGGCCAGCGGGCACGTAGCCGCAGCCGATCTCCACGTTAAGCTCCACGTGTAGCCGGCCATCGGGCGAATTGACCGTGGCCAGATAGAGGTCCGGGTTCACGATCTCGTAGTGCTCCGGGACATGGATGTCGGCGGCGGTGATCAACCCTTCGCGGCCGCTCACATCCAGGATCAGGGTCCCGGGGTGGTTGGAAAGGAATCGGAGACGCAGGTCTCTGATGTTGAGGAGGAACTCTATGGTGTCCTCTTTCACGTTGGGGATGGTGGAGAACTCGTGCTGGATGCCATCGATCCGTACAGAGGTGACGGCCGCCCCCGACAGCGAGCTCAGGAGCACCCGCCGGAGGGCGTTCCCCAAGGTGGTGCCGAAGCCAGGGGGCAAGGGCGCCGCCACTATGCGCATGTAGTCCTCCCTGGACTCCTCGATCTCAATCCGCGGTTCATCTGAAGGCTGGCTCTGCTGGGTCACGTAAGACCCACCTCCTTGGTGTACCTGAGGTTCTATCATCTGCCGCTCTTACCTCGAGTAGTGCTCCACAATGGCGGCTGGGCTGAACTTGGCGCCGATCTCTTCCACCTCTGGAAGGGCCAGAACGTGACCGCCCATATTCTCCACGTCCAGGCTGAGCCAGGAGGGGATGGTCTTCACGCCTACCTGTTCTTTCGCCAAGTTGAAGAGCTCCGAATTGCTGCCGCGCAAGGTCCAACTGACGGCATCCCCAACCTTTAGGACATGGGAAGGGATGGCCGACTTGCGCCCGTTGACGGCGATATGGCCGTGAAGGACTACCTGGCGCGCTTGAGCCCGTGAATTGGCGAAGCCCAGGCGGTAGACCACGTTATCCAGGCGGAACTCCAGAGTGCGCAGCAGCATCTCCCCAGTGATGCCGGGACGCCTTACGGCCTCCTTGTAGTAGCGCCGGAACTGGCGCTCCAGCACCCCATAAACGGCGCGGGCTTTCTGTTTCTCCCGCAACTGCAGACCGCGGTCAGACACCTTGCGCCGGCGCTTCGATATAGAGCGCTGGCCCGGCGCGTAGGGACGGCGTTCAAAGGAGCAACTGGGGGTGAAGCACTTATCCCCCTTCAGGTACAACTTATCGCCCAGACGGCGACAAACGCGGCAAACCGGACCAGTGATACGAGCCATGGCGTCTCCTATACACGTCGCCGTTTCGGCGGACGACAGCCGTTATGGGGGATGGGCGTCACATCCCGGATGCTGGTCACCTGCAACCCTGCGGCTTGCAGCGAGCGGATAGCCGCCTCGCGGCCGCTGCCGGGCCCCTTGACCCGTACCTCCACTTGGCGCAGACCGTGCTCCATCGCCCGGCGGGCGGCCGCTTCAGCCGCCAGGCCAGCGGCATAGGGTGTACTCTTCCGGGAGCCCTTGAAGCCCATCGTCCCCGCCGAAGCCCAGGACAACACCGCTCCCTTAGGGTCTGTCAGGGTGATGATAGTATTGTTGAAGGTGGACTGTATAAAGGCGCAACCCATAGGAACGTTCTTTCTCTCCCTCTTACGGACACGGGTCTTTCGTTCTGCCATAAATGCTTTCCTACTTCTTGGCTACGGCCCGCCGCTTGCCGGCCACTGTCCGGCGCGGCCCACGCTTGGTGCGGGCGTTGGTGCGGGTGCGCTGGCCCCGTACTGGCAGGCCCCGGCGATGGCGGACCCCTCGGTAGCAGTTGACCTCGATGAGGCGCTGAATCTCCTGGCGCACCTGCTTGCGCAGCTCGCCTTCCACCACGAAGTTCCGGTCGATGTACTCGCGAAGGCGGGAGACCTCGTCGTCCGTCATGTCCCGCACCTTCGTCTCCGGAGCGACCTTGACATCGGTGCATATCTTCAGGGCGCTGGGCCGCCCGATGCCGTAGATGTACGATAGGGATACGTCCACCCGCTTGTCACGGGGGATGTCAACGCCGGCGATACGAGCCACAGGAACCTCCTACCCCTGCCTCTGCTTGTGGCGGGGGTTTGAGCAGATAACGCGAACCACGCCCTTACGCCGCACGATTTTGCACTTCTCGCAGCGTCGCTTGACCGATGCCGATACTTTCATGACCTCGTCTACCTAAAACGGTACGTGATCCTGCCCCGGCTCAGGTCATAAGGCGAAAGCTCCACCAGGACACGATCGCCGGGGAGGATGCGGATATAGTGCATCCGGATCTTGCCGGAGGCACGCGCTAATACCCGGTGCCCATTCGCTAATTCTACACGAAACATGACGTTAGGCAAATTCTCCTTCACCACGCCTTCTACCTCTATTGCCTCCTTCTTAGCCATCAGTAGCCTATTGGCCGTCACCTCCTGAGCGGGTGGATGCCGCCCGAAATCTCTTTTAGGGCAGGGTCAACACTTCCGCTTCGCCGCGGGTGATCGCGATAGTGTGTTCGAAGTGGGCGGAGAGGCTGCCGTCCAGCGTTCGTACGGTCCAGTTGTCGGGATCTCGCTGGGTGCGCCAATCGCCCACGTTCACCATAGGCTCCAGAGCCAGCACCATCCCAGGCCGCAGCACCGGCCCCACGTCTGGGCTGCCGTAGTTGGGGATCTGTGGCTCTTCATGCATCTGGCGGCCCACGCCGTGCCCTACGTATTCCCGCACCACCGAGAAGCCCTGCCCTTCGACGAAGGTCTGGATGGCGTGCCCGATCGCTCCCAGGCGGGCCCCAGCCCGAGCGGCGGCGATCCCCCGCCACAGCACCTCCCGCGTTACCTCGATGAGCCGCCGGGCCTCATCGGAGATCTGGCCTGCCCCCACCGTCACCGCCGCGTCCGCCACGAACCCTTTGCAGGTGCAGCCCAGGTCTATGCTCACTATATCACCGTCCTCGATCTCCCGCTCATCGGGGATGCCGTGCACGATTTCGTCATTGATGGAGACGCAGACGGCAGCCGGGTAGCCGTGGTAGCCCAGGAAGGTGGGCACTACGCCTCGCTTGGCGAACTCCCGCCGCACCATCAAGTCCAGCTCCTTCTCCACCAGGCCAGGCCGCACCCGCTCCACCAATAGCTGCAACACCTCGGCCACGATCTGGCCCGCTTCCCTGATGATGACGATCTCATCTCGCGATTTCAGGACGATGGGCATAGGCTTCTGTCGCCCCCTCTAGGACGACAGGGCCGCCGTCAGCTCTCCACCGATGGTTTCCACATCCCCCTCGCCGTCGACCTCTGCCAGCTTCCCCCTCTGGTGATAGTACCCCAGCAGCGGCTCCAACTGCGACAGATTGACCTCAAGACGGGTGCGGACCACCTCCGGGCGGTCGTCCTCCCGCTGGTACAGCTCCGCCCCGCAATTGTCGCAAACCCCGGCCACTTTGGGGGGGTGGCTGCTCTCATGGTACGGTGCCCCGCAGCGGGGACAGCTCCAACGACCGGCCAGACGGCGGACCAACTCCTCGGTACGGACCTTGATGTAAGCCACCCGGTCGATGGCCTTGCTGTGCTGGGCCAGGGCCCCATCTAGGACCCGGGCCTGCTCCAGGTTCCGGGGAAAGCCGTCCAAAATCCAGCCCTGGCCGCAGTCCGGCTGCGAAATGCGGTCCAGGAGCATGTCTATGGTGATCTCATCGGGCACCAGGAGCCCTTTCTCCACATAAGGCTGTGCCTTTTTGCCCAACGCGGTGCCCAGCCGGATGTTCTCTCGGAACAACTCGCCAGTGGTAATGTGTGCAAGCCCCATCGCCCTGGACAAGTGGGCGGCCTGGGTGCCCTTGCCCGCCCCTGGCAGGCCCAACAGGATCACATACAACTGTTAGCTCCACTCCTTATCGGATAAAGCCTTCATATTGACGCATCAAGAGCTGTGCCTCGATCTGGCGCATGGTATCCAGCACCACGCCTACCACGATGATCAGGCCGCTGCTGGTGATACCGAAAGCCGCGTTCCTCCCCCGCAGGCTCAGTCCCCCCGCCCCACCCACAAGGTACGAGAAGATGAAGGGCGCTACCGCCACCGACCCCAGGAAGAAGGCGCCTCCCCAGGTGATCCGCATCAACACGCGGTTGATATACTCCTCGGTTGGCCGGCCGGGCCGGATGCCGGGGATGAAACCACCCTGCCGTTGCAGGTTCTCCGCCAGGTTTTGTTGCTGGAAGACCACCATGGTGTAGAAGAAGGTGAACACCACCACCACGACGAACAGGAAGGCCCAGTAGCCCACGTTCCCCGGGTCGAAGAGGCTCTGGATCCTGTCGCCCGCGTCAGCGAGGAAGCCGGACGAGCCTGGCCGGGACAGGATCTGGCCTATGTAAGCCGGGAAGATGATGATGGAGAAGGCGAAGATCAGCGGGATCATCCCAGTGGCGTTTACTCGCAGAGGGATGTGGGTCTGGCCGGACTGGCGGTACATGCGACCGCTGCGGAATACGCTGCGCGAATACTGCACAGGGATGCGTCTGGCGGCTTCCTGGAAGAAGACGATGTAGGCCACCATCAGGATCATCATCGCCCCCAGAAAGACGGTGGCACTAATCCCCTCGCCCGTGCCTGTGTACAGGCGGCCGCCGATGAACTGGGGAAGCCCGGCGACAATGCCGGCAAATATTAAGATGGAGATGCCGTTGCCGATGCCGCGCTCGCTGATGAGCTCGCCCAGCCAGACCAGGAACATCGTCCCGGCGGTCATGGCGATGATGGCTGAAAGGGTGGGCAGAGCGTTGGCGCCCGTCAGCTCGATGTCGCTGATCCCGCCCTGGCTCTGGATGAGGATTAGCTGACCGTATCCCTGCACCAACGCCATGGGCACTGTCAGCCAGTGGGTGTAGATGTTGATCTGCTTTCGTCCCTGCTCACCTTCCTTCGCCAGGGCTTGCAGGGCGGGAACGATGGGCGTCAAGAGCTGCATGACGATGGAGGCGGTGATGTATGGGTAGACGCCCATGGCGGCCACGCTCATGTTCTGCAGGGCGCCGCCGCTGAAGATGTTCATAAAACCGAGGACGGTGCTCTGGCGGAATATCTCGTCCAACTGCTGGGTGTTGATCCCGGGCACAGGCAGGTTGGAGACAAAGCGGAACACGACCAGGAGGGCGAAGGTGAACAGCAGCTTCTGCCGGACGTCCGCCTGTAACAAGGCATTGACAGCCGCCTGCAAGAGCTGAGGCCGCTGTCGCTGCTTAGCTGCCGCCGTCATCGCTCAACTCAATGGCCGAACCGCCGGCCGCCTCGATCTTCTCCCGGGCCGCAAGGGAGAACTTGTGGGCCCTCACTGTTAGGGGCTTGCTGAGCTCGCCTGCGGCCAGCACCTTGACCGGCTGGCGGAGGCTGCGCAGGATTCCCCTCTCCTTCAGCAACTGAGGGGTGACCTCCGTACCCGCCTCAAGCCGCTCCAGATCGCGCAGGTTTATCGGCGAATACTCCTTGCGGAAGGGGTTGGTGAAGCCACGCCGGCGGGGCAACCGCTTAATGAGGCGCGTCTGGCCCCCTTCGAAGCCCAGCCTAGGCTTGCGTCCAGAACGGGCCTTCTGGCCCTTCAGGCCGCGGCCGGAGTAGGTGCCGTGACCGCTGGCATTGCCCCGGCCCACCCGTTTACGGGCATGCTTTGCCCCTTTGGGAGGCTTAAGTTCGTGGGCGAGCATTACTCGTGAGGAACTTCCGCCACCTCAACTAGGTGGCGAACCTTCGTTATCATACCACGTAGGGAGCGGGTATCGCTATGTTCCACGGTTTGGCCCAGGCGCCGTAGCCCCAGGGCACGGATAGTGCGCTTCTGATTGGCGGCGTAGCCGATGTCGCTCTTTTTCCAGGTGATGCGTACCTTACCCGCCAATGGACGCCTCCGCTGACACCGCTCGCCGGCGCACTAGCACCTCTTCCGGCGAATGGAGAAGAGCAAGGCCCTGCATGGTGGCCTTCACTACATTGATCGGGTTGTTGGAGCCCAGGGACTTGGCCACGGCGTCTTTGACCCCAGCCATCTCCAGCACAGCCCGCACGCCGCCTCCAGCCATGAGGCCGGTGCCCGCCGGTGCTGGCTTGATGAGGATCTTGGTGGCGCCGAAGCGCACCAGCAGGGGGTGGGGGATGGTGGTATCCGACATGGGCACTGTGATGAGGTGTTTGCGGGCTATGGTTCCGGCCTTGCGGATCGCCTCCGGTACCTCGGTAGCCTTGCCCATGGCAGCGCCCACATGGCCAGCCATATCGCCCACCACCACCAAGGCCGTGAAGTGAAAGCGGCGACCGCCCTTCATCACCTTGGCCACGCGATTGATGAACACCACCTTCTCGCTGAGGTTCAGGTCGATGGGGTCCACGCGCTCTTTCTTAGGAATGTACTTCCTCGGGTTGGACATGCTCCCTCGCTCGCTAGAGAATAAGGCCCCCCTGGCGGGCCGCCTCGGCCAGGGTCTTCACCCGTCCGTGATATTTGAAGCCGGCGCGGTCGAAGACCACGGCACTGATCCCTTTCTCCTTAGCCCTACGGGCCAATTCCTGGCCCACCAGGGCGGCGACCTCGCTCTTCGTCTTGCCGTCGCGTAGCTGCCGCAGCCCAGCCTCCAGATCGCAAGCAGAGACCAAGGTGTGGCCGACGCTATCGTCGATGATCTGAGCGTAGATGTGGTTCAGGCTGCGGAAGACGGCGAGGCGTGGCCTCTGGGTGGCGCCCGAGAGGCGCTTACGGACGCGCAGGTGGCGTCGTTTTCGAGCAGCTCTGGCGGTCCTGGCCTTCTTCATCGTCGTCTTCTAACGGGCCTTGCCGGCCTTGCCCGCCTTGCGGCGCACCGGCTCGCCGGCGTAGCGGATCCCCTTTCCCTTATAGGGCTCCGGTGGCCGCACCTGTCGCACGTTGGCTGCCACCTGCCCCACCAGTTGCTTATCTATCCCTTTCACCTGCACCCTGGAGGTGCCCTCTACGGCAAACTCGATGCCCGGCGGGGGCGAGATCTGCACCGGGTGGGAGTAGCCCACCGCCAGCACCAGATTGCGGTCTTGCATCTGGGCCCGATAGCCCACTCCTACCATCTCCAGGGTCTTGCTGAACCCACCGCTGACGCCACTAACCATGTTGGCCAGAAGGCTGCGGGTGAGCCCATGCAGGGCCCTGTGGCGCGATTGGTCCGTGGGCCGAGAGACCAGGAGCTGGCCGTCCCGAACCTCCACCAGCATGTCGGGGTCTACGGTGTGGCTGAGCTCCCCTTTGGGCCCATTCACAGTGATCATGTTCCCTTCGATGCTCACCTGGATGCCGCTGGGTATTGGTATGGGCATCTTGCCTATGCGCGACATGTCATATCACCACACGTAGCATAGAACTTCGCCGCCGACGCTGCGGCGCCGGGCTTCCTTCCCTGTCAGGACCCCCTCCGGCGTGGAGAGGATGGCGATGCCCAGGCCGCCGTAGACCCGGGGGATCTCCCGCCGTTGGGCATAGACCCGCAGGCCCGGTTTGCTCACCCGCTGCAGCCCTGTGATGGCCGGCTCCCGCTTCTCGGTGTAGGCCAGGTGGATGCGGATGGTGCGTCGACTCCCCTGGCTCTTCACCTCAAAGTCGCGGATGTATCCTTCCCGCTTAAGGATCTCGGCTACGGCGATCTTGAGCCGGGAGGCCGGTACGTCCACGAAATCGTGCCGGGCCACCAGGGCGTTGCGGATCCGGCTGAGCATATCGGCGATAGGATCGGTAATCATGGCTCGCTGCTACCAACTCGACTTCTTGACGCCAGGGATCTGGCCCTCCAGGGCCAGCCTGCGGAAACAGATCCGGCAGAGGCCGAACTTCCGCAGATAGGCCCGTGGCCGGCCACACAGGCGACAGCGGTTATGTCGGCGGACCGCGAACTTGGGTCCCGTATGGAAGGTCTTTTCGTAAAGCGCCTTGCGGGTCACGTCTGCTCCTTCATGCTGGCTCAGCTGCGCCTGACGAAGGGCACCCCCAGCAGCTCCAAGAGCCGCTTGGCCTCCTCGTCGGTCTTGGCGGTGGTACAGATGGTGACCTGGAGCCCCCGGATGTGGTCTATCTTGTCGTACTCGATCTCCGGGAAGATCACCTGCTCGCGGATCCCCAGGCTGAAGTTGCCGCGCCCGTCGAAGGAGTTAGGGGAGACGCCCTGGAAGTCGCGGATGCGCGGTAAGGCGGCGTTGATCGTGCGATCGAGGAACTCCCACATGCGGTCGCCGCGCAGGGTGGCTATGACGCCGATGGGCATGCCAGCGCGCAGCTTGAAGGCGGCGATGGACTTCTTGGCGCGGGTGATAACAGGCCGCTGGCCGGTGATGGTAGCCACATCATTGGAGGCGGCGTCCAGGGCCTTAGGGTTCTGGATCGCCTCTCCCAGGCCCACATTCACCGTCACCTTCTCCAGGCGCGGCGCCTGCATGACGTTGCGGTAGCTAAACTCCTGTACAAGGGCTGGCAGCACCTCTTGACGGTAGCGTTCCTTCAGCCTAGGGGCCATGGCTTCCACTCTCAGTCGAGGTTGGCATCGCACCTCTTACAATAGCGAACCTTGCGGCCATCGGCCAAGACGCGGAAGCCGATGCGCGCCGGATTATCGCAAGACTGGCAGAGGGACGCCACGTTAGCCCAGGAGATGGGTGCCTCCCTCTCGATGATGCCGCCTGGCTGCTGAGGGCCCCGGGGGCGCATGTGCCGTTTGACTATGTTGATCCCGGAGATGATGACCGTCTTCTCCCCAGGTATCACCTTCCGGACGGTCCCGCTGCGGCCGCGGTCCTTGCCCTTGGTGACCAACACGGTATCGTCGCGCCTTATCCGTTGCATAGCTAAACCACTTCCGGGGCCAGGGACACGATCTTCATGAAGTTGCGCTCCCGCAGCTCCCGCGCCACGGGCCCGAAGATGCGGCTGCCGCGGGGGTTAAAGGCGTCCGACAAGACAACAGCAGCGTTGTCGCCGAAGCGGATGTAGGAGCCGTCGCTGCGGCGGTAGGGCTGGGCCACCCGAACCACCACTGCCCGCACTACATCGCCCTTCTTCACCGACCCGGCAGGGGTGGCCTGCTTGACGCTGGCCACGATAAGGTCCCCCACCGTGCCGTAGCGCCGCTTGGAGCCCCCCAGCACCTGAATGCACATAAGCTGCCGCGCCCCGGAGTTGTCGGCGACCTTGAGCCGAGAGTAGGCCTGGATCACAGGCTCTTCTCCCCTTCCGCCTCTGTGGATCCGGGCTCGTCCGCGGGCACAGCTTCTGGGGCGGGCTCTGTGGTCACGCCGGAGGAGGCGGCCTGTGGGGCCTCCGTGATATGTGTTTCCGTCTTTGCTTCATCCATCCTCACTTCGCCCAGCAGCTCCAGGTCGATAGCCTCAGGCGCCTCCTTTTCCGACAGTTCTGAGCACCGCAAGACCTCCACCACCCGCCAGCGCTTGTGGCGGGAGAGGGGTCGTGTCTCGACGATGCGCACCCGGTCGCCCCGGCGGCAGTCGTCGGCCTCATCGTGGGCCAGGTAGCGGCGCATCCGTCGAATGGTCTTCTTATAGATGGGGTGACGTAGGTTCGCCTCCACGGCCACCACCACGGTCTTCTGCATCTTGTCGCTGACCACGATGCCTTCCCTCACCTTGCGCCCGCCGTACCTCCCCCCAACGGCCATGACTAGGACGCCTCCTGCCCGGATCGAGCCCGCGCTAGCTCTCGCTGGCGCAGGATCGTCTTCAGGCGGGCGATCTGCCGCCTGACCAGGGGTAGCTCCCGGTGATTGGGCAACTGCCGCGTCTGGGTCTGCAGGCGAACAGAGAAGAGGCGGCGATAGGTCTCCTCCAGATCTTTGGCCAGTTCGGCCTGGGAGAGCTTGCGGATCTCTTGGGTCTTGGTCTTCAGCTTCTTGGCCATGCTATACCGCCTCCCGTGCCACAAAGCGGGTAGGGATGGGCAGCTTGTGGGCAGCCAAACGCATCGCCTCCCGGGCCGTCTCCTCCCGTACACCGGCGATCTCATAGATGATGCGACCAGGCTTCACTACAGCCACCCACGCCTCCACGGGGCCCTTGCCGGAGCCCTGCCGGGTCTCCAGGGGTTTCTTGGTCACTGGCTTGTCCGGGAAGACCCTGATCCACATCTTGCCACCGCGACGCACATGGCGGGTGATGGCGCGGCGCCCCGCCTCGATCTGGCGGGCGCTCAACCAGCAGACGCCCTGGGCCTGCAAGCCGAACTCGCCGAAGGCCACGCTGTTGCCGCCGGAGGCCTGGCCGGTTCGCCGGCCGCGCTGGACCTTGCGAAACTTGGTCCGCTTAGGCTGAAGCATCGCCGTCCTCGCCTTGCTCGCCCTCAGCGGCGACCGGACTCTCGCTGTCTAGCGGCTTCTCCGTCGTCGCCCTGGCGATGGGGGGCTCTGCTGGCTCACTGGCGCGCGCTGGCGCTTGGCGCTCAAAGAGGATATCCCCCTTGTAGATCCATACCTTGATGCCGATGCGCCCCAGGGGCGTGCTGGCCTCGGCTGTCCCGTAATCTACATCGGCTTTGAGGGTGTGTAGGGGGACCCGGCCCTGCATCTCTTGATCCTTACGGGACATGTCGGCGCCGCCCAGTCGGCCCGCCACCTTAATCTTGACCCCTTTCGCTCCCCGCTGCATGGCCCGGGCCGCAGCCTGCTTGATGGCCCGCCGGTGCGACACCCGGCGCTCGATCTGCTCGGCCACCGCCCTGGCCACTAACGGCGCCTCTACCTCCGGCAGTCGTACCTCGTTGATGTTCACGCGAACGCGGCGGCCGATGACAGACTCCAGCGTGTTGCGCAGCTCGTCCACCCGCTGCCCACCGCGGCCGATGACGATACCGGGGCGGGCCGTGTAGATGGTTGTTGTGACTTGATTGGCGTTCCGCTCGATCTCCACGCGGGAGATGCCGGCATCGGGTAGCAGCCCAGCGATGGTGCGCCGGATGGTCAGGTCTTCGTGGAGCAGCTCAGTGTAGTTCTTGTCGGCGTACCACTTGCTGCTCCAGTCGTAGATATAACCCAGGCGGAAGCCGTGGGGGTGAACCTTCTGGCCCATCCTAGCCTTCCTTTTCCTGCACGATGATGGTGATGTTGCTGCGGCGCCGCCGTATGACATCGGCCCGCCCGCGTGCCCGGGGCATCATCCGGCGGTAGCGGATGCCGTCGCCCACGAACGCCTGGGAGACCCGCAGGTTGCGGGGTTGGAGGTTATAGTTGTTCTCCGCGTTGGCCGTCGCCGAGCGCACCGCTTTGGCCACCAGCCGGGCGTGAGGGGTGGGCATGAAGCGTAGAAGGGCCATCGCCTCATCCACCCGCTTGCCGCGGATCTGGTCCAGAATGAGGCGTGCCTTCTTGGGCGCTATGGGCGCGTCGCGGCTGAAGGACCTGACCTCCACGGCCTACTTCCTCCTCACCTGGGTTACCTGGGCTGAGCGGCTGGTGTGGCCACGGAAGGTTCGGGTAAGCGCAAACTCACCCAGTTTGTGGCCCACCATGTTCTCTGTGACGAAGATCGGGACGTGGCGCCGCCCGTCGTGCACGGCTATGGTGAGGCCCACCATCTCCGGAAGGATGGTTGAACGGCGCGACCAGGTGCGGATGACGGCCTTCTGGCCGGACTGACGCACCTTCAGCACCTTCTCCAGCAGCTTAGGGTCGGCGTAGGGGCCCTTCTTGGTGGATCTAGACATCGCTCTTCCGTTACACCTTATCTCCTGCGGCGGACGATGTACTTATCGGTGTCCTTACGGCGGCGGGTCCGGTAGCCCAAGGTGGGTTTGCCCCAGGGGCTCTTGGGGCCCGGCAGGCCGATGGGGGAACGCCCCTCGCCGCCACCGTGGGGGTGATCGCGTGGGGTCATCGCTGTGCCGCGTACGTGGGGCCGGCGACCCATCAGCCGCTTGCGGCCGGCCCGGCCTAGCTTGATCTGGCTGTGCTCAACGTTGCCCACCTGGCCTATGGTGGCCATACACTGGGCGAAAACGCGGCGTGTCTCCCCTGAGGGGAGACGGACGAGGGCGTAGTCCTCCTCGCGGGCCAGCAACTGGGCGGCCGTGCCCGCGCCCCGCACCAGTTGGCCTCCTTTCCCTTTGTGTAGCTCCAGGTTGTGGACCAAAGTGCCCGCGGGGATGTTCTTCAAGGGCAGGGTGTTGCCGGGTTTGATCTCGGCCTCTGGCCCGGACATCACGATGTTACCCACCTTAAGGCCCAGCGGACACAAGATGTAGCGCTTCTCCCCATCGGCGTAATGGAGGAGGGCGATGCGCGCGGAGCGGTTGGGGTCGTACTCGACGGAGACCACTTTCCCCGGCACGCCGAACTTGTCCCGCTTGAAGTCGATAATCCGCACCTGGCGCTTAGCGCCGCCCCCGCGATGCCGCACGGTGATGCGACCCTGGTTGTTGCGGCCGCCACCCTTGTTCAGCGGCGCCAGAAGCGACTTCTCGGGCCGGGAGCGGGTGATCTCCTCAAAGCTGGGGCCGGTGGCGCCCCGGCGCCCCGGCGATGTCGGTTTGAACTGCTTAATGGCCATGCTATACGCCCTCGAACAGCTCCAGCTTGTCGCCCTCGGCCAGGGTGACCACCGCCTTCTTCCAGTCCGACTGGTGCCTAACGCGCCCGCCCTGGGCTCTTCGCGGCTTTCCCTTCATGGTCATGACGTTCACAGCCTCGACCCGCACATCAAAAGCCTTCTCCATGGCCTCCTTGATCTGGATCTTGTTGGCCTGGCTACGCACCTCGAAAGCGTACTTATTCTCCCCTCCCAAGCGGGTGGCCTTCTCTGTGATAAGGGGCCGCACGATGACATCCAGGGAGTGAATCGCCTTGGACATGGCCTAGGCTCCCTCCTCCGCCTCAGCCTTGCTGGCCCGGCGTCTCGGCTTTGGCTCTGTGCTTGGACCTTCAGGAGCCTCCTCCCGCCCAGCCGCGCGACGGCGTCTCCTGGGCTGGGCTGGGGTCTCCTCGCCCGCCCTGGCTGCGGCCTCCCCCGTCGGGGCCGCCACCACGACAGCCTCTTCCTCCCGCGGCTGCTGCCGCCCGACCTGTGCCTCGCTCGGCGGGCCGGGTCGGGCGGCCTTCTGGCCCCACAGCCCCTCGGTCACCCGCACCGCCTCCTCCGTCATCAGGAGGTCGCGGTGGTTCAGCATGTCCACGACGTTGAGATAGGCGGCGGGCAGCACCTTCGTCCGCTCCAGATTGCGGGCGCTGGCCAGCACCGTCCGCTGCGGTTGCCCGGTAACGATGAGGGCCGAGCGATCGATCCCCACGTTGCGCAGTATGCGCAGGATCTCCCGGGTCTTAGG
>Ga0299915_10001913_pt1 | contig 15234 bp, 11 predicted proteins | sample RVTome_13_FD_200263 | JGI IMG/M metagenome (GOLD analysis project Ga0299915, IMG submission 200263) | Soil microbial communities from uranium-contaminated site in the Upper Colorado River Basin, Wyoming, United States - RVT92D227 (version 2) ... | reverse complement strand
CTTGTCTTTCATGGGTTCTCTTCCTTTCAATTCAGGCCCGTTCTGCCATCAGTCTTGTACTCATCGGTGGTTGCTCAATAGCCACCTCAGAAATCCAACGTTCATAGCTTCCTAACTCGCATCCGCGGGAATAATGCACAGGAACCTGAGAATCGAATCCCCCGTATTCCTGAAGCAGTGCTCCTTGCCGCCCGGCACAAATATCACGTGTTCAGGCCCGAACGGATATTCCCGCCCTTCGCAGACGAACGCGCCTCTACCCTCAACAATAAACACCTCATGCTCGTGAGGATGCGTATGCAAGGGCGTATGGCCCCCGTCGGCCAATTCGAACATCCGCATCGCAAAGTTCTCCGCCCCATCCTCTTTGGAAATAAGCCACCTTACCCCCACCCCCTCCGCCCCCTTGACCTTCACCTCGCTCTTCGTGACATTACTGCTCTTTTCAACCTTCATTTCGCCTCCTGACTATCTGGCCGATTTTTCCCGAAGTATCTGGATAACGTCCCATTTCCCCTTTGCCAGAGAGTTAACAAATTCCTCCCCCCCCATCACATTTCTTCCTTACAAGCAAACACCGGAAATCAGCGTTGTTTGGAATGTGGTGCCCGGCGCATCCGGTTGGCTGGTCTCTTGCCCTTGTGGGCCGCCAACGGATTGCGAGGGTCACGTTCCATCCGACGAAGCGTCTTGACCATCAAATCGAGGTCGTAGTTGTGCCGCCTGGCAAATTCATCTCTATTTCGCCAAACCTCAAGTAGAATCTCATTCTTCATACTGCGGATCCCCTTCGTGGGATTCCGTAACTACAAGCGCCGAAGTAACTATCTTGTAGAGCCTCCGATAGCCCTCCCACCACTTTGCCGTAATCTGCTGGCATGCGGCAGTCATTAGGTCTGAACTCGGCTTGGCTGCCAAATAGCTGATGATCGAAGTCTCGATATAGATGGTCGGGCTACGCCTCATAATATTAGTAGTATATCTTCCCCGTGCCGGACTGTCAAAAAACAAAGTCGCACGCTTTCCCGATAATTGAATATCAGAAATCAACCGGCAATCGCGATAACGGACCTAGCCCGGCCGCGGTCAGCTTCTCGATGGGGTAATAGATCATCGGCTTTTGCCCAACGGGCAGCAGGTGCTTATTCGTAACCTTGGTCAGCGGCAAAAGACGCGATCCTGTGCCGCCGGCAAGGACAATGCCTCGTAAATCCATAATCTTCTCCTTGCGAGTTCATAGCGATGTCGGAATCTTATGGGAAAACGACACCGATGTCAACCGGACATCAGGCAGAACGCTTAATACCGCAGCGAGATATTTTGAAGAGGCATGCTCTGCTGAGCCTACGTTATGGCCTTTGTTGCGCCGGTGGTGAAGCCGCCATCCACGAGGATAATCTGCCCTGTAATATACTCAGAGGCGTCCGACGCCAAAAAAACGACTGCGCCGTCGAGGTCATTCGGCTGGCCGGGCCGCTTCAGAGGAATCCGGTCCGTGATGTAGTCCACCCATTTTTTGTTCTGGTACAGGACCGCGTTCTGAGCGGTCTTGAACCAGCCCGGCGCGAGCACGTTGACGGTTATCCCATATTTACCCCACTCAGCGGCCAGGCTTCGGCTCATCTGGAGCACCCCGCCCCGGCTGGCCGTGTAAGGGGCAATTCCCTCCATACCAAAGACGCACGTGCACGAGCCGACATTGATTATCCTGCCGTATTTGCGTTTCATCATCTCCTTGCCCACCGCCTGGGCGCAAAAGAAGCTGCCCTTGAGATTCGTGTTCAGGACAGTGTCCCAATCCTGCCAGGAAAACGCCGCGCTCTGGCTTCGGATATTGAGGCCGGCGTTGTTGACCAGGATGTCGATCTTGCCGTATTCCTGCATGGCCGCGTCAACCATATTCTCAATGTCGCTCTGTGAGAGCACGTCCAATTCAACGGGCAGAGCGTTTCTGCCCAAAGCCTCAATCTCATTCCTGAATTCAGTCAGGCTGTCAATGTTGCGGCTGGTAATCACCAGGTCGGCGCCTGCTTCTGCAAGCGCCCTGCCGAAATACTGGCCCAGTCCCCTGCTTGTTCCCGTTACAATTGCCACTTTGCCGGTAAGATCAAAAAGGTTGCTCATTGCGCTCTACCTCGAAACCCATCGATGTGCTGCAAATCTAACGATAAATGTCACTCTGAAAATCCAGATGCTCTCCGCCAGCGGCGGACTCAGCATGACAAATCACTATGGCTCCAAAACGATTTTCAGCAGATTCTCTTCTGCTTTTAGCAGCCTATTGAACGCTCGCGCCCCGTCGCTCAGCGGCAAAACGTCGCTAATCAACGGCTCAACATTGATTTTGCCCGAAGCCACGAGGTCTATGCAATCGCGGAATTCGCCGCTGCTGGCGTAAGAGCCGGTGAAGGTAAGCTCCCTTGCCACCAATTCCTGCAGATTGAACTGCGCTCGCGGCTCCAGGTTGCCGACGGCGACTACGTATCCGCCTGTCTTTGTTACAGAGACGGCATCCTGAAAAGTCCGCGCATAGCCTACTGCTTCGAAGGTGACATTCGCCCCTTTATTGTCCGTTTCCCTGAGAACTGCTTTTCTTAGATCCGTCTCGGCTGGATTCACGACTGTGTCCGCTCCGAGTTTTCTTGCAGCCTCAAGGCGAAACCCATTGATATCGCACGCGATTACCCTGGCCGGGCCCATTAGCTTGGCGGCCTGCAGAATAAAAAGGCCTATCGTCCCGGCCCCAATGACCACGACTGTGTCGCCGGATGTTATGGGGGCCCTGCTCGCAGCGTGAACACCTATGGAAACAGGCTCTAACAGGGCCGCCTGAACATACGACATATTGTCCGGGATTTTCGAGACGATCCAAGACGGAACCGCGACGTATTCGGCAAAGGCGCCGTGTCTTTTGAATTCGGGCGTGGAGACGCCGAGGACCTGGCGTTTTTCGCAGCGATTGAATCGCCCTTCCCGGCACGGCGGGCACTGATTGCAATATACCGTCGAATCAAAGCAGACCCTATCGCCGCGCTTAAAAACCTTCACGTTCCTGCCGATTTGCTGTACGACCCCGGCGGCTTCGTGACCCATAATCAGCGGAGGAATCCGCCTGCCCGTCTGTCCCGTCGAGCCGTGAACATCCGAACCACAGATTCCACACGCCCTGACACGAATTAGCACGTCATCGCGCCCCGCATCAGGGTCGGGGAAATCTGAATATTCAAAACTGTAAGGTGCAGTGTAGATTAGAGCCTTCAATTCGGTCTCTCTATCAAACGGCATACGGCATAAAACTTGCCCCAATTATATGACGGCATCCGCACCTTGTCCACCGACTTGGCCAGGACAAATTCCGAATAGTCCGTTTGCAGCGGCTGGGAAGTGCGGAAAACTAATTGTAATCCGACGCAGATTTCGGGTATTATCACAGGCATATCGCTCGGGCCGGGCCGCCTGGCAGAGGTAATTTTGAGATACTTCATAAACGAGCGTAATCGGGTATTTACGACAGATCAAAAGGAGCAAAATAATGGAACAGCCAAGATTAAACAAGCCTTTTTGGGTTTCACTGGTGCTCAGCATATCTCTGTCTTCGTCGGTTTTCGGCGAAGACAAATTGCTTTGGCAGATTGGCAAGGTGGACAACAACACCGCTGAGTTTGCGCTTGGCCCGGACAGGAGCAACCAGTACTCCGTAACGTTTCCAAATGGTGCGTTGTTTGTCGCGGGCCAGTCCGACCCGAAACAGGACTGGCCCTACATCCAGCCGGGGCCTGCCGACGGCTGGGCCGGCAGCAAGAGTCACACCTTGAGGATCATCTTCGGCCTCAGCAAGGCTCCGAGCGAAGGTGAATGTGAGCTCGTCCTGGATTTTGTCGATACCCACAGCACAGTGCCGCCAAAGCTGGTAATAAAGATCAACGATGCGTCCTTCGAGCGCCAACTGCCCACCGGCGCCGGCGATGATTCGGCATTTGGCCAGCCCGAAAAGGGCCGCGAACACGTCGAAACCGTTGGGTTCCCTGTGCAGGCGCTCAAGGGAGGCACTAACCAGATCAGCATAACCTCTGCTACGGGCAGTTGGATTTTGTACGACTGTGTGGCCCTGAAGACTCCTGCCGGCGTAGAAACCGGGCCGCTCGACGCGGTGAACAAGCTTCTCGGCGTCGATACCCAGCCGTTTCTCGTCAGGCGCGACGGCAAGCTATATCAGCCTGTGCTCGCATCGGTCCTGCACATCGGCGAGCCAGTTGAGGCTTCGGTGGCAGTCGATGGGGCCGAGCCGGTCAGGCACTCGCTCACATCAGGCTTCAAGGTTGTTGAAGGTCTCGCCCAGGCAGTGGACAAGCCGGCTTCCGTGGATGTTGACGTAAAGATGGCCGGTGAGTCAATCGGCAGGCAGAGCGTTACCATCAACCCGGTCCGCAAGTGGGAGGTGTACCTGCTACACCATTCGCACGTGGATATCGGTTATACGCACGTGCAGACCGAGGTCATCCAAAAGCACTTCGACTATTTCGAGCAGGTGATAGACCTTGCCCGAAAGAGTGCGGACTACCCCGCCGGCTCGCAGTTCAAATGGAACGTCGAGGTCCTCTGGGCGGTCGATAGCTACCTCAAGCAGGCCCCTGAAGAAAAACGACAGGAATTCATCGAGGCAGTCAAAAAGGGGTGGATTGCCCTGGATGCCCTGTATGGAAACGAGCTGACGGCCCTGTGTCGGCCGGAAGAGCTCGTGCGATTGGTTGGCTGTGCGCAGAATCTCGCCAAGCAGTGCGGCGTGAAGATCGATTCAGCCATGATTACGGACGTCCCCGGCTATACGTGGGGTATCGTGCCAGTGCTCGCCCAGAGCGGCGTCAAATACTTCGCAGTCGGACCCAACCGCGGCCATCGCATCGGCTATACGCTATCGGCGTGGGGCGACAAACCTTTCTACTGGCAGTCGCCTTCCGGTAAGGAAAGTATCCTTTGCTGGCTGGCAGGCGAGGGATATTCGCTCTTCCACAGCGGGCGGCTCGACGGAGGAAGGCTTTTCGAATACCTCGAACGCCTTGAGCAAACCGACTACCCTTACGATATGGTCCATGTTCGTTACTCAATCGGCGGCGACAACGGGCCGCCCGACCCCGGCCTGAGCGACTTCGTAAAGAATTGGAACGAAAAGTACGCCTACCCAAAGCTGATTGTGTCAACTGCGAGCGAGATGTGCCGGGACTTCGAGCGGCGATACGGCGACAAGATACCGAAGGTCAGCGGCGATTTTACGCCCTATTGGGAAGACGGTGCCGGCTCATCCGCACTTGAAACCGCGCTGAACCGCGCCGCCGCTGAACGACTCGTCCAGACAGAAGCCCTGTACGCGATGCTCAATCCGGCTGATTATCCGGCTGATAGGTTCTACGATGCCTGGCGCAATGTGATCTTATACGATGAGCATACCTGGGGCGCCCATTGCAGCATAAGTCAGCCGGACAGTGATTTCACGAAGGCGCAGTGGGAGATCAAGCAGGCCTTCGCCCTCGACGCCGATACTCAGTCCCAAAAACTGCTCGATGACTCACTGGCCAAACATCGAAGCTCGGCGGAGAAAGTGACGGCCGTCGATGTCATCAACACGTGCTCGTGGTCTCGCACAGATATCGTTGTACTGCCGGCGTCACTGGATCTTGTCGGTGACATGGTCAAGGATAGCGGCGGCAAATGGGTGCACTCGCAACGACTTTCCACCGGCGAATTGGCATTTGTTGCGAAGGATGTTCCCCCGATGGGAAGCAGAAGATTCAGCTTCGATGGTTCCCCTGCCAGCACTCCACTCGTGCCGGACACCGCCAATGTCAAAGAATGGGAATTGTCGAACCCATTCCTCACAGTAACCGTCGATACACAGACCGGCGCGATCGCGAGCCTTAAATGCGTGGGTATGGCGTCGGAATTCGTAAACGTCAACGCAGGTTTGGGATTAAACGACTATTTCTATGTTGCCGGCAGGAGTCCCGCAGATCCACAGCGTAATGGGCCGGTGATTGTAATGGCCAAGGAGCCTGGGCCGGTGGTTGCGTCACTGCTGATTACGTCGGATGCGCCCGGCTGTCATAAGCTCACTCGCGAGGTTCGCCTCATAGCGGGCCTGGACCGCGTGGATATCGTCAACACAATCGACAAGCAAAAGATTTACAGTCAGGAGGCGGTGCACTTAGCTTTTGCCTTTAACATCCCGGAGGGTGTGACGCGGATGGAAGTCCCCTGGGGCGTGGTTCGGCCGGAATTGGATCAATTGGCCGGGGCGTGCAAGAACTACTTCACCGTTCAGCGATGGGTTGATGTGTCGAATGACAAATTCGGCGTGACATTGGCGACGGTTGATGCCCCGCTTATCGAGGTCGGCGCGATTACCAACGATCCGCGGGGAGGGGTCGGGTGGATAGAGAAACTCGATCCTTCAACAACGTTGTACTCTTATGTAATGAACAACTACTGGGAGACGAACTACAAGGCGGGCCAAGAGGGTCCGACCGTATTTCGTTATTCGCTCTATCCTCACTGGGGGTTCAATGCCGGCAAAGCCTCGAAGTTCGGCGTCGAGCGGAGCCAGCCGTTGATAGTGGTTCCGGTTGACAAGACGAGTCCGGTTCACCGGGCGGTTTTCAGCGTTGAGCCTGCCGATGTAATCGTAACTGCTTTTAAGCCGAGCGAGGACGGCAAGGCCCGCATTATCCGTTTATACAATGCGGGCACACAGACTCAGAATGCTAAGGTGACCTGGGCAGGGCAGACGCCCGATGCCGTGTGGCTGAGCAATCTGGCTGAGGAGCAAGTTTCCCCGTTGAGCGGGCCGATAGAGATGGCGCCTTATGAGTTTGTTACGCTGCGAGTCCCACTTGGCAAATAGGAGCATTGGATGACGTCGAGAGAGCGTGTATTGGCGGCATTGGAGCATCGCGAGGCTGATCGTGTGCCGGTTGATTTCTCCGGGCATCGGTCTTCGGGCATCGCGGCGATTGCTTATGCGAAGCTGCGAGAATATCTGCACCTGCCGGCAAAGCCGATTCGCGTTTACGACGTCATACAGCAACTGGCAGTCGTCGATGAGGACGTGCTTGACCGGTTCGGCGCGGACACGATTGAATTAGGCCGAGGCTTTGCACTGGATGACGAGTCCTGGTCGCCGTGGACTCTGCCCGACGGCACAGCCTGTTTCGTGCCCGCCTGGACTAAAATTGAAAGAGACGGAGCACGGTGGGTCATTCGTTCGAGAACCGGCAGGGTTCTGGCCCAGATGCCCGACGGGACGTTGTATTTCGAGCAGACTCATTATCCTTTTCTCGATGGAGACGACAATCCGCAAGCGATTCGCGGTGCGCTCGAAGAATGTGTGTGGACGGCGGTCGCAGCCCCGCCCGGACCGGCGGATAACAAGACACTCTGCGAGGGGGCAAAATCACTTCGCAGGAAGACCAACCGCGCGATAATAGGGCTGTTTGGGGGCAACCTCTTTGAAATCGGCACCTTCTTGTATCGTAACGACCGGTTTATGATGATTTTGGCCGCCGAGCCGAGGCGGGCCCACCGCTTTCTTGACAAGCTCGTCGAGATTCATTTGGCCAACCTGGATCGTTTCCTCGAAGCTGTCGGCGAGTACATTGATATTATTCTGTTTGGCGACGACCTCGGGATGCAGACCGGCCCCATAATGTCACCTTCGATGTATCGTGAGTTCTTCAAGCCGCGACACAAGCTGCTCTGGAATCGGGCGAAAGATATGGCCGATGTAAAGGTGATGCTCCACTGCTGCGGCGGGGTCCGTGAGCTGCTGGGCGATTTGATTGAGGCCGGTTTAGACGCAATCAATCCCGTTCAGATAAGCTGCTCCGGGATGGATGCGGCCGAGCTAAAGGCCGAATTCGGCGTCCACCTGACCTTCTGGGGCGGCGGCTGCGATACAAGGGACCTGCTGCCGAACGCAACGCCCCGGCAGATTGCCGAGCACGTTCGAGAGCAGGTGAAAATCCTCAGTCCCGGCGGCGGATTCGTTTTCCAGCAGGTGCACAACATTCTGGCAAACGTTCCGCCGGGGAATATCAGCGCGATGTTTGACGCAGTGAACGATGCCTGTTAGGCCGAATGGAGATATATGAGCTTGATAGATTTCTGCATAATCGTTCTGTACTTCATCATTGTGATCGGCTTGGGCTTCTGGTATCAGAAGCGAGCGTCAAGAGACCTTGGGGCTTACTTTCTCGCCAGCAAGAGCATCCACTGGCTCGTTCTTGCGATGTCCGGGGCGGTGTCGAATTTCGATATAACCGGGACGATGTGGATCATCTCGATTCTGTACGTCCTGGGGATGAAGTCGATGTGGCATCACTGGATGTGGGGCTTTTTGATGGGGGCCTTCTTTCTCGGCTATATGGGTAAGTGGGTCAGGCGCTCCAACGTGATGACGGCAGCAGAATGGATGAGGACCCGCTTCGGCAGCGGCCCGGCCGGCAATCTGGCGCGAACCACCTACGCACTGATGGCGGTGCTTACCCTTGCCAGCTTTGTCGGGTACGACTTCCGGGGAATCGGCAAGTTCGCGTCGTTCTATGTTCCGCTCGAAGCACTCGCCGAACGCACGTCAATTGGCTGGCTGCAGAGCGTGCTCACCACACACGAGGCCGACGTTTTGGCGGTGACAATCATCGGCGCAACGACACTGTATGTCATCCTCGGAGGGCTTTACAGTGTGGTCGTGACGGACGTTGTTCAGACCGTCATCTTGACTGTCGCAAGTGTTGTCATTGCGTATATCGCATGGTCGAAGCTGACACCGGACCTGCTCGCAACGCTGCCCCGCGACTGGACTTCACTGCGGGCGCCGTGGAGGATAGAGGAATTCGCCGGCACGGAGAACGCGGGCTTTCAACTTTTCGGCGCACTGGTGATTGTCTGGGTCGTCAAGGGCCTGCTTCTCAACGCCGGAGGGCCGGCTCAAATGTACGACTTCCAGCGATTCCTGGCGGCTCGCGATGCGCGTGATGCTGCGAAAGTTGGAGCGGCCTGGAGTATATTCTTGATCGTCCGCTGGGCGATGGCGGTCGGGATTGCGCTGTTGGCCCTTACAGGGGCCGCCGGCGTGGCGGATACCGAAAAAGTTATGCCGGCTGTTCTGGTGAAATTCCTGCCCGCGGGGTTCAGGGGAATTGTGGTAGCCGGGCTGCTGGCGGCGTTTATGTCAACCTTCAGCGCGACAATCAACAGTGGAGCATCCTTCATCGTCCGCGATATCTGGCAGCCCTACTTTCGCCCGGGGGCGACTGATAGGGAGTCCGTCCGTTTCAGCTACATAGCCACGCTCTTGCTGGTGCTTATCGGCGTCGCCATTGGCTTCCAGGCCGAATCCATCGCCCAAATATGGAATTGGATGATGATGGCGCTTGGCGCAGGCGTGGTTGTCCCGAATGTGCTTAGGTGGTATTGGTGGCGAATGAACGGCTGGGGCTACTCGCTCGGCACGCTGGCCGGGATAGCGCTGTCTCTGGTTGTCCTGTTTGTCCCCCGTCTGCCCGATTACTATGTATTTCCTTCGATATGCGCCGCCTCGCTTTTTGTCAGCATCGCGGCGTCACTGGCAACCAGGCCCGTGGCGGACGATGTGCTTGCTGGCTTCTACAAATCGGTGCGTCCGTTCGGCCTCTGGAGTCCGGTTCGCAAATGGGCCGATTTGCCGCCGCACAAGCCGGCGTCAAAATCGGAAAATGTGCCACTAACGATTATCAACGTTGTCCTCGGTATGGTTGCGATTTGCGGATTGTATTTGTCTCCAATGTACTTAGTCGGCCATTGGTACGCCAAATCGTTGATTTGGCTTGGCGCAGCACTTGTCGCTATTGCGGCGCTCGCATTCACATGGTATCCGAACTTGCCCGCCGCACGCTTGCCCACGGAAGATGAATGATCCATCAGAAACATCCGCTGGGGACAGAAATGAGTTCTGCAAAATTGCAGGTTAGACCTATTACTCTGTAACGTGTGATTTGAGGGCTTGTCATGCTGAGCCAAAGGCGAAGCATCTGGCTTTCGCAGAGGAGATTTGCCTTCGGTGGCCAGATTCTTCGCTGCGCTCAGAATGACACCCCTCATTTGATGTGTGACGGACCACTATATTGTTGAAGAAGCCTTGGACAGAAATGATAAGGAGGCTAAGAATGTCATTGAAACGAAAAGCCTTGGGCTTGAGCTTCATTTTCTTTGCAGCTATATTGCAGATCGGCCCGGCATCGGTCCAGGGACAGAATACGCCGTTCGAGCTCTTTGCGGTAAGCGATGTAGTGCGGGTCTTCGAGGATGGCTACAGTTGCCCCGAACCTCAGAAGGCTATCGCATTATTCGGCATGAGAAACGAATATCTCAGCGCCCAGTGCGTCGTGAAAGCCGACGAGGATATACAACGCCTCACTGTCTCGGTGAGTCCTCTGACGAACACTGAACAGTCTGGTTCTCTGCCTTCGGAGGCTGTACAATGGAACTTTGTCGGCTCGATTTCCATCGAGGAGAATACACCAAAGCTGCGAAAAGGCGATTTGATTCGTCCTGCGCCGGCCCGCTTCCCCGATTATCTCGCCGAGGACAAAGAGACATCCGTAGCGAAGGGAAGGCACCGGGCAATATATCTGACGGTAAAGATACCGAAGAACACGAAGGCAGGCGCCTACGAAGGGGCCGTTACAGCACAGACGGAAAAGGGAAGCAAATCTCTGCCGATTCATCTGACTGTTTATCCATTGACCCTGCCCGACGAACGGCACCTGATGGTCACAGAGTGGTATTCAACGGGCAATTTCAAGAAATTCCACGATGTTGACTCTTCGGATTCCGAGCGATTCTACGATATGCTCAAGGTCTATGCCGAGAATATGGCCGAGCACAGGCAGAATGTCTTTCGCGTCAGCCTCGATTTGATTGCCGGCAAAAAAGGTTCGGATGGAAAACTGACGTTTGACTTCTCCCGCTTCGATAAGTGGGCGGATGTATTCTGGAGCACAAACCGGATGGACCTGCTCGAGACGGGATTTGTTGCGCGGTTCGGCGAGGAAGGCTGGTCGAGCAGGGAAATCCTGCTGAGGGATTTTCGCATCCACGATGAGTCTGCCAAGCGCACAACGACGGTGCCGGGGAAGGAGTTTTTGCCGATATTTTTGCCGGCTTTGGAGAACCACTTGCGGGATAAAGGCTGGCTGGAAAAGACGGTGTTTCACATCGCGGATGAGCCTTCAAATCACAACGTGACAAGCTGGATAGAGGCTTCGGAATTCGTGCACAGGCACGCACCCTCGCTAAAAAGAGTCGACGCCATAGAGACAACGCACTTCTTCGATACACTGGAGATATGGGTCCCAAAGCTGGACCACCTGGCCACATGGTACGACGCTTACAGAAAGGCCCAGGCGCAAGGTTGCGAGCTGTGGTTCTACACTGTCGGCATATTCCAGGGCGGCTCGCTGCCCAATAAGACCGTTGACGTGCCCTTGATAGAGTCGCGCATCCTGCACTGGCTGAACTACCGCTATGGATTAAAGGGCTATCTCCATTGGGGCTTTAATGCCTGGACGGATGACCCGTTTGAAGCGCCCGGCGAGCACCGCGGCGACGGCTGGCACGTCTATCCGAAAAAGAATGGACTCATTAATTCGCTGCGATGGGAGCAGATGCGAAACGGCATTCAGGACTACGAATATCTATGGATGCTCGAAGACGAAATAAGGAACTTAAATGATAAGCTGAGTGAACGCTTGTCAGGGATGATTGAGCCGGGGCGCAGGGGGATTGAGATATCTTCGCGGGTCGTCAGAGAATTTCACGAATACGACAAAGACCCGAATACGCTGTACGGCGCCAGGAGACAGATTATCGAAGAGCTACTGGATTTGGATAAGTCTCCGCGGGTAATCGTTCAGACAAATCCTCTCGAGCACTCTACCATTGCGAATGACTGCGCCGTGGATGTATTCGGCTGGGCGGAGCCTGAGACGAAAATAATCGTCAACGGCAGCGAGCTGCCGGTTGCGCCGGACGGCCTCTTTATGCACAACGTCCGCCTGTCAAAGGATAACACAGTTGTCATTAATGCCGAGGGCAAAAACGCAAAAAAGACAATAGTCCGCTCTTTTGAAGTTTTGTATTAGATGAGCCGGTGCAATCCGGGATCAATCCTCAAACAGTCTCTCAATAATCTGCCTGGTTTGCGCAAAAAACAGGCGTTTTGCTGCCGGGAAGCAGGTTTTTTGAGCACATTCCAAAAAAATTAGGAAACCCCCTTGACTATATGGTCAAATGACCATATATTGTAATAACGTTATTTGGGCAATCGGTTATGAAGCCGTTGACGAAAAAACAACACGAGGTGCTTATATATATAGAGGCTCGTTTGAGGGACAACAAGCCGCCGAGTCAGCGGGAGATCGCCTTGCACTTCGGACTGACCCAGAATGCCGCCTATCAATTAGTGAAGTACCTCAAGAATAAAGGCTACCTTACGGATTCAGGGGGCCATCGCGGACTGCGGCTGTCTGATGAGTATCTCGAAAATACAAGGCAAATCGAAGGCATCCCCATTGTCGGCAGAGTAGCCGCCGGCGAGCCGATACTGGCCGAGGAAAATATCGAAGGATATATCGACCTAAAAGACCTGTTCGGCCAATCCGGGGATGCCTTTCTACTGAAAGTCACCGGCGATAGTATGGTCGATGAAGGTATTATGGACGGCGACTTTGTGCTGGTCAAACCCACCTCAACAATCACGAGTGGCCAAATCGCCGTGGTATTACTCGACGACGAGGCGACGGTTAAAAGGATATATATTCAGCGCAATCGAATAGCGCTTCAATCCGCCAACCGCACCACAGGCTATAAGACCAGATATATAAGGCGATCCGAAAAGGACGTTCGCATAATCGGCAAGGTGATAGGTTGTCTGAGGACCAATGTGAATTAGGGATAAAAATGGATAGTCGCATTTACATAGGGATAGCAGGCTGGTCGTACGCGGATTGGAACGGGATCGTCTATACACAATCAGGGATCGACCAGCTTGAGTTTGTCAGCCGCTTTGTGGATGTTATCGAGATTAACAGCACGTTCTACCGCCCCCCTTCCGAGCGCAACAGCGCATCCTGGCTCAAAAGGACCTTGGCCAAGCCCGATTTTTTCTTCACCGCCAAGCTGCACCGCGATTTTACACACGAAGGTAAAATCGACACCGCAACAGTCAAGCAATTCCATACGGGCCTTAAGCCTTTGCTCGAAGAGGGCAAATTGAAACAACTGGTCGTGCAGTTCAGATACGACTTTGCCGATTCACAGCAGAACCGCTGTCACTTATCCGAGATAGTAAAGAATTTTTCCGACTCGTTCAGCCTGGCCGTGGAGGTCAGGCACAAATCCTGGCAGATGCCGGATGCGCTGAGCTTCCTGCGGGACCTCGGCGTGACCGTCTGCAACCTCGATTACCCGACCACGCACAACTCATTCGATATGCAACTCTGCACGGTGGGCACGGACGGCTATTTCAGGATGCACGGGAGGAACGCCGAGAAGTGGTTCAGCAAGGCCGGCAGAGATGAAACTTACAATTACTATTACGACGATAACGAGCTCGGCCAGATAAAGAATCGTCTTGATAAGCTGGCCAAGGCATTTGAATCACTCACCGTCATCGCCAACAATCACTACCAGGGCGCCGAGCTTGCCAACGCACTTGAACTAAAGGCATTGGTTACAGGGCAGAAACAGCTTGTTCCAGAAGGTCTTTTAAGGAGTTATCCGGATCTGGCAAGGATTGCCTTAAATGTGTAAGCGTTTGTTACATTGTCGTTTGTCAAGGTGGAGATGGTATGCGCACAGCCGCACTTGCCTGCAGGAGTTACTACAGCCTTTTGAGGGGGCCGGTCTCGGTGCAGCGGCTTGTTCAAAGGGCCAAAGGGTACGGCTATTGCGCTATCGCCCTCGCGGACGTCAATTCGATGTATGGGGCGGTGGATTTCTGCAGGGAAGCCGAAAAGGCGGATATAAAGCCGATCCTCGGCGTTGAGATTCTAACCGATACCCAGAGAGCTGTATTGCTCGGTGAAAACAGGGCCGGCTACGAAAACCTCTGCAGAATAACCACGGCAAGAAACCTCGATGCCGGATTTTGCCTTATTGACCAGCTAAAGACGCACCACAACGGCCTTATCTGCATATCCTCCCAGGAAAATCTCTTAAAAGCCCTGCAAAATATATTTGCCAGGGATTACCTGTTTGCCGCCTCCAAAACCACACCGCAGGCCGAGTGGGCAGTCGCCAACAAGATAGAACCTATTGCCTGCGAGGATTTTAATTACATAGACGATGGTGATATAGCCACAGCTAAACTTCTTGGCGGGATAAGGCAGTTGAGTGTAGCCGGGCCGGGGCCGCAGGATAACTGCGGATTTAACAAGCTAATACCCGAGGCGCAATTCAAGCAAAAATTCGAGGACTGCCCTAAAGCGATCGGGAATGTCGAGCAGATAGCCCAGCGCTGCAATTTCAAGTTGTTAAACGGACATTATTTTCTGCCCAAAGTCACACTTGCCGCGGGCAGGTCCGCCGATATCGAGCTTGGCAGACTCTGCCACATTGGTCTTGCAAAGAAATATAATCCCATCAAGAAGGATATTGTTGAACGGCTCGAACATGAGCTGGCGGTTATACGCGAAAACAGGTTCAGCGATTACTTTCTCGTGGTCCACACGATAGTCAGCTTCGCAAAGCAAAAGGGCATTCCAGTAGAAGTCCGCGGCTCAGCGGCCGGCTCGCTCGTATCGCACCTGCTCGGATTCACCAGGGTCTGCCCCATTGCAAACAATCTATACTTCGAGCGTTTTATGAACCCCGGCAGAAAGGACTGTCCCGACATCGATATCGATCTCTGCTGGAGAAGGCGGGACGAGGTGATAGAATTCTGCTACGAGCATTGGGGATATGAAAATGTTGCGATGATTTCAAATATCAACAGATACCGCCGCCGCAGCGCACTTCGTGACGTCGGCAGATTCCTTGCTCTCGAGCCCAGCCGGATAAACAAGCTTGTCAACGCACGAAAAGCAAATCCCGATTCGCCGGTCTATAAACTGGCCGAGACAATAATAGACATACCCAGGCACGTAGGCGTGCACTGCGGCGGTATAGTCATTACCCCAAAACCTGTCAGTCATATCGCCCCTCTCG
>Ga0299915_10001911_pt1 | contig 15242 bp, 13 predicted proteins | sample RVTome_13_FD_200263 | JGI IMG/M metagenome (GOLD analysis project Ga0299915, IMG submission 200263) | Soil microbial communities from uranium-contaminated site in the Upper Colorado River Basin, Wyoming, United States - RVT92D227 (version 2) ... | reverse complement strand
TTGGCTCCCTGGGCGATGACCACAGCGCGACCGTGGAGACTGTTGAAGCCGTAAGTATCTACGTAACCGGGTATCCTTGACGAGCAACCGATCCCGGAGACGATAAGAGCTCGATGATTGGGTATTCCTAGATTTGGCAAGACGGTTTTCGTGAGCGCATTGAGGAGGGCAAAATTACCGCAGCCCGGACACCAAATCGGCGTTACGTCTGTCCTATAGTTGCTTGTTTCACTCATCTGGCTAACTTCGTGACTGGCCCGGATAGTTCCTTTCTGCTAAGGGCCATTCCTCCTGCTCTGGCATAAACCTCACTATCAGAGGGCAAGTCTATTTGAGAACGGAGGTAATGATAGAACTGAGCAGAGTAGCTCATCTCTACCACCAGCAATTTCTCTGAGGAATCTACGAATCTGGTGAGTTTACGAGGCAATGGATGAATAAGCTCCGGGATGCAGACCTTGACTTCGTCCTGTAGCCCCAGGTCTTCCACCGTTTCCAGGACGAACTGGGCAGAAGAGCCAAAGCTCACTATGCCTGTACGGGCTTCTTCTCTTCCAAAGACTTTGACCAATTCGTCCATGTCGCGGAGCGGCGCAAGCTTCTGCCATCTCTTTTCGTGCATGCGCTGGTTGGTGGCGAAGTCGAATGAAGGCCTTCCCTTCTCATTGTGCGCAAGTCCACTGAATTGATATACTGTTCCTTCATCGCCTGCAATCGCCATGGGTGAAATATAGTCATCAGTCATTTCGTAACGGCGATATTGTTCCCGATATTCCACACCAGGCTTTTTCCTCTCAACTATTGCATAGTCTGTCTCGAGCATACTGCTATCGGTAGCCACTGTAGTCTGGCCGAGCCTCTGATCGGAAAGCAGAATCACCGGCGTCTGATAGTATTCGCTTATGTTGAAGCTTTCTATCAGCAGGCGGTAGCAGCCCTCCAGGTTGTAGGCAGCAAGAACAACTCTAGGGGCATCGCCATGGCCGCCATATATAGCATGATTGATGTCCGACTGCTCTAATTTGGAGGGTATGCCCGTAGTAGGCCCACATCGTTGGACATCAACAATAACTACCGGGATTTCAGCGCCCGATGCCAGACCTATCATCTCGGTCATCAGGTCTAATCCTGGCCCGGTGGTGGCAGTCATTGACTTTGCACCAGTCAAGGAAGCCCCAAGGGCCATTCCAACTGCGGCGATCTCGTCCTCTGCTTGAAGGAAGACTCCATGTCCCTGGTTAAGGCGCTCCTGCATCTCCTCCATGATCTCCGACGCAGGCGTAATGGGATAGCCAAAGAAAGCTCGACAGCCGACGCGGATTGCTCCCTGAACCACGGCACTGTTCCCATGGAGGACGACTTTGGCTTGAGCATCCAGTGGGGGCGACAGTCTTAGCTCGGAAAAAGGTAATTCCGGTAGCAGGCGTCTGCCAGCCGTGAGAGCCAGACCATTTCTTTCCAGTAACGCTGATGCCTCGTCCTCGATCGCAGCACCTTTGGAAGGACTTTCCGGCAAATCTAAGATCCTCTCCAGCAATCCTAATGCCACCATATTCTTGGCAGCAGTCTTCCCAGTCAGTTCTTTGCTTGTTTCGGAAAAGGCAACCTGAAACGAATTTTCGGGCAGAACAATGCCGTCCTTTGGGGGAGCGCTGTCATAGAACAGGACGCTGTCACGCCCCAGCGGCAATTCTTGCTCGAGCTCCGCATACTGCTCCCAGTTGAAGCATACCATGATATCCGCAATATCGGCTGGCACAGAAGCGCGAGTCGTGTCCAGGCTTAGTTTTACACCAGAAGCTCCACCTCTAATCTGCGGGCCGTAGTATCTCGGCATCTGGCTGAAGTATCCCTGGGAGGCAGCCAGTCTTTGCAGAAGACTGCCCAGAACTACCACGCCATCGCCACCAGCACCGGCAATCCCGATAGTTAGTCTGCTCCTCATTGTGTTAACAAAAGCCAAGAGGGCCAGTCGCCCTATTATACAATGTGCAGTGCCAAAATGGATGGAGGGAAGCCTTCAAACGAAGGATGCTGTCTATGACAGCCTCCGATAGGTCTGCTGCAGGAGCAGAGCATCCTGCTCCAGATAAGGAACGCTCTCGCAGATGATTACTCCCTTTGCCCTCCGTTCCTTGAGGGCTTTGAGCAGCTCGGCGTATCGAAGGTCCGAGTCCGGGAGCATCAGGTGCTTGATTTCTCCCTTCTTGCCGTAGGCAATCCCGGCGAGATGGATGTGCATATTGTCTAAGGCCCGCCTGCCCAGTTTCCGTTCAACCCGGTCCAAGATATCGGAAAATTCCTGATAAGAGTTAGCCTTGCCGGTCCGGGCATGCCAGTGAGAGAAATCGATGCAGGGCAAAACTCCTTCTACCTCGCTGCTGAGCTTGAGTATTTCCTCCAGGCTGCCAAATTGAGAGAGTTTTCCGCTGACCTCCGGGGAAATCGTCACCTTGTTTCCCTCTTTCTGCAGAATGTTCACCACCTGTTGCAGTTGCTTTTTGACCATGGCGTAGGTCTCTGCGGGAGTATCCTTGAGATAAAAGGCGGCATGGAAGGTGATACTTCTGGCGCCGAAAAGAGCGGCTGTGCGGGCAGTTTGCAGTATCCTTTCTTTGCTCATGTGTACCTTTTGCGGCTCGACTGCATTCAGGTTTATCGCATAAGGTCCGTGAGCGGTAAGCACTATCTTCTTCCTGGCTGCCAGTTCTCCCACCGAGACGGCGACTTCAGAGCTCATCTTTACCCCCTGGACAAATTCCACCTCCATGCAGCCGAGACCGAGCTCGGCAATACGCTCAATGCCGGCCTCTGTGGAACGGGATTCAGCACTGAGGGGAACACCGCCTGTCCCGAAGAGGAGCCCGCCTGTTTTGTTTGGATTCATGTTTCTCTTTCTTAGCTTATTATAACTGAAGTGACTGTAAAGGTGGGGTGACTTCGCAAAGTTTGGAGAATGTGTGTAAAACAAATCGTGTGAGGAGGCAATGAATATGTTGGGTAACTATACTGCTAAGTATACGAGAATCGACTCCGGTTATATGGGACAGCTTGTGGAATAGCCGGAGGTGATAACCGAGGGAAGGACTTTGGAGGAGTGCCGGGAGATGCTCAAGGACGCTTTGCACGAAATGATACTGGCCTATCGCCAGCAAGACAAAGAGATCCCTGTTGGACAAGGTCTTCTAGAACAAATACCTGTCGAAATATAAGGTGTCAGCCAAACGCCGGGACTTGATCGCGTATTTTGAGTAGAATGGTTTCTATTTGCTACGCGAGGGTGGAAAACATTCTATATACACTAACAATCAAAAGATAATACCTATCAAAAGGCATCGGACAATCGACAGAATAACGGCAAACGAGTTGTGCAAACAGGCTGGGCTGAAGCCCAAATTCTGATAAGAGAAGCTTAGCCTAGTGTAGCGTCTCGTCTACGAGTTTTCTATAGGCAAACAGCAAATCTCCCGTTAGCTTGCCGGGTCTACCTGGGCCGATGAGCCTGCCCTCAACGGAGACCAGGGGCATAAGCTCCAGTATGGAATTGGTAACAAAAGCCTCTTGAGCCTCGATTAGCTCGTTCAACTCCACCCATCTTTCCGTGGCCTTGATATTTGAGGTCCGGGCTATTTCCAGGACTGCATCTCTCGTGATGCCGGGCAGGACGCCGCTTTCGAAACAGGGTGTGATGAGTTCCCCATGGCTCACCAGGAAGACATTGGTCGTGCTGCCCTCAGCAAGGTACCCTTGTTCATTGAGTAAGATAGCTTCATCGTAGCCGGCAGCTCTGGCTGTCATGCGGGCAAGGACGTTTTCCATATAGCAGGTGGATTTCAACCGGGATAGAGGAGACTGGCTATTGCGGCGCAGGAAAGATATAGCTGCTTTGAAACCGGTTCCATATTTTTCGGGCGGTAACGGAGCAAAGCTCCGGGCAGTGATTAGGACAGTAGGGCTGGAGCAGGTGCTGATGTCGGGCGTCATGTCGCCTTCTCCGGCCGAAACAGTGAGCCTTATGCGGGCATCCTTGAGTTCGTTAGCTTCCAGAGTTGCCATGCAGGCCGCCTTCAAAGATTGCTTCCCCTCCTCTGTGGTCAGGATGGTATGTGTCAGGCCGATGCTCTCAGCAGAGCAGCGAAGGCGGGTGAGATGAGAATCGAGGCGAAAGATGCGGCCATTGTAAGCCCGCATGGTCTCGAATAAACCGTACCCGTAAAGGAAGCCGTGGTCGAAGGGAGATAACTTGGCCTCGAAGCGGGAGACAAGCTGGCCGTTGAGATAGATGATTTCTGCCATGCCAGGAAAACCCTAAATCCTAAGCACTAAATTCTAAACAATATCAAATGACCAAAATCCAAATGTCTAAACAGTCTTAAGTTTCTGCCATTCGTGCTTTGTATTTGTTTAGGATTTAGCATTTCGGATTTCGTATTTGACTTTTGCCCCAGACCGGCCGGGTGAAACGGAGAAAGTTGGCCAAGAGGTCGTGTCCCACTTCGGTGAGGATGGACTCGGGATGAAACTGAACCCCCTCCACTACATAGTCCCGGTGTCTCACCCCCATTATTATTCCCTCGGGAGTTTTGGCGGTGACTTTGAGACAGGATGGAAACGCTTCAGCTTCGATAATCAGAGAATGGTAGCGCATTGCGGGAAAGGGATTGGCTAAACCCTGATAGATAGTTTTGCCATCGTGATGAATAGTGGAGGTCTTGCCGTGGACCGGCAGGCTCCGTCCGATCTTACCCCCATAGGTGTAGCCAATGCATTGATGTCCCAGGCACACTCCCAGTACAGGGATTTTCCCACCGAAGTGCCGCACCACATCGTTGGAGATGCCCGCTTCTAAGGGAGTACATGGTCCCGGCGATATGATAATGTGGCTGGGGGCTAGCTCTTCTATTTGAGCTAAAGTGATTTCGTCGTTGCGGTGGACCGCCGGCTGCCAGCCCAGTTCCCCCAGGTATTGGGCGAGGTTGTAAACAAAGGAATCATAGTTGTCTATTATCAGCACCATTTTCGGGCTTGCCTCCCCGCGCTAAATTATGCCTCTATTGCACCGTCGTTGACAAATTTGCCTTTGGTGTTTATCCTATTCACTGTTCACCTGGAAGCAATTGCTGGCCGACGGTAGGCCTTCTTACACAAATATGGAGAAAGGACAATCGGCCAGAGTCTCCGGGAGGGAATAAGTATGGAAAAGGTCATCATTTTCGACACTACCCTGCGAGATGGTGAGCAAGCTGCGGGAACGAGCTTGAACCTCCAGGAGAAGCTGGAGATAGCCAGGCAGCTGGATAAGCTTGGCGTCGATGTGATCGAAGCAGGCTTTCCTGCCAGCTCGATTGGCGATTTTGAAGCTGTCGGCCTTGTTGCCCGCGAGCTTAGACGTCCTACAATTTGTGCTCTAACCCTGGCCAATGTTGAAGGTGTAGACAGGGCCTGGGAGGCGGTCAAAGAAGCCGAACATCCCCGGATTCACGTTTTCCTTTCAGCCTCGGACATTCACCTTGCCCACCAGCTTAAGAAAAGCCGGGACGAAGTCCTGAAGATGTCCCGGGAGACGGTGGCGCGGGCCAAGAGCTACCTGGACGATGTTGAATTCTCGCCAATGGATGCCAGCCGTGCCGACCGTGCCTACCTCTACCAGATTCTGGAGAGGGTGATTGAAGCCGGAGCCACCACTGTCAACATCCCCGATACCGTGGGCTATGCTACACCGCAAGAATTCGGCAGTTTAATCCAGGGTATACTGGACAACGTGCCTAACATCGGCAAGGCTGTGGTCAGCGTGCATTGTCATGACGACCTGGGTTTGGCGGTGGCCAACAGTCTCGAGGCAATAAGGGTAGGTGCGGGGCAGGTTGAATGTACTATTAACGGCATTGGTGAGAGAGCTGGCAATGCTTCTATGGAAGAGATTGTCATGGCCCTGAAGACTCGCCGGGATTTCTTCAAGCTCAGTACTAATATCGATACGACGCAAATCTACCGGACAAGCCGCCTGGTCAGCGATCTGACCGGTTTTCCCGTTCAGGCTAACAAAGCTATTGTCGGAGCGAATGCCTTCCGTCATCAATCGGGTATCCATCAGGACGGCGTGCTCAAGAAGTCTATTACCTATGAAATTATGGACCCTAAATGGGTGGGCATCCCCTCAAGTAGCCTGGTGCTGAGCAAGGTCAGTGGCCGACATGCCTTCAAGGAGAGACTATCCGAGCTTGGCTACGCCTTGAGCGAAGAAGACTTAAACCGGGCCTTTCAGGGCTTCAAGGCGTTGGCGGACAAGAAAAAGGATATCACAGACCGGGATATCGAGTCTTTGATAGCGGAGGAACTGCGCACTGTCACCGAAGTGTACCATCTTGACCACGTGGAAGTTTCCTGCGGTGACCATAATATCCCTACGGCAACAGTCAGGCTCATCGGTCCGGACGGGCAGAGTCTGGCTGATGCTGCTCTGGGCACGGGTCCCGTGGATGCAGTATACAAAGCCATCAACCGCATAGTCGGGATACCTAATAAACTCACGGAGTTCACTGTTAAGTCGATTACCGAGGGGATTGATGCCATCGGCGAGGTCTTGATACGGATAGAGAGCGAGGGTGTAACCTATACCGGGCGCGGTGCCTCCACCGATATTATTGTGGCCAGTGCCAAAGCATACATGAATGCCCTGAATCGTTTGTTGTCGGTAAAAAAGGGGAGATAGTAATGTCGAGGGCAAAGGTTGTTGAGTCCAGATATGAAGCTCTGCGAGATACTCTTAACACGGAGGTGATGAATTTGAGTCCCTGGGCAGAAGCGATATTGAGGTTTCTACTGGCTGTTGCATTGGGAGCAGGCATTGGGTATCAGCGGGAGCGGGCGGGTAAAGCGGCGGGAATGCGTACTCTTACATTAGTTAGCGGAGGGGCAGCCCTGTTCACCGTGGTGTCTGTATATGGGTTTGGCACGCAAGGGGTTGATATCTCGCGGGTTGCTGCCGGGGTGGTGGTCGGGGTTGGTTTCATCGGCGCCGGAGTTATCCTCCGCGGCCAACGGGAAGAAGAGGTGGCAGGACTAACCACGGCGGCCACCATCTGGGTAACCGCCGGCATAGGGCTAGCTGCCGGTGCAGGAATGTATTTGGTCGCTGTCATAGCAGCTGCGGTCATCCTGGGTATTTTGCTGCTCCCCAAAATTCGTGGCTAAGAAGGCACTGTGGGCAAAGCAATCTGAATGAGAATCTTAGTTCAAGAATTTTTGACACCACTCTTGGCAAAGAGGCATATGGTATGCTAAAAATTTTGCACACTGCTGATATTCACCTCGGGGCGAAGTTCGCGAGTCTAGAGAATAAGGGTGCTTCTCAACGAGAGCAGTTGAGAGCCACATTTAAGAACGTTATTGCCACTGCAATAGCTGAGAGTGTAAACATCGTTTTAATTGCCGGAGACTTGTTCGATTCCAATCAACAGCCACAGAGAAATGTGGATTTGGTGATTGAGCAGTTTAATCTGCTCGGGTCAAATAGCATCCCGGTCTGCCTTATCCCCGGCACGCATGATTCTCTTGATTCCTCGTCAATTTATAGGAAAGTTGACTTCGAAGGAAAGTGCCCGAATCTAAAGATTTTCACTGATGAAAATATCTCCTGCAAAGAGTATCCCAGCCTCGATTTAACAGTGTATGGGAAACCAAATCTAAGTAATAGGTCATCCGTAAGCCCGCTGAAAGGGCTCAGACGTTCGACCTCAAGCAAGTTTCATATCGGTATGGCCCACGGCTCGTTATATATCCCTGAGAAGATAGCGCAAGATGACCATGTCTTCAGGCTCGAGGAAGTCCAGGCCAGTGGCATGGATTATCTGGCGCTGGGGCACTGGCACCGTATCTATAGATGCCCGGCAGAGTCCCCTGCCTGGTATTCTGGCCCGCCGGAGTGGATACCCGGCCAAACAGAGAAGGGTGTGGTGCTTTTAGTCAGCCTCTCGCCCGCCGGTGAGGTTGAAGTTGAACCCAAGAAGCTTGGACTTCGTGACTATAACGAAGTAGAGATAGACATGAATGAGATACAAGACTTGGCGATGCTGAAATCGAGAATCTCCGAGGGGGCAGGTCAAAATCTAATAGGAAAAGTCACTCTCAAGGGACTTCGCGAAGTCGAATTCATAGTGAATCCGGATGACTTGGAGAGCGAATTGGGCGAGAGATTCTTTCATCTTAGGGTTGTCGATAAATCTCATCCGAAATCGGCAGAGATCACAGAGGGTGAGGAGCGGTTGATTGCCAGTAGGTTCATCAGGGTAATGAAGGGACAAATTGAAAGCTTGGAAGGCGAAGAGAAAGAAATTGCTGAGAATGCGCTTCAGTATGGCATAGCTCTTCTGGATGGTAAGGAAGTTTTGTAATGCGGTTAAAAAAGATTGAGCTAAAGAATTTCAAGAGGCTTGTTGATTTTCAGGCTCAGTTCAGCCCTGGGATAAATGTGGTCAAGGGTCCGCGGAATGAAATGGGGAAGTCCACTCTGCTTGAGGGTATCGTTGTTGCGCTCTTCCATAATCCCAAAAGCACTGCCAGAGGCCTTAAAGATTACGTTTCCTGGGGCTTAGCCAGGCAGTTTCGAACCAGTGTTGAGTTTGAAGACAAAGGTAACAGATACTTGCTGGAGAAGGATTTCGAAAAAGGAACCGCCAGGCTTACCAGTGAGAACGGCCGAGAAGAGCTCGATACTTTCAGGGAGATCTCGGAGAAAATGGCGGAGCTGCTGGGCACCCAATCCGACACACTTTTCTTGTGTTCGTCCTGCATCCGTCAAGACCAGGTTAGTGAAATCTCATCAGGCAAGAAAGAGATTAACGAAAGCCTGGAGGAAATTGTGAGTGGCGGGAGAGAAAGCGTTCTTGCCTCACAGGTGACGAAGAAATTAGAGGACAGAATCTCCGAGATTAGGAGAGGATTGGATAGACCGGCAAAGATAAAAGGCAGCTTGGCGTTGCTGAGAGACCAACGAGAAGAGTTTCTGCGGAAATATAGAGAGGTCAGGGATGAGGTCGCCAAAGTTGAGGCGCGGAAAACCGAGCTGGTGGAATGGGACAGAAAACTGGCTGACGTTATAGAGCAATACGAAAATGCCAAGGCTTTGCTGGACAAAAACGAGCAACGTGAAGAGGTCGAGGCTTCTATAAGAGACCTAAAGCAGAAATATGATCAGGCGGAGGAGCTACTAGGTGAGTTGAACGGGCTGATGAACAGACTTGAGGCAGCGGGCGAGGCACTCAGGTCCATTGAAGGGCTTGAAAACGAGCAGCAGATCTTGGAATTCAGAAAGGGGCTGGATGCAATCCAGTATAAACGCGTTGATACCGAGAAAGACGTCGCTATGAGAGGGAGAGAAATAGCTGAAGCGAAGGGAAAATTGGAGAAGAGAAGATCTCAAGCATTTTTCGGTTCGGGTCGTAGTATAGCTGTCCCGGTGACCATAGTCATAGTCGGGGTGATTGGAGCAGTGTTTTTCTCTCCGTACTTTCTGGGTCTAGGTTTAACCATCCTGGGCGCAGCGCTTCTTATCATAACCGTAGTAAGGGAGAGAACTGCCTTCATTCGTGAGGAGATCAGTATTGCAGACCTTGAAATGCGCCTTCAGAAGATGAAGGAAGCTCTCGGTGGACTCGGCAATAAGCAAAGTGAATTGCTGGCCGGGGTCAAGTGCAGAACAGTTGGCGAGTTCGAGAAGAAGGAAAAGGATTTTAGGTCTCGGGTTGCAGAGAAAGGGAGCCTGGAAGCTCAGTTGAAGGGTATGTTGAGAGGTAAGACGATTGAAGATTTCCAGAGACAGAAACAAGAAATAGCGAGGGCTTTGGCGGTTGAGGAATCGAAGCTCACCGATGATTTGAAAGCCACGGCGCTGAGCCAGGAAGGCTACATCGAGCTTGAGAAGAAGGTTCGAGGCTTGGATGCCAGGCGAACTGAGTATGAGCAGCAGAGAAGACGCTGCGAAATAATCATCGAGCAGGCAAGATTCAATATAGAGGACCAGATCAGGTTGGAGGAGGAACTGAAAGGACTCCAGGAGACTTTGAGAAACGAAGAAAAGAAGGTGAAAGTCTACGGATTGGCCAGGGAATTTATCTCCAGGGCGAGAACTGAGATTCTCTCGTCGGCCGGGGAAGCTTTGGAGAAGGAAATTCAGAGGTATTTGACTATCTTTACCAACGGCAAGTATAAACGGGTCAAAGTCAACAAGGAAGCCTTAGAGTTCTGGATATATTCGGACGAAAAAGGAGACTGGGCTAAGCCCGAGGAACTAAGTGGTGGGGCAATTGATGAATTCTATCTAGCATTTCGAATCGCCCTGGTCAAAATGATGTTTGGCGATAAGAAGCCGCCCCTGATATTAGACGATCCCTTTGTCAATTTTGACTCCGTCCGTCTGGGCAGAACGCTGGACTTCTTCAAGACGCTGTCCTCAGAGTATCAGATTATCATATGTGCGTTGAACGATTCATATGATGGGGTCGCTGACAACATTGTTTTGTTAAGCAGAGAAGAGAAACAATGTATGGCCCTACAGCGGATACAAGGCAAAGATTTCCCCAAAACCGGCCCGATAGCAAAGTCCGTGAGTGCCGAAGTTATTTATCTTCCAGACAAGCTGCATTAAGCAAAAACGCTTGTTGATGAGGGACCAACTTATCAGTGTAATATATTGGGCGAAAGACCGAGGAGGTCAAGAATGGGTTGTATTTCTCCTACGTTGGCTGTAAGGAACATGAAGCAAACGATTCAATTCTATCGGGATTCCCTGGGATTTCAGATGGGAATGGCTTTCCCCGATGCTGACAACCCGGAGTATGCCGACTTATCTAAAGACGGGATGGTTATCATGTTGATACCGGCTAAAGATGTAGGTATCGGCACTAAACAAAAACTGGGCATCGGTGTGAACTTGTATATGCAAATCGATGGGGATATTGATGAGTACTACAACCAACTGACAAAGAAGGGCGCCGGGATTGTAGTTGACATAAAGGACGAGCCGTTTGGCATCAGGGACTTTACAGTCGAGGATATTAATGGGTATAAGCTGACCTTTAACCAGGTCTCCAAGGCTATTAAGGCCTGTATGAGCTGCGGCATGCCCATGACCAAGCTCGAGGATTTCGGGGGAGTAAATCCGGAGAACCTATACTGCGTGTATTGTTCAAACCCGGATGGTAGCCTCAAGAGCCACAAAGAGGTGTTTCAGGGCATGGTCAACTTCATGATGACGTCTCAGAAGATTGACAGAGAAACTGCCGAGAGCGCAGCGAAAGAGCGTATGTCCAGGATGCCTGCCTGGAGCGGTAAAGCTTAGTTGATGCGTATTTGGCACTGTATTTTTGCTTGGAGCTAAGAAACACAACTTTCAAGTCAGAAAACCGTTTTTTCTACACTGAAAAGGCAAATAGGCTGGCCCAAAGGCGAGGTTGACATAATCAGCCAAGACCCGTATAGATACCGTTTCCTAGTCAAAGAAGGCAAAGCGAATATATAATTAGGAAATTCTAGAGCGGGAATATACTAAGGCAAAATCGGAGAGGTAGAAAGCATGGAATTCAACATAGCTGTTTTGCCCGGCGATGGCATTGGCCCGGAGGTAATGACTCAGGCGCTCAAGGTCTTGCAGGCGGTGGGTGAGAGATTTGGGCACGGTTTTCACCTCCGTGAAGGTCTGATAGGCGGCATTGCTATAGATACTCTGGGCACAGCCCTCAGAGATGAGACCTTGAAGATGTGCAAACAATGTGATGCCGTGCTGCTCGGCGCTGTCGGCGGTTCTAAGTGGGATGACCCTCGAGCTAAGATCCACCCTGAAGACGGGCTTCTAGCTTTGCGTAAGGGGCTGAAGCTGTTTGCCAATTTGCGCCCGGTGAAAGTCTTCCCTATGCTAATAGATTCCACCAACCTCAAGCCGGAGGTGGTTAAGGGTGTTGACCTGGTCGTGGTTAGAGAGCTTACCGGCGGCCTGTACTTTGGTCAGCCCAAAAAGCAGTGGCGAACTTCGAAGGGAAGGCAGGCCGTCGATACCCTGGCTTATTCCGAGGCAGAAATTGAGCGCATATTGAAGGTAGGGTTTGAGCTGGCTCGCAGCCGCCGAAAGAAGCTAACCTCCGTGGACAAAGCTAATGTTCTCCAGTCATCCCGGCTATGGCGGCAGATTGCCATAGAGATGTCCGCCGATTACCCCGATATTGAACTCCAGCATATGCTGGTTGATGCCTGCGCCATGAGGCTTATTCAGCGTCCCAGCGAGCTTGATGTTGTGGTCACGGAGAATATGTTTGGGGACATCCTCACCGATGAGGCTTCCATGCTGATCGGCTCCATGGGCATGCTCCCTTCGGCCAGTTTAGCGGGGATTCCCAGGGAAAAAACCTTCGGCATGTATGAGCCGATTCATGGCAGCGCCCCCAGTCGAGCAGGGCAAGACATAGCTAACCCTATTGCGACTATCTTAAGCGTAGCGATGATGCTTCGCTATTCCTTTGTGCTGGAAACTGAAGCACAGACTATAGAAGGCGCTGTCCTAGCTATCCTGGAGCAGGGGCACAGGACTTACGATATAATGTCGGACGGCAAAACCAGGGTGGGCACGAAGAAAATGGGAGATTTGATTGCCCAAAAGGTGAAAGGTTGAAGGAATTCCCATGATCGCAGTGCAACTTTACGATACTACTCTGAGGGATGGTGCCCAGGAGGAAGGTATTTCCTTCTCCATTGAGGACAAGCTCAAGATTTGCCAGAAGCTTGATGAGCTGGGTATTGACTTTGTCGAGGGTGGCTGGCCGGGCTCTAACCCAAAGGATACTGAGTTCTTTGCCAGAGCGCGGAATCTGCGCTTGACACATTCTACTCTGGTGGCCTTTGGCAGCACTCGACGTTCGGATTGCCGAGCGGAAGAAGACCTCAATCTCCAGGCCTTGCTTGAGGCCAAGACCAAAGTGGTCACTGTTGTGGGAAAAGCCTGGGATAGACACGTGACGCGGGTTCTGGAGACAACGCTGGAAGAAAACCTCGACATGATTACAGATTCCATAAGTTACCTCGGGGGAAAAGGGCTCAGAGTCTTCTTCGATGCCGAGCACTTCTTCGATGGATATAGAGATAATCCTGAATATGCCTTGCAGGTGGTGACGGCTGCGGCCAAAGTTGGTGCGGAATGCGTGGTTCTTTGCGATACCAACGGCGGCAGTCTGCCGGAACAGATAACAGAGGCTGTCAAAGCTGTGCAAAAGTCAAGCCCCGTCGCTTTGGGCATTCACGCCCATAATGATGCCGAGCTTGCCGTAGCTAATACCCTGGCTGCCGTGGAAGCGGGGGTTGTTCAGGTTCACGGGACCATTAATGGCTACGGTGAGCGCTGTGGCAACGCCAATCTCTGTTCCATCATACCGACTTTGAAACTCAAGATGGGCATTGATTGCGTTACCGACGAGCAACTGACCAAGCTCAGCGACGTCTCTCGCTATATATCAGAGCTGGCTAACATGCCTCATTATGACCGGTTTCCTTATGTTGGCGATGATGCCTTCACTCATAAGGGCGGGATTCATGTGTCAGGCTTGATAAAGTGGGAGGACAGCTATCAGCACATAAATCCGGGTCTGGTAGGCAACCGCCCGCATGTTGTTGTCTCCGAGCTGGCTGGGAAGGGAAGTATAGTCTTCAAGGCTAAGGAGCGCGGACTACCTGTCCCTAAGGGCAAAGCAATTGAGCAAGTGCTGGAGCAAATCAAGTTACTCGAGAATCAAGGTTTTCAATATGATGTTGCTGAGGCGTCCTTCGACCTTCTGCTCCGCCGGGCTCAGCCCAGGTATCGGCCACCTTTCGAACTAGTTGATTTCATGGTGGTTGTGGAGAAACGGCGCCGTCCGCCCACCAGAGGGAATCAGGAAGAGCCGTTGTCAGAAGCCACCATAAAGGTCAAGGTGGATAGCAAGGTAGTGCACACGGCTGCCGAAGGCGACGGGCCGGTGGATGCCCTTGACAAAGCTCTGCGCAAAGCTTTGCTGCAGTTCTATCCTGACTTGACGGCTGTAAAGCTCATTGACTATAAAGTGCGGATTTTAGAAGAAACCGCCGGCACTGCATCGCAGGTACGGGTGCTAATTGAGTCCAGTGATGGCAGGGAGAACTGGCGGACGGTAGGCAGCTCCACTAACATCATCGAAGCTAGCTGGCTGGCTCTGGCCGACAGTATGGAGTACTGGCTGATAAAGCAAGCTGAGAAAACAAAGGGCTGACTTCTTCCCTTTAACACCTGGCTTTTAGCCAGTCCAGAACGAAGTCCATTGCTGCCTTCTCCAGGCGCATCTTGTGCTTGGCACCGGGTATTATTTCTAGCTCTTTAGGCTCTTTAGCTTTCTGGTAGAGCCTGCGGGCGTGCCCCGGGGGTATCAATTCGTCCGCATCTCCATGAACCAGAAGCAGGGGGCGGGGGGATATTCTATCTATCCACTCGATTGGAGAGATGGTCTCAAATCCTCTTTGCCACTCCTCTATCGAGGGTGGAAAATCTCTATCCCTGATTGCCCCGATTTGGCGAAACCGCTGGATGGTGTCGAGAGGCGTTTCTCTTTGAGAAAGAGAACGAAAGTCCGCGGGGCAGGCACAGGTTACCACCAGGGATACCCGGGGGTCGTGGGCAGCAATGTAAACGGAAACCGCTGCCCCTCCGCTGAATCCCAGCAAGCACAAATGGTTCTTGTCTACCTCCTTCAACCTATACAGAAAATCAAGAGCAGCCTGTAAATCTCGAGTCCATCCCAGGATGTCCAGGTTACCTTCGCTCTTTCCCGTCCCCCGGAAGTTGAAGATCAAGGTGATGAAGCCAGCATGGCAAAAGCGCTGCGCCAGTAGTGTATAGCCCCTGTCGGTGGGGTCAGGGGGAGTGGCCGGAATGCCATGGCAGATGCATAAGGCAGGGTGAACCTTGCGTCTTGATGGAATATGAAGCTCGCCGGAAAGCTCAAGCCCATCGGCTTTCAAGCGAACCTCTTGTACCTCCATCTTCTGTAACCCCACGAGTTTGGCCTATAGTTGACTGAATAGACAACTATAATTCTCTCTCCCCTGGCGGGAGAGAGTTAGAGAGAGTACAAACTGGGTACAATGGTAACAAAATAAACCGGGGACATGGGTTACAAGTGATAAGGTATAGGCAAGGGGGTATTGCTTATGCCTTGGAAGGAGACTTGTGCCATGAACCAGAAGGTAAA
>Ga0299915_10001910_pt1 | contig 15244 bp, 15 predicted proteins | sample RVTome_13_FD_200263 | JGI IMG/M metagenome (GOLD analysis project Ga0299915, IMG submission 200263) | Soil microbial communities from uranium-contaminated site in the Upper Colorado River Basin, Wyoming, United States - RVT92D227 (version 2) ... | reverse complement strand
GACTCGTATTTATCGCCCGAGTTCTCGTCCTTTACTTTCATGACAATTGTCCCAGCGGACGTTCCCGTTCGCTTGAACTCTAAATCGCCCTCCCAGAAGTACTCTTCGTCTCCAATTCGCTTAATGAAGGGCTTGTTTACTAGAGCAAGATTAGTGACTGAAATCTGCAAGTAGTCAGTAGCCGATTTGTTCCATTTGCCTTTCCAAGTAATCGCTCCGGCGTACGAGTTTGGATCGTCCGGTATTTGTAGCAATGTCTTTTTATACATTCTAACGTGAAACTTAACTTTAAGGTTACGTTTCATCATATAGACAGCCGTAACGTATTTGTCGCCGCCCTTAGTCTGAGCCCATTCGTAATCTAAGTCCCAGCTAGAGCTTAAAATCTCAATCCCGCAACTAGAAGAATTGTATAATACCGTGTGAGAATAGTTCCCAGCCGGGTATAATCCTCGAGCGTCGAAGCTCGTAGGGCGGGCTATATTATTAGCAGAGATCCCTTTTGAGACCCCGAACTTAATGCTATGTTTGCAAGCTTCGTTTTGGGAATCTTCGAAATGATAATTCTTTAAATAATTCCCGATTAATTCTCTCCTGAAACAATCTGCAGTAGTCGAATGTTCCATTTCAGCGTGAATCTGTGGATAGTAAAGCGTGGTAGCTTCTGAGATAGTGTGAGAAGTAGTCCCAGCGGGAGTTGTAACGCTCCCAAGGATATAATTCCACCACCTACCACTCTTCACGTAGTGCAATGGAAAGTCCAGTTCTCCAGGCATATATCCCGTCACGTAGTTAGCTTGCGGGTTAGCGCTACTATGCGAATGCTCCTTAACGATCGCTTCGGGTTCCTTGAACGTGACCCCTTCCGGCACGTCGTCAATACACATTATAGCAGCTAAGGGAGAATCGGCGTTTCTAAATAAAGTTACTTTCTTTACCCCATAAAAATTCGCAACTGTTCCTTTACCAAATCTATACAAAGTTACCATTCAAATCACCTAATAATGTTTAGTTATATGGGTGGTATATAAATTATAATTGTAAGCAACGGGTCGCTCTTCTCGCATGTCCATCTCAAGCGATTGCCTAATGTGAGCGAACTCCATTTGATATAGATGAGCAGGCATCATTGCCACTCTGTTTTGTGGCGCGATGTTTCCGGTCATCTCTTCGTGGTCGATGTGTTTAGCTATTACGTCTGCTAATCCTTTCGCAATAACCCAGCTTTCTCTAGTAGCGTCCGAAGTGCTGCATATATCAGTGTTCACGTGCATAAAGGTGTTTAACTCTGCTGAATACGCTAAGATAATGTTAGTCATAGCCGAACCGTTCTGGTCTACCCAAGAACCGTTTCCCGGGTGTAAGTACTTCATTACAGCTGTAGTTAAGTAGGCTATAAACTACACCCCGCTAGCTAATTGCCATTCTAAAAACGCTTTCGTTTGTTTGTTGTTCCAGATCGCTTTTTTTCCAGGATTTAATTTCTCGTAATCCTTGATTAATCGCTCTAAGGAAATGCCTTCGTCCGCTAACTTGTCTAATATAACTGCAGTCTTTTCCGCCGCTTTAGTCGCTTCTATTTTAATGGCTTCAACTTTTTTATATTGAACGTCAATAGCAGCTAGTTTCTTACCGTTTTTAGGTTTGTTAAAATCGGCGTGCTCTTTCTTTTTCTTTTGTAGAGCCTCGAAGAATATGGCGGCGTTATTTTCGTAATCTAATACCTCTCTAAGGTAAGAATCTTCTATTGTTTTATTGTAAGCCTTTAGATTCTCTAGTTCTTTTTTAGTTTTGATGGCGTAAGAATTGTATTTTTGCCATTTCTCCAGGCAAGTTCTTTCTTCTAGCGTTAATTTACTTTCTATCTCGTAAGTTTTAATTATTATCACCTCACGGTAAAAACATTTTATTTGATTGTGGTGCAGTTAACTGATGATGTCTCTTCGAGCACCATATTATAACTCTTAACTTTAAAACCCAAGTCTCGCTCAAGGCGTTCATTCTCTTTCCGTAGAACTTAAGTTTACCAATAGTGGAATCGTTCCCGTATATCATTGGAAAGGTGTTCTCGTCTATGATATTATCCTTAGTATGAAAGAATGTGACCGAGGTTGCGGTACTGTCTTCGTCTTTTGAACCGTAAGCTCCCGTCGCGTCGTAATAGTGCGGATAGACTAATATTCCCGAACTTACCGTCCCAGAAGTTGAACCCGTAACTCTTCCCGAAACCACTTTAGCGCGCCAATATTTAGGCAGATAAACTCTGCTAGTTAGCATTCTGTTCATTCCAGAGGTTATTGAGACTACGGCAGCGGAAGCCTTTCCAGTCTTGTTTAACCTAATGGCTCCTTCGGCGTCGTCCCCAGCAGCCCCCGTAAGCTTAGAAACAACGGTCATCATTTCCCTCATCGTAGTAGTTGTACTTACGGCAGTGACTCCAGAAACGCTGAAGTCCACGTATTTATAATTGTAATAACGGTCTATTCCAAAACTAGTAATTTGCCTGACACAACCCGAGGCAATTGATTTATCCTTCGAGTTGGTGCATTTAACGTCTACTTTGACGTACGAACTTGCAGCGACGGTGACCAACTCTGTGGTCGATCCGTTCACAAATTCAGTTGAACTAGAAATAGCTTTGGAAACGTTAATATCGTAAATATAAGGAATAAAGCCCCTCGCCTTTAAACGTTCGGCGTAGGGTATATAATCAAAAACAGTTGAATACGTTTGTGGTAAATATTTTCTGTATAAATCAGTCATAAAATTAATCTCTCTTTTTATCTACCTTCTATTTTTTGCGTTAACTAAATTAACTTAACAAAATAAAAAAAATAATTTAAATTTAATTATTCTTGGGCGGCCTGATACGCTCTGACTCCCTTAGTGTTTCCGTCCATGAAAAGACCGTTAGCACCCCAACCAACTAACTCTGATTTACAATGGGTACCGAAACTTGAACCCGCAGATATAATAGCTCTCCTATCGTACACCTGGAGTATGTCTCCCGTGATGTAAGCAAAGGCAATGTCGTCCGGATAAGTCTTGAATTTATCGGATAGAATTTTTCTCTGTAATGGATAAACCACTTTTCGCTGGATATACATTGGATCCGCAATGATACCTACGTAGCGCTGTGTTGCTGTCGATAGCGAAGCTAACGCAACGCTGGTTATGTTCTCGGTTCGGTACCAGGAGCTAATCTCGCCGTTTAGAAACCATTTGTGTTGCAGTTGTTGATATAGCGTCTTTAGATCTCCAACTGCTGAGTCATCGATATAAGTTTGAGCTGCTATTCCTGGAGTAGATATATAAACGAAATTTCTCCAATTAGCCCCGAAAACTCTGTAGGTCTGCCACGAAGCCAACATGTCCATCCAATTGTCTTCGAAATCTGCTTTTCCGTCCGAGAATCCGTAATCGGCTGCGGGTGAGGTTAATCCCGTTCTTACGTTTCCTCCTGCATCAGCCCAGTTTACTAAGCCCTTAAGATTGGGTGCCCCTCTTCCGGTCGTGGTTCTTCCTTGACCGCCGAGCCATCCGCGCTCGTCTCCGAATATACCCATGTGTTGGGCGATAAAAAACTGGTGCCAATAATCTGGGTCGTACGTTCCCCCGGCGGCTTGATCGATTACCGTAAAGGGTATTTCGTAGCGCTGACCCCAGCCGTAACCCTCAGATTTCACTCCTTCGGGTCCAACGTTGAGGTATCCTAAATTTTGAAAGGTGTTCGTAAACGTAGGATCGCCGTAATCAGTTAACAAATGGTGTTTAATTTCCCATTTTTTGGAATCTAAGTAGGAAGTTAAACCGTATTTTGCCATGATCTGGGCGAATATATTGTGATTAACGTAAGTTCTGTGGAAATGCCTATCGTTCGCTAGAATCTGATCGATAGTTAACCCAGTTGGATTAGCGTTCAATTTAGGTTCTGCGTTCAATAACGCTCGATAGTTTTGTTTGTAATCCTCGCTAATAGCGTCCGGTCTCAAGTAGGTTCTTTGCTCTTTTGGAGTCATGTTTATTTCTCGGATCACTTGCTCCATGAACCCTTTCATTTGTACCGGGTCTTTAGAGTTCTTAACCATGTTTCTTAAGAACTCTGGCGCTGTTTCCCATCCGTCCCAGCGTTTTAACGGGTCCTTTTCGGGCCTGATTCCTTTTCCCGAATTTTGAATCGGTACTAAATTTTCATTTTTAAATAAATCTTCTTCGTTCATAATTTTTTTACCTTTATTTTTATATTGGTATAAATCTTCCAAGCGTGTCGCCGTTTGGTAAACCGTATTTTGAAACAATTGCTTGAGCAGTTCTTGATGTAGAGGCACTTACTCGAACCAGTTTTCCACTCGATGTGTTAGCGAATTCCTCACCATAATATTTTGCTCCTCCTGGGTTAACGCAAAAACTGCATAGTACAAAATTAGGATCTCCTCGTGGTCCTACAATAATTTCCACGTTAATAGCGGTTCCGTTGGTGTATGTAGCGTCAATATCAACCTCGCCAAAGGTGGCAGATGTACGTCTCTTAAATTCTACCCAGCCAAGTTTTATGTGATTAGAGGTTGCGACGGCGGCTGCCGTCCAGATTCCCGTTGCTGACTCGTAGACGGGCGTTCCGGGCTGATAGGACCCCGCTAATTTGCCAGATTTAGTGACCTTTTTGTCCTCGCCTTCAATTACAATACTATTTGTTGCATATGTCGAAACGGCACTAGTTACTATTTTAGTTCACCTCAAACTGGTGTTATTCTAGCTACTGTGTCGCCGTTGGCTACTCCGTACTTAGAAACCATTGCCACAACGGACTTTGACGTGTGAGAGCTTCGCAATTCCACCTTTCCGCTCGACTCTCCAATTAAAAGTTCTCCGAAATATTTAGCAGCAGCAGGATCCTTACAAAAAGCGGCTATTACAAAATCTGGGTCGCCTAACGGACCTACAATAATCTCTACGTTAATAGCGGTTCCGTTGGTGTACGTAGCGTCAATATCTACTTCGCCAAACGTCGAGGAGGTTCTAAACTTGTTATCTACCCACCCGGCACGCTTATAGTTCGAAGCCGTAGTTCCCGCCATTGCAGTCCACGTATCTACTCCAGATTGATAAACGCAAGTACCAGGTTGATAACTTCCTGCTAACTTTCCCGAAACAGTAACTTTCTTATTTTCGCCATCGATTACTATACCCCTAGTTGCGTAGGCGCTTACTGTAGTGACCATGAGATCTCGCCTCCAGATTTGTACTTAGTAGGCCCGCCCATATCCATTCGCCCAGCGTCGTCCCTTAAGATCACGTTAGTATCGCCTAATTTGTTGGCGTTTTTCTTGAAGCTTTCGTCTTCTAGTATTCTAGAATCGAAAGGGGGATCAAGGTGATCAATAAGAGCGGTCATTGCCGCGGCTACTTCTTTTGCAAAGGCTGCGTTGGCTACCGCTCCGTTGACTGCTCCTAAGGGTGTGGAGGGTTGATTTGATGTGGCGTTAGTTTTAAGTTGATCTTGAAGCTCTTTAATTTTCTTTTGAGCCTCGCCTTCTCGTTTTTGCGATTGTAATCTACTATAAACTTCGTTCACGGAAAGATCGGTTAGATTGTCTTTTCCGCCGTTTTTCTTGTATTCGTCGATAAATTGCTGTTTTAAAAAATCGGTTTCTTCACTCATAATTTCTCAATAAATACGTAATTGATATATATGGGAGTTAGGAAACTTATATTTCTTTCCCCTTATACGTTTAATTTCACCTTTTTTATTTTAGTAATAGGATTCTCTTCAATAAACGCCATTTTTGGGGCGTCGTCTACGTGTTCTAGTTTCTTTTTCTTAACGTTAAATCTATATCTAAAAAGGTCGTTTGTGCCGGTAAAAACGGGTCTTTTTATAGTCAGTCGAGGAAGCGTTCTCTCTATAATATTCATGAGTTGTAATGCCCTATGGTTAAACGTGTGATTTTCTAACAAAAGATTGTAACCGTTTTCTGCAATACTTGGATCGTACTTTAATCTACACAAATAATCTAATTCTTCTTTTTTGTGGAAAAAGTAGCAATTTACGCCGTGCTTGAATCCCAGAGTATCAAAGCATAGTTGAGCGTTATCATTCTCGATCCATATGATTGGGATACATTTAGAAGCTAAACACTCGAAATGTTTTCTTCCGATGTAAACGCCGTTGTGAGCGGTTAAGATCATATGTTGCGCTCTTGCGTAAAACTGATTCAGTTCGGTGACAGTAGCGGGAACCTCTCCCAAGTCGTCCAAGCATAAACATAAGTTCTTTTGATTTATGTAATTCGATATTTCCCAGTGAGAGCGCTGCATGTCTCTCCAGAGCCAATCCCTATTTCTATCGAACATATCGGAAGGAGCTCCGATCCAAACGCACGGAACGTCTTTCTTGAAGTCTGGATTGTAATGTAAGGGATGGGCGCACGGATATAGATTGTAATGGTACCTAACGGTTTTCCACCAATAGGCAAAACTCGAATGATAAAAATCTGACATTTCGGGATTTTTGTATAAAGCGTGAGTAGGACATCCTTCGCCGTTGTTCGTTCCCATGGTGGGCATTTGTTGCAGTTCAGTATGATGGTACATTACGGGTATCCGTAGATCGTTGTAGAAATACATGTAAGACTGATCTACGATTAGAACGTCTAAATCCTCTAACGGTGGTCCCCCAATTAATACCTTAGATAGAGGAATTAACCTTTTGTATTTCAAGTAATCGTCTCCCAAAATGGGTCCTATTAAATCTCTTATTCTCGAAATACTATAGGTTATTACGTTTTGTTTGAAGTCTTCGTTTAAAGCTTGCGCTATTAATGGAGTAAACGAGTTGTTAGACTCGTAACCCAACATTCCTATTAAAAGGTCGGTTCCTTCCATTTATTTCATTACCTCCTCTAAAATAGTGGATTCTCTCATCGGGCATTCAACGCACGCGTTAATTAAGTGCGTTAGATGATCTTTATGCATCGTTCTTAACCACGACATTTGTCTTCCCGTCCACACCTTTTCAATAGTGGTATCTTTAGCGTTTCCTAAGTGTTTGTCTTCGTGTGGCATTCCGCAACACACTTCAATTGAACCATCTGCTAGGATTAATAACCTCTGCCATAGAAAAGCGCACTCGTACCTACTCGATACTTTACAACTATGCTTTCTATGAAATTCATATAGCTTCTGCATATGTGTGCCGTCTGCAAAAGCCCATTTATGTCCTAAGATGGCTTTGGTGTTTTCGTTAGGATATATGATTCTACCTGCTATTAAATGAGGTGTCTCCGATTTCATCAACTGTTTCAACGCTTGCAACATTAGAGCGTTCTCTCTCTGCTGTGGAAGATTGTAATCCGAGATCGCAATCTCGTCTAGACCAGCTTTTATCAGGGCTTTAGCCATTTCTGGTAATAATAAAACCCCGTTGGTATTAAAATGCACGTACAAGCCTTTCGATTTCGCAAATTCTATTGCTTCGATAATATAATCGTATAAAAGAGCTTCTCCCGAATAGTTTAGTTTTAGGCATTTTAGACCCTTTCCAATGCCTTCGTTAACAGCCTTCTTAAACAATTCTAAATCCATCGTGGCGTCTTCGTAGCCAAAGATGGCGTCTTGCGCGTGAAACGCGCACATTGGACACTTGAGATTACATCTATTCGTAAGTTCTATGTCCAGCTGAAAGGGAAACTTAGTCTTTCTTTTTTCCAAGAATATAGCTTCCCATTCTTTCATTAAATTCGAGTTCTCGTAAGGTATTCTCTTTAACCTTACGCAACTCACATCAATCAATTCAGTAATTTTCCACACCTATTTTTTAATCTTTTTTTTTTCTTTTCGCCACCAACAATTATCCTTTTCGGGACCTTCTAAAGTGCGCTTCTTCTTAACGCGCTCGTCGTTGGCAGCAACTACTTCTTCCCATTTCATAATTTATACTCCTTAGTCATTATCTTATTGTAATATTCGAACCACGATTGAATCTTAACTCCGTTCATCGTAGTAAATTTTGAATGATTAAACATATCTGAATGTCTTTCAATCCAGGTCTTAATATCCTTTATAATCTCAGCACGCACGCTGGGATTATCTATGTGTTGTTCTAAATCAGAGATCAATTTCTTAATTATGTTCATTTTCCTCTTCTCGTTTTATTTTGAAATTACAGAACGGCTCGTCGCAATTACCTTTTTCCACTATTGCGATCCCTTTCAATATGGGTTCGCCGTTCCCGTTGTGAAAACCTACCTGATACTTTTTCCCGTCGTGGATCTTAGTTCCGCAATAGTATTCGGTACTCATTGAAACGGGCTCGTTATTTACTATTTTCTTGAATATAATACTATTTGTTTTTTTCCACTTTGTCAAGAGTTCCTTGACGTATTCGTCGTCTATATTTCGTTCTATTATTGGCATGTCTTTTTGCTCGTCCCATTTATAACTATACGTTCCGACGTTATATCGCTCGCCCTCGTGGTTTAGCGAGTCGTACAACCACAATGCCCCTTCGTGAGGTTGTATTTTCTTCCATTCTTTTTTGCAAGCAAACTCTACCGAAGGTTTACCGTTTACCACGTAAACTAACGGAGTATCGAAGTTCATTGGATTACCAATATCAATACTATTATCCCTGATTTGATATTTTTGTTGAACCGCGTCGTACAATTTTTTAATTTTAACCCAAGTGGATTTAGACATTGTTTTATGTAGAGGATCAAACTCTTCCCATAAGATATTTGCTTGCGTTAGCGTTAATTCTGGTAAGGAAGCGGCTCTTGCTACGCCCTTGGCGTGTACCGCCATTGTTGCGGGCATGTCTGCAGTTGAGACCGTCCATCCTTTCGACTTAGTGGCTCTCGTAGTGGATCTTCCTTTAGAGCGTTTTCTACCCGCTTGTTTCGGGTTGCTAGGAGACCAATCTTTCTCGCCGTATTTTGGCGGTTTAGCGTACGCCATCGAAGTAGCGCCCTCTTCTAATTGTCTATATTGGGGCACCATCTTAGCGGTCATCGGTTCCCTCGTGGTTCCCGCTCCCAAGACGCCCTTTTCCTCCTCGCCTTCCATTTTGTATTGTTGGCCTTCCGCTGCTATTTGCTCGTATTCTTTAGCACCGAACATTTTAGGCAACGATATTCTCCCAACGCGCTCCCACGGAGGGTTCCTCTCCGCCAATTGATCCCACCAATAACCACCCTTAGAACCAGAATCAGCCCAAGCGTAATAGGTACTCATGGCGTCTTCGACTGGTTTTCGATAACTATATCCTTGGTGAGTTGTCATGTATAGCGTTCCTTCGTTAAAACCAATTCCTTTGATCCATGAACTCATAACGGGAGTCATGGGCATAGCGGCGTTGTTTTTCATGGCTTCGATTAATTGGCTCTCTACGAATCTATTGTATTGGTCCGAGTTTTGTTTTGCCTTGCTCGCTCCCATCTCTGAGGTCTGCTCGGCTTGTTCGGCAGCCAGTTCCATCTCGCGCACTTGGTTCTCTAAGACTTCCCACTCAACGTGGCATTTAACGTCGTAATCCATTGCCTCTACTAACTGTAAGCTTTCCGCCTCGCATCCTTCTAGAAACCCCATCTGTAGCAACCACACTAAAGTTTGCTTGATAACTGGCTTAATCGTTTGAAACTCGCGCATGTCTACTTCGTCGTTTTCGGTGTAATCTAATTTAGAACCTTCAACTGCTCCGGGCTGGTTGCCGACAAACTTCGTTTCGGTATATCCCAGGTCTATCAATACTCTAGCGTACTCGGCGTTTCGAAGTAAAGTGCCACCGCTCGAAGGGTCTGCCTTCGCCATTGCGCCCGTTTGATCCATGGTTCTATCGAAGAATCTAGGCCATTCTTCTGTTTCCTGAGTTTGTGGATTAACTCTCATTGCCATTGCTATTCCTTCGGTTTCGTCCACTTGGCGAATTGCTTTTAACATTGGTTCAACTTTCTTTTCTACGTCCCAGTCTTCGGGAAATTGAAGCATGTTAAAGATCGAAGAGCGTCTGAAATCGGCGTACGATATTTTTCTTAACATAGTCAAGGAAGCCCAGACACCCTGGAGTCTTGACTCGCCGACGCCCCAGTTCCATTTCCCTCTGTAAAAATGAAAGAAGCCTGGAGATTGCGGAAACAACCATTCTTCCACGGCGTGAATGTTATAACTAGAACAATACTCAGAACCCATCATAGATGGCAGAAAAGACACGTAATACGCGTATATAGCGTTGTGGTCTAATTGCCCTTTATTGTCGATTCTGTGCCAATATTCGGGCGGAGACTCGAAATATCCGTACGTCTTGTATCCAGGCGTTCCCGCAGGAGTTAAGTACAATTGCGTTAGGCAATATCCGTCGGAAGATAATTTCTGTCCAATTGCTTGCCATACTTCCTTAAACATTAATTGCTCGATTAACTGAGATATATCGGTCATTATCTCTTCTGGATTGCCCTCCACGTCGTAATCGTAGAATTTAATGGGTTTAGCAAATACTTCTTTCCAGAACCTATCGCACACGAACCGAGCTATTGGGTCGGAATGAACTACTTCCTCTCGATGGTGTTGATTAGAGAATATATGGTAGTTCTTCTTAATTAAATGCGGGATAAACGCTCTTCCGAACGTTTCGGATAATATCTGTTCTTGAGTTAAACCAGTAGGGTTGGCGTTTACCTTTTTAGAACTCCAATAATTGGATTGGTAGTTCTTCTCTATTAATTGAGACCTTTCAAAACTCAATTCGCTAACGATTTGACTCAATTTTATTCCTCATTAATTGTTCTGCAATTTTAAATTGATATTCGTAATCAATATCTATAATAATGTTTTTACTTTCGTAAAAATACAAAGGTTGTTCCCAAGGATCGTTCCCCTTTACGATAAAGATAACACCATTAGCGTCCCGCTTCCAGGAATCCCAGGGAATTATGTTTTTGTGGTATAATTCGAAATAGAAAATACCCGCGTTGATGTCCTCAATGCTTCGAAGAGGACAGGTGGGCTGTAATAATACAATTGGGTTTGTGATATTATATTTTTTTCTTATGTATTCAATTACGGCTTTAAGAGGCACGTCGTCGCCCGCTAAAGAACTAGGTTCCTTATCTACCGTTATTCCACGGTCTCTGTTCGGAATATCGATATCGGAAGTGATTATAATTTTACTAATTTTATCGCATTGTAAGGCTAAATCCACGGCCCAACGATATAAGGGTTTCCCTGCAAAATTGAGAAAGTTCTTGCTTACTAAGCGTTTGCTCCCACCACGGCACGGTATTAACGCCGTATAACTATTTGACTCTGTAGCTCCTTCTGTCGTTTCCCATACACCCTCTATCTATTATTTTACATTTTGTTAGTTGTGACATAAATTGCGCGCATTGCATTATAGTTGCGTTAAAGTTGTATATATTCTTTATTGTGGTTCTATGGATTAAAGCGTCGTATATAGCGCGGCACATCTCTCTTACGTGAACGAACGGTCTCCAATTGTCGCCGTTTTCCACGAATATTTCACCTTTTACTTGAGAGTCCAAATACATCTGATTAATTAATAGGTTGTATCTAGTCTTAGGAGTAAGACCGTACGCCGTCCCGAATCTTAGCGCCGTGTAGTTTGCCATCCTAACGATCTGCTCGGCAACGAACTTAGTCCAAGCGTACACGCTCAACGGGTTCGGTACAGAGAAAGTATGACATATCTCTCTGTGGTTTGTGCCGTAAATACTGCAAGTACTAGCGTACACTAATTTAGTTATCTTATAGAAATCAGCGCATTTAACTACGTTATAAGTGCCTTCCTGATTTGTTCTAATTGCGAGTTCCTTGTTTTGCTCGCATTTAGCGTCCCCTACGATAGCAGCTAGATGTATAACAGCGTCGCAACCGCGCATGTAATCGCATAGATTCTCGTAGTCTAATATATCGTTCCCATCTATTAGATCGTACTCTACCACGATCATGCCTTTATTCTCTAAGTAGGGAACTAAAGCGCTCCCTATGTAGCCTTTACTTCCCGTGACCATTATTCTCGTCTTCAATCAACTCCACTATTTTCTTGTAATCTACGCCGTACCATGAAGGTAGGCATATTATGTTATTGTAAACATAATCGGCGTTTCTATGACCTTTTTCTAACGGTTTGTAATATTGTCTATATTCAATTTCCTTAGGTATTATAAGGTGTTCAGTGTTAATAAACCCAATAGTATTATAACTAGAATCGAATGGTATAACTTGAAAAGTACCGTTAATATTATATCGGTAATATTCGAAAACTTTATCTTTCCATTTCAGATAATCGTCTAGTTTTTTAAGATATTCTAAGCAGATCTTAGCGTGAAATTCCGACATTCTAAAACAGCGATCACGAAGTTCGATTATCTCTTTTTCTATTTTATCTCTAAGTAAAACACCGCCTTCACCAGCAGTTACTACTTTAGTAGGCGCAAAGCTAATGACTGTGGCGCGCCCCAATGTCAGGGGTCTGACCCCGAGAGCGTGCGTGCCGTCGTATATACAATCTTCTTGCTTAGAACCGTCAATGTTCCCAAATGTATGTAGTCTTAAATCTAATTTATTACGATCAAGACCAAGCCAATAGTCTTTATGAATATCAAAATAAACTGGATTTTTATCTAATAATTTAATTGCGTATTCGTCAGAGAACCAATTAAAGACTGGTAGAGAAACGCTATGGCCTAAACAAAAGAAATTGAATGCTATTATCAACCCAGCAGTACCGCTCGAGCAAACTAACGCTTCGCAATGGTATATCTCGCCAAGTTTCCTTTCTAGTTCCCTGCAATGTTCTCCGTTGGTATAGATTCCCGTCTCAAAAATGTCCTTGAAATCAACCTCTACTGGTGCTGGTCTGTGATATGGTATTACCACGATTTATACAACACCTTTATTAACCATCCTATAGTTATTATAATACAAACTAACAATATAACGCTTGCTACTAATAAAATCATAATTTAAGATCAATCCTCTAATATAAAAGTCCCAATGTTACTTTTCCATTATTTCCACATTCCTTACAATGGTATTTTCGTTCTCCCAAAAGTCCGAATTTATGTCTTAGAAAGGCTTTCCTTTTTTGTATTTTTTCCCACAATCCTTTTTGAATCATTTCATTCTTATATTCTATTGGAATATTTGGCATCGTTTTCTTTAACTTACATCTTTTCCCACATTCACTACATTCTATAATTTCAAATCAACCTCTTTTCTTATTTTTCCACTTATTTTATTCATAAATTCCCACCCACCACAGAGCCACCAACAGCAATGCATAGACGCGTCCACAGAGTCGCCCTTGAAGGTCTTCTCTGACTTCTCTTCGGTCTCAGGATTGTATCTCGCAAACTCTATGTGCTGAATATGTTCGGGATCGTTTCTATCCTGGAACGTAATTTGTTCGAAATCGATTAGAAACTGCATCATAGATATAAAATCAGCCCTAGAAATTTGTTTTCCTGACACCTGAGAATCTCCCCCAAAATTAGACCATATTAAGTGCCATTTAGCGAAAGATCTTCCTTCGCTAGTATTAACGTACTCGTCAACAAAATTCTGTATATAAGGTATAATAAGGTGAGCGCCACTATTGCTTTCGGAGGCTATGAACTCGCAATGGAAACGAGCGTACGCGTAAGCGATTTTTTGAGCGATGTATTCTAGCATCTTTTTTTGCTCGCCTTCCGTCTTTCCGGCAATACTGAAGCGCCCCGTCCATAAATGATATACTTGATTGTTCTCGAAAGCGTAAATAGTTGCTACAAACGCGTGAATTGCACCAGGATCCACGCCCATACCTACATGAGGGTACATTGCCTTTAATTCGGTGTGTCTCCCTTTCTCGTAAGCTAACTCTAATTTATCGGGATTCCATAGCTCGCCTGAGAAATCGTCCACGTTGCCCAATTGTTGAGCGCTATATCCTGATCCTATCAGAGTATCTAAGAATATCTTCAAAACCTCGTCTATGTCAGGCTTTCCGCTGACCTCAATGTCTTCGTTGTAAATAATATGATTTCCGGTAAATTTGCCTGGATTGGCAACTTCTAAATAAATTGGAAAATAAGGGCCAAACCTTTTTAGTTCTTCCCTTAGGATTCTGTATATTCCAGATTTATTATTACACGTAATCCTAATCTTAGCGTAATCTCTTCGGGCCCGAATGGTAGGTAATAGGGCTGCTAAAGCCCGCAGTTTCTGTGGGTCAGAAACCGCTTTGTCGATTTCTTCGATGTGAAGAACATCTGTAGCTAGACCTGGAGTAGTAAATTCGCTTAGTGCGATAACTTGTAATATACTATTGTTTTTCATTACCATTTTCTTAACGTTATCTATTATAAAGTAAGGCCTATACAATTGATTCCAGAGATCGAATTTAGAACCGTTATCTAATGTAATAATTTCTTTAAATCCTTGGCGTAATAATATGATTGCTTGCTCCAGACCAGGCGCAACTAAGGTTATTACTGTTCCAGGCTTCTCAAGCATTTCCTCGAAGTCTGCGCAAAACGCGCCCGTGGTTTTGCCTATCTTTTGCCTAGAAGCTTGCCACATACAGTGCCCTAGTTTCATTAAATCTACCCCGGTATTTTGCCAGGGATAAAAAAAGTCAGGCCTTCGATAAGGTGGCATGTCGGAAGTCCAATAGACGCCATGCTTGATTTCTCCTTGCTCGAGAAACTCTTCCTTCGCTAATAGTTGAGTGGCTGCCTGCCCCGCAAATTTGCTCTTAGTAAACAACTGGTCAATTGCCCAGTTCTTCAATAAACTCTTAATATTAATATTATCGTATAAAGGAATGTTAGCTATAGTAACATTATTTGTGATGGGGGGATTTTGTGGTGTTGATAATTGAGGAATATAAGACTTTTTCGCTCTGTAAAAGGTCATCTGATTTAAACCCGGCATTTTCTTTTTAGCTACCTTATAAGTAGTTTTAAGGTCCAGATCGAACAATTTATGAACGTCTTTTTGACAATATTTTCTAACTGTCACAGTTATATTATATATTATTATTTTAGTATTTAAAAGTAGTTGTTTTATTCTTGTTTTATTTGCGGTCGGTAGGGTAAATTTCCCTATAAATTCCGTGTCGGTCGTATAAAAAGCTTCCTCCGATTTAGGAACCGATGACCGCTTATTATTGAAATGGAAAGACCGAGTAGGATCAACCTATGCGCCATGTCGCCTTACTTAGCGTATAGATATTATACCTACTAGTCTT
>Ga0299915_10001909_pt1 | contig 15244 bp, 13 predicted proteins | sample RVTome_13_FD_200263 | JGI IMG/M metagenome (GOLD analysis project Ga0299915, IMG submission 200263) | Soil microbial communities from uranium-contaminated site in the Upper Colorado River Basin, Wyoming, United States - RVT92D227 (version 2) ... | reverse complement strand
TGGCATCACCCGATAATATGGCGGTGCCGACGTCCCATTTGGTATGCACTGTTTCACATCCCCGTCTGTAATGATCATCATCCATGATATCATCGTGGACGAGGGTAAAATCGTGCAGGACCTCGACGGCCACGGCAGCGGGGACGGCATCTTCATAATCACTGCAGAAGTGTTCAGCCGTGATAAGGGTGATCAACGTCCGCATGCGTTTTCCCGGCAAGGTAAAAAAATAGGCGATGGGATCTCGCAAAGATGCCGGTCCTGGAAAACGGGCGAATTGGCGCAGTTCCCTCTCGATCCTCTCCTCATAGGGGAGCAATATGGCCTTTAATGATTCGCTCATACCGTGACCATAGGTTTAAAACAGATCCATTCTCAACCGTTTGGGGATGTAGTTGGAACGTAAACAAAAACATGACAGCATATTCTATATGTTTCGTCAAGAAAAAAATATCATCTAATCATGCCGATCGCAGCAGATGGTGTGTCAAGACAGTTGTAATTCGGTTTGATCTCACATACAATATTGTCTAGACGATATGTTTTCTAATCCCCCCAACCCTCCTATAAAAAAGAGAGGTTGGGGGATTTATGATTTTACCCGCCAAGGCGGGATTTGGAGTGACGTATCCGTCAAGAATGATTGCTGTGCGCTGCAGAGGAGGCTAAGCGTTGAAGGTCAAGCTGGCAAAGACAGCAGGTTTCTGCATGGGCGTTCGCCGAGCCATGGAGATAGTGCTGACGGAGATCAACAAGGGGACCCAACCCCTCTATACGTTCGGCCCCCTTATCCATAACAGGCAGGTATCGGCGCTGCTCGAAACCAAAGGGGTCAAGGCAATCGATCATATCGAAGGCCTTCATGACGGGACCATCGTCATTCGGGCGCACGGCATCCCCCCGTCGGAGCGCCGTCGCATCAAGTCTTCCGGTCTGCGGATAAGGGATGCCACCTGCCCCCGCGTGGCCTGGGTGCAGGCCATTATCAGCTCTCATACCAAGCAAGGATATCATGCCGTCATCGTGGGCGACAAGGATCATCCGGAGGTCATGGGCTTGATGGGCTATGCTCATGGCAAGGCCGACGCCATCAGAAGCGCGGAGGAGGTTGCGCAACTCCCTCGCATGAAGAAACTGTTCGTGGTTGCCCAGACCACCCAGGCAGGAGAGAACTTCAGGGAAGTGGTAAAGGCCATACAGGATCGGTTTCCCGAGGCCCTCATCTTTGATACGATTTGTGACGCCACCTCTAGCCGCCAAGAGGAGGTACGGGCGTTCTCAGGACATGTGGATGGCTTAGTGGTGGTGGGCGGCTATAACAGCGGGAATACCCAGCGGCTGGTTCAGATCTCCAGAGAGACAGGGATGCCGACCTTCCATGTGGAAACGGAAAAAGAGCTTGCCAAAGAAGAACTGGCAGCTATGGAGGTCGTGGGTGTCACGGCAGGCGCCTCGACCCCCAATTGGATGATCAAGAGTATACTCAGGGAGATAGAGGGCATACAGAGTCGCACAGAGACTGTTCTGGGCCGTTGGATCATAGGGGCCGCCCGCTCCTTGCTGTTGAGCAACGTCGTCGTAGCAGCCGGGGCCTTTGCCCTTGCCTACGCCGCCGCCATCCTCTCCGGGAGAAGGGCGGATATCATCTATCCCTCGCTGGCCTTTTTCTACGTCTACGCCATGCACGTCCTGAATCGGTTTCTCGATAAAGGCGCCAGCGCTTACAACGACCCGGAGGTAGCCAAATTTTATAGAAAATACCGGACCTTTTTAGTCTTATCGGGGATCGTCTCCATCATAACGGCCCTTGCCCTCTCTTATTATTTGGGCCTTGGGGTCTTTTTCGCCATGGCAGGATTAAATCTCCTCGGTATCGTGTACAGCATCCCCCTGGTGCCCGAGGGGGTCAGGCATCTGTGGGAATATTCCAGGATTAAGGACATCCCCGGCTCCAAGACCCTGTCGGAGGCGCTGGCATGGAGCGCCGTTATCGCCCTCCTCCCGTTGTTGGGAAGCCAAAAAATAGGGTTGTTGGCTGTCTTGACAGCATTCATCTTCGTATTCTGCATGACGTATATCCGCTCGGCCCTCTTCGATATCTTTCAGGAGCAGGGCGACCTCATCGTCGGGGTAGAGAGCCTTCCCATCACCCTGGGAGAGGAGAGGACCTTGCTGCTCCTCAAGGGGGTCGCCGTCTTTGCAGGCATATGCCTCATCGCGGCCCCCCTATCGGGCGCTAGCGGACCATTCGCCTATCTCCTGCTTCTCTGCGTCCTGTCGGCGGCCCTCTGCCTCGTGGCATATGAGCGGAAATGGCTTCATACCGGCAGGCGTTTTGAGGCCCTGGTGGAGGGGAATTTCTTTCTGGCCGGTCTGCTGGGCCTGATCTGGCAGCTCTACACATAATTACAGTAAGGGGTTACCTATTAAATAAAGAAGATAGCTTATGCAAGAACTGATTGATGCCTTTGCGGAGATTGGGACCCTATTGGGTTTTGCCGACGCCGGCATAGCATATGCCTATATCGGATCGTTCCTCGCCTCCCTGCTCTGCGTCTTCTATGGTTTGCTCCTGTGGAATCAGGGGAAGCCGGTTCGCCGGATGCGGAGTTCGAGAAGAGGAGGGACGGTGAGAAAAGGCAGAGGCCTTCGCTGGAGGCCTTGGCGTTAGGGAAGGGAGATGATTCTCACGATTATAAACAGCATCGTCGTCATAGGGTATCTTATTGGCGTGTGCTACCTCGCCTACAAAGGGCGCAAGACGATGCGTATGCCCTCCGATTATATGATTGCTGGCCAGGAGACGCCTTCCGGCGTGAGGGGTCTCTCGCATGGGGCGGCCCATATCGGCACCGCGGCCATCGTCGGTTTTGGGGGGACAGCGGCGGTGTTCGGGTTTTCCCTGTTGTGGTTGGGCTTTGTCTGTGTCTTGGTAGGGGTATTTATCGCCTTCGTCTTCTGCGGCAAAAGGACGCGCCGCATGGGCAGGGCCCTCAATGCCTATACTTTCCCTGAGGTGTTGGGCGAGAGGTATCAATCACGTTTCATCCAGGGCTTTTCCGGCATCGTCGTCTTTGCCTTTATCCCCATCTATGCAGCAGCCATCCTCATCGGGATGGCACGGATCATCGAGGCCTCGCTCCATATCCCCTATGTCATAGGCCTCGCGGCATTCTCCTTGTTCTTGGCCCTCTACGTCATCCTGGGAGGGCTCAGGGGGGTCAAGTACACCGATGCCTTCCACGGGGTCTTTATGCTCGTTTTGATGGCGATCTTCTGCTACTGGACCTACAAGCTCCTCGGCGGAGTCATCCCCGCCCACCAGGCCTTGACCGCGATCGCCCCTATGGTTCCGGAGCGATTGGCCGATGGGGGACTTCAGGGGTGGACCGCTGGTTTACGATGGGGGAGCCCCTTCTGGTGGATCGCTTGCTCCAGCATCATCTACGGTGTGGGAATCGGCACCCTGGTCCAGCCTCAACTCGTGGTGAGGTTCCTGAAGGCTTCATCAGAACGAGAGTTGGATCGGGGTGTGCTGGTGGCCGGGGTCTTCATGCTGGCCATGATAGGGGTTCCGCTCATCGTCGGCCCCCTGACCAACGTTATATTCGTAGAGAGGTTCGGCGCGATCTCCATTGCCGTGGCCGGAGGGAATGTGGATAAGATCATCCCCCTCTATGTCAATACAATCATGCCCTGGTGGTTCGGCCTCCTCTTTCTGGTGGGGATGCTGGCGGCCTCCACTGCTGCCTTAAGCTCACAGTTCCATGTCGGCGGCACCTCCCTCGGGCGAGACTTCTACGCCAAGGGCATGGGATTTCGGAGGATGGGGGAGGTCTTTACCACCAAGCTGGGGATTGCCCTGACCATCATCGCCACGGTCCTCTGGGGGTTTGTGCTGCCGCCCAGCAGCATCGCGGTTGCCACCGCCTTCTTCTTTGGTCTGTGCGCTGCCTCTTTCTTACCCCCGTATCTCTTGGGCCTCTATTGGAAAGGGGTGAGCAGGGCAGGGGCCGTGGCCAGCATGGTGGGGGGGTTCTGTGTAAGCTTTATCTGGATGATCTTCTTCCACTATCTGAGATCGACGGCCCTCGTCGACCAGGCGAACTTAGTGGTTGCTTCTGATCCCACCTCCTGGCTATGGCAGTTGCAGTATGTGGACCCCATCGTCATCGCCCTTCCCATCTCCTTTGCCCTCTGCATATGGGTAAGCAGAAAGACCAAAAAGATGCCCAAGGAGCACCTCAACCGCTGTTTCAAATACATTGGAAAAGAAAAGAAAGGACTCTAGTCCCGCCTGTGGCGGGATCGTACCCTCTTGGGCGGCTTTTTTGATAAGTCCCTCAGGCCCGCCGTTTCGTTCCCTTCTTCTTTCCCTTGGGGATTTGCTTAAGGGATTCGGCCTCCACGAAGATCTTTTTTACCGCGGGCAGTTCTTTCCGTATCGCGTGCTCCACCTTGTCGATGGCCTCCTCCACCTGATCCGTGCTGAGGCCGTTTGCAAAGTTGATGTCGAGGTTGACCAGGATATCCTCGGGCCCCAGGTGCATGGTCAGTACGTTTACGGCCTCCTTTACCTCGGGCACGGTGGCGATGGCCGCCTTGATCTTTCTCAAGTCGGCCTCCGATACCCCCTCCCCGATCAGGAGGCTCTTGGTCTCATAAAAGAGCACTAGGGCCACCAGGGCCAGGATGATCCCGATGATGATAGAGGCCGCGCCGTCGAAAACGGGATGTCCGGTGAGAAAGGTGAGGAGGATGCCCCCTAGGGCGATGGAGAGCCCGAAGATGGCGGCAGAGTCCTCCAGGAAGATGATGAAGATGGCCGGCGCCTTGGACTCACGGAGGGCCCTGAAGACCCCCCGCCTTTTGATGGTCACCCTGAGCTGCCGGAAGGCGATGCGCCAGGAATAACCGTCAAAGAAGAAGGAGAGGGCGAGGACCAGAATGCCCCAGCCCGGCTGTCTCAGGGGTTCGGGGTGGAGGATCTTGGTAATCCCCTCGCGCACCGAGAGGACGGCACCGATGATGAAGATGGAGAGGGAGACGACAAAGGCCCAGAAATACCGCTCCCTGGCATGGCCAAAGGGATGCCTCCGGTCCGCGGGCTTGGCGCTCAACCTGATCCCCAACAGGAGAAAAGCCTGGTTGCCCGTGTCGGCCAGGGAGTGAAAGCCCTCGGCCAGCAGGGCGGAGCTGTTGACAAAGATCGCGGCGGTGAACTTCATGAGGGCGATAAGGATATTGGCCGACAAGGCCGCTATCACCGCTTGTTTTGTCCTGAAGGCCGATGTCCTTAAATCCTCTGCCACCTGATCTTCAGAGCTCCTTGACGGTGATCAGATTGGTGGTCCCGGGCAGGTCTACGGGGGTCCCCGCCGTGACCACCACCCGTTGTCCCTTGGCTACCCAACCCCCCTTAAGGGCGGCGGTGATCCCCTTGCCCACGATCTCATCGACGTTGGTGAACTGAGGCACGAGGATGGGATGCACCCCCCAGGAGAGGATGAGTTGCCTGATGGTGGTGGAGTGGGGGCTAAAGGCGAGGATGGGATGGCGAGGCCGGTACCGGGAGACTAATCTGGCCGTCCTTCCCGTAAGGGTGGGCGTGATAATGGCCGCCACCCCCAAATCAGCCGCTAATTGGCAGGCGGCATGGCTCATGGCATCGGCGATCTCCCCCTTCTGATACGGATCAGGGGGGAGGAAGGTCTCATGGGGAAAGCTTTTCTCCGTTGCCTGGGCGATCATCACCATGAACCGCACCGACTCCACAGGATATCGACCTATCGCGGTCTCTTCCGATAGCATGAGGGCGTCGGTGCCGTCGAGAATAGCGTTGGCTACATCGGACGCCTCCGCCCTGGTGGGACGGGGGCTTTCCACCATCGACCGCAGCATCTGGGTGGCGGTGATGACGGGTTTTCCGAGGGCGTTGGCCCTCTTGATCAGTTGCTTTTGTACCAGGGGAACCTCCTCCAGTGGTATCTCCACCCCCAGATCACCCCTGGCCACCATGATCCCGTCGGCCTCTTGCATGATCTCATCGATATGCCCCAAGGCCTCATGCCGTTCGATCTTTGCGATGACCGGGATATCGGCATTATGCGATCGTAAGATCTCCTTGGCTTCCCGGATGTCCTCGCTGCCCCTGACGAAAGAGAGGGCAATGAAATCCACCGCCGCCTGCAGGCCGAAGAGGAGATCATCCTTATCTTTGTTGGTGAGGGCCTTGGTCCGTAACTTGCCGCTCGGTATATTGACCCCCTTATGGGAGCTGATCTCGCCCCCAACTACTACCTGACAGATGACCTCCGGGGGTTTAACAGCAACCACCTTGAGTTCAAGGGTTCCATCTGCCAGCAGGATAGTATCCCCCTCCCTGACATCGTCAATCAGTCCGGGGTAGGTGACGGAAATCCGCCTCGCATTTCCCTTGATAGGTTTGGTGGTCAGGGTGATGGTTGCGCCGGCAGCCAGAGATACGGTTTCTCCTTCGATCTCCCCCACCCGAATCTTTTCCCCCCCGAGGTCTTGGAGTATGGCTATTGGTATGCCCGTCTTCGCACTCAGCCGCCTGATCAGGGCGATCTTTTCCGCATGCCCTTGATGATCCCCATGGGAGAAGTTGAGCCTGGCCACATCCATCCCCTGCCTGATCATCTCCTCCATGATGGCGGGGTCGCTGCTGGCCGGCCCGATGGTGCAAACTACCTTTGTCTTTTTTACCTCCCTGTTGCGTTGCGTCACCTGCCGCTCTCTCTCATTTCCCCTTCGATGAGAGGGGAGTTTTTTTCCATACACGAGGGCCTGATAAGTTGCTTTCAGGCGCCCTTGTGCGTCAATCACCTTGATGGAATAAGAGGCACTGCGAAGGACAGAAAAAGGCCTATTCCTCCTTGCGCGAACAGGCCCTTGCTATCTCCGATCCCGGTTGTCCTTCGCCCCTGTGGGATATGGTTACCCTTCTTCCTCTCCCTTTGTTTCTTTTCTGGGCGTGGTCCTTGTCTCTTTGGTTCTCAAGCTCGTCTCCAGTTTGTCCAGTGCGTCTGCTGTCTTTTCCCGGAGGGAGTTGGTTGCCTTGATGAGGGCATCACCGATCTGGCTGAGGGCCTCGCTTTGTTTCTTCTGGTCACCAAGTCCGCCCACCTTTTGATAAGCCATGAAAGCAAGGTACAAGGCGATGATAGAGATGATCAATGCTAATTCAGCCATACGTCGTTCACCCCCCTTTTTTTTCTTCTTGTTTTTGAGGAGCCTTTCTTTTCCTCTGTTTTTTGAATTGATCTATCTTAGCAATGATGAATCCCAGGATGATCCCCCCCAGGAGGGGCACCAGGGTGAGCAACGCCTTGGATACCTGGGTCTCCCAGAAGAGGAACTTCACCTCCACCGGCTGGATATTGGTCACTACGTAGATAAGTATAATGATAACAACGACCATGAGGGTGATCAAGCTGCCGGACATGGCTAGCGGCCTCTCTTCCCTTTGCCTGTGTTAAAAACCCTCTTATATATGTCATTAACGTACTTGAGGTGGATCTTTAAGTCGAAGACACCCTGGATCTCTTTATCGCTCAGGCAACGGGCGATATCCGTGTCTGCGCTGACCAATCGGCGGAAATCCTCCCCCTCCTTCCACGCCCTCATGGCATTGCGCTGTACCCACTGGTAGGCATCCTTTCGTGCAACACCCTTTCTGATGAGGAGCGACAGGAGCTGCTGAGAGGCAATAAGTCCCCTGGTCAAATCGAGGTTTTTCCTCATCCGCTCGGGATATACCACCAGCCCCTTGATGATGTGGGTGAGCCGCGCCAGCATATAATCCGCGAGGATCGTGCTGTCCGGGGCGATGATCCTCTCCACCGAGGAGTGGCTGATGTCCCTTTCGTGCCAGAGGGGGATATCCTCCATAGCGGCCAGGGAGTTGGTCCTCACCAGGCGGGCCAGTCCCGAGAGGTTCTCCGTGCCGATGGGGTTTCTCTTGTGGGGCATGGCCGAAGAGCCCTTTTGGCCTTCGGCAAATGGTTCCTCGGCCTCCAAGACCTCGGTGCGTTGTAGGTGGCGGATCTCCACGGCGAATTTTTCTATGGAAGAAGCAAGCAGCGCCAGGGTGGTGAAGAGCTCGGCATGCCTGTCCCGCTGGATGATCTGCGAGGAGACCGGGGCGGGTTCGAGCCCCAGTTTTTTGCAGACGTATTCTTCCACCGCAGGCGGGGCGTTGGCGAAGGTGCCCACGGCCCCGGATAGCTTGCCTACGCTGATAATGTCCCTCGCCCGTTCCATGCGCTCTCGGTGCCTGCGCATCTCCTCGTACCAGAGGGCCATCTTGAGACCGAAGGTGATGGGCTCGGCGTGCACACCGTGGGTCCGGCCGATCATGATCGTCTCTTTATGCTCAAGGGCCTTCTCCCTGATCGCCTCCATGAGGTCATCGATGTCTGCGATGATGATCTGGGCCGCCTCCCGGAGCCGCAGCGACAGTGCGGTATCGACGATATCATACGAGGTGAGTCCGAAGTGAATATACTTGCCTGCCTCGCCCACGGTTTCTTCTAATTGGTTGACGAAGGCAGCCACGTCGTGCTTGGTCTCGCGCTCGATCTCCTCGATGCGTTTAATGTCGATGCGCGCTTTCTCTTTGATTTGCCGCGCGGCATCGCGAGGTATCTCGCCGAGCTCGGCCCAGGCCTCGCAGGCCAAGATCTCCACCTGGAGCCAGGTCTGATATTTATACTCTTCGCTCCAGAGCGCTCCCATCTTTTCTCTCGTGTACCGCGGGATCACCGTTATCACCCCTTATTAATTTTCATTTTTACGTAATTTTTCATAGCGATGCCGCCACCCGCGAATCCCGCCCATGGCGGGAAAAATATTATCTATCCCTTCTCCCTCGCCCGCTGGCGGGAGAGGAAGGGTGAGGCCGAAGGTGGCCCTTTGGCCAGTGGATATTATTAAATTCGCCCCCTCACCTGCGTCCTCTCCCCCTTTGGGGAGAGGATATAAAATTTTCTTCCTGAGTAATACTTCAACTTAAGTCTAAGGGAGAAGGGGGGAGTTGTCAATGTCAAAATAGCGGGCAGAAGATTATTGTCCCATTCAGGGAACGAAACCCTTGCCTTTAGGCGAAGACTTTTGACGAAAGGGTCACTGGCTAAAGAGCCACCTTCGGCTCCGGAGTTCGATCTTTGTCTCAAAAGGGTTCAAGGGTCCAATCCCGCTCCCTAATTTAGATTTTATTGGATGCGGGATCTGTCGCCCTGCGACACCCCATCAGTACAGATAACCGAAATGGTAGGTAGGGGGCCGCAAAGTGGGAGGGTTCTAAAAAAATGTCTTTATGCTTTTCACTCGAACCCTCGAATCCTTGCATCCTTGACCCCTGCAATCCCGCCTGTGGCGGGATAATTTACTTGCTCTCTCATCCGGCAATCTTGACACCCCTCAGCGACCCTGTTAGATTGTTACCGTGACGAATGATCCTCTCAGGGGAGTTGAGCAGTGGGTATAGCATTTAAGAGCATGGTCCAAAGTACCAAGATTTTGGATCCCAAAACGGGCTATGAGGAAAAGACCTTGACCTTGGAGACGAGATGGGATCCTCTGACGGGAAGGACGTCGAGGGTCCTCGACCTCCCCATCAAAAAACTCGATGCACTGGATATGGAGGAGATGCTGAAGAGGTGCGGAGATGTCTTCTGTCCCTTTTGCCCCGATGTCTTGGAGCAGGTCACCCCTCGGTTCGCGGATAATCTTATCAATGGGGGGAGGCTGCGATTTGGCGAGGCATGCGTGCTCCCCAACAGACTCCCTTTTGACAGATACAGTGCCGTTGTTGTGCTCACCCACCGGCACTATTGCCCCCTCGCCGATTTTACCGAGGAGCAGCTCCTCAACGGTTTTTCAATTGCCTGTAGCTTCCTGCGCAGGCTGGTAGAGGTGGATCCCTCGGCGCGGTTCTTCTCCGTTAACTGGAACTACCTGCCCATGTCGGGGGGGAGCATCATCCATCCCCATCTTCAGATCATCGGTGGTGCTCTGCCCACGCACTACCAAGGGGAGATGATCGAGGGGGGAAGGAAATATCGGCAGCAAGGGGGTAAGATCTTTTGGGATGATTTGCTTACCACGGAAGCGGATCTGGGCGAACGGTATATAGGGGCTCTCGGCAATACGGCATGGCTGACGAGCTATGCACCGCTCGGGTTCGGGGATATCATGGCCGTCGTCAGGGAGCGGACCTCCATTATCGATCTCACTGATCAGGACCTCGGGGATTTCGCCCGCGGGCTGCTCAAGGTCTTCCAATACTTTCGAGAGTTCAATCACTATAGCTTCAACCTCGGCCTCTATTCCGGGGAATATGGGGGTGATGATTCCTTTTGGGTAAACGCCAGGATAGTGACGCGCAGGTTACTGCCGCCGGTCGGGGCCAGCGATGTCAGCTACTTTGAGAAGCTCCACGGGGAGTCGATCGGATACAAGAAGCCGGAGCGGCTGTGCGAGGAGATGAAGGCCTATTTTTAAAGGGGGGGGGTGCCTGCGCATCCTCTGGTCATGCAGGGGTGAGCAAACCCGATAGCCTTTTGCAGAATCCATCAAAAAGAGGGATGTGTGGAGGTCATGGCGAAGGGCCATGACGATTGCCATGCCACCCGGATTATCGCGCGTATTGGGGGGAGATAGGAGATGATGGCACTCAAAGAGGTCTATGTCGATCCATCTGTGGAGGCTTCCCCTGTAGTCCAACGGATCAGGCAGGGTCTTAATCATCTCCCCTGGCATGTGCGCGCGGATCTCGATCACGTGATTCAGAAGGTGGTCTCCTATCATACGGACCCCTGCGGCGCGGGTAAAAAGATCCTCCTTATTCGCCCCTTTCCGGGCAGGCTGGTGAAGGCATGCCCTGGGACCACGGGGCACATCTGCTGCGGGTACAAAACGATAAACGTCTTAACCAATTGCCCCATGGATTGCTCGTACTGCATCCTCCAGGGATACTTGAACAATCCTTGTGTGACCTTTTATCCGGATTTCGCAAAGGTTTTTCGCGAGATAGAGGGGATCTTGACGAAGTACCCCCATCGTATCTTCAGGTTCGGCACGGGTGAGCTCGGGGATAGCCTTGCCCTAGACAAGATCGTCGGCTTTGCCGATGCGGCTGTCCCCCTTTTTGCCGCCAAGAACAATGCGATCCTGGAGCTCAAGACCAAATCCGTTGAGGTAAATCACCTCCTCTCCCTGGACCATAGGGGAAAGACGGTTATCTCCTGGTCCCTGAATCCCCAGCAGGTGATAGAGGCGGAGGAGCATTGGACAGCCCCCCTTGGCGCGCGATTGGAAGCAGCTCGCCTCTGCTCTGATGTGGGATATCCCATAGGGTTCCACTTCGATCCCCTGATCTATTATCCGGGATGGGAAAAGGCATACCAGGAGGTGGTGGACCTCCTCTTCAAGCAGATTGACCCTTGCCGCGTGATGTGGGTGAGCCTCGGCGGGCTTCGCCTTCCGCCCACTTTGAAGCAGGTGGCTCAGGGACGCTTCCCCGACTCAAGGATATTCACCGGCGAGTTGATCCCGGGGGAGGATGGCAAGCTGCGATATATAAAGCCCCTGAGGGTGGCGATGTACCAAAGGATAGTCGAGTGGCTGCGGGCCTACGACGAGGGGCTCTTTATCTATCTCTGTATGGAGCGGGGGGATGTCTGGCATGAGGTCTTCGGCAATACCCCGGGAAGCACCGAGGGGCTGAACAGGAGGTTTGAGCAGCGCCTCGCTGGGACCATGAGGGGGGTGCAATGACCAAGGCGATGGGACTCATCTCAGGGGGGCTCGACAGCATCCTGGCGGCGAGGATCATGCTCGAACAGGGGATAGAGGTAATCGGGGTTGCGTTTACCACCCCCTTTTTCGGGTCTCAAGGGGCAGTGCAGGCAGCGCAGGCGTTGGGGATCCCCCTGCAAATCCTGGACATCACCGAGACCCACCTTACAATGCTGCGTTCTCCCAAGCACGGATACGGGGGTAACATGAACCCCTGCATCGACTGCCACTGCCTCATGCTCAGAGAGGCAGGGAGGGTGATGGATGCGGAAGGTGGCGATTTCCTCTTTACCGGCGAGGTCTTGGGTCAGCGCCCCATGTCCCAGAACAAGGACGCCCTGCGGATGGTGGAGAGGGAGTCGGGGTATGAGGGGCGGGTCCTGCGCCCGCTCAGCGCCAAGCTCCTTCCCGAGACCATCCCCGAGCAGGAGGGGCGGGTTGATCGGGAACGACTCTTGGCAATTGCAGGCCGCTCCCGAAAACAGCAGATGGGGCTGGCAAAGAGATATCATATTACGCGCTATCTCACCCCTGCCGGCGGGTGCCTGCTCACCGATCCCATCTTCTCCCGTCGCCTGAGAGACCTCTTCGGCCATCCAGATCCGGTTGAGATCAGGGACATCGAACTTTTGAAGATCGGTCGGCACCTACGCTTTACCCCTGCGGTGAAGGTGATCGTGGGGAGGAATGCGCAGGACAACGAGAGGCTTTTGGGACTGGTGGCCCCCGGAGATGACCTCCTCCGGGTGGAGGGGCATCCCGGTCCCCTGTGCCTGATCCCGTATGGGGGGTCCAGGGATGACATCCAAAGAGCCGCCTCTATATGCATTCGATACAGCGATGCCCCCAAGGATGAGGCCATACCGGTGCTATGGAGCAGGGCAGGGGAAGAAAAGCGGATCAGTGTGCGATCATGTCCACAGTCCCTGCCAACAGCGTTGATGATTTAGGCAAACCGGGGGGCAGTGGTTGCCTCCTGGGTTCTGCGAACACCAGTCCCGGTATTTGAGGTAATTCTGTCACGGAGCTTGGTGAGGCCTAGAAAGCCTTATCCCTGGTGAAAAATGACCTTGACAAGAGCGAAATGAAGTTATACACTTTACTAATATTGTTTAACTTTTAAAATGGAGGTTAAAAATTCATGGCCACTGTTAAAACCTTAGCCAAAGGCCAGATCGTCATACCTGCGGCAATAAGAAAGAAATATCATATTGAACCCGGCACGGAAATACAGGTGATGGAGTATGGCGGCATCATCTACCTTATTCCTCCTGTGGAAGACGCTGTTAAAGCGGCCTGCGGTCTTTTACCTCCCGAGCCGTCTCTCTCCGAGAAACTCCTGAGGGAACGGGAAAACGAATTCAGATAATGCGGCAGGGACCATTCATTTTTGATAGTCATGCCCTCCTGAAATTCTTCCAAAAAGAGACGGGTTATGAAAAGGTTGTTCAACTTCTCGAGAAAATAAGGAAAACAGGGGCGGCTAAATATATCAATGCCATTAATCTGGGCGAGATCATCTATACGACAAAAAAGGCATTCGGCGACCAGAAGAAATTGGAGGTTCTCGCGAATATCGAAAGGTTGAACTTCATCATCTTAACTACCCCGAATAATCTGATATTCCGAGCCGCGGAATATAAAGCTCAGTATAGCATCTCGTATGCCGACTCTTTTGCCCTTGCCTCTGCTGTGGAATATAACGCTGTCTTAGTAACAGGTGACCCGGAATTCAAAAAAGTGGAACACTTGATTGACATCGTCTGGATATGATTAAGGAGGGCAACGCACGCTTGCCTTTGGAGTGATTGATCTCGGCATCACAAGACATCTCCCTTTTTTTAAAGAAAAGACCCAACCCCCAAGCAGAGCAGGACGCTCTCTACGAAACAACGAAGAACCCGACTCTTTGTATCAATAGATCGATTTCAAATGCTGACCCCCCTCGTCGCTCGTCTTCCTAACCTACCTGCCTCCTTCAATACCTGTTAGGTGTGGGACTGACGACTGACTCTGTCGCTCCCGCTCTCCCGGAGTAGCCCTTTGGCCACAAGAGATAAAGATTGCGGCCAAAGGTGGCCCGTTGGCCAGATCCCGAAGCGGGAATGGTGACCCCCTACCAATCGGATATTTTTATGGATGGGGTGTCGCTCCCGCTCTCCAATATAGATATAAGGAAGACGGGATCCCGAAGCGGGAACGGCGACACACATCCCACCCTTTAAATTTTTACATTAAGGTGTGGCCTACGTCACTTCGCGACATCCCATCCTTTGTATTGTTATCCGAAAGGTGTGGGAAAGATATTGCATTTTCATCGACCGCATACTATAAGTTAAAATTCTACCTAACTATTGCAGGAGATATTTGTATGAATAAGACGGGGAAGAGTTTGCTGAAACTGGTCTATCGGGAAAATCTGCCCATCGCAGATACAATCAGATACGGAGAAGATCTGTTCGATTATCTCTATCCGCACATGAAGGGGGAAGATATCGCCTTGCTGCTTTTTGAAACATGGTCAAGACGTTATGTTTTTGAGGATTTTACACACGTGAAGGAAAGTTCGTATGTCGGAAGATATGTGAATGTCGATCCACATGGTTTCCGAAAATCAAAAAACCAGGGTCCATGGCCGCCAACAAAGGATAAGCATTTTTCCATATTCTTCTTCGGCCGCTCAACGTCCTTTGGATATGGCGTGCAGGATTCGGAGACAGTAAGCTCCTATTTACAAGAACTGTTCCCAGGGGCAGGCATAAAAAAGGCCCCCCTTGTCTATAATTTCGGCAGAGGTCACTATTATTCCGCGCCGGAGAGGATACTGTTTGAACAGTTAGTTGCTAAGGGCTATGTTCCTGATATGGCAATATTTCTCGATGGTCTCAATGAATTCTTTTTCTATGAAGATGATGGTACAGCCGTATCTGCCCGTTTTGAGCGGCTTCTGCGCGGAGATGTTCAAAGGCTCTATCTCCGGGAGCTGCGCAAAAGGTCTCCGGTTTTGAGAACACTACGGGATACGAGAAAAAAGGTGAAACGCTTCTTTACGAAAGATGTTGTTGCCAAGAGAAGGGAGCGGTATGTTGCCGATCCGGTACGGTTAAATCAAGTTATCGACTGTTTCATGTCGAATAAGAAGCTCATCGAAGCCGTGGGCACAGCTTTCCATGTTACAACGGTTTTTGCATGGCAGCCCGTACCCAGATATCGGTACGATTTAGCCCTCCATCCCTTTGCGAAGGAAGGTTTCGGCAGGCAAGAATACTCCCGGAGTGGATATCCTTTAATGGCAGGATATGTAAAAAGCCACGATCTCGGCAATAATTTTAGGGCACCTCTAAAAATTCATAGTCGGAGTTGATTATATCATGTATAGTAACTCCAGTGGTAAACAGGGAAAAAATTACGGCCACGGGAG